>Ga0181363_1000002_pt1 | contig 76321 bp, 40 predicted proteins | sample Fa13NDMLBSN_FD_130109 | JGI IMG/M metagenome (GOLD analysis project Ga0181363, IMG submission 130109) | Freshwater viral communities from Lake Michigan, USA - Fa13.ND.MLB.S.N | ecosystem: Environmental > Aquatic > Freshwater > Lake | place: USA: Michigan | collected 2013-09-23
ATATGTGGGCAGTCTGACTTAGTAGAGGTAGTCAATAGTAAAGTAAACATTATTGACTACAAGACTAATAAAGAGATTAAGACAGAATCATTCAAGAACTGGGAAGGAATATCTGATAAGATGCAGCACCCGGTAAGTCATTTGGATGACTGTAACTTCAACCACTATGCACTACAGCTTAGTATTTATATGTATATTATACTAAAGCATAACCGTAAGCTTAGACCAGGTAAGATATACATCCATCACGTTATCTTTGAAGTAGAGGGAACAGATGAGTATGGATATCCTATTACTAGGTATTCATCAAATGGAGATCCCGTAGTCAAAGAAGTTATACAAATGGAAGTACCATATCTTGCAGATGAAGTTATCTCAATCATCAACTGGCTATATGATAACAGAGACCAAATTAAAAAGAAATAACTATGAGATTTTATAAGATTGAAACCAATTACTTAGGTAACCCTGCTTGGTTTAACTATGAAGAAATTAAAGCTGTTAAGATATTCAAATACAAGGGTAACGTATTTTGTTATTTTAAAAAGAACAGTACTCAGTATAATGGATATATAGTGTGTAAAGACTCCCATATAATTCGCAGTGCATATTTTGCATCTGGCTTTTGGGACGGTCTAAGAAACTTATTAGGCCTACCAAAAAAAATACAAAAAGGGGACTTACCTTTTTAAATTAAAAAGAAATGATAGTAAGATTATTTGACGTGCAGAACGGGGTAGTGGTACCTACTGAGCATTGTTTTACAATGAAAGCGCTTAAAGATATCATGGATAACTATCCAGAGGATTATCTTAAGATCTACCAGTACTTGTTCTACATGACATGTCCTAATCCTGATTTGAACATATTCTTTCATACTCCAGCAATGGATAAGGAGGATCTAATCTTAGATCAGATAGAGGCAGAGTTTTCCCCAGAAGACAAAGATATCTATACTGCGCTGCAATTCTGCTCTAGATTATATGAGACACCAACATCCCGCGCGTATGATGGTATGCAGAAAGCACTAGATAGAATAGCAAGATACTTAGCTACTACTCAGATTACTGATGGTAAGGATGGTAACATAGGTCAAATCAGAGCTATGGCAAAAGACTTTGACTCAATCAGACAATCATTTAAGGGTGCCTACAAGGACCTACAGGATGAGCAGCAAAGCAAAGTAAGAGGTGGACAAGGACTAGCATATGACTCATAATGGATTTTTGGAACGACATACCTACCTGGGATAATGGTACCTGGACTACTACTGACTTTGCTTCAAGAGATGACTTCAAGCTTTTTATAGTAAGTATATTCAAAGAGCCCGGTCAATACAACTTTAATGAAGATAGCTCATTGATATTTAATGAGCAGTCTAGATTATTCAATCAAAACAAAGTATACTGTACAGCCCCTTATAAATCCAAAGACTTTATTAAGTACTGGGATGATCAAAAGGAAAGATGTAGAAAAGGTGTTATTGTAAAGTCCGGTAAAGAGATCTGGTTCCTAGCTAGAGAGTATTACATGTGGCTTAACTTCCTGCCTATCTTTAACAAAGAGATTCAAGCATTTGGATTTGCAGATATACGGGATGCTCAGTATCACATGGCTCTTTATGAGCTATTAGCTGAGTTACACTACAAGCATTCAGCTATCCTTAAGAAACGTCAGATAGCCTCTTCATATTATCATGCCGGTAAACTGATAAATCAGCAGTGGTTTGAGGCAGGGGTTACACTTAAGATGGGTGCATCACTTAAAGATTACATCAATGAGAAAGGTACATGGAAGTTCTTATCTGAATATGCAGCCTTCTTAAATGAACATACCGCATGGTATAGACCTATGTCACCAGACAAGGTCATGATGTGGCAGCAGAAGATTGAGGTAAGAAAAGGGGACCGCAAGACTGAGGTTGGTCTCAAAGGTACTATTCAAGGTATGTCATTTGAGAAAGATCCAACAAATGGTGTAGGGGGTCCGGTTAAATACTTCTTCCATGAGGAAGCGGGAATTGCACCTAAGATGGATACAACCTTTGGATATATCAAACCAGCACTTAAGTCAGGTATGATGACCACGGGTATGTTTATTGCTGCAGGATCTGTGGGAGACTTAGATCAATGTGAGCCACTGAAGGAAATGATACTTAATCCAGAAGGTCAAGATATCTATGCAGTAGATACAGATCTTATAGATAAGAAAGGTACTGTAGGTATATCAGGTTTGTTTATTCCTGAACAGTGGTCTATGCCGCCATATATAGATGCATATGGAAACTCCCTGGTAGAAGAAGCGCTTCAGGCTCTAGATGATTACTTTGAAGAGTGCAAAAAGAAAATGACTCCGGAAGCATATCAGCTTGAAGTATCACAGCATCCAAGAAACATTGAAGAAGCGTTTGCACATAGAAAGGTATCTATATTCCCGCAGCATTTAGTTGGAGCCCAGCTCAGAAGAATAGAAGACAAAGAATACTCATATGAGTTCTTAGATATCTACAGAGATGAGCAAGGTATACCAAAGGTGAGAGAAACAAATAAACTTCCTATATCTGAATTTCCTATATCTAAGAAGACAGAAGATAAAACAGGGACGCTTGTAGTATGGGAAAGGCCGGTGAAGGATCCAAGCTTTGGGATGTACTATGCCTCAATTGACCCCGTGTCTGAGGGAAAAACAACTACCTCAGATTCCTTGTGTTCTATATATGTGATGAAAGCACCAGTAGAAGTAACCAAAGTCACCGGTGTTGAGACAGAGAATTACATAGAACAAGACAAGATAGTAGCTGCATGGTGTGGTAGATTTGATGATATCAAGAAGACTCATGAGAGACTGGAGATGATCATAGAGTGGTACAACGCCTGGACGGTAATAGAGAACAACATTTCCTTGTTTATCCAGTACATGATATCAAGAAAGAAGCAAAAGTATCTAGTACCTAGAACACAGATCATGTTCCTCAAAGATCTAGGTGCTAATGCAAATGTATTTCAGGAGTATGGTTGGAAGAATACCGGGATATTATTTAAGTCTCACCTTCTAAGTTATGTCATAGAATATACTAGAGAAGAATTAGATACAGTTACTAGGGAAGATGGAACTATAGTCAAGACCACATATGGTATTGAACGTATTCCTGATCCTATGTTACTCAAAGAAATGCAAGCCTACACAGAGGGACTCAACGTGGATAGACTGGTTTCATTCTCCGCACTGGTTGCATTCATGAAAATTCAGCAATCAAATAGGGGTTACCAGAAGCGTGTAGTCATGGATGAGGCTGCCAAAAACTTGCAAAAGTCAGATAATTTGTTTAAATTACCTCATAGCCCTTTCCGGCACATGGGGAAAGGTATGCGAAGTGGGGGCCAAACAATTAAGAGATCACCATTTAAAAACTTTAAATAAAGGGTATGGAAATATATAATGCAATGCAGCTCAAGAAAGGAGCTAAAGCGCAACATAATAGAATGGGTAGTATTACCCAACCTTTACAATTTATCCCCAAGAAAGACAAAGACCAGGAGTGGGCAGCCTGGAACCTAGACTGGTTAGAATGGAACGGGTTAAAACAAATCCGTAGAAATGCCCGCAGGTTTATGAAGAACTATAAACTTGCTAAAGGTATCATAGACAAGTCAGACTACATTATTGAAGAGGACAATGAGTACAGAGATATTGTAGAAACACTTACAAAAGAAGATTACTCTGCATTAGAATTAAAGTTCTATCCAATTATTCCTAACGTTATCAATGTTCTAGTAGCTGAATTTGCTAAGAGATCAACCAAACTTACTTACCGTGCGGTAGATGAGTTCTCTTACAATGAAATGATGGAACAAAAGCGTGCAGCTGTAGAAGAGGTTCTTATGGCAGAAGCACAGATGAAGATTCAAGGTGCTTTGGTTAAACAAGGACTTGATCCAAATTCTGAAGAAGCTCAGCAGCAGTTAACACCTGAAAATATAAAGTCACTTCCTGAGATTGAGATGTTCTTTAAGAAAGACTATAGATCTTTAATAGAACAGTGGGCATCTCACCAGCATAAGGTTGACGTGGAAAGATTCCGCATGGATGAGCTTGAAGAAAGAGGATTCCGTGATAGCTTAATTACTGACCGTGAGTTCTGGCACATGCGTATGATGGAAGATGATTATGAAGTAGAGTTATGGAACCCGGTTCTTTGCTTTTACCATAAGTCACCAGATGCAAGATATATTTCTCAAGCTAACTGGGTTGGTAAGACAGATATGTTTACTGTAGCTGATGTAATTGACAAGTACGGTTACATGATGACAGAAGACCAGATGCAGGCTCTTGAAGCAATCTACCCAATTAGATCCGCAGGATACAACATTGGTGGACAGCAAAATGATGGTTCTTTCTATGATGCTACTAAGACACATGAGTGGAATACCAACATGCCGTCACTTGCATACAGACAGTATACATCAATGGTTGCTGGTAATATCACAGATGCTGGGGATGTAATCACGCAGATCCTATCTGAAGGTGAAGACTTCAATGTAGCTGGTACTGCTTATCTATTGAGAGTAACAACTGGTTATTGGAAGTCACAGCGTAGAGTAGGTCACCTTACCAAAGTAATGGATAATGGTGAAGTTATCACTGAGGTTATTACAGAAGACTACAAAGTAACAGATAACCCTATCTATGATACTAGACTCTTTAAGAACAAAACAAAAGATAATCTAGTATTTGGAGAACATATTGACTGGATCTGGATTAATGAAGTATGGGGAGGTATTAAGATTGGACCAAACATTCCTTCATTCTGGGGTATGAATAACCCGGGTGGTTTCTCACCTATTTATCTTGGTGCTGATAGAAATCATATTGGTCCAATTAAATTCCAGTTCAAAGGAGATAATTCAATCTATGGATGTAAGCTTCCTGTAGAGGGTGCTGTGTTCTCAGATAGGAATACAAAGTCTACTGCACTACTTGATTTGATGAAGCCATACCAGATTGGATATAACATTGTAAACAATCAGATAGCGGATATCTTAGTAGATGAACTAGGTACTGTAATCTTATTAGATCAGAATGCATTACCTAGACACTCAGCTGGAGAAGACTGGGGTAAGAACAATCTAGCAAAAGCATATGTAGCAATGAAGAATTTCCAGATGCTACCGCTAGATACATCTATCACAAATACAGAGAATGCACTTAACTTTCAGCATTTCCAAAAGCTAGATCTAGAGCAAACAAACAGACTAATGTCAAGGATTCAGCTTGCCAACTATTTCAAGCAGCAAGCATATGAAGTAATTGGTGTGAATCCTCAGCGTATGGGGCAACAAATTGCACAGGAAACTGCGACAGGAGTAGAGCAGGCTGTGGCTGCCTCATATGCACAGACAGAAACTTACTTCATTCAGCACTGTGATTACTTGATGCCAAGAGTACACCAAATGCGTACAGACTTAGCTCAATACTACCACTCAACAAAACCTTCTGCAAGATTGCAATACATGACTACTGCGGATGAAAGAGTAAACTTTGAGATCAATGGTACTGACTTATTGATGAGAGATCTAAACATTTTTGCTAGTACAACAGCAAATCACCGGGCTATTCTAGAACAACTTAAGTCAATGTCTCTAAACAATAATACTACAGGAGCTAGTATATATGACTTAGGTAGAGTAATTCAGTCAGACTCAATTGCTGAGCTTAACTCAGTGCTTAAAGCATCTGAAGATAAAACAAATCAGATTAAACAACAAGAGCAGCAGTCTCAACAGCAAATGCAAGAGCAACAACTTAAAGCACAGGCTGAACAAGAGAAGCTTAAACTTGATCATGAAGCAATGGAAGCTGAGAAGAATAGACAACGTGATATTCTTGTGGCTGAAATTAGAGCAGCAGGTATGGGTGCTATGACAGATGTGAACCAAAACCAAATGTCAGACTACCAGGATACAATGAAAGAGATCCGTGCTACTGAACAGTACCAGCATCAAACTTCTTTGGAAAGAGAGCGTGATACAAACAGAAACATGCTTGCTTCAGAGAAGAATCAAATAGAAAGAGAGAAACTTCAGGTACAGAGAGAGCTAGCTGACAAACAACTGCAAATTGCAAGAGAGAATAAAAATAAGTATGACAAAGGAAAATAAGATTAGTGTTTAGCTATATAATGCAAAAATTCAATTTTCCGTTTTAAATTTCATAAGTTTATTTTTACAATTTTGCTTATATTAAATTAATAACCAACAAAAACCAACAACATGTCAGAACCTAATGATGACGCACAATTACTTGACAATACATCAGTATCACAAGTAGATGTAAACATTGATGAAATCTTTGGAATGCCTGGTGCTGAAAACATCATGCTTCCTGAAGAAGAAGAAGAAAAACCCAAATCTATTTTCTCAAAGGAGAATGTAGATACAACGTTCCTTGACAACCCTACTAGTACTAAGACTACAGTAGAAGAGAAACAAGTAGTAGAAGAAACTATTGCTGAACTTGATGGACTTATTTCACAGGAAGAAGATGCCGGGAATAAAGGAAGACCAAAGATTGATAAATCAGGTCTTGCTGAACTAGCATCTAAAATGATTGAAGAAGGAACTCTTGTGCCTTTTGATGATGATAAACCGCTAGAGGATTACACAACAAAAGACTTCAGAGAACTTTTTGAAGCAAACTTCCAAGAACGTGAGAATGCTATTAGAGAAAACACTCCTAGAGAATTCTTTAATGCACTTCCAGAAGAACTTCAATATGCTGCAAAGTATGTAGCTGATGGAGGTCAAGATCTTAAAGGTCTGTTCAGAACTCTTGCTCAAGTAGAAGAGATGAGAACATTGGATCCAGCTGATGAGTATGATCAAGCAGAGATTGCACGTCAGTACTTACACGCTACACAATTTGGCTCACCTGAAGAGATTGAAGCTGAGATTGAAGAGTGGAGAGATCTTGATAGACTTGAGCAAAAAGCTAATCAGTTCAAACCAAAGTTAGATAGAATGCAAGATGAAATCATTGCAAGACAACTAGCTGAACAGGAAGCAAAGAAAGAACAACAAGAAAAAGCAGCAAGAGCTTACACAGATAATGTGTATAACACACTCTCTAGAGGTGAGATTGGTGGAGTGAAGCTTGACAAGAAATTGCAAAGCATGCTTTACTCAGGATTAGTTCAACCAAACTATCCATCAATTTCTGGTAAGCCTACTAACTTGCTTGGTCACTTACTTGAGAAGTACCAGTTTGTAGAACCTAGACATGACCTGATTGCAGAAGCACTTTGGTTACTAGCAGATCCAGGAAGCTACAAAGCTAGAATTCAAGAGCAAGGTGGTAAAGCTGCTACTGAAAAAACAGTAAGAGCACTTAAGACTGAACAACAAAGAAAGATCAGTTCTTCTGTGCAACACGAAGAAGAAGAAAGACCAAGAAGCGGTAACAAAAGTCAAAAAACAATATCAAGAAATAACAACATATTCAGACGCTTTTAACTAGTAACAATTAACAAACAAATACAAAATGGCAACTCCAGTTTTAAACAATGGTATATTCCTGCGTGATACTGCATACAATGCATCGTCCCACGTAGATTCATACCACCTTACAAACATGTTGAAAGATGCAGATCCTATGGATTTGGGTCCGGTAGACCTTTGGGCAATGGCTCAAAAAGTTGAAATGCCTCTTTATCAAATGTCTTCATTTGGAGGTAAGAATGTAATCATGGTAGACAATGCACGCGGTGAATACCGTTGGCAGACACCTGTGTCAATTGACCTACCTTATATCGTTGAAGATATTGAGCCACTCAATGACTTCAAAGGTGTAGATGGTACTACATTCAAAATTAAACTTAACAGACGTGAATTTGGACATGGTGATATCCTTACCTATGACAAGTACAACGGAGTTGAGATGTACATCACACAGGATGATATCCTTCCTATTGGAGACGGATTCATCTATACCGTACAGTTGGTAAACAATGACAACTACAAGTATCTTGACAACAAGTATCTTGCTAGTGGTACTAAGATCTTCCGTAAAGGTTCTGCAAGAGGTGAATATGGTGAAAGATTCTCTGACATCATTACTAACGCTGGGTTCCGTGAATTCTACAACTACGTAGGAGGAGCAGAAGCACACGTTCACTATTCTATCTCTAGCCGTGCTGACTTGATGATTAAAGGTGGAATGAATGCAGATGGTACAGTTCCTGTAACTGAGATCTGGAGAACATTCAACAAGAACCTTGATCCAGCAGTTACATCTTTGGAAGATATGGTTAAAGTTATGGGTAAAGATTCTGTGAAGAAAGCTTTTGATAACGGAGACCTTTCAAGAACATTCTTGACAAATATGGAAGCAGCTCACCTTTCTAAAGTTGCATCTGACATTGAGACTTACTTGATGTGGGGACAAGGAGGTAGAGTACGCCAAGATGGTCCAGATGATATCCGTTTGTCTGTCGGTCTTTGGAAGCAGTTGGATAACTCATTCAAGAGAATCTACAACAAGAATAACTTTACATTGGATTTGTTCCGTGGAGAAATCTACAACTTCTTCAATGGTAAGGTTGAGTTCCAAGGTCCAGATCCTAAGCGTTCACTAGTTGTACAAACTGGTATGGGTGGTATGCGCATGGTGAATGAAGCTATCAGACGTGAGGCTGTTGCATCTGGTCTTTTGATTCAGGCTGCTGATATCGGTGCAATCACTGGTAAAGGAATGGACTTGAACTTTGGATTTGCTTATACTTCTTATGTTATCCCATTCTTGGCTAACGTTAAGTTTGTGTTGAACCCAGCATTTGACAACGTTCATACAAATGATATTGAGAACCCAATCATTGATGGTTTCCCGTTGTCATCTTACTCATTCATTATCTTTGATATCACTGATAATACAAATGATAACATCTACCTATTGAAGTTGTCTTGGGATAACCAATTGAAGTGGTGGTATCAAAATGGTACAATGGACTACATGGGCCGTACACAAGGGTTCCAGTCTTCTGGCCAATTCAATGGGTACCGTGTGATGATGTCTCAAACAATGCCAGCTATCTGGGTTAAGGATCCAACTAAAGTCCTTAAGATTGTTATGAGAAACCCAATCACAGGTGGATCATTCTAATATATAATCAGAAACATAGAGGAGGGCGTAAATTCCCTCCTCTCCCTGTTTTAAAGAACCAACAAATTTTAACCAACAAACAACCAACAAAATGCAAAACACACCTTTTACAATGGTAGAAACTAGAGACACTAAAGTTTCTAAAGTTTCTGTTAAACCTTATTTTGACAATTCAGTTTCTAACATGGGGTTAGAACAGTACGGTCTTTCATTATTTGATGGTGTTACACACACTGAACAATTAGCTTGCTTAGAAAGAAATGGCGTTATTCAGTATGTAACAGGACTAAATGAGTTTGCACCGGAAATTAAGCTAATCAAAAACCCTGAAGAAAGAGAGGCTAAGATTAGAGAGATTAGATCTATAGTAGCGGAACTTGAAAGAGAACTTGCTGCTAATGTACTAGATGTTGAGGATCCACAATTCTGGACCAACGTCAAATTACTTAGACCAGATAACTCAGATTTCTGGAATAAGATTTATCTAGCATGCGGGAATGAACCAGTATATCTGGATGTCAAAGACCCGTTTGATAGAATTAAGTTATGTGCTATTGAAGCAGGAGGATTTTCTCTTGTATCAAGAAGCTATGATGAAGCACGGTCAAGAGCAGTACCACCAAAGTTTTATCTAGATAAAGCTCAGGAAACTGCAGGAGCTAGAACAGAGTACAAGAAACTCCGTAACAAAGCGCTTGCTGAACTTCAGAAATTGTTTGATAAGAACAGCACTAAGCTATTCTACATTGCTAAGGCAGTGGATGTTGCTAGTGTGAACTATAAAAAATACACTCCAAATGATGTAATCTATGAGAACATGGATATGCATATCAATGGAGAGGGAAGCGAAGGAAATAAGGAAAGAGCTGCTAAAGGCTTCTTAGATGCTGCTGCAATGGATATGGAAACATTAAAAATTAAGGCAATTGTCAAAGATTCCATATTTTTTAAGTATATTATTAATAAGGCTGATGGATACATCTATCATGTTCAATCTGGAGCACTGCTAGGTAGAAACACATCAGACGTTATTGAGTACTTGAAGAACCCTTTAAATGAGGATGTACTTAAGGATCTCAATAGCAAAGTAGAGAAACTTTGGAATTCTTAATTTATAAATAATTTAATAAATAGTACCATGCCTAATAATCCAAAAAAAGAAGCCCGTGTTGCAAAACGTGAGGCCCGTCAAGATGAAAAAAGAACTGTCAATCAGAAAAAAAAATATGACAGTTTTGTTAAACAAGGAGATAAGGAAAAAATGAAACTTGAGAAAAAGTATTCACCTACTCAAATTAGACAAATCATAGATGAGACTCCTGCGGGAATGAGAACTCCTTGGATGAATAGTTATAAGGCACCTGCTACAATGAAAAAAGGAGGAGTTGCTAAATATCAAACGGGTGGTACTGCTAAAGCTGGTTTAGGTTCACCAAAAGCTAAAATTGCAGCTGCATCAAAAGCAATGAAGGGTATGAAGCCCGCTGCATCTAAAGTTGGTAAAACAGGTGCCGGTGCTGCTAAGTATAAAATGGGTGGTGCTAAGAAGTATCAAACCGGAGGAGGAACAGATCCGTATGCTTATAAAAAGAAAATGACTGATACTGCAAAGTATTGGGGTTCACAACCAAATGGTGAGTTTGATGACTTAGCCTATACTAGAGATAACCTCTCTGATATGGAAAACACAAATGCGATGGACAGATCTTTTTATGACAGTTTAGGTCCTGTTGCACCAGGAAGAGCTAGAGCAGAATATGCACCTAGTTTTTCTCCAAGTAGAATAGCGTATACTAAAAGTAAATTAGCAGATTTAGAAACACCAAAACAAAAAAGAGGAGGTGCTGCTAAAGCTACTTACAAAACAGGTGGTATGGTAAATCCTAATGCTAAAGTTTCTGCACTTAAGAAAGCTGGATCTAAAGGAGTTAAGTCTGGAGTTAATCCTAAAGCAACTGCTGCTAAGCGTGCAACGGGTAGAGTAGGTGGTACATCTACGGCTCCTAAGAAGGCAATGCCAAAAGCTCAAATGGGCGGTAGTAAAACACCATACATGAAGCCAACACCAATTGATTCTACCCTTACTAAAAAGGATGTGAAAAAAGTATTTAAGACTATTAAGAAAAGAAAAAACTAAATAAGATGGAAAACTATACAACAGGGAAACTTAAGAACCCAAATGCAAGTGTACAAGTACAAACAGTTCCGGGAAGCAAAGGGACCTTTGTTGGTCTTAATCCAGCAGCTACTGTTCAGACAGTTGCTAAAGGTAGAGTAGGAGGAACTAGTGTTGCTCCAAAAAAATGCTGAGCCATCTAAAGAATTGAGATAATGGCTAAGCAAATGCTTAAAAGAAAAGACGGTAGTTATTCCCAGAGAGGTCTCTGGGATAACATCCGTGCTGCTAAAGGTTCTGGAAAGAAACCTACTCAAGCAATGATTAAGCAAGAGAAAAAGATTAGAGCTACTACTAAAAAGAAATAGTCATGGCAACAGCTAAGAAGAAAGATAAGAACTGGATTCAGAAAGCAGTTAATCCTGCTCACAAAGGCTATTGTACTCCAATGACAAAACCGACTTGTACACCAAAGCGTAAAGCATTGGCTAAGACATTTAAAGCAATGGCTAAAAAAAGATAATTATAAAAAATACAGATATGAAAAAGGCAAGTTTAGGAGCAATTGTCAAAAGCATAAGTTCAGGGGTAAAGGCTGGTAAGAAAACTTACAAAGCTGTTAAAACTGCACAAAAAGTAAAAAAGGCTACTAAGGCTGCTAAAAATCCTAATGGATTTGATAGTGCTTTCTTAAAAGTATTTGGCTTAGCTGGTCTTGGTACAACTGCTGCCGCAATGAGTCAATACGGTGCTCAAAAGAAACGTTACATGGCTGAGGGTAAACGTAGAGAAGCTCTTAAAAAAGCTCAAAAACCTGCCGCTAAAAAACCTACAAATACTAAAAAGAAATAATCATGAAAGCACAAAACAAAACAAATCCACTTAAGCACTTTAATGATGTTAAAGAAGCTCAGTTAAAGAGAGCTAGCAAAGGTGCTATCATCAGTAATATGAATTCATTGCCTGAAGCACAACGTGGTGGTTGTAACTTTAGCCGTGCTCAAAAGAAAAACAAGAGAGCTAGAGCTTGGAACAACTTTAAAGAGAAAGCTGGTAATGTAGTAGGTGGTGTTCTTGGAGCAGGAGCTGCAGGTGCCGGTGGTTACTTTGCTTATAAAAAGCTTAAGAAACAATAGTTATGAAATCTCCTAAAGTTAAAGTTACTGCAGGTGGAGAAAAACATGTAGTATACAAGAAGACTACAAAAAGAGGTGAGGGAAAGGTTGGCAACATTATGGTCAACCACCCAACCAAAGATAAAGGGCAGTGGGACACAATAGATCTTACTGCCAAAGGAAGAGCAAAGACAATTAAACAGGGTGTGGCAGCTACAAAGAAATGGCATAGAGATAACCCTGATTATGACTATAAAGGCAAAGGGTTGTCAAAGATGAAGTCTGGTGGAAGCACTGCAGCTTGGACACGCAAAGAAGGTAAGAATCCAGAGGGTGGTCTTAATGCTAAAGGTGTAGCAAGCTATAGAGCAGCTAATCCAGGTAGTAAACTTAAGACAGCTGTAACTACTAAACCTTCAAAGATTAAACCTGGAAGTGAAGCTGCAGGTAGACGCAAGTCTTTCTGTAGCAGAATGTCAGGGATGAAGAAAAAACTAACAAGTGCAAAGACAGCTAATGATCCTAACTCAAGGATTAACAAGTCTTTAAGAAAGTGGAATTGTTAAATTTTATATATATAATTAATCATGGCAACAACAAAAAAAACCAGTCCTACAAAAATGGCTACCACGGCTATTAAGAAAAAGAAAGCTTCTTCTAAAAGAAGTACCTTAACACCTAATGCTCATACTTACCGTTCTAGAAAAGATGGCTCACATGTGTTTAAATCAACTAATGAGAAGGGTAAGATTGACTACATTGGTAGTAGTCAAGATAGATCTAAAGGTGCCGGTATGAAAAGTAAAACTTTTTATGCTGGTTATGATGGTGGTGTTACTGGTTATGCTAAGAAACCTGTGAGTTATACAGTAACAAGCAGTAGTGATAGTAATAAGTCAGGGACTAAACACTTTGAAAAGAGTATTGATACTACAGGATTTGCTGCAGGTAAGAAAAACTTTACTGTTGTAAGTAAACAAAAGTTGCCGGGAGGTAATATGTATAAAATTACAAAGTCTAAGACTGATAGAAAAGGTGCTCTAGATACTATTAATAGAATGAAGAAGAGAGCAAGAAAACCTTTCACATCTTCAAAAGCAACTAGCTCTAAACCATTAACTACCAAAAAGAAATAATCATGGCAAAGATGGCATGCGCTCAATGTGGTGGCGCAAAAAGAATGCAAGATGGAGGAACTGCTTCTAAGAAAGCAATAAGACAAGGTATGCGTGCAGTAAAAAAAGCAGACCGTCAGGATAAGCGTTACATGAATAAATATGAAAAACAAAAAGCTGAAGAACTTATGAAATCTAAAAGATTCCAAAAAGGTGGTATGACTGGTATTATTGGTATGCCTAAATATGGTAATAATCCAAATACTCAAGAAGGACGTATGCTTAAGAAGGGCGGCTCTGCTGCATCTAAAGGTTGTCCTGATGGATATTACTGGACTATTGATGGTTGTCAACCAAAGTATTCTGGTTATAAAGGACCATTATCATCTATTGGTGCTAAATTAGGTGTTGGTTCTGGAATTGCTGCGGGCATTGGTATAGCTGCAAAAGCTATTAGTGATAGAAAGAAAAGAAAAGCAGCAGAGAAAGAAGAATCAATGAAGTTGGTTAACGATGCTAAAAAAATCAAAGACAAGTTGGCTCCTAAAAAACATGGGGGTCTTGCTAAAGCTGATTCTGGTATGCAGGTAAAACGTAATATCACTAGACCTCTTCCTCCTAATACATCTGGTGTAAGAAAGAAATACGCTAATGGTGGAGTAACACAATCATTTGCTCAAAACCGTGCTGTAATGGCGTCATGTAAAAATGGAATGGTTAGAGATGCTGGTGGTAAATGTGTTATGGAACGTAAGATGTCCAAAGGTGGTTTAGCAAAAGCACAAACTGGTACAACTGTACCGGCAGGAACTGTGGTAAAAGGAGGTAAGGTCTGGAATGGTAAAGGATACAATCCTGCCCCTGTAAATCCAGCACCTGCTAATACTGTTCCTGTAGGAACTGTTATCAACGATGGCAGAATCTGGAATGGAAAAGGTTATGATCCAGCTCCGGTAAAAGGAAAAAGAGGTGGTACTAAAATGGCTAAAGGAGGTATGACCAAAGCAAAGAAGTTTGCTGCACTAGCTCCACCATATAACAAAGCTACAGCTGCTGATAGAATTGCAGGCGCTAAGAAGAACTCAAGAAAAAAATAATACTGTTATGAAAAGTTCATTACCTAAAGCTAGATTTGGAAAAATAATCAAAGCCGTTGCTACAACAGGTAAAGCTGCTAAAGTTGTTAGATCAACTAGAAAAGTTGCAGGTACTACTATGGCTAAAGATGCCATAGCTGCAGCATCTAAAAGAACAACTGCAGCTAAGAAGGTGACAACAGCAGCTCCTAAAAAAACAACAGCTCAGCTAAAAGCTGAAAAATCTGCTGCTGATAAAAAGGCTAAAAATGTTGCACATGAAAAAACTGTGGCAGAAACTAAAAGAAGATCTGCTAAAAACACAGCTACCATTACTGCTAAACCTAAGTTAGAATCTGTTCCTAAACCAGCAGATGTTAAAAAAGCTAAAGGACCTAAAATCAGTAATAGTGTTTTGAAGAGTGCTCTAGAAGAAGCTTATGGAATTCCTAAAGCTACTAGAGGACGTCCAGCTAAAGCTAAAGTAGAAGCTCCAAAAGCGGAAGCACCTAAAGCTGAAACACCAAAGCCTGCAGAAGCTAAACCAAAAACTCCAACAACTTCAAAGAAGAAAACTACCACAGCTACTTCTAAGAAAAAACCTGAAGCCAAAAAGAAGGAAGATCCTAAGAAAAAGGAAAAGCCTATGACTAAAGAGGAGATCAAAGACAACGCTGCAAAGTGGAAAAAAAGACTTGGTCTTAGTGTAGGTATTGCTGGTGGTCTTGGACTTTGGGCAGCATCTAAAAGTAAAGCAAAGAAAAAAGAAGGATGGAATCCACCTTATAAATAATTGAGATGTTAAATAGTGTATTAACCATAAAAGTAAAACAACGCCTGAACAAATTAGATTCTCAGGACTATGACAACATTGAATGTTGGCAGATAGTAGAGGCATTTAATAAAGCTCAGGTAGAGTGGTCTAGAAGACAGCTTCATGGTTTGAATATAGTTAAAGAAGGTGATGAACAGTCAACAAGAAGAATTGATGACCTTCAAGCCTTGCTTATTACATCTACTATACCTGCTACTGATGAAGAGATATCATGGTCTATTGCTATCCCGGAAAATTATTTCCAGTGGAAAAGAGTAGATGCTTATGCTAATCAAGGTTGTTGTTCAGATAGACGCATGGTAGTTTACTTAGCAGAAGAAGCTAACTTGAGTCAACTACTTAGAGATGATGCAAAGAAACCTAGCTTTGAGTGGGGTGAAACTTTTGCTACCTTAAAGAATAACAGGATTTATGTTTACACTAATGGTGAGTTTAATGTGTCATCTATGGCGTTAACTTACTACAGACAACCGCAAAAGATTCAAGTTGAAGGTTGTGTAGATCCATACACAGGAGTGCAGTCTACTACAAATGTAGAATGTGAATTCAAAGATGATATAATTGAAGTAATAATTGATGAAGCAGTGAGCATACTTGCTGGAGATATTGAGTCAGGAAACCAATTCTCTAGAGGTTCAGAAACTGCAGAACGTAACAACTAATAGTAATGGACAAACCAAGAATGTTAAAAAGAAATCCTGAGCCCGCAGCAAGTTATTCAGCACCGGCAGGAGGATCAATTGATTCAATGACGTCAGCATGTGTATCAGAGTTAATGAATGCTGCAACAAGCTTTCACAAACTTCACCTTAAAGTAACTGGTATAGGATCACATGCTGCACATACAGCGCTTAATGATTTGTATGATGCATTACCCGGACACGCGGATAGTTTAGCAGAAGGATATCAGGGAGCATCAGAAAAACTACTAGAGTACCAAGATGTATCTCCAAGATCACTTTCATCTGTAGAAGATGGTATAAGTTACCTTAGAGATATGTATGCAATGGTGACTAGCTTGCAAGCTAAGATGCCTTATTCTGAGATTGTAAATTCATTAGATACCCTAAAGGATAGCATCAACTCAGCTAAGTACAAACTTATTTTCTTAAAATAATTTGGAAATCTTAATTTGATTTCCTATATTATAGTGTATATATTTATTAACTAAAAACAAAAACAATGGCTTATTTTAATCACGCCTTTAACAAAGTGTTCTTGGGAACAGGAAAAACAAATAATGATCTTCAGTTACCTGTAGGACTTGTTAGTACCGTTGAGGGTTACGTAACAACAGAACATTCAATTCCTACTTATGGATTGAACCAATTGCATGACTATGCAATGCAAAGTGGTAGTCCTTACGAATCTGGATACTTTGGAGCATTCTACTCTACAGGAGCTAATGCTAACAAATCTTGGACAGCTACTGACAACTGCTGCAGCATTTACTTTGCTGGTTCAGCTATCTACTCTAGCGACAAGATTGGTCCATTTGCTGGAGGTTACCAAGAGACTAACAAGTCTAAAATGGTTAACCCTAAGTATGTCTCTAGATTCTACCGTGTAGATCCTTGTCAACCATCTAACAATGTAATCAACATTGGTCATACACCTTACACTAGCTCACGTGCTTTATCACTTGCTATTACAAATGATGGTGTTGATTTGGTAAACGGGGTTTATACAGATATTCCATTGGTTGATACAACTGCTCCAACAGGATCAGGTCTTATTGTTACAATTACAGTTTCTGGAAACAATGTAACATTTGTAGAAATTACTAATGGTGGTACAGGATGGGTAACAGGTGATATTGTTACTACATCAACTGAATTGATTCCATATACAAACCCAGGTGGTGAAAATGCTCAACCTACATTTACAGTAACTGCTGGAATTGGTGCTGACTGTTGTAGAGAATTCTTGTGTGGTGAAACTTATACTCTACGTGTAGACATCAAAGGTTCTCCAGCACTACGTTATTTGAACCACAATGCTTATATCCTTGCTGATTACTATACAGGATGTTGCCCTACAGGAGATATCGCTCCTACACCAGTAGACTCAACATTGGTAATGATTGGATGGGCTAACCGTATTGTTAACTACCCAGTAGTTAATCCATTTGTTCTTCCTATTGTAATTGATGAAGCAGGTAATGAGTGGTACAAGCCAGGAACATTGAATAACCTTGGACAACCAGTAGCTAATACTTGGGATAAATATGTATCTACAGGACACGCTGAAGGTGAGTGTGCAGGTTTGATCCTTAACGGAGCTTATGTTGATACTAAGTTTGGTGATTGTACTTTCCAAGTATCTGACTTCTATGAAAAAGAGCCTGTACGTTTGTACGCTTCTGAAGTTGACTTGAATGGTGACCCATGTGAATTTAGTGGAGTATGTGTTATCACTGAGTGTCAACCTATCCAAGCACAAGGTTTTGGTGAGACAGTTCTACGTGAGTTGATTCTTTCTGAGAAATACCGTCAGAACTTCTTCCACAGTGACTTCCGTATCCGTGAGATTACTCAAGGAAACCAGATTGTAAATGTTATTGACCGCAATGCATTGTATTTTAAGTACTACTTATTGCACAATGTTCCACGTTTCAATAACCCATCAAGTACATTTGACAATGATCAATACTTGCTTGAGTTTGTAACTAATGCTCGTATTAATTCATTTGAAGCTGATATTACTGATTGGTTAGATACATGTGGTAACTTGTGTGAATTTGAAACATATGAGTGTGAATCTTCTTGTACACCAGTAGTACCAGTAGTACCAGTTGTTGGCTAATTAATTTATCACAAACTAGAATCGGGAGAGTGAGAGTTCCAAACTCTTCTCTCCCTTTCTTTTTTTATATTACACCCATGGCAAATCATGTATTAAGTTTAGAGGTACCTACGGTAATGAATAACTGTATCTTGTCTATCAATGATACAAGTGTTTATGCTGACTTAGTACCCGTTACCTGTGCTACACTAAATGTGACAGTACCAGGTTTTACTTATTCTAATCAGATTGATGTAACACCTGGGTTTAACCAGATTCTTACAGGATGTGATTTAGGATTGCAGTCTACAAACTGCGGGACTACTTATGTACCGCTAGCTGATGGTATCTATATAATCAAGTATAGTGTATCACCAAATGATATAGTGTATGTAGAGTACAATCATTTAAGAATTACACAAGCTCTTATTAGATATAACAAAGCATTATGTTCTCTAGATCTTGCAGCATGTGAGCCACCGGCTAAAACTCAAGAGAAACTAGAAAGACTGAGAATGATCAGAATGTACTTAGATGCTGCTAAAGCTAAAGTAGAATTTTGTCATGAGCCGCAAAAAGGTATGAGCTTGTATAACTATGCAATCAAACTTTTGAATAAATTTGACTGTAAAAATTGTTAACCATAAAAAACCAACAATATGTCAAAATGTTTAAACTGCGGAGCTCAATTAACCTGTGGATGTCAAAAGAGAAAAGCATCTGATGGTAAACAAGTATGTGCCAATTGTGTTGGCAGATATGAGGCAGGGGCAACACAAAAGATTATTAAACCATTGGCTAAGCCAACTATCACTGTTCCTCAGCATAATGCTTGGGGACCAAACAGATATAAGAAAACCTAAGTAAGATGGCATACGCATATTACCCAGTCATACCTTGTGGACAACAGTCTTCAATTGCTTTCATTAGTAATGAAAGACTTGCTGGATACCCAGGATTCTTTATTAGATTTACTTCAGGTGTTCCTGCAGAATTTCTGGGTGTATGCTTCCATGTAGATCCAGGAGCATCTAATACTCTTATTGATACTACTATAAATTGGCTTACCGCAACATATGAAACGTTTACAACATGTGAAGCATGTGGGTCAGCACCAACTCTTAACAATCCAATACCAACATACCAGTTTGATGCATGCTGTGGTGGACAACCTCAGATATACAGTATTGATACTAATACAATAGTAGACGGGGGTGTGTATATGTATGGGGGTCCTTCTGTAGGACCTTTGGTACCGGGATGCTATACTCTAACAGAAGTACAGAGTATCACCCCTTTTCCATTTGTAGATGTAGATGACTTAGCTTTACAAGGAGACTGTACAGATGTAGCATGTCAAGCTTACTGTAATCCGTGCCAATGCTATAGTTTTACTGGAGGAAAAACAGGTGGTCTTGTAGAAGCTTTAGATTGTAATGGGGATCCTATCTCTATTGTAATAGCTGGTGACGAATTAACAGACAAGTATTGTTTGTCAGCTATTGTATCTATAACTGGAGCTACTTCTACAGCATACGGTTTATGTCAAGATGTAAACGGTACATTTGAATGTGCTGCTTGTTACACCTTACTAGACTGTGCTGGTATAGAAGAACCAATAGAAAGCACTAACCCTAGCTTAGCTCAATATGCTGGGACTGGTATAGCTATACAAATAGCAGGATCCACGGTTTGCTGGAATGTTATTTTATCTAACAAAACAGTTTGTGATTGTGCTGTAAATGTTACTATACAGTTTGTCTATCAGACATGTATAGAATGTAACTATCCACAAGCATATAAAGTTACAGAGTGTACTACTGGTGATGTAATCTATACAACATCAGATTTATCAGCTTACGTTAATACAGGAGCTACATTAAATTTAGACTGTGGTGGATGTTGGTTCATAGAACCTATTGAAGGCATACCACCTTCAAATCAACCAGTAGTTGTTGAAGCCTCTTTTGAAGATTGCCCAACTTGTAACTCACAGTTCTATGAACTAACAGACTGTCTAGGTAATGAAGATTCTATAATCACTATAAATGATTTATCAGAGTATGTAGGAAAAGTAATACAGCTTCAGTTCTGTCCTGATATTTGTTGGTTGGTTACCGAAACAGAACCACAAACCCTTTCAGGTAATGTTCTTATAGAACAATCTTTTGATACATGTCCTATATGTCTTGAAGCTTTATTAACACCAAAGTGTGCAAGTTTTGAGAATACTGGAATCACACCCGCAACAATTACTTATACCAATCTAGCAGGTATCACGGGACTAAGATTTACAGCTCAACCAGGTGAAATTATACCTAAGAGTTGTTACCTAAGTTGGAGCGTACCGTCTACTGTATTAGTTACAGAATATGGAGATTGTATTGATGGGCAGTGTCCGCCTATACCATCACCACTTTTATATAGAGCTGTAACTCCAGGATATGGTACGCCCGCGTGTACAACAGAATATTATGAGACAGTAGAGTGCGCATACTCTGAATGGATGTACAAAGATGTACTTGAAAAAAGATATGGAATTTCAAATTGTTGTCCAGATGAACTCATGAAATGGGAAATCAAACATGAGATGTTAATGCTGGACATACTAGTTAATCCAAACTATGTATGCCAAGGGGTAAGTGGATGTGGTTGTAATCAAACACATACTCCACCACCTCCTTGCAATTCTTGAGAATAATTAGTATATTATAAATATATGTAAAGTATGAGACCGTTAAATTTAGATAACTCACCATGTACACCAATTGCAAGTAATTGCGTGATTTGGACTGGACCAAGTATTTCATGTATCAAACTATGTACAGGTGACACAGTCTCTGATGTAGTATTTAAACTTGCTACAGAATTATGTACACTGCTTGATCAAACAAATGTTACAACATATGACTTAGCTTGCTTTAATCTAGCAGCATGTCCTCCAACTACATTTGATCAGTTGATTCAACTATTGATTGATAAGATCTGTGCATTAGAAAATATTACACCTACAACCACAACTACAACAACTACAAGTACAACTTCCCCAGGCAAAAGCACAACAGCCAGCGCACTTGTATCTGATTACTTGCTTACGGCAGCACCTTGTCTGGGTGGTGGTACTGTTGGATTGGTTGACTATGTGAATATGATTGCTGCAAAGATCTGTGACATTGTTACTCAGATCACAATCATCAATGCGGAGATTAACTCATTAGACATTAGAGTTACTGCACTTGAGACAGCACCAATTCCAGTATTCACATTACCTACATTCACAATTCAATGTGCAATCAGTACATTGCCGGCATTATCTGTACAGGCAATAGATACTGTATTAGAAGCATTCATTAATGATGAGTGGTGTCCTTACAAAGTAGCATTGGGAACATATAGTGATTTGTCTACTGCAGTTAGTTCACAGTGTGTATCAGGATTAGATACAGCTTTGGTAACACAGTACACTACGTCAACTATTATGCAGGTGTACTATCCAAGTTATGTAGGAACACCTACTACAGTAGCAGAAGCATTATCCAATCTATGGATTGCATTATGTGATGTAAGAAATGCAGGTAAAGCAGAAACAACAGTTACGGCAGGAGATAATGTTACAGTAACTCCTACAGTAACAGTAGTAGGAAACAACCAAATAACAGATTACCTAATTGATGCAAAAGATACAGTAGTTGCGGCAGGAAATAATATCACTATTACACCAGCTGGACCAGTTGCAGGAGTGACTACTTATACAGTAAATGGACTTAGCTCAGTAGTAACTGGAGCTGATGACATTGTTGTTACACCAACAGGACCAGTAGCGGGAGTTACAACTTATGCAATCTCAAGACCTAAACAAAACTTCTTTAATCAAGTAGTAGGGTGGGCTGATGTACAATTTGATCCAGGACCAGCAACTTACCATTTTCCATTAGGTTATTCAGGGTTAACTTATACAAATGCTACTGGAGCAACTAAGACGTTTGCGGTTCATGTAAGTTATGATACAAGTTTAACAGGTCCCGGTACAGCATTAAATAATAACATTAACTTGATTAACTGGTTAGATGGTGCTATCATTAAAACTGTTGTCGGTGTTGATACTGTACAGTATGAAAGCTTTGCCGGAAGATTAGATATCAGTGGTTCATTATTTAATGGAATACTAGCAACAGACATTGTAAACTTGACTAGTACAGAAACTGTAGTAACTACACCTGGTGTTGATCCAGTTGAGTTTAGATTTTTGAATGGTGAGATACAAAGAAACATTGCTTTTTTCTCTATGGTAACTTTGAATAATGGAGAATCAGTTAGTCTTAAGTTTAAGGCAAAGGATGCGCTGACACCGGCACTCCTTGGTAGAGCTCAGATTCTTGTAACAGAATTATAATATTTAAAAGATGGCAAATAATTGTACAAACTGTGGATGCAGTAAAATAAGCTGTGGATGTGGAGATTCATTTCTTACCACTCCACCACCATGTCCTACACCAGTAGACTGCCCAACAGCACAACCATGCTCTGAAGTATTTGATGCGCAGTGTGTAGTATATACAGGACTTGACATAGAATGTGGAACAGATGTGGTTGTTGCTACAAATGATTCAGTAGCCGATGCTTTACAAAATGTAGTAGATTACTTCTGTACAAAACCAGAATCTGATATTACAATTGTTGAGGCTGGAGATAATGTAAGCGTAGATGTGGTTACTGTAGGTAACACAACTACTTACACGGTCAATGCAATTATTCCATGTCCAATGGATGTGACTATTGTAGATAGTATAGTTATACCTAGAGGTTACTTTGCTGATGTAACAGGAGGTACCGCTCCATACACTTATCAATGGACTCTTGCTGATAATAGAGGCTTGATCTTATTTACAACAGCAACAAACCAGGCTGATGTAAATATAGGTGTAGACAATACCGACCCATGTAGATTTGACACAGGTGGTTTTACAAATAGAGGTAGCATAGGAATGTTTAAAGTAACCGTAACGGATGCCAACGGTTGTATTGCTAAAGACACATTTATGTGGATAGACTATAATTGTGGTATGTAAAATATGTCGCAGGTTGTTGGTTTCTGTGGCTGACAAGTGGAGACCCCGGGCAAATGAGCCTGGGGTTTTCTATATTTAGTATATTTGCTTAACTTGATTATTTTTCGTATATTAAATAAGTATAGCATGGCTACAGAATTTAGAGTACCAGATGTTAAAGCCCCACGGTTTAGACAGACAGCAGTGAACATAATAGACACGGAGTTCATTGCAAGATTTTACGAGAAGCACCCTAAGCATAAGAACTTGAGTGCATCTCAAATTAGAAAGATTATCAAGAGCTTCAATGAAGCGCTTTGGGAAGCAGTCTTAGAGAACCGAGATGGTGTAAGACTACCTGAAGCATTGGGCAGTCTTTTTATTGGAACATGTAAAGGAACCAATGGGAGAAACATAGACTACGCCAAGTCAAAGAAGTATGGTGTGGTTGTGAGTAATAACAACTGGGAGACTGATGGAAAGCTAGCCAAGATATTCTATACAAGTTACTCAAGCAAATATAAGTTTGCCTTCAGAGAATGTTGGAGCTTTACTGCCTGTAGAAACTTTAAGAGAGGAGTTGCTAAAGCTTACCCTGAGAACTGGAACATGTATGTCCAGGTAGATTCTACAAAAAAACTCAGAAGCTTGTACAATGTAGCAATGACAAAAGAAAAGAAGATAAGAGAGCAAAATGCTCAATTGAAAACATATAATGAATTTGATCTATGACAACTGTTGGGGAAGCAATAACAAGAGTTAGAGCTGCGTTAAAGGCAGTGAAGGAAGATCCGTTCTTAACTGATAGAAACATATACTATGCAATAAGCAAGTATGGGAAGACATTACTTAAGAGAGAGGACAACCAATACAGATTGATGAAGATTAGTTCACTCTTCACAGTGCTTCCTTATGTAGAACTTATTGACATTGACAAAGTAGAAGCAGGATGTACTGGAGTTTACTCTGGTTGTTATTTCAAAAGAAGCAAGGATAAGTTACCAAAACTGTTTGAAGGTGCAATAGGACCAGTGATCCGTTTGGCTAGTTCAATTGATGGATCTATCCAGTTGTTCAAAACTGAAAGACCTACTTTTGCTTCTATGGCAAAGACAACTACATTCAAGTATAATAAAAGACCTTACTTCTGGTATCTTGACGGTTACATCTATGTGCCTAATGTAGAGTGGGACGCAATTAGACTAGAAGGAATTTTTGAAGGAGACACATCTGATTTCTTGTGTCCGTCAGATCAATCTTGTACATTGAAGCAAGACCAGCAATTGCCATTTCCTGATTACTTGTTTTCAGAAATTGAGCAGTATGTAATTAAAGAATTTTCAATTACTATGCAGATTCCAGTTGATGGTTCTGATGATAGTCAAAACGTACTTAGATAATGGACTTCAACTACACATTAAAATACAGAACATTTGATGAGTTACTCAATGATGTTCTTGTAGACTTCCAGGTATTCTCACTTGAGAATATGATTGATCCACAAACTCTAATCAAAGTAGCTAGAAGGCTTAACTATGATTTGGGTCTGAGAATTAATCAAACCAAGGAAGTGATATTGGAAGTAGAACACAATAAGGTAAAGCTACCAGATGACTTCTATGTTTTCAATTACGCACTAGTGTGTGGTGAATACTCTGTAGCCGTAGGTAATGACATGGGTGGTACTCACATTGAAGAAGTACCCTATGTAGAAACACCTTCTACAGTTGACTTTTGTGCAGCACCTACAGTAAACTGTTCCACATGTAATGCAAATCCATGTAATAATACAGCAGCATGCGTAGGTTCTGTAAGACCACCAGAGAATTATATCCCTGGACAGTATGATCCTAATAACCCTTATGGTGATACATGTATAAGACCACGCGTGTTTATGAACTGTAAGGGAGATAAGTATGAGTTAGTCCAGATTATAAAACCTGGAGTGACTCGTACATTTAGAGTACTCATTCCGTTGAGAATGAAGCCTAGTCAAAATATAGATTGCCAATGTCCTAACCTGTATTGGAATTCTCCTAATGAGGGTTGGATTAAAAATGGTTTTCTACATACAACATTTGATTGTGGTAAAGTATATCTAAACTACCAAGGGGAACTAGAAGATGAAGATGGTAACATGATGGTACCTGATCATGCTTTGCTTAATGACTACTATGAGTATGCATTAAAACAAAGAATTCTAGAGAATCTATTTATGAATGGTGAAGATGTAAGTCAAAGAATACAGCTTATTGAACCAAGAACAAAAGCTGCTAGAAACCAAGCTTTAGGTTTTGTGAATACACCAAACTTTGAAGAGATGAAGAAACTCTGGTGGGCTAATAGAGTTGCTCAATATGGTAAGTACTATAACATGTTTAAGAGCTACCCTATTGACCCAGCTTACTTCAGATATTATACAGGATCAAGAGTAATATGATATGGCTAAAGAATCACAAGGTATTGATCAAAATCAATTAAACACTTTCATCAAAGGTCTTAATAAGGACCTTGATCCGTCATTTGTATCTGAAGGTATGTGGACGCATGCGCGTAATGCTACTAACAATACAAGAGAAGGAGATGCAGGAAGCTTATCCAATGAGCCTTCTAACATCTACTGTGGACAAGTTGCTGCTGATATTACAGGATCAAAATTTATTATTGGTGCTATACATTTGTTTAGTGACAAGTGGATTCTCTTTACAGCAGTACATCTGAATGACACATCTAACACAGTGGTGGGTTGTGAGATTGGATTGTATGAAGAAGAACTTTGTAAGTACAGACCTATTGTTCAAGACAACTGTCTCAAGTTCAGTAAATGGAATTTGATTACAGGAGCAGCAAGAAAAGTTAATGATTGCTCTTGGCAAGTATACTTTGCTGACTCTAATAATCCAGATAGAGTAATTAATGTGGGAGATCCAAACACTTGGCCGCCAGAAGGGTATCAGTGGATGGGTAATAATCAATACTCTAATGGACCAAATACAATTCAATGGCCAGGTGTAGCATGGAAACAATTGTGTCATACTGATGAGGGATGTCAACAAACTGAACCTGGAGTATGGCCAGCTGGTTGTCCAGGAGTTAATGCATGTATCTCTTGCGATGACTATCCTGAACTAGACTGTGATCAATTAAGATTAGCAAGACTTGTGCAGACACCCTGCATACATGTATCTCCAGGTAAAGCTGGTGGGAATCTTAGAAATGGTTCTTACATGGCATTGGTAGCATATTCAATTGAAGGTGTGAAAGTTACTGACTGGTATTCACCAAGTAATGTTCAACCTATTTGGTATACTAATGAAACTTCAGGAGCTTTAGAAATTGATCTTACAGTAGACCAAGATAACTTTGATGAGTTCATACTAGTTATTGTAGCTACAGTAAATCAAGCTGCTGTTGCAAAACAAGTTGGTATTTATTCAACAAGTACAAACAAGATCTACATTGATCAGATTAAAGAAGATATTCCGGCATATCCACTAGAGCAATTGCCTTTACAGAATCCGGTGTATGAAACATCAGATCAGATTGTAGAGGTAAACAATTACTTGTTGAGAGTTGGACCAACTACTAAGTTTGATTTTAACTACCAGCCATTAGCTAATCTTATTCAGACTAACTGGGTATCTGTAGAATATCCTTCTGACTATTATACTAAAGGAGGTTACAAACCAAGTTACTTAAGAGATGAAGTATATACTTTCTTTATTAGATGGATATACAATACAGGTGATAAATCTGCAGCATATCATATTCCAGGAAGACCAGCTAAGAGTGATTTTGTTGAACCATGTACTCTACAAGAATTAGCTGAAACAGATATTGCTGTAGGTCCAAATACATTATTTGATCCTGAGAGAATCTTTGAAGTATACAATACTGCAACAGTTACAGAAACTCCTACTAACGAAGTACTCCCTGATGGGGGTGTAGTGGTGGCAAGAGGTGAAATGGCATATTGGGAATCTACCGAGAGATATCCAGACAAACAACCGGAGATATGGAATCCTACCGCACACTGTTGGACAAATGAAACAACAGGTATGTATGATCTATGTGGTAAACCAATCAGACATCATAAGTTTCCAGATACAGGTGTAGGGAATACAGGACAGGCATCTTTACTATCTCACTTTAGAAAAAACACAACCAACGGAGACACCTATATCAGAATACTAGGTGTAGAGTTTGGCAATATTATTTACCCAAAAGATAATAACGGTCAAGACATACCAGGTATAGTAGGTTATGAAATCTTAAGAGGTTCAAGAGAAGGTAATAAGTCTATTGTTGCTAAGGGTATGTTGAATAACATGCGTCCTTATAACATCAATGGACAGCAGACAGATAATCCAAACAGAAGAAGAGGTCTATATCCTAACCATCCATTTAATACAATCAAACCTGCTAACCCGCAGAATAGCCAGCAGTATGGTGTATTAAACCCAGGTAACCAGATCAATGACCCTTATATTAAAGTTATTGATGAGGAAGGTGAAAGACAGAATGTAAATTTAGGTGACATGCCTAAAAACATCATGACTTTCCATTCACCAGATACTAACTTTAAAAACCCATACATATCAACACCAGAGTTGAAGATCTACGGTAATCTCCGTGGTGTAGCTACTAACAACTTTGTGGAACCGGAGAAACATCCACAACACAAACTGATTAGTAACCAAGCAGCCTACACAGCATTCCAAGGTGGTGCTGTTGAAGCTATCATATCTCAAATTGGTAAACAAAGTACTAGAACTTCAGGTGCTGGTTACACAAGAAAGTTTGGACCAGACTATACACAAGAAGAAATTGGTGGAGGTAGTGGTGACATGAATTTCAATTTCTTTGGTGCTTGGTCTCCTGTGTTTGGTTCTCAAACAGGAAGTGGTAGCGGTAACTGGACAGACTTAGAAGGCAATGATGGAAATACAGAAGAAGATGAGTACACAGAGAATGGTGAAGATACGGATCCTGACGGTGCACAGAATACAGGCGACTTTATAGATGGGCCACTAGCTGACTTTAATAATGATTTTACAGCATGGAGTGGTTTTAATGAAGCATGGGGCAACGGTGACTCACTAGCTGATATCTATGACAGATTTAACAATGAGGGTGGATTCTTCCGTGGTGGTTATTATACAGCACCATCTGGTGATATGGAGTTATCAAAATTCCAGTACTTCAAAGATTCACCTTTACAAACTGCATTATCTTTAGTAGGTGTATTAAATCCATTGTTGTACTATTTCTCTGAAGGAGCTACAATCACATTAGATATAATCTATGCGTTGTTACCATTTAGACAATACGCTTTGCAATTGCAAGCACATGGTTTCTATGATGTGTTTGTTGGGCAGGCATGTAACACAGACTTTAGATTTAAGATTGAAGATTCTTTTTACTTGAAAGATTCAGTTCAGGATGCTAAGCCTTACTTTGATGGAGAGCAAAAATTCTACAGAATTAATAACCTCAAGAGACAAACAACTTTTGTTGTTAGAACTGTAGATGGGGATGGAAATAATACCGGACCTGATTATATTACAGATACAACATCTATTACTGGTTATGCTGATACATCTCTAGTAACCGTAGGAACGGCAATTAATAATCAGTTGGCACCAGCACCGTCCGCGGCTGTGCCAGGTAACTTGTTTAAGAATGATCATAACAATGATACTTTTAATACAGCTATAGCAAGTCACTATGCTGGATTAAAATACAGAATTGTAAATCAGTATGGTCAGCTGGATTCAATCAAACTGATTCCAATCACACCATGTGAACAGACTATTGGGGACATAGATGAAACTATAACAAGTACATTCTGTACAGGGTACACTGAATACAATGTACCTTACCTCTATCAGTTAAAGCAAAAAGTGCTGCCTAAGACAATATCATTGTTTAATGGAGATACATATATCAATAGATACACAGAAAAGAATAGTATGTTCTTCTTCTATGATTGGTTGTATGATCAGCCTGATGGTATTGAGTATAATTACTTTAACCGTCAAATGTTGCCTGAGCCAAGATTCTGGATGAACTCAGCAAGATATGAGGTGAGTACTTTGTTTACAGATCCATCAACTTGGTTTACTAACCTTAACGGTATCATGCCAGGTACAGGAGTATTACCAAGAGGATTCTATAATCTAGACCATGGACCACCAACAGCAACTGCATGGTTAAGCTTCTTGTTCCCACAAGGATATAATTATTCTAATGACAACTCTGGAGATACACCAGGTATATTTGGAGTAAAAGATTCTTACTTCTATTTAGCTACATCAGCTATTAGAGACTTCTTTGTGGAGAGTGATGTTATAGTAGACTTTAGAATTGCCGGGGATGAACAGTGGCAGAAGTTTTACAATCCTTATGAGTATACGGATCTAGGTAGTTTATTTAACATGAATCCTGATATTATTCAGAGAGGTAACTACTACAGATATGATTACTCATTGAGTATCTCAAAACTATTTACTCAGTACTTTAGTCAGGGTAACTTACAGTCAAGATACTACAGTCCTTCTGTAGCTAAGCTTTGCTATACGTATTATCCAAACAGGATCTTGTATTCTTTACCACAGAATGATGAGTCATCCATTGATTCATGGTCTTTATTCTTGACTAACAATTACAAAGACTTTGTTGATAATATATCTGGAGTTAAGAACTTTGCTAAGACGGGTATTTTTATAACATTTAAAAACTCAAGCCCTTTAGCTTTCCAAGGAATAGATCAAATTGAGACAACTTCAGGAACTAAAGTTACTTTAGGAGATGGTGGTTTGTTTGCACAAACACCACAAGCTATTGTTATTGCTGATAAGCCATATGAGTATGGTTCATCACAAAGTAGTAGAAGTGTTATGTCAACACCGGCAGGCTTGTTCTATGTATCTCAAAACCAAGGAAAGATCTTTACTTATGCTGACGGTCTTACAGAGATATCACAGCAGGGTCTTAAATGGTGGTTCAGTATATTCTTGCCATACAAGATTCTAGAAGACTTCCCAGACTATCCGCATATTGACAACCCGGTAGCGGCAGTAGGATGCCAGTCTATCTATGACAATCAGAACTCTATCATATACTTCTCTAAAAAGGACTATAAGCTTAAAGAAGAGTTTCAAGGAAGAATCTATTATGATGCTGTAACTAATGTATTTAGATTAGATAAGGCACAAGTATACTTAGGTGACCCTAACTTCTTTGATGATGCTTCTTGGACTATCAGTTATGATCCTAAGTCACAGTTCTTTATTTCATTCCATGACTGGCACCCAGATATGGTGATCCCTAATAAGATTACTTTCCTGAGTACAAAGTTTGGTACACTGTGGAAACACAATACTTCATGTTCATCTTACTGTACTTTCTATGGGGAAGATAAACCATTTGAGGTAGAGTTCCCTATTGTCAGTGGACAGACTGTGGTAACGAAAAGAAGTACAGAGTATATTCTAGAATGTTATAGACGTTCTGACTATAACTGTGTTGATCAGTTCCAAGTATTGGATTACAACTTTGACCAGGCTGTAGTGTTTAATGCAGAGCAGGTTTCCGGGTATCTGAATCTAAACATATTCCCAAAGAATAACGTCACACTTAGCTTACAGTATCCACAGGTAAATCTAAACTCTATTGACATCTTATTCTCTAAAGAAGAGAATAAATATAGATTCAATCAGTTCTGGGATATTACAAAAGACCGTGGTGAGTTCCCTATTGGTTCTAACTATCCACCAACTGGGCCGGTGGTACCAGGAACAACTGTATTGCAAGGACCATATGCTCAAGAGTTCTTATGGTTAACTGAACCTAATGGTTATATCAAATCATTAAACCCAGCAAATCTGGACTACCAGAAGCCTGAGCTGCAAAGAAAAAAATTCAGACATTATTTAAATTTCTTAAATTTATCCAAGTCTGTCTCAGGTAATACTAACATGGTACTCAAGATAGTAAACAGTAAGAATATAATTTCTCCAAGATAATGTATAATAAGCGCTCCTTATCTAAAGATACTAAAGCTTCTAAAGCTCCTAAGTCTATATCTAAACCTAGATATATTATTACAGATCCTATGGGTCAGTGGAAACACCCGGGTAAGAACACTAGAATACCAAGTAGTGATATTACGATGAAAGGTGTTCCTTATCCCGTGTTAGGAGTAGGCTCTAACGGTCAGAAACAAATGATGTATCCTGGACAAGAGTATACATTCCCTGGAGCTGATTATGTAGATGAGTATCCGCAGATGCGTAAGGGAGGTGGTCTAAAGTCTAAGAAGTATTCAAGAGACTTAGAAGCTACTAACCAAGTATTCCATGAGTCACCTTTGTTTAAGAAGAAGAAGTCTAAGAAGAAGAAGATCTATAATCCAAAGGCTAAGTATTATCAAGATGGAGGTACACCATATAACTACAATCCGTTTGTATCTACTGAACCAGAAGTTCCAGAACAACCACAACAGTTTACACCAATAAGAACTGAGAATGATCCGGAGGACTATGATCAATTCTTGAACTACTCACAGACAGCTCCAGAAAACAGAAGACCTACTGAAGGATATACTTATGGTGACCCTAATGATTATGACCACTATGGTATGTGGGATGCATTAGGAAAACCTAAAGATTTTAATCAGGCTCTTGAGATGAATCCAGACTGGACTCCAGATCCTTATGATGGCTCTTATCACGGCTTCAGTGTTAATCCTAACACAGGAGTATTTCTTAAATCAGGTAAACCTGGATTCAAACCTGGGGATACTACTTGGATGGAAGTAGCAGGACATTATATGAGTCCAAGAGCTGATATGGATACACCTGTCTATGATCCAGAGATGGGTAGATTCAAATATGTTCCTAATGAGAACTATATAGAAACAGAACTTACACCAGAAGAAATACAGCAGTATAGAGATGGTGGGTACATAGTAGAAGAGTTAAATGACTATAAAGCAGGAGGCTCTTTACTTACTAAGAAAGTAACATGTAAAAAATGCGGTTGGGAGTGGGATGCTGCTGATGGTGGTGATGATGTTACTACATGTCACAAGTGCGGTGGTCAAGGATTAGTGCATGCACAGAAAGGTGGTACAAAACCTAAGTCTGAATCTAAACCTGATTTAGGAAAACAAGTTTATACCTATGAAGATAGACCAGAAGCCAAGTATAAGAAAGACTCAAAAGGCAACTGGCATATTATGTTACCATCTACACACGGTAAGTATGTTCCTATTAAAGATCCAGATAAGAAAAGATCAGGAGAACTTAATGAGAAAGCTAAACCTGTAAAACCACCACAGTGGCAACAGGATAAAAAGAAGTATGGGAAAGACAAGGTAGAATGGTATGAAAGTTACAATCCAAATGACTGGTTCCTGAATGACTATTCAAAGTATAGCTCATACAACTCTGCTTTTAGAAACGCTAGAGAATCCGGTGAAAAGGAATTCTTATACAAGGGTGAAAGATATAATACTAAACTAGTAGACAAGAAACATTCAGATAGATACTGGGATAGTAAGAAATTTGTAGAAGAGTATTACAAAAACCAACCTTTAACACCGGGTGATTTACTAGACTTAAAAGATGCTTACATACAAAAAAAGCATGGAACAAACTGGTATGACTATTATAATAATGTAGTGATGAATGATCCTATAAATAAAGACTACAATAAATGGAATAAAACAAGATATGAGGAAATGCAAGATTCACTAGATATGTTAGACCCAAACAATCTTCCTACTGATGATCCTGATTTCTTGAAGTTTGCTCAAAAAAATAAGTACAAGACTCAGTTAAATGCACTAAAGAAACCTACTTATTTTTCAATAACAGACTATAAACCTTCTGATATGTCAGAAGATGGTTACTGGGATGCTATGAAAAATAAAATGTTCATGACTACAAAAGCAGATCCTGGTCAACTTAATACAACCTTTGTACATGAGTTAAGTCATAAAGCTGATGATTATGATATTTATAGTAAAGTACCAGAACACAATACAAAAGAATGGCAAAAGACTTCTTGGGCAGAAGGATGGGATCAAGACAAATATGACTATGTATCAAATCCTAGTGAGATAGAAGCAAGAAAACTATCTACGCTTTATTGGTTTAAAGAACATGGATGGCCGTACCAACCAGGAAAAATTAGAGAAGAAGGTTTAGATAGATTATATGACGCAAAACTTAATGACAAGATCCCTTATGATATAGATCAGTTGTTGGATTTTTATGGTAATCAATATGATGATTTATTAAGATACCTTAATAGTGATTATACTGAAAAAAGAGAGTTAGGTGGAAGCATAGGAGATGAAGTAGATTTAACTCCAGAGCAAGAAGCACATTTAAGAAGACTAGGATACAAACTTGAAAGAATATAAAATGGCAAAGTTCAAGATAACAGGATTACCTAAAGCACAAATAGGTGGTAAGACAGCTACCAGTTTATTGTTTTCACCATATGAACAAGGGATGTTTAGCAATAGCTTGCATTCAATTGGTGGTGCAGATCCTTCATTTATTTTAGGTGCTGAAAGATCTAACCTGTTTCCAATATGGGGACACAACAATGGTGTGCGTTCATCTTTATCAGGACAAGTACAGATTCCTTATGCTATGAATCAGATACCTGGAGTTAAAGGAAGATGGACAAGTGAGTATTCACCAAATGCCGGAAAGTCTCCTGTTCAATTTACAACCACAGGACAGCTTGAAGGTGGATACAACCCAGATCAAGGATTTAATGCAAGTATAATGGGATGGCCTCATGTATGGGGATCTACTGTAGATGTATCAAGATGGAGAAATCCTGAAAAATATTATGCAGGTGCTGTCCGTGCAGGTATTGGTCCTCAGCTTGGTGGATCTTATATGTCAGGAATGATGAACTCATCAGGACCAAATTATATTAGCGGTACAGATCAAATGAATACTAATAAAGGAAGTGTTCATATTGGTGGTAGAGGTTATGTTGAGTATACGCCTACTGACTGGTTAAAATTAAGACTTGATGCACAGGGAATGTTTGACCCTCTTACAAAAAAAGTAGCAGAGGGAACTGACGCAGGAAATGCAGCTGAAACAGAAAATGTTAATCTAAAGTTTTCTCCAGGAGTACAACTTACAGCTACAGTTCCTATTAAAGCTTTAGCAAGTAATAAGAAGAAAGCTTCAGAAGAGAAGGTTAAAATGGATGCTGTTAAAGCTGATGATAAAAATATCATGGTTGAAGCACCTGTTATGACAGGACCTGGAATAGATTGGGAGTACAGACAAAAACAACAAAGTACTGGAGTACCAGTAGGACACTTGCCAGGATATGAACCTGAAACAGGAAGACAACTCACTGAAGCAGAATTAATGCAAAGATACGGTCAAGGACCACGTTTAACAAAAGGTGGAACAGCTAATGATATCTATCTTGATCTTGATGATGATGAAATAGAACAGTACAGAAACGCAGGTTACATAGTAGAGGATTTACCAGAAGCACAGAAGGGTGGTGAACAGACATATACCTATGCTGACAGACCTGAAGCTACTTATAAAAAAGATGCTAAGGGTAATTGGTTAATCAGTCTTCCATCAACTGATGGAAAGTATGTACCTATCAAAGATCCATCAGGTAAGCGTGCAGGAGAGTTAAATGAAAAAGCTAAGCCTGTTGAGAAGCCTACTCTTATGACAAAGGCATACAGCTCTGTAAAAGACTTCAACCGTTTGCCAGAAGCAGACAAAAAAGCTAGAGCATCTATGTATGCATTTAATGAAAAAATGCGAAACTCCGGAATGTATTATGGGGCTAATGGATGGCAAAGACCTATGGCAAGTGGAGCTGCTCAATCTGCTGACTGGTTCTGGACACTTCCGATAGCATTACCTGCTATAACACAAACACTAGGAGGTATCGGAGCTATGTCATTACCCGGTATGGCGTCTATACCTGGAGCAACTGTAGGTAACCTTGTTAATTCTGGGTTTATTGCTAGTAGCTTAATGGGTGCTCCTGGAAATGTTATGGATTGGTATAATGTAATACAAGGTAAAAAAGATTGGAAGGATGCGGCAATGGATAGTGCAGATATAGCATTAGGGTTTATTGGTTCTGGTTCTGGATGGAAATCACTAATACAAGATGCAAAAACATTGAAAGCCCCATCTAAAATAGTAAGCAAAACTCGTAGCACTGTGGGTAATGTAATAAAGCCAGGTGTATTATCAGCAAAACCAAATCAGTACTCAATTGCAGGTCAACGTGGTGCTGCAGGTAAAACTGGGTTAGATGCATCTCATGTAGAAGACGTAAGAAAAAAAGCTATTGCTAGATTACAGTCAGATGACTATCTAAAAAAGAGAATGGCTAATACTGGAGAAACTGAAGAACAGGTTAGAGCGGATGTGAAAAAAATAATTTCTGAAGCTGAGGATGCAAAGTATAATTTGAATGCATATATTAGCACAGAAGGAGTGCAGACACCAAAAGGATTGCAAAACTTATGGAGATATCCTACAGTAGATATATCAAAAAATGCAGAGAATCCTATAACTACTTTGATTCATGAGAATAATCACTTGTATTCTCCTGCTGGTTACTCACAACATCTAGGACGTATGGTTCAGGGTCGAGGTAATCCAAATATTGCTTCAATCCCTTTTGGTAAAAAGAGAGGTGTTTATGCTAATTATCCTCAACTAGGTGTAACGGATGACATTGGTGAGTATGAAGCAAGAGAATGGGAACAACAAGTTAGACACTTGAACGCAAGAGATCAAATTATTTCAGCAAATAATCTAGCAGAAGATGCTAAAGTAACACCAGAAATGGTAGAGAAGTTTGCAGGTGATTGGTTTAAACGTATGAAGACTGAAGGTGCTGTTGGAGAAGATTATGATCTTATTTGGAATTCTGAACTAAGGAACGTAAGAGAAACTTTGGCTAAAGAAAAAGGTTATGCAAATACTGCAGAACTTGAGAAAAATTTAACAGAAGCTGATAAAGCAGCATTCCTAGCAGAGGTTAGAAAGAGATTTTCAGAAAAAGTTGCTGGTGTATTAAACAATGCATGGATGGGTGTTCCTGCTGTAATAGGTGCCGGTGCATTAGGTGCAGGAGCTACAGACGGTGAGTTTAAAAAAGGTGGTTTCCCAAAGAATATAGGTAAACTTAAAAAGTTTATCAGATAAATTTAAAATAAGTATATTTAGTATATAGCATGCTATTATGAAAAGAAAAGTAAGAGTTTACAAAGCAGAAGACGGACAAGGTCAATACCATAACCAAATGTCCCAGTTCTTAAAAAGAGCTCAGATGGGTATGGAACAACAAGCTCAACAGCCAGACATGCAACAAATTGTAATGCAAGTTGCTGGAATGCTAATGCCACCACCAGATGGTCAGGGAGCAGATGCAGAACAAGTGTATCAGTCTTTGATTCAATCATATGGTGAAGCGGCAGCAACTCAGATTATTAATGTTGCTGTAGGTATGGTACAACAATCTTCAGGTTCTGAACAAGCTGCCGGTCAAGAGATGGCACAAGAAGAAGAGGAGTCTGTAGATGATCTTACTATGCAAGAAGAACTTATTAGAGAAGAGCGGGAACGTCAGCAAGAACAAAGAGATGCTGAGTACATGGCTGAAGATGACGAGTTCATGTATGATTTGTTGTATGGTGATGAAGAAGCTCAACAAGAAGAACAGCCTGAAGCTAAACATGGTGGTGCTCATCATAAAAAGTTTGTAAAGAAAGCAATGAAACTTGCTAGAAAACAAATGGGTGATGCCGGCAACGGTCAAGGTAAAAACAAAGCAGACATTTTTGATGGGGCTATGAAGAGATCAGAAGACTTCACCAACAATCTTAAAAATGAAGCTACCTTATCTTTATTAGAAAAGCAGTTTAAGAATATGTCACAAGCTGCACCTCAAATGAATGCAGGACAGCAGTTTGCATATGGAGGATCACAGTTCGGTGGGATGACTGGATATGGTCTAGATAGATTTGTATATGGTGGTTATGATCCGTCTGTACCCGATTTAACAGAGGCCATGTATGGTTATCAAACCGGTGGTATGATTGCTATCAATGATAAAGATGGTAACAGAAGATATGTGACTCAAGAAGAAGCTGACAACTGGAACAATGCTATTAAAGATGATCCTGATATGTTATTGTCAGACTTATCATTCAAGAGTGAAAGTCCTATGAATGATCCTAACTATAAAATGTGGAGTGATCTTAAGGACAAAGGTGTAAATGTAGGTGATTACCGTCAGGGAATAAACTATAAGCAGTTTGCTAACTCTGGAAATAAAAACACAAACTATAATTATGTTGAGAAACCATACTCAACAGATAATATCTGGGATGCTCTTATTCCTAATAATAGAATCTTTGGTAAGAAGTATACTATGTATGGTCCTATGAATCATTTAGGACTACCTTTTACAGGGCCATTCAATCCAATGAGTATGATGAATGGGTTTGATGTAGATAAACAAAGATTAGGTTTTGGTCATAAGCGTTATACATTTACACCAAAAGGTGCATCATCCGCTAGCGGTACCGGAATGGGTACAGGAGCAGGTAGTGGTGCAGGTTTTGTTCCAGGTCCTGGGCAAGCAGTAGATGCTATGGGCAAACCAGTTACATCTCAGAAACAACTTGAGATGTCATACTTAAATCCAGCATACTTACGTCAGTCAGGTAAAGAGTTAAAAGATCTTAACTTACATCCTTATAGCAAACAAGAAATGAGAAATGCTAGACAGGACTTAAGACAGTATGACAGAGCTGGCAGAAAAATGGATAGGAAAAGTGATTGGGCTCAAGATAAATTTGGAAATAATGGTCAAAAACAAAAGGGTGACTTTTGGCCAAGATTAGCTGGATTCTTAAGAACAGCAGAGAAAGCTAGAGATGGTTTACAAACTTTCCAAGGTAACGTGAATGGATCTTCTGTAAATAATCAAGAGACTCCTATTGAATTTAAACCTAGAACAGCAAAAGAAGTTTGGGATAAATATGAGCCAGAACTTAGAAAACAATGGGGTAGTAAGATTGGTCAAGAATCAGAATTAGAAAAAGGTACACCAAGTTTTCGAGTTGATGAGGAAAACTATTTCAATGGGGAGAACTTTTTGAATATGGCTAACCCTATGCTTAAAGGTTTGACTAACCTGTTTAACAGAGGTGAAAAGAAAAACTTCTTTGGTTATCAAAACAATACTTCAGATGATCTAGCTGATGTAAATGAGCAAAGATTTCATGGTAACTACAATCCTTTGTCAGGTGATTTTAGAGAAGATTTACAAGGTCAGAATTGGCAAAGTAAATATGGTGGTGTACCTCATATGAAAATGGGTGGACCTAAAGGTAGAACTGGGCAACAGGTAGATTACTCATTAGGTATTTTCCCTACAGCTATGGGAGGCTCAGACATCAACCAGTATATTGGAAAAAAAAAGCCAGAGATATCAAGTACACTAAAACCCGTACCAAGAGATAAAGCAAATCTAGAAGCTGAGAAAGGTGAAACTGCATACGGAGATCTTAATGGAGATGGATTCCCAGAACACTATGAGATTGGCGGCAAGCGTCACTACCAAGGTGGTACACCATTAGATCTTCCAGATGATACATTTATCTTTAGTGACACTAGATCTATGAGAATTAGCGACCCTAAGATTCTTAAGATGTTTGGTAAGTCACCTAAGAAAGGTGGTTATACACCTGCAGAACTTGCTAAGCAATATGATATCAATGCATACCGTAAGATTCTTGATGATCCAGATTCAGATGTAGTAGATAGAAAGACTGCAGAGCAAATGATTAAGAACTTCAACATTAAACTTGGAGCTCTGGCACTTGCACAGGAATCTAAGAAAGGTTTCCCTCAAGGTATTCCAGTTGTGGCAAAACCATATATGGAGACTATGGGAATCAGTGAAGAAGATATCTTACCTAAAGAAGAAGAAGCACAACAAATGGCTCAACAAATGATGGGTCAACAAGGAATGCCTCAAGGTGAACAACAAGCTATGATACCGGAAGAGCAAATGGCAATGGCTTCACAAGAAGGTATGATGGCTAGCCCAGAAGAAATGGGAATGAGTCCTGAAGGTATGATGAGATATGGTGGTATGCGTAGATTGAGAAGAGCTCAAGAAGGTATGGCACAAGGTCAACCATCTCCTGAAGAAATGGCTATGATGCAACAACAGCAACAACAAGGTGGTGGTGATGAGATGGCGCAAGTAATGCAACAGGTACAACAAGCTCTTCAACAAGGAGCACAACCTGAAGAAGTTGCTGCGCAGTTAATGCAAAACCAAATGCCGCCAGAAGCTATAATGCAAATCTTTATGCAGATTGGCATACCACAAGAAGAAGCTGCGGGTATTATACAATCAGTAATACAGGGTGCTCAGCAAGCACCAATGGCTGCTTATGGAATGCAGATGGGGGGTTACGACATGCCTTTTGCACAAGAAGGTACGTTTGTAATGCCTAATCTTGGTGATCCTTTAGAAATTGAAAAGCGCAATCAAGAATGGGCTACAAGACTGGAGAACAATCCTATTAAACTTAATGTTGCTAAAGATGATACAAAAAGTGATTTTACTGATTGGAGAGGTGACACATATCATGCTTCAAAACATGGTTATGCTGATGAGCCATGGTTTAATATGGGTCTAACTCATGATCAATTAAGAAATTTCTACCAGCATCGTGGTGATAATATGTTACCAATTAATCATCCTAACAACACTAACTATTTTTGGGACCCGTCTAAGATGGCTTATGGAGGATCACTTGATAGATACCAAACTAAAGGTGAGGTAAAACAAAAAGTATATACTGAAGATAACTTACCTGAAGGTGCTGTTATTGTAGAAAAATATACACGCGGAAAAAAACCAGGTGACTTTGAACTACAAGAAGATGGTACTTATAGAAAGGTGACTAAGTATGACCTTAAACCTTCTGCATCAAGTGCAACTAAGCAGCAAACTGCAGCTGATTTTGCCGCACAGTCTGAAGAAAATAAAAAACTACTAGAGCAGGCTAATGCAATTATTGCAAGAGAAATTGGTAAAGGAACTATTGAAGGTGATGCGGATGGCGGTGATATTAAACTACTAGGTAATCTTAGCTTACCATTCAATGAAAGAATCATTTTAAGTAAAGCACTTAACTCTAATAAAGATTTTGGTACTGATAAGTTTAAGGTAACTAAACAAAGTGCTACCACAGGTTATTCTCAAAAAAGTAGCAGAGGTGACTATAAAGGTACCGGATCATTTGTAGCAGGATTTACTCCAGAAGATTATGAGAAGCGCTACGTATATGAGCAGTTAAAAGGAATGGGTGCAGATGATGAAACAGCATTTGCTGAAATTGATAAAATTTATTCTGACCCTAAACAAAAAGCAGGAGCAAGAAGAGAGTATCTAAACTTCTTAGGTGTTACAGCACCAGCAGATGATGCTGAGTTACTAGATGCTAACTTCTATAAGACACGTTACAAAGATGTGACAACTGCTATGGAAAGATTGGATGAGAGTACGTTTAGAACATCTAAAGCTGGAGGTAATGACTTGATTTCAGGGTTTGACCACTTTGATGCAATGGGTTTTGAATATAATCCAGAGTATGAGGCTGAACAACAAGAGCAAGAAGAAGAAGAAACTGATGAAGAAGGTGATGTTACAGAAGATGTAGAAGTACCTGTTCCTAAGTATGCACCATGGTGGTTGCAAGATACTATAAAAACAGCAGGAGCATTTGGTGATCTTATGGGTGTTAAGAAGTATTATCCTTGGGCGCCTAAGTACAATCCGTCAATTCCGGATCCAACATTCCTAGATCCTACAAGATCTATTGCTGCACAAAGTGAACAAGCAAGAATCCTTGGTGATACAATGTCTAAGATAACTCCTAGTTCTTCTATGGCGGCTTCTAGATTAGCTGGTCTACAAGGAGAGTTGGCTAAGGGTGCTGCAGACACTGCTAATCAATATGACAAAGCTAACGTAGAGATAGCAAATCAATTTGCACCTATGCAAGCTGAGATGTCTAACAAAGCTCAGGAATACAATCTTGGTCAGACTAAAGCACTATATGATGCTAATACGTTGATGAACCAGCAGTATGATAACTCTAAGCGTGCTATGAAGCAGAACTTGCTTAACCAGTACACTAATGCTATCACTAACCGTTGGAAGACAGATGCTATGAATCAGTTGTATCCTCAGTACGCTGTTGACCCAGCAACTGGTGGTAGACTTGATTTCAAAGGAGGTAAAAAACAGAAACCTACAGTTGCTAAATCATATGGTGACTATTACAATGAAGCATTTGAGATTACTGGTGACAGTGATGCATCAGCTAAATATGCATTGCTTGCTTGGAAACAAAGTCAAGGTGAAGATATTGGTGGAGGTGCTGAAGCTGTAATGAGCATGTATCAAAAGAATGGCGGTACCTTCACAATAGGACCAGGAATGCTTCCACCGTTTATACTGTAAACTTGTGAGGTTTATTAAACTTATAAAATTTTGATATTTTTACAATACAAAGAATACTAAAGCATGGCAACGTATTTACAAGGAGTCACGGATTATATACCAGAGTTTCAGCCCTTTCAACCGGACTTAAATTTCTATAATAACGTCCTGCAGACAAAGCAAACTCAATATGATTCAAACTGGAAAGCAATCAATAATGTTTACGGGCAGTATTTCTATTCTGATTTAACTCGTGATAACAATATTGAAAAGAAGGATGAGTTGATGAAACAGATTGATTTTAATCTTAAGAGAGTATCTGGATTAGATCTATCACTTGACCAGAATGTTGAGCAAGCTACACAAGTATTCAAACCTTTCTATGAGGATAACTTTCTTATGAAGGACATGGCTTGGACAAAGAATTATAAGACCAATAGACAAAGAGGTGTTGCTCTTAAAAATTCTAAGAACAAGGAAGACCGTGGTATGTATTGGGATACTGGTATCCGCTACATGGACTACATGAGAGAGGACTTTAAAAAAGTATCTGATGAAGAGTCACTAGGTTTTGATAATGTTACTTACACACCTTATGTAAACTCCATTAAAGAGTTCCAACAGATTGCAAAGGACTACGGAGGTATAGATGTAGAGCACCCTTCTGAGGACGGTAGATATATGATCAGAGAAAAGAATGGTCAAAGACTTATTGCACCTCTTACAGCATTGTTTGAAGCAAGTGTAGCTAATGACCCAAGAATGGCTGATGTCTACAGAGTTCAAGCTATTGTAAATAGAAAGGACTATGTATATTCAAAAAAGGATTCTGAGTTTAAAGGTGATGAGAAGGCTGCGGAGACAGCATACTTATCACAACAGAACAAGACTATCCAAGAATATATCCGTAGAAAGAAAGAGTCTGCTAGTAAAGATGTTGCTGTTACTAATAACAACATTACAGATGCACAGAATGCGGTAGAGACTGGTAATGATAATCCATTGACATTTGATTACCTTACACAGTTACAGAAAGCGCAGGGTATCTACCAAGCAGTTGAAGCCCGAGCAGATGACTTAGATGCGCAAACATCTAACGGTTCTTCTACAATGACTACATCATCCTACATACCGGATGACCAATTAGACCTAGAAGCTCTCAGATCTAAGGTAGATGTAGGTACGGCAGCAATGCTAATGGACCAAGACATCCAACAGGCAGCTAATCTATTTGCTTATAGTGACTATAAGTATGAGATGACTGCTGACCAGTTTGCTTTAGAGAGTGTAAGACAACAAAATAGAAAAGCTCTTCAGAATGATAAAGAAGCTTTTGATATGAAGAAGATGGCTATTGAAGAAGGTTTAAAAACCGGCTTCTATCTATTTGATCAAAAGACTCAATCTATAATTCAGAATCCTATATACCAAACTACTAATGTTAAGAAAGGTGCTGGAGGTTCTGGAGGTACAACTGATGAGCCTACAACGGCAGCAGAAGAGAATGCAAGAATAGAAGAAGAACAATCTCAGGATTATGCTGATGGTTGGTTCTCTACTGTAGCACAGATATTAGGAGATAGTGAAGCTACTGATAGAGTAACTGCAAAAAGGCTTGCACAAATACTTGCACCAAGTTCTGGTGATAAAGATGCGCCTGTTAAAAACGTAAGTTCTTATGTTGATAAGGAAACAGGACAGACTCTTTATAGATATGATGAGCCTAAGTATAGTCAATCTGAGAAAGAAGCTTTCATTGAAAAAACATATGGTAAAAACTTTGCTCAACAAATAAAGAATAAGTCACGTCAGTCTGGTGAGAAAGCTCTTAAAGCATGGAGAAAAGATCCTAAAGCTTACTTTGCTGGTCTTGATGCTAAGGCTATGAAGAATGTTAAGTCTAAGATTGATGCTTTCCTTCTAGAGAGAACTGCAGCAGGCGATGTTAATGCAAAAGAACAACTTCTTAGCAAGAGTAATGTCATGATGGATATGTTCATTATAGGCAAAGAAAGTGATGAGCTTATCAATCAGAAAAATGAAAAGACTCTTACTACAGCTATGTTAGGTAGTTTACCGTTCCCTGATAAGAATAGTAAAGATCTAGTTAAACTCTACTACAATAATGGAAATCCATTGAGTGAGAACATGTTTAAGATGATGGCTAAGAATTTTGTTAAGGCTCCGCAAAGAGAAATTTGGGTAGAGGCAAGAGACTATTCTATCAGACCAATGTCTGAAACATTTACTTCAAGAGATGAAGAAGAGAAGGGAACATTTGCTAATAGACAGAAGTATAACATTAATACAATGTTTAAGAATGGTGACTTAACTTCTTCTAACATTGATGTATTTATGAAAAGAGACTTGATGCATAACATGCCTAAAGAGCAATATATTGCATTAAGAAAACAGATCTTGTCCGCTCAACAAGAGAAAAAACAGTTAATGAAAAAAGTTGAGGATGGTGACAAACTTTCTTTCAAAGAAGAATACACATTAAAGAGGTCACGTGATTTAGGTACTCTAATCAACAACTTTACATCTACTCAAAATAACTGGGACCAACAATTATCTACTACTTATGAAGCTTTGTCTGGTGCCTTAACTAAAGACTTTGTATCTACAAAGATGCTTTCTAAAAGTAACCTTATTGATTACGGTAAAGAAGGTAGCAAGTTTTCAACAGCTGCAACAGACTATTCTGGTCAACAGGTTAATACAAAAATTGTTGGTACGTTTGGTTTTAAAGCCTTTCAACAAATGATGTCTCAGGATCTTGCAAAAAATGCATGGACAAATGACACACGTACATTTAGAGTTTCTTGGGATGGTACAACAAGATCTGGTTTTGAACCTGAATCAGACAGTGATGAAGGAGAGAATCCAAAATTTAGAGCACAGGTTACTGATATGGTCTTAAGACACCTTCAATCAAAAATAGGTACGGAAGCCGTTGATTTCGGGTTGTATCAAGCTCAGATTGCAAATGAACACAGGGGAACTGGTGCAATGATTATTTACCCTACGTATGAGACTCTTAAAGCAATGGATATCATTGGAACTGACAAAGCACCTAAGTTAATTACAGAAGGTCAAGCTAGACGTATTGTGGCTAATGGTATGGCAATTGCCGGACCAAGAACTATGTGGAAGAATGACTTATTTATGGATAACAAAACAAGTCCAGCTGAAGGTGTCTTAAATGCATTAGGTGAAATTAAGTATGAGCACCCACTAGGAGCAGGTGGTTATACAATTACCAAATCAAAAGGGGGTGCTGCACCGTATAGCGTTAATGTAACCTTCAATGGTTATGATCCAATTACTGGTAAAAAAGGCGGTAAAAGTTATACTGTAGCTTATACAGACTTTGGTAACAACTTAGATGAAGCTATCTTAAATTTAAGATACAATCTGGATATTACATCAACAGAAATGTGGGATGAATGGGCAACAAACCCACTAGTCAAAAAGAACAATCAATCTATGCGCAATAGATAATTTAATAAAAAACTATAATGGCTGAAAATCAAACACCAGAACCAGAAGATATTTCTGGAGGGGCTCAGATGATTAATCAAGGTAGCACAGACATTGATAATTTTTTACCATTTGGTGGAGACAATCCTATGGGTGGCGTAACACCTACCTATAATCCGTCTCCGCTTAGACAAGCTTTTCCTAGAATCAGTAGTCTTGATAACTCTACTTATCCAGTTAAAGATAATGTAACTGGTTTAGCGCCATTTACTACTAAGCCAAATCAAGCTGCACCAATATCTTTAAATGATAAGCTTGATGCGCGCTTTGCCCACATGAATAACCAGCTCCGTGGTTTACAAGATAATAATGCATATGCAAAGATTCAAGCTTATGATGCATCTTCAGCCGGAGCACACAGAGCTAGATATAAAGCCTATGGTCAAGCAACGTTTGACAAGATTGGATTCAACCCTGAGTTAAACAATGAGGAATTATTTAATGCTGGTACAACTGGTTTTGATGATTTTGCAAGATGGGCAACTGTATCAGCGTGGCCATTATTCTCAAGAGGTTTCATTGCTAACCCAAAAAGCTACGGTGGATTATTTACCGGGGACTTTGGACAAGACATAGAAGAAGCTAAAGCATATGAAGAATACAATGCTATTGGTTACTCAAGTAAAGGTGGTATAGGTGCATTTATGACTAATGCTCTAAACAGCTTTTCCTATACAGCAGGTATCATTGTAGAAGCTATTGCTGAAGAAGCATTAGTAGGTGGTATCATTGGTGCGGCCGGTGGTCCGCAAGGAGCTGCTGGAGGTACTTTTGTTGGAGGTGCTGTGGGTGCACTCAAAGGATTGGCAGCTGTACCAAAAGCTCTATTCCAAATGGGGAGACAGGGTGCTACATTAGCGGCTAACCTTAGAAGACTGGATGAGATGAGTGAAGCAAGAAGACTCTTTAATGATGCTTCTTCTACAGTAGGTAACTTCCTTAACCCATTTGACAATACTACAAATGCTGTTACTGCTGGTCTAAACAATGCTAACAACATAACACGTCTAGCAAGATCTGCTAACACCTTTGGCGGTTTCTATAATGACATCAAGAATGTAAACATGGCCCTTTCTGAGGGTAGACTAGAAGGTGGTTTTGTGGAAAACAATACATACAAAGAACTGTATGATGATTATTATGCTAAGTTTGGTGTAGCACCTGATGATCAAAAGCAAAGAGAGTTCCGTGATGTAGCCAGAAAAGCTGGAGCTGATGCAACTTTCTACAATACACTATTGATTAACTACTCTAACAAGTTGGTTATCCCTAATGTAATGAAGGGTGGTGTACTTAGATCATTATCTGGATACACAGATGATATTGCAGACTTTGGTACACATAGTATTGTACTTAACCCTAAGAAAGGATTTGAGCTTGTAAGAAACAACTTGGTTACTTCTTTAAAAGCACTTAAGAATCCTGCAACTTACGGTAAAGTATCACTTAATTACTTTAAGAGAAACGTAACAGAAGGTATTCAAGAGAATGCTCAGGATGTGATAGCGGATTATCTACAGAGAAGCTACATTGCTGCCTATAATGATCCTGCTAAGACTAATCATGACTATGCAAAAGCTATCTTGAAGAATGCTGTATGGAAACAATTCAGTGCTCAAGGTCTTGAAACATTTGCTTCAGGGTTTGTAATGGGTGCGTTTGCAGGACCATTGAATAACATTCCAAAGTATGCAGGTATTGGATACAATAAGTATATCAAGTACCGCGGTGAGTATGATAAGTATGTTACTGAAAGAGGTGAGTCAGGAAAACAATTGGTTGATACACTTAACCAGATTTACAATGACCCTAAAGAGTTCTTCAAACACAGATACTTTAACTATGGTAACCAGTCTTTAGCATCTAAGATTGCTGATGATGACAAGACTACTCCAGGAGAGTACATGGACCAAAGAGATGCTGCATTTATTTCTCAAATGCAAACTGTCCTGAGTACAGGTACAATGAAATACTTCATTGATCAGATTAAGAGCTACCAACAGAGAAGTCCTAAAGATGTAGAGGATGCGCTTGGTCTTGCAGAAGGAGAAGGTATGAAAGCCATACAACGTGTAGACACTCTTGTAGCTAGAGCTAAGAGAATGGAAAGAAGATACGACTACTTTAAGAAGAAAGTTGGAAAGAATCCTGTAGACCTTAGTTTGTTTGATAAAGACTCTGATGATTATAGAAAGGCAGCTCTTTTGCATAGTGCATGGGAAGTTGGTGTAAACTCTCAGCTATTTATGGGTGAGTCATTTGACAGAAACCTAGAAAGAATTGCGGGTATAACAGATACATTTGGTCAGATTAGCCAGTTCTCTAATATTCCGAGCTCTGCAGTTATGCCATTGCTTGACCAACAACGTTTAGCTAATGAGTTTGACTTACTTAAAAGTGAGATATCAGTATTAGAGCAAAGTGGTAAACCTCAGACAGCTGAGTTATCTAAGAAGAAACAACAACTCGAAGACCTTAGTGATTTTCAAAAGTCTCTTGCTGCAGTACAACTTACAGTTATTCAAAAAGAAGCTATTCAAATACGAAAGCAAGAGCTGATTGAGCAAGGGATGACACCTAAAGACGCTGCGGTACAAGCTGAACAAAAGTTTGAAGAAGACTTTGATGATCTAGCTAATGAACTGATCAGTGACCTAAAGGAAACAGTGACTAAGTACTTACTTAATCTTTCTGGTTCTGAGGTTGAGTATACTAAGTTGATGAATAAACTCCAAGAAGAAGGAGAGATAGAAGGTATTGACTATGCAATGACTCAGCTAATTGACTTACATAAGTTAACTTATGAGAATCAAGCCTTAGTTAAGTATATCAATGTGCTTCAGGATCCTGTAGAGTTTGCTATTCATGTGAATAGAAACTTGGAGTGGATGACTGAGATGTATAACAACAAGACTGAGTACTTCAAAGATGTAGTAAATAATACTGTTGAGCAGAAAGAATACAATGACTTACTACAAGCATTAGCTGATAAAGGTATCTATGTAGACCTAGAAGAGTTTGCTGATTGGATTGAAGATAAAGAGAAGTTACCTTCACAGTTTGAAGATGCTGTTAATAAGCGTGTCATCAAAAAGGGTAGCATTCTATATGATGAGTATGCTAAAATGTTCCAGCAAATAGCTGACATGCAGTTAAAGAAACCTGCTGGAGAAAAACTAGATGTAGACGGACAGCTTAAAGCTGAGATTGAAAAAGCAGAGGAAGCAAAAGCAGCTAAGCTAGCTAAAGCTAAGAATGACTATGATGAGAAGTTAAAAGAAGCTATTGGTTATACAGAAGAAGAATACGCAGCACGTGTAAAAGAAACTACTTCTGAACTTACGCCTGAACAAAAAGAAAGGTTAGATGATCTCACTGCATTAAAAGAACGTGTAGATAATACTATAGTAAATTCAGATGAAGACATAGAAGCTATGCTAGCAATATCTAAAGACTTTAAGAGTCTTGATCTTCTAGAATTGTATACTATGCAACTACTTGCTCTTAGTAAAGACAGAGCAGGTAAGAAAAAAGCTAAAGAATTTAATAGTGAAACGTCAGAAGAATTTTTTAAAGAAAAGGTTTCTGACCCAGAAGAGAAGAATGATTTCTATGCAGCCTATTATGGGCGTTATGTAGCAAGTACTCTTCTAGAAAAAGAGATTAAAAAACTTGAAGATCTAGCTGGTGAAACAGAAGAAGATACTGCAGAAGAAATAGTAATCAAAGAACAGCCTGCTTACATTGAGTATCAAGAGATTGTAGCTAAGATTAATGAAGAGTATGAAAAGATCTTTGCTGAGATTATTGAACGTTATAAAGAGAAAGGTTCAAAGGTAACATCTGTGGATGATGCTAAAGCTGTACCTGCTAAGTCTACCATTACAGTAGACACACCATGGAATGAATTACCAAAGGATCTTCAGAAATTACTACAGCCTAAGTTTAATGAGTATACTAAGAAAAGAAAGTATGCTAAAGAAGATGCTGCTACTAAAGCTAAGATCAGAGAAAACTGGTTAAAGACTCCGGAAGCGCAAGAGATAGTTAAAGATTATCTGAATGCACAGATTGGTACGGAAGAAGAAGTAGAAGTGCTTCTTGAAGAACCACCAACATTGTTGTTTGAAAAGAAAACTCCATTAGAGTTGTCTCAAGCAAGCTTTCAGGAATTACAAACACTTATTGATTCTCTTCAAAAAACTGTTAACACTAAACAAAAATTTGACAAAAGAACCAAGAAGTATGTCTCTGCAACTGCAAAAGAGCTTAATAATGCAAAGGAAGATTTAAAAAATCTTAAGGCTTATATTGCATTTAGAAGATCAATCACTCCGGTTAAACCAGAGGCAGAACGTGTAGCGGCAGTACTTAAGCGTAATATTCTTGATAGACAAGGTGAAGTTACAATAGATAGAGATTCTGAAGGTGAAACAATTGGTAGAAGAATTGAGGGTGTAGAGTATGAAGATGGAGAGTATGCAGCACGTGTAACACAAGAAGTGGAAGATGTATTGCAAGATATTAATCCTGACTATGAGCCTTATCTATACTCAGGTTTAAAACCAAAAGTCAATGCTCAAACAGGAAAAGTTCAACCAAGTACAATTGATACTGTGCTTATTGAATTAGATGCTTATGTTACTTCTGGTAAAAAGGATAAGACACTAGACGAAAAAGTTACAAAACTTACAGATCTATTGTCTACCTATTTTAAACGAGGATTGCTTAAAAGATTTGGTACTGAAAAGAAATTAAAGCTTGTACGAGAAAGATTTATACTGAATGGCAAAGCAACCGGTTTAGAATTTACTGATGATAATATCAAGAAAGTTATTCAAGAGTATGCTGACTGGGGCAGCTCCTTTGCAGGAACAACAGTAGATAGATTAGGACGTGACTTCTTTATGGATAAGAAGCTCACTAAGCCTGATAACATGTCACCTGAAGCATTCAAGTCTTTATTAGAAATACTTAACCGTTTTGCTAACCAGATCCGGGACAGAAATATGGTTGTGATTTCTGAGAACATGCTTGTCTTTGATAAAGATTACAAAGGTAAAAATGGAGATAAGAAAGGTATAGTAGGTGAGATGGACTTACTTGGCTTCAGAGAAGATGGTAGCTTTATCATTATTGATATGAAGACCGGTACTTCAGCACGTTGGGAGAACTTTAATCCTCCGGCAGATATTAATGTTGACTTGCTTAAAAAAGCCAGCTTTGGTAAAAAACCAATTCTAATCAATGAGTCAATCATTAACTGGAAGAAAACAGGTTTTGAAAGCATTGATGAAGTAACAGATAGAGTTGGAGAAATTGATGCCATTGTTCTTAAAGAAACCTATGGTGAAGATAAAAGAGGAAATGTTACCGGTTTAGTAGAAATTGAAGGAGATGGTGGAACTATTGATGTAGAAGTTACATTCAATACTGATAAGTATACAGCTAAAGGTACTCCTGATAAGTATAGCAAAAGACCTAACTATAGTGTTCAACAGACATTCTATAGAAATAGCTTCTTTAATATGTCAGGTGAAATGCCTGATGGTATATTCTTATTGGGCTTTGAAATTGAAGCTGATGAAGATGGTTACATCAAGTCACTTAAGTTGCCAGAAATTGCAGATGAAAAAACAATGCTTATTGAGCTTGAGCCAGTAGAAGAAGTAAACAACTATTTGCCTCTTAAGACTGCTGCTCCTCAAGAAGGTGGAGGTGAAACAAAGAAAGGTAGAAAGAAAAAGAAAGCTCCAACCAATCAATCAGACATAGAGACTAAGAAAGCTGATGTAGAAAAAAGGAGAAAAGAAGCGTTGAAAGGTAGTGAGATTAATTTTGAACCCCTCACGAGTACAGTTGATGGTAGTTGGAATAAAGCCAAACCCATTAATGATGAATTAGAAAATAGATTCAGAAACTCTTTAGAAGAAGGTGATAAAATAATTACTGGCAATAATGAAACTATTTTTTTTAGAAATGGTAAAATTGTAAAAAAAGATGGTAAAGATTATGGATTCTCAGATATTCCTGTTACAGCTATTTTAATGAGGGGAGCAAAGATAGATAGAACAGATAAAATCAATGCTAAATACGATGCAGAACTAGCTGCTTTAAGTGAAGAACAAGAAGAAGAGCCAAGTGAAGTTATAGAATACAAACCTAAATCACCATTCCTAAAAGACAATGTAGGTAAACAGATCCTATTCAATGGTAGACTTGGTACGCTGGTATCATTCCCACATGACTATGGTGACTATGGTTTAGAGACAGAAGATGCAGTATACTCTATTCAAGGAGATGCAGAACAAACTCTAAGTGAAGCCGGGGTATCTACTGTAAGAGTTAATGGTAAAGATGTCTTTGGTGATCCTGTTGTAGCTGGAGAGATCTATGAGATTGAGTTTACTGATGAGTCTGAGACAAATGCTGTGATCAACGGTGTGGAATATACAGTTGAAAGAAATGCTAAAGGTGGTGTTAAGTCTGTAAGATACAGAAAGAATGACAAGGCTATCAGTGATATATCAATTCAGATAAATGAACTTAAAGCTAAAGCTGCGGACTTAATAAAACAATATGACACTCTTTCAAAGAAAGATCCAGAGAATATTACTTTGGCTCCTTTGTTTGTCAATATAATGAGTACTGAGAATAAGGTTGAACTTTTGGAAAGCAGGAGAGATGTTCTTATTGATGATAACATAGAAGTAATAAGTAGAGATAAGAATATTATTCAAGCTCTTCAAAGTTTATCTAGTACTTTCAAGAACTCAAAAGGTAAAGATGAAGAGAAGGATGATCTTGAAAGTATAAAGAACAAGGCAGTCAACTCAGGCGCTATTGAAGCTATGGCAAATATAATGGATGAGGGATACCCTGAGAAGTTTGATATGCTAATAACTAACCCTGCATCACTCACAAAAATAGACATAATTAGATTCAGAGCATATCTTGAGAAGTGTCAAGATGCCTTTGAAGAGTTAAGAGTAAGAGAAGCTGCCGCATCAAAACTTACAACAGATATAGAAAAAGGTATTGCCCAATTGGGAATTTTGTTAAATTATATTAAGAACCTAGAGTATACTCAGAATGGAAAAGTTAAAGCAAAGCAGTCAGCAGAAACCCAAGGACTCAGACAACAGCTACAAGAAGATGAAAATCAATCTGTTGTTCAGGACACTATCGGAAGACAACCAGGAGAAGTTCCTGCAGGAAAAGCTCCACGGGGAAGAAAAGCCAAAAACACAACGGAGCTAAAGAATTCCCTGAAAGCAGGCTTGGCTGGTAAGAGTCTTGAAGAGTTAAACCAAGAACTTGATGAAGAGAATGAAGGTGTCAGCATTGATGACATAAGGGATGCCTTTGAGAATGCTACTAGAGAGACTTTAGATGAGCTTTACAAGTTTTACATGAGCGAGATCCAAGAAGGAAACATTCAGATTGGTGATCCTAATCTTATTACAGAAATGTATAAAAGACGTGATCTAGAGTTAGGTACTAAAGTGGATAAAAATTCTATTGAAGTGGGTACTAAACTTGCCCGCAAAAATGGTAAATTTACAGAGGTTGTGCAGGTAACAAACATAGTTGAGGACGAGTACACCATACTACCAGTAGGAGGTGAAGAAAGGGTTGTAAGCTTGAAAACACTTCAGAAATATAAAATTGTTAGTGATATGACAGACGAGGAAGAAGACGTTGAAACTTTTACAGATGAAACTGAAGAGTCAGCACAAGAAACACCAGAAACAATTACTGATGCACTTAAAAATGAGGCTGTGATAAATGATGCCATTGAGAAAACTAGTAAAATGACTAGAGCAGAACGCAGAGCTCAGATGGCAGAGGAAAATAAAAACTGTAAATTATAAAAGTTCTTAAGATGGCTTGTAAAATAACTGAACAGCAGGTAATTCATATATATACTGATATCTATGAGGAATTAAAAGTAGGAATGGACAACCCGTCTGTTCCTGTTTTTGATATTAATTCATACATGAAGGACCTTTATGATGATTTAGTAGATGCCGCTGACCCAGATTCAGTACAGAAGACAATGCTTACAATACAAGCTGTTCCTGAGATTTATCAAAAGGTAGCCTTAAGATCAGATGTTAAAGCTTACATACTTAGTAAACCTAAGTTGAAGAACTCTTTTATGGATGTTATGCAGATGTCTCAAGACTTTGCTGACCTAAATAATGTTGCTCAGTTTTTAAAAAAAGCTAAGGTATCTAAGAAGTATGTTGATGCTGCTGTGCGTGTGTCAAATATGGCTAAAGGCCGTATGCAGATTATCAATGATGTTAACATGATTCTCAAAGAAGTGTTGATGCGAAGTGAGGCTACAGGTAGAATGAAGCCAATATCTGCATGGACACTGACTGGTCAAGAGTATATGCCCATTAATCCAGAGGGTGCTACTGATGAACAAAGAAATGCAATTATTGATGAGTCACAAATTCTTACATATAAAGTAATCCGTGAAATAGTTAATAATGCTAAAAAGGCTACAGAAGAAGAGCAGGTTACATACCGTGGTATTCCTGTAGTTATTCAAGCAATGCGTAGCTCTGACATTGATATCAAATTCTTTGATGATTCTACTAGAGCAAAGTATGCTGAGAACAGAATTATAAACAGCGTACCTTTTAGAAAACTGCATGCAGAAGGTGTATCAGCTGTAATTTCAGATACAGATGGTAACGTTCTTTACTTTGATGAAGAGGGAAATATAGCTGATGAAGAATCTGGAAGACCGGTAATTCAAGGCTTTAGAAAAACGGCTATTAAAAATGGTAAACTTACTCTTAGTAACAATGCCAACTTTGCTACTGTATTAGTATCCCCAAAAGAGATAGCGGACAGACAACAAAGGGAAGCCTTAGCAATGGGTATTGATTTCACTGCTTCTCACTATGATTATATTGTAAAAAGAGAAACTGAAAGAATTGAAAAAGAAGTAAATGATCTACATCTACTTAGAGAAAAGGTTTTAAGTGAGGAGAATGCAGGTGTACTATTACCTATCACAGGGGGTACGTTTGGTATTGTAGGAGAGAAGTTTGTACCACTGTATACTACTAGTATTAAATCAGAAGACATTGCTGAGATACAAACTGAAAACATTAAAGAAGAAGGTGGGTATGCTTACTTTACTTTGAAAAGTGATCCGGATGCAGGGCGTATTTATATGCAGCGTGCTAATATGCCTGAAGATCTTATTGATAGAATTGTAGATGTACTTAGTACAGATGCTAAGTTTAAAGGTGGTAAAACACTTACTGCAAAACAAAGAGTAGACTTTGCAAAAATCTTTTTAGGACCTTCTCCAAAATTACAAAACTATAGAACAACACCTATTTACATTAAGACTGTTGAGATAGACGGTGTTGAAGAGCTAATGGTATTGGTTAATGGTATTCCATTAGACATGGAAAGTGAAGATGAGATAGAATTTTTAAGAGACCAGCTTAAAAATCAAATTGTAGGGAAAGAAAAAACTTTCAGTGCTCCATTAAACTACTCATCTGATTATACAAACAAGACTTTTATTGATTATAGAATTGAAGGTGACAAGATAATAGCGGAAGAGGTTGACTATTTTGATTTCATCAAACCCTTTATCAATGTACTTTATACAGAAGAGTCTGCTCCATTTGTACCTGCCCGCAATGCTTATTTGAGTTATGCAATCCCAACAGAAGTACTAGGTGACTTTGAATTAGAAAAAGAGGAAGAAGCTCCTACTAAAAAAGAAACCAAAAAAGAAGAAGAGGAAGCTGAAGCTGGTACAGAAGACATTGGTAAAATCAATTTCTCACAACATACTGTAGCTGGATATGCTCCAGTAAAACAAGAAGTGATTAAGAAGGCTGATCTTGTGTTAGCTTTCAATCCTAGATTTACATCAGCATCTTCTATAGTTACAGCGAATGCAGTAGATAGAGCTGGTAAAGATTATTTCCCACAACCTTTTGCAAAAAGTGGGGGTAAACTAGAATTGAAACAGGCTGCGATCAATGCTATTGTAACTCAAATCAATGCAGCTCCAGGTGGAGTGATTACTATTACAGGTGATGATATCACAGAGCTAAAAGGATACTCTCAGGACGTATTGAACAACTTTATGTATAATACACTTAAAGCTGTTGTAGAGTCAGACAAACTTAAGATAGATATCACTAATATCATTACCACAGGTCAAACAGGTATTGAGCAAGCAGCAACTATAGCGGCAGCAAGACTAGGTCTAGAAGTTACTGTGATTGCACCTAAAGGCTGGCAGTTTAAAGAATATGTAAAAGCACCAGCTAATACTAAATTTCAAAAGGGTACATTTAATAAAAGAGCTGACAAGCGTTCACCTGAGACTAAGTTCAAAGCAAGGTTCAAGGTAAACAAACGTACTGCAAAAGCTGCAACTACTACAAAGAAAACAGCTGCTGAACAAAAAGCAGCAGATCAGGAAGTCTTAAATCAACCAACATCAGGTAGATTCAACATGGGTAAATTTAAAAGATCCATGAGTGTTGGGACTTTCTTTGATAAATACTTTATTACAGAAGCAGATAAGAAAAGAGCTGATAACTGGTGGAGTAACTCTCCTTTGTCTACAGCTAAAGATGCTGATGGTAATTTGCTTATACCAGTTACTGTAATTACTGAGATACTTAACTCTGATGCATTTGCAACTTGGTCACGTGCAGGTATTACGCTTAATCAAGCAGATGGTGGTACATCTGTAGACCTTTACCATGAAGCATGGCATGCATTCTCTCAGTTGTACTTAAGTATAGATGAGAAGACTGCTTTGTATGAAGCAATGAGAAAGTCTCCTAAGTGGGCTGATGCAGAATTTATAGAAATAGAAGAAGCAATAGCAGAGGACTTTAGAGATTTCATGCTTGGCAAAACTAAGCCTAAAGGTATCATTGGAAGAATCTTTGACAGAATTGCAAAAGCCATTAGACTCTTGTTTGGTAAACTTACCAGAAGAGATATGGTTAGACCAAGGGACATAGCTGAAGTAAAAGGATACTTTGATGCTTTGTACAAGGGTGAGATTAATCATCTTACTCCATCTGTAGAAAATGTAATGCCTGAGTTTGATGTATTGAACAGATCTAAGACCATCAATGTATTAAAACAGGAGACTAAGAACTACAGTCCATTTACAATTGATGATTCTAAAAGAGTTACTGATGCTATTGATAGTGTCTTTGCGGAACTCTTCTTAAATTTTAATCAACACTTTGGTACATCTTCTGGAATGTCTAGACTTCTTGATAACTCTTTTAATAGACAAGGGGCATATGAAAATGTTCTAGATGATTTTATCCGTAGAAGAGATGAGGCTCAAGCTGAATTAAAAGAACTAGCTGCGGAAAACAGAAAGTCTGACAACCCTGATCTAGATGCTGAGGCTGTGCTATCTGATAATCTATTACTATTAAGTAAAGTAATAGACAACTTTGGGGACATTCCAAACTCTTTAACAGGAAAAGAAAAGAAAGGTGTGGTTGCACATCACATCAATTCTACAAGATTTAATGTACTCAAGGATACATATGTAGAGCTTGAAGAAGATCCTGAAGCAACAGAAGAAAAAGAAGAAGAAACTAATAGTGTTGGTCAGACCATTCAATCAAGTGACGGTGGTAACATTAAGTCATCTAAAGAACTTGCTTCAGAAGAAACTCTAATGCTTATCTCTAGCATATTCAAATTAGAGAAAATAAAAGAAGGCAAGACTATTAGATATGAAAGAGTAAAAGACAAACTAGGCTTTTATGTTCTTGAGTCTAAAGACATCATGTGGAATAAACTAGCAAGAACTTTAGCTGGGTCATTGACTGAAAAGGATATTTATAGTAGACTGATAAAGTTTGCTGATAACTATCCTGAGTTCCGTCAGATTACTGACTTGCTGCATAATCCTACTCAAGACTACGTTGATAGTAAAGAGTTTAATACAGAAACAAAGTTCTGGCAGGATTTCAAGAAGCCAAGAATCCCATATGTGCAGTTAAACATTACAAAGAAAGTAACACCTTCATTAGAAGAAGGAAGAGATACAGTAGAGTTTTCATCAAGCATTGTAAATGCAAGCTTTGATGTATATGCTATTTACAAAGTGTGGTCATCCAACTTTAAAATGGCAGACCCAGCAGATAGTAGATTCATTAGTTCAGATAAAATTTCTAACATACTTGATGTTGAATTACTTGTAGCTGAGTTTGGAAAAAATGGAAAGCTAGACCCAAAGAGAAGCTTTGACTTCTTAGAAGCTCTTGGTATTACACTAGATAAAAATAGTGCTGAGATCAGTGCAATGATGGCTAAACCTAAGTTTGCTCAAGTATATGGTGTTGAGTATATCTATAGTTTGCTTAGAATGGTGAGTAAAGCTCTTAAGTCAGCTGATGAAGAAAAGGTGGCTGCAGCTAAGAAGTTTACCCGTAATCCAATTGAATATTTGATGAACGGTTTACCAGAAGCATTGAGAACAGATGAAAAGAATACTGAAGATGTAAGAGCAAGACTAAGAGCATTAGCAGAAATCAATATTCAATTCTCCGATAACTACTCTAACTTTAGTGTATTAAGTCCTGAGAAGAACCGTGTATGGGAACACTTCTTAGACAGTACTTTGACACGTGCCATGGGTGCTATTAATAAAGCAAAAAACCTGAAGTACCTGATTGATGAAGATGAAAATGAGTTTGACCTAGATGGTGAATTTAGACATATGCGTTGGTTAAAGGATTCTAATAATCCTCATATCAAGTACAGTGTTAATATGAACTCTATGTTCTTTATGAATGGACCTAATTTTGGGGACAGAAGAAAAATAGGAACAGACACTGAAGAAGTAAATCAACTTCTTTTGAATAATGTTGCTGGTACACAAATCTTAGAAGAGGGTAGTATAGAACCTGAAGATGGTGTGTCAACAAGTTCTGCTGATGCAACAACTAAGTTCTTACAAGAGATGAATACTATGTTGCTACGTGGTATTCAAGAGTTTATGCGTCATGCATCTAAATCAATGTCACAGGGTATCAGAGCAGAGAAGATCAATACTGCTTTATATGGTAACCAAGGTAAAGCTACAGATTACTTATACGTTGATATTGCTGACTTCCGTCCTATCCGCAAAGGAGAAGGTGAGTTAGAAGCATTTGAAATCATTAAGGGTTATGTAGCAGGTGAGCTTGAAAGAATTCAAAGATTCAAAGCTAATCTTAATGACAAGACTATTACTGATCCAGCTTTACAAATGAAGAACTGGGCTGGCTACAATAGAAAAGTCAGAAAGAAAGATGGGACTATTGTAATGGCCGGGGAAATCTTTACAGCATTTGATGATGTTCTTAGTGAAGAAACTAAAGAAAAGTTATATGCTATTAAAGGTAACTTACTTGATGCCTTAGAGGCAGACGATGATCTATATCAGGATGTAAAAGCTGATGTGGATAGCTACTTTGAAAAGCAAACAAAAGCAAATCTTGAAAGACTGTCTGAAGCTAGATATGTAGATCCGGCTCTTACTGATATTGCTTACCAAGAAGGTTTGACAAAAAAGCAAACAGATAAGGTTCTTGTAAAGGCTTACACATACAACTCTTGGATTCATAACTATGAGACTGTGATTCTTACTTATGGTGACTTAGCACAGTATAACCATGAGAAGGAAGAGTTCCATAAGCGTAATGCCGGTATGACAGCACCGGGAAGAGGATTCAGAGCAGACCAAAGAGCTAGAAACTTCATAAACAGCAGTCTGTTCCAAAGATTATATGCAGAAAAGAACAATTACCAAATAAGAAATTATGATGGTAGATTACATACTGCTATTATCAAAGAGAAGAAAGTAGACTCTATCATGTATGAAGAGTACAAAGAGACTCTTTACCAAGATATCTTAGACCGTCTTAAGAATAACAAGACTATTAAGAACAAAAAAGACTACGCAAAAAAGCTTGCTGAAACAGAAGCTAAAGAGTACTTAGGAATGAAAGAGGGTGATGGACAAGGTCATGTTACTTTGGAATCATACCGCATGCTTAAGACTCTTGAAGGTAACTGGTCAGATGAGCAAGAAGCCCTGTACAAACGTATTGTGAATAAAGAAGAGATTGGGGTACAAGATATCATTGAATACTTCCCACCTTACAAATTACAGTACTTTGGAAACATGGATACAAAAGGTTTGTCATTAACTTCATTCCATAAGTTCTCATTGGCGCCATTAATTCCTTCAGTGAATGGATCTTCAGTTCTCAATGAGCTGCATGACAAGATGATGAAGGATAATATTGACTATGTAGTATTTGAAACTGGTTCTAAGATTGGGCACATTGCACCTGATGGAAAAGGTGATAATGTCTTTAATGAAGATGGTACTATAAACAAAGCTTCTACATTTACTGTAAATAAAGTATTTGCTGAGTTCTTAAAGAACCAGACAGAAGTAAACAGCTCATTCAAAGAGAAGTCAATCTTCTCTACTCAGTTGCGTAAGTTAATTCTTGAAGGTCTTTATGAGAGAGGTGTAATTCAATCTCCTGATGAAAGTGAGATTACAAATGATAAAGTAAGAAGATACATTGACAACGTAGCAGAGTATACCGGCATTCTAAAATTAGAACTTCTAGAACAAGTTGGTTATGATGAAAGAGTGATCAATGGTAAATCTGTTTATACACCAAGAAGCAAAGAAAGCACTAAGAAGCTAGCAGAACTTATCCGTAAAGAACTTGAAAGAGATGATAAGTTAGGAGACCACTTGATTGAAGGTTTTGTGGATGTGACAGCGGACGGGTCATTAAGAAATGACTTATCACTACACCCTGAAGCACCGAAGATTGAGAAGTTACTACTTTCTATAATCAACAAAAAGATTATTAAGCAAAAGGTAAAAGGTGAGCCATTGGTTCAGGTATCTGCTGCTATGTATGAAGGTGTCTTTGGTAATCCATTAGATAAACTTAAGGAGGCTACTGATGCTGAAAAGAAAAAGTATAGGGGTTCTAACTTCCTTCCTACATATCATAGAAAGATTATTGATTTAAATGCTCTCTATGAAAATGCTGATGTAGATGCTCTTAAGGCTTCCCTGAAAGAAAAGAAAAGAATACTTGAGGAGCAGTCAGCTTATTGGACACCTACACATCAGAATGCTCTAAGAGATGAGATTCAGTATTTGGAAGATAAGATTGCTGGTAGAAAGCCAAAAGTAACTACAACTACAGATGGTACTACCTCAGCTATGAAAGTTATGATTGCTTTGCAAGGCGACTTCCAGTATCTACTGAATCTTAAGCATAATGATGGAGAAGAGATTGGTACAATTGACCGTCTCAATGAAATGATTAAGAATGAGGCATGGTTAGATAAAGACACTAACCGTAAGAGTATTACTATGGCCGGTGTAAGAATTCCAGTACAGGGTCTTAACTCTATGGAATTCATGGAGGTGTATCACTTCCTTCCGCCAGAAGCAGGTAACATTATTATTCCTCCATCTGAGATTGTAGCTAAATCAGGGGCTGACTTTGATATTGATAAGTTGACTATTTTCATGCCTAACATTGGTGAAGACGGTGCTTACAAAGGTAGACTACTTAAAAAAGGTAAAACTAAAGAAGAGAGCATTCAGATTCTAAAAGATGCCATTGAAGAAGCTAAAACAAATAAAGAGTCTACTAAAGATATTATTAAGGCTCAGAAGGCAGCATTAGAAAATGAACTCATAGAAGATATCAAAAACATTCTTGAGCTTCCACAAAACTATCCTTCTTTGATTAGACCAAATGGTACCTATATTCTGAAGCCAATTGCGGATGAACTTGCACAGTATGTGATGAAGTATAATCCATATACTAACATGTCTTCTGAGTCACTTAACTATAAAGTATCTGATGATAATGGTGTTAAAACACTCTCTAAAATCATTAGTCCTACACGTGTTCTTGAAGTAGGTTACAACATATATAAGCATGAATCTAATGAGATTGGTAAGAAGACACTTGGTTTAGGAGCTGTTGAGAATACTTTCAACGTGATCATGAACTCATTGGGCGCTAAGATGCCAGCTACATATCTACATGGTAAAGATAAGAAGCCAAGAAATATGGATCTATTCTTAAGACACCACACTATGCAGAATGATGAAGGAGAAGAAGTTATTTCCCTGTCTAGTAGATATGATGTAGATAATGTATATAAGGTAGCCGATTTATTCTCTCAGATGATTAACGGATGGGTGGATGTTGAAAAAGATGCATGGATTTTCTTCATTCAGGGGAACTATGAGTTGGCACCAACCTTATTATATCTACTTAAAACTGGCGTACCTGTAGAAGAAGCTATTAGCTTTATGTCACAACCTTTAGTAAGAGAATATGTAAAAGAACAAAGACTTGGTAAAAGTACATTTGCCGAACCTCTTGGTAAAAAATCTTTATATGCATCAAAGGTTAAACAAGATGCTGCAAGTCGTGTGCTTAAAAAATACTTTGGTACAGATATTCCTGAGAAAAGATACTACTATGAAAGAAATGTTCTTTCAGATAAGTACTTTGCTGATAAAGAAGACAAAAACTTTACTAAAAAAGAAATGATGGATTTGATTAAAGGTTCATATCCAGATCTTGATAAAGCTTGGGATAGGTTTGTTGAGAAAAACAAAAGAGATCCTTACATGTATGAGTATAAGGATTTGATAAAAGAGTCTGAAGCGGAGGCAACTAAAAATGCATCTAGTGACTTATCAAAAGTAATGTTTTTGCACTTCTTAGAGATTGAACAACAGATCAGTGGTCTTACTAAGTTAAAGATCAATTCAAATCCAGATACAGCAACTCAATCATCATTTGCTGAAGTGGAGATAGTGGAATCTACAAGAGAAGACTTAGAGGAAGAAACAAAAATTGATCAGGAGTTAAGACGTGGATTAAGAGAGGATGCTGTAATCAGTCCAATGTATAACAACGATCTTGCATTAGCATTGGTAGAGCCGTTGATGCCATTAAGATATCATGAAAATGTTTCTCAATGGATCATTACAAACCTAGCAGACTTTAGAAATAATCTTGATGATACATTTGGTCCAGGAAAATTGACTCAAATGATTGATACTTTCAGAAATGACATGGTCAACATGCTTCTTCAGAATGCATTGAGAAAGTTCAATCTGGGACCTGCATACAAAGGTTATAATACAGAAACAGAAATTCCTGTAAATCTAGTAGACTACTTAAAGTTTGGCGCCTACGTTAAGAAGAATGCCAAAGGTGAAGACACTTTGTACATTGATGAAAGACAACTTAAGGAAGACTTTAGATATTCCCTATGGGAAAAAGATTCAGAGTATGAAGGTTCTTATGAAGATAGAGGTTTATATCCATTAGATGGACCATACTTCAGCAGCAATGCAAGAACAAATGAAGCTGCATACTTTGCGTTTGTAGCAGAACGTGAATACCTACGCTCAATCTTACCTGTTACAGATGTGGTTGAAACGAGAGAGTATAAAAAAGAGCTACGTGATACTAAGATGATACATCCTGAAATGTCTGAAGTAGAACAAGGTAGATTCACTTATGAAAAGATTTTGGCAATGAGGGCATTGGATAATACGTTCAATCCTTACAAGTTGTTCCAAGATCCTGAAAATGCATATGCTATCAAGTACAAAGAACTTATGGATAGAGATGCTGAAGTATACGGGGGTAAGCTTAAACAGGAGTATCCTGTACTAAGCAGACTTATGATGGATACTAACTCTAATCAAACTTTCTATAACTTGTATGTAAATGAGAAAGACTATGATAATTCATTGTCCAATCTTTACAAGAAAAACATTGCAGACTTGGGTAATCCAGGTGTTGTTAAAGTAGCAGATCCTGAAGAGAACATGATGATAAGTGACTTCTTTGCAAGGTTACCATTGATCTCAATGATTCAAACAGGTTTAAACAAAACAAAGTTAAACTTCAATAATGTAGTTCCTCTAGAGCAGTATATAGACATCATGCGTGAGCAGACAGAAGAGTTTATGGATATCTTAGAGGATGAAGAAAAAGCTGATAACTTCTTAGACAAATTCTTCTATACGTTCTTAGCTGCCAATAGAAGCAAAGCTGGTATGGAGGGTGGTTCAATTAACTCTAACAAAGGCAGATTTAAAGATTTATTCTTTACAAATAAACTAGAGAATGCTACTGAAAAGAAACTTAAAGGTGATGAGGCTGCTAAGAAGTTCTTAACGCCTACTAATACAGAAGACTTGTATGTATACTCTGAGGGTAATAAGACTCCAAAAGTGTATGAAGCAATGGCTAAGTACAATCCGGATGTCATCTTTGTTGTAAATGCTCCTAGATCTATGATGCTTGATAGAGAATTGAGGTTTAATGGTCAAGCAAGATTAGCAAACATAGAAGATGCAATGTCAATCATTTTCCCAACTTCTAATAAGTCACTAACTGATAACTACACAGGAGTTAAATCTGACAAGTATGAAGTAGTAAAAGCTATCTTTGAAGATGCTATTCAAAGAATCAAAAAAGAGCAAATGTATGGGAAACCAATTGCTTTTCCTAGATCAGGATTTGGGGATCCGAGCATCATGCCTAAAGAATTATTTGTATATTTATCTAAGAGACTCTATGAAGAGTTTGGTTATGTAAATCCAGGCTCTACAATGTACAAAGAACTTGTTCAATTGATTACTGAGAAGCAAGGTATTACTGATGCAGAAATAGAGTTTAATTTTAATGAGGAGAATAATCCGTTTAAATGTGAATTGTAATGGGATGCAGTAGTAAGATAAACAGTCTAGACATGTTGAAAGCTGAGAATATTATCAGCGATACAAGAGAGATTCTAGACTTTGGAAGATTTGATAATGCTAACCTAAGATTGACAGAGTTTGCCAAAGCAAGTTATGGTTTAATGCCATTATCTGGTGAGCTTTTGTATGACACATCTAGCAGAAAAACGGATGGTAAAGTAGTTTACAGAGCAGAACCTAATGAACTGCTTTTTTCTGCACTTGATAATCTGATTGATGAGCAGGAGACTAAGTTGATAATGCAACAAAGAGATGCATCTAATGAAGATGAGGTAGCTTCTTTTATGAGAAAAGAGCAAGAGTTATCCCTATTGGAACAGCTTAAGAACTATTTAAAAGAAGAGGACTACAGATTAAAATCACCTGCCCCATCTTGGATTACTGATCCTACAACTACTGTAGGAAGGATGTTAGAAGAAATTAACATTCCTATAGTTCAAGAGACTCTTATTTTCTTAAGAGAACAGAACAGACAAATACAAGAACTTAAATCTAATGCAGATAAAATTACTAAGGACTTGTATAAACAAGCAGGTATCAATCCTGATAAATTATTGCAGGATGAGTCTACTCAATTAGAAAATGTTCAAAGAACTACTAGAGGTGAGTTAAGATTACCAACTCCAGAACTAGACAAACTCAATGCATTAAAAACTTCTAACAGAGATTTGTATGAACAGATTGAAGATCTAGGTGATCAGCAATTTCAACTTACAACAAAGGCTTCTAGAAGTTTTCAAAATGAAGTTAAAAAATTCTTTGACTCATTGATGGAGTATGAGCAAATAGAGCTTGGTACTACATCTGCTAATGTATTTGAGAACATAGATTTGAGTCAGACTGAATACTATGGAGAGAACAATGAGAGCGTACCGGTAATAGTGGACGGTGTCAAAGTTGGGGACCTTTCATACGGACTTAGCGGGAATTATGCTGTGCTTAACTTTGCTAATATACCTGATGAATATAAGAAAAGCGGGGTACTGAAGAACGCTTTGGTTGAACTGGCTCAATCTGTAAAAACAGATGGGCTTACGCTTGTATCAGATGCATTAGATCCCTTGAGTAACATGGTATGGGCAGAGCTTATCATGGAAAACCAAGCACACATTAGTGATGACTTAGTTTATACATACGGAGAAGGACCAGCTTTACTTGTTCCTAAAGCTGATTTAGACAATGAAAGATCTAGACTGCTAGGTAACATATTTGCTCAGAAGCTTTCTGCTGCAATGAAAACTTCCTATGAAGAAGTTACAAGAGAACAAGCTGCTAATATTCTAAAGAATGCACCTATTAAGTATAATGGTGAACCTGCATTTGTCTATGCTGGTACAGTATACTTTGTAGAAGGTGGTCTTAATTTAGATACTGCGCTGCATGAGTTTTCCCACCCACTGATATCAGCAATCAGAAGAGATAATGGCGGGTTATTTGAAAATCTCTATGAGCAGCTTATGGGTACAACAGAGGGTGACCAACTCCGTGAGAAGATGGCTAAACTTTACCCTGAACTTAAAGAAGGTAGTGTACTATACAAAGAAGAGATCTTAGTACATGCTTTAAGTAAGAGAGCAACTAACCAGGTAACTCAACAAATAGAAACAGATGGATTTACAAGATTCATTAGAAATCTTTTGTATGCTATCAAACAAGCACTTAAAGGTGCCTTTGGTAGAGTTAATGTAGCTGACATAAATGCTAATACTACACTAGATGAGTTAGCACAAAGACTACTTACCGAAAGCTTTGAACTCACTGATGGAATGACGGATGAACAGTTGGTTCAGTTTGCCCGTGCAGAAAAAGGTAGGATTAACAAACTAGACAACACCAGTAAGGATCTTGCTAAAAACATTAGTGCAGATGCTATGATAGCATTGATTAATGACTTCTATTACAGAAACAAAGAAGTGCTTGATGCTGCTAAACGTGTAAGCAAGAAGAGTCCGCAATACAAGGTCTTGGAAAAAGCTATGTTTGAGAATGAAGGTGACCGATTGCTCAAAGATATCCAAGCAAGTTTGAGAAAGTATCAGACTATTCAAGTTTCTGCAAAGAGAACGAGAGCTCAGATTGTTGATGATACAATAGATGCTGAAACAAGAAGACTTCAGGAAGTGACTCTGCAGGCTACTACAGTAGTACACAGCTTTGCTGTAATTAACAATGTCATGGATAACATCTATGGTAGTTTAATGGAGCTTATAAAAAGTGGTGAGTATACTTCTAGACAAGGTGAAAAACTTTTGGCTGTTTATAAGAGTTCAGTATATGCATATGATGAGCTTATTAAAGATACTGACCGTTTGTTGGTAGAAGATTTTGGTTTGAAGACTGACAATCCTTTTGCACAGATGCTCAACCAAACTAGTATGACAATCCAGAGATGTAAAGATGTCATCAATAAAATTAAGTTTGAGAGAGCTACTGAATTCTACAAAGAGTACACTCAGTACATGAATGACTTTGTAAATAAAGAGCTCAAGCAAAACCTGGATCAGTTAAAGACACGCCTGTCAGAAGAAGAGATAGAGGATCTATACAACAGAATTGTAAACAACACCATTACTGATGAAGAAGTAAATGCACTGAAGGACAAGAGTCTTAGTGCAACTGGTGTGGGTGCATTTATTGATCACTTCAGAACATACAGAATTACAGAAGATAAGATCCGTGGATTATTATCCGGTACACAGAATGATGTATCATGGTTCAATAGAATGCTTGAAGCATACACATCTAGTAATGATCCTATAGTAGGTGCCTTTGCTATATTTGTAAATGACTTGGAGACAGAAGCCATGCAAGAAGTCATGGATGACTCTGAGGTATTCAGACAAAAGCTAGAGCCACTATTAAAGGCTATAGGCTACAATGCTAATCAGACAAGACAAATACTTGACCTTACTACATTTGAAGATGAAGTTTACCACATAAACTCAGATGGTAAAGGAGAACGAGTTAAAGTTTACACTCTACAAAATGAGCATAAGAATTACCGTGCTGATAGAGCTGAGCTGAGACATAAGTTTGAACAAGCACGTGAATCTAAAGATCCTGAAAAGATCAAAGATGCTGCGGCAGAACTCAGACAGTTATCTATTGACTACCTGTATGACTTCTACTTACCCGAAGTATACAAAGCAGATGAACTCTTTGATACTCCTGTAGGTAGATTAGCATGGTTAGATAGACAGAAAGTACTTGATGCTTACTCTGCAGAGACTGACAAGTACACCAATGAGATGGAGAGATTTGAACGTTACTCATCTGCCCAGGCTGCCTGGAAAGCATATGAGCAATTGTTTGAATTAAACTATATAGATGGGACACCTAAGTTTGATGATCCTTCCAAAGGTATCTATGACTTAAGTAAGACTATGGTTCTCCGTGAGTACCGTGAAAGAAACAAACAGTATATGGAGTTTGTAGAAATCCCGGGGTCTTTGGAGAGAGCATATAATGAGTTTGCTAGTCTCTTAGAAGGAGAAGGTATTAAGCGTGATAGTGATGATTGGAAAAAACGCATGTCTGACTTTGAAAAACAGAACATCCGTTTAGTATATGCTCAAGAGTACTATGATGCTAAAGCAAAAGACATTGAACGTCTACAAGAACTGCAAGCAAAACAGACTGCTTCAGCTAAAGATGTGTTTAATGTAGGTGAAGCTTATGGAGATATCTATGAATTGCTAACAGCATTCAAAGATGAGAAACGCCAGCCAGTACCATCTGAATTAGGTACAGATAGATTAAAAGTTATTAAAGATTTACAGCAACGCATTAATGACTTCAAAACTAACTTCAATGCTAGAGCAGGTCTTACAAGAGAACAGTTATTAGAACTAGATAGTTACCGTGAAAAAATTAATGATAAAGAGCCATTAAGTCCACTTGAGACAAAGAGATTTGTTAAGCTTAGTGAAATGCAAACAGCTGGTTTAACACCAACTGAACATGCAGAGTTAACAGGTATCTATAACAGATTGGGTGAACTATCATCTAAGGTACCTACTGAATACTACATGGATGCCATTAACTACCACTTGGTTAGAATGGGAGAACCTGAAGTAGAAGCAGAAGATGTAAATGACTTTATCAATGGAGATCAAATCACTGAACTTTTAGATAGAGATAAAAAATTCAGCAATTGGTTTACGGCAAGTCACGTTACTAAGATCAACTACATTAAACAAAAAGGTAGAAAGAAAGCTAAAGCTGTTACTGTGTATGAAAGACTAATGGCTTACTCTGTTTCTATACCATCTAATCCAGAGCACTTAGTAATTACAAAAATTAAAGACAGAGCTACTGGAAAAGAGATTGAATTCATGGGTAAACCAAATGCCCGTCACTCTAAATATCAAGTAAAAGATGAATTTAGAACTATTCCGCTTGGTGCTAACTGGTCTGATTATGTTGGTGTCTATGTCGATAATGAAGGAGAATTCCTGCCAAGACCCTATGATCCAAAAGATCCAAATAGTGCTATTGGTGACAAGTATATTAATCATGAGTATGAGTCATTAAAAGCAGCTAACAATGCTCAATTTAAATTGATTGAGCTTTTTAAAGAGTTTCACCATAAGAACCAAGAGGATTTACCTAGAGGATCTAAGTTATGGAATGATATGCCAAGGTTTGGTGTAAATGGAACTTTAGAAAGTATACAAGGTGGTAAGTATAGAAATAACCTTGAAGTACTAAGAGGAAGTATCAAGTATCAACTTGATAAGTCTATCTTAAACAGAAAGCTTAAAGCTGATGAGTATGAGTCAAATGCAAACTTTGATGTAAACCAACAGCTTGTGACTACAGATATGGAGGGTAACCAGTTATCTTACATTCCTATATCCGGGCTATACAACATACCTATCAATGAGGTGTCTCCAAATGTCATTGATAACTTAATGCGTTACCAAACTTCTGCAAGAATGCAGACTAAGTTGATTGATACAGTTGACTTAGCAAAAGGTATTCTTGAGACATTAGAAGCCAATCCATTAAAACAGCCTAACAAGTATGATAAAAAGATTGCTAAGCTTACTGGTAAACTGAAGCCTGCGGGATCAGGAAAAGGAGTTACCTATAATAGACTTGAGCAATTTAGATCATTGTTTGAAAGAACATACTATGGGCGCCAGGTTGTGGGTATTGAAGAGTCTAATCCGTGGTTACATAAGTTAGTTAATGGTATGACTAAAGCTGCTGGTAGAGCAACACTAGCAGTAAACATACCTTCTGACTTGAAGAACCGTTATGGGCAGATTATGCAAAACCTTATTGAAGCTACAGGAGGTGAGTACGTTAGTTTAAAATCTTATGCTGCTGCACAACCATGGGTAAAAACTACAATGTTTGAGTGGGCTACTACAGGTATTTATGCACGAGGTGGTCAAAGTTTGGCAGTGCAATTGATTCAAAGATTTGACCCATTCTTTAAAGCTAAAGATGAACACGGTAGATCTATTACCAGAACAATGGCAAAAGATTTACTTGATGGATCATGGATGTATGACTTCAGAAAGTTTGGGGAAATGGAAGCTGCCATGCAGTTGTTTGGAGGAGTGATGCACCATAAGTATTTAGAAATGCAAACTTCTAAAGGTACTGTGCCTATAAGATACATTGATGCATGGGAACTAGATGAAAACGGTATTATAAAACTCAAAGATGGTATTGATCCTGAGTGGGGTAATAGACAGGTTAATCACGTTTATGTTAAAGGTGAAACACTCAAAGAGATTGCGGACAAGTACTACATAACTGTAGATGAGCTTAAAGCAAGAAACAATATTACAGATGCATCACAAGTGTCAGAAGGACAAGAGCTAGTTATTGCCAAAGGAATGAAGTTTAAACAGTTCCGTAATCAATTCCAAGCAATATCTAGAAGACTATATGGTGCCTATGATAAGTTTGGTCAAGCAGAAGGTAACAAGTATCTAGCTTATAGAATGTTCTTCTTCATGCGTAAGTGGGCAACGCCAGGGTTTGTAAACAGATTTGGTATGGATACCAAGAAAGAAAACTTTGGTGGTTATAGATATGATTGGGCTTTGGGTAAACCTACCCGTGGTTATTACATTGGAGCATTAGCGGCATTGAAAAAAATGCTCACATATAAATCAGATGCATATCTGTATATGACAGCACAAGAGAAGGTTGACCTTAAAAGAACTATAGGAGAAGGAGTATCTGTATTACTTGCAGTACTTGGAATTATGTTCTTGTTTGGATATGATGATGATGATGAAGCTAGATGGGAAAAGATCCGCGCAAGATCAGGACCAATGTTTACTCCTGAATTTAAGCTTAGAGGTTATATTGCTAATCATATGCTTTATTTATTAATGGGAGTAAAACAAGAAACATCTACTTTCATGCCTATACCCGGATTAGGATTGAATGAATATGCTAAGTTTATTGGAGTAACATCACCGGCATTTGGTTCTACTCTTAAGATGTATATCAAAATCATTGATGACTTGGCTAATATGATGCTTGGAGAAGACAGTGCTTACTATAAGAAAGATACTGGACCATATTCTTGGCAGAAAGAGGGTGCGCCAAAGGTAATCACACACTTATTATCAACAGTAGGTTTGTCAGGTAGAACAGGTGATGCGGAAACTTTGATTAAGAATATGGAGAAATACAGCAGTAGACCACCTCAGTAGGAAAAAAAAAGGGGAAAGAACAGCGTTAGCCATTCTTTCCCCCAAAGGTTTACAAGAAGAATTGATTGGAGTCACCCTCTTCATCATCTTCAAAATTCAAATCAAAATCAAATTCAGTTGTAGTCTCAGTATTATCTACTGAGAACTTAACTCTTTCTGGTGCTACTGGAACTAACATCTGTTCCATAATAGCATCTTCTTCTTCATCAGTAATAAAATCATCTATTACTACTGGTGCTTCAAAAATATTACCTGCAGGATCAGTGTATTCAACTACATCTGGTTCAGGTTCACCTTCAATCTCAGCTACACGTTCAACATACTCTTGATCTGACTCAATGTGAATTACTATTTCCTCAGATGTTTCTCCTGTAAGCTCAGCAATCTGATCTAGGATATTAGTCTGATTAGGAATAGCATTTAATGGATCTATCATAGGTACAGTAATCTCTACTGCTGGTGTAATAGGTGCCACAAGAACTTTACCTAAGTTGAACTCATTACTAATGAACCAGTGTAGCATACGCTGATCTTCCATCCATGTTCTTGGGTGAGACTGTTGCAATGCTACGGTAGCATGGTTATAGAAAGACCACAGTGTATCCTTACCTCCGTTATAGAAGAAGCTTGGCTTATCCATCTGCTGGCGGATAATACTTGCCTGCTCAGTAGTCAATATCTCATATTCTGCAAAGAGAACACCGAGAATTTCAGCTTGTCTTCTTGAACTAATAGATACTACTTTCATAGCATCTTTATCAGCAACTAGGTTATCATAGTACATCTGTGCATTAGTCAGGTGAGTCTGCATCATTGCAATTGTATCAGCATCTGCAGTTCCGGTATGCTTTCTTGCATATGTACCAATCTCACCACATAACATGACGGTTTGATTAGCATGCACATAACCACCTACTGCACATTTAAATCTTATTTGTTTATTATAACTGTTTGTCCATGCAAACATAAGGGACATCTCTGGGTCTGAATTATAATTCAGCTGGTAGATACCTTGAGCAATTTGCCCATCATGGGTAGCTCTATATTCTTCACTGTGTACAGTGAAACCCATTGCAGCAATCTCTGCAAGGGCATAATCCATAATTGATTTGTGAGAAATAACTGTGTACGTAGCAGCGTGAACTGGCAACGGAACAGCTTCCAGAGTAGCTCTGGTGATGTCTTGAATTTTTCTTGGCATTAGAATAAACTTAATTGGTTTATAAACGGTTCTAGATTATAAATTTCCTTCATAATCTTCTCTAGATAATAATCATAATTCAAATCATAGTCTTCAATATTCTTCTCTACATAGTCAATGAACAGAGTCTGCATATACTTACCGGCTTCAGTCTGTGTAGCCCGGCCATCAGTAAAGTTCTCTTTCATTATCTTACTGCCCTTATTAGACATGTAATATCTAATAGTGTTTTGTACAGGTAATTCTACATAACTACCACCTATAGTAGGGGCAGTACGTCTAAATGCACCTTCAGTTGTTATACCAGTATTGGCTTCTTTATAAGCAGAATCACTTCTTACCCAGTTATCATCTGACCAAGACTCTTCCCAACCATTAGCAAGTAGATACTCTTTTTTCTGTTCAAGAGTATACTTTGCATATTCAGGATCTATTTCAGGTTTAAGAAACTTCTCAATAAACTTCCAATCACCTTTAATTTTCTTACCTGCACAAAAGTCAAATATGTTAGTTTGGGAATATATGAACTCTCTAGGGTCAATACCGTGAACAAAGTAATAGAAGATACCTTTGGGAATTACTAAGTGGCTCTTGTTCTTATGTAGAGCTAAATCAGCAAACTCAAACCTACCTTTACACTTTACAGCGCTATATTCATAAACACTAGGCATAATCTTGACAGTAGGATAATGTGGGAAGTCTTGTCTTATTCCAAGTATAGTATCATAATCAACACGCTTTGGCATGTTTACAGCAATATAGTTATTCACATCACCTAAGATTATCTTGTCATACTTGTCATGCTCCAACTGAAGCTTAGTTATATCCTCCCACTGTTTACAGATTTCATAATACTTCTCTTCATACTCTCTTGGAATCATAGTCTCTAGACCATCAGTATTCTGCATCAAGGGTACAGCACCCGGTATACCTTCCGCTAGCATCTCATACAGCATAGCCAGACTCAACTGACCATTAATAGTGATACGCATAGTGAATTCAGGATCATACAGGAAACTGTTAGCATCATTACTCAAACCATAGGTTGAGTTAAGGATGATCTTGTATACATAGTTTCTGACATCTTTCTTACTGATCTTCTTTCTTTCATCAAAGAACCATTCATACTGTTCACAGAACTCTTTCTTGGGTAAATGCGCAGGAGCCCAGCCATTTCTAATTGCTAAGTTGGGATAATAACTGACAACATCTGAAGTCATGATAACCATATCTGCATTAGACTTGTATACTCTACTTGCCCTGGCGCCATGAATACCACCTAAACCAAAATCAGTCTTCACTCCTTTGTATTGGATAGAATATTTAAATCCACCTTTAGTTTCTTCTGGAAATACTATGGCTTCATTAAACTTACTAAGGAGCTTCTGAAACGTTGCAGTGTTGAACTTGATATAATCTAGTATGATATCCTTGACTATAATCTGCTCACGCTTTGTTCTAAGCTGTTTAAGCTCATACTTTTTTATTCCGGTCTTCTCACTAAGGAAATGTAAGAATAACTCTTTAGAAATCCTTGGTTCAGATGCAGAGAACAAATTAATGTTATACTCATCCGTGAGACTCTTGCGCAGCTCAATCTGCTTCTTACTCAGTTGCATGATAGCCTTGGTAGACTTAACATCATTCTTACAATAGTGAATTACTTCTTCTATCTGCTCAAATGTAGTTATCTCAGAACTATGGTGTATAGGCATATCAACTATGTTGTGCCAATCCATGGTATACTGAATCCACTTCAGGCTTGATCTCTTAGCCGGATTATCCCAGTGATTCAACTTGAATACATCTACCTGATTAATCTGAATGTCCTTTGGACTAAACTCCAGAAAGTTACCTTCATCTTGAGACTGTATGATATTCTGTGCTTTGCCATATAGCCACTCAGCTATCTCACATCCACCCATTTCTCTGAGTTGATCAGAGTTCCGTAGGATATACTCAGTAATCTGACTGTCAAACCCAAGACCATTAAAACTTACATGCCACTCATCCAGAGTAATGTTTCTTTCTAAGAACTCTATAAGAGCATCTATGTCATTCTGCAAATCATGTACAATAAATACTTCAGTGTCTTCAGACTTTACGCTTTCAAATACTGCTATGAAACAATTACTCAAAGTCTCATAGTCCATTACCCAATGTGTTCTCATACTCAAATTTTATACATAAGAAAAGGGGAGGTAGAACTTGACAACTACCTCCCCTCATCAACTGCCTGACAGGGCTTATTTTTTGGCTTCTAGGAATGATTTCCAATCCATGTCTTTATAGTTAATTGCAAAGAACTCTACCAAAGACGTAATAGCATCCATGTCTTCAACATAATACTCTTGGAATGTCTCAATAGTTTTTCTTTCTTCCTTAACCATTCTACCGTTAGCTCTTTTGGTTTTCAGTGGAGACGGGTCCCCGTTATCATCAAGCTTAGGCAACATATGCAATGTTGTCTTGCTTAATTTACTGATAATTACAAATACCTTGGTAGCTGGATCATAAATACATTCTACATAAGGACAGTCTTCAGTGACAGGGATCAATCTGAATGTTTCCCCTTCATTCCACGAAGACTTGACAACGTACATGTTGCCGCCAATAACTCTACTCATACTGTTGGTTGTTTTTAATTGTTACAAATTAACCTAGAATTTTCTTGTTTTCCAAATTGATTACTTCTGCGATTAATGTTTCTTTCTCTAGGTCTGGTTTACTACATAGTTCACCAACGCTACGTAGCAGTTGTTCATCTACCCCAAGGAGATTAGCATACAAGCTAAAATACCTTTCAGGGAACATGTAACTGTCTACATAAGTGTATGTACCACCATTCTTATTAAAATGATCTCTGATTTTGCGCTTTAAATCATTGTTCATCATACTGTATTTACCATTTATGAAATGGTTCCAATCATCTTCTAAATCAGAAAAGTCAAATGAGATGAGTACCTTGTTGTCTTCAAGCGGGATATAATCACTCACTCTTTTATGACCCAATAGTACATTCTTCTCAAATGTTATGTATTCAGATTCCTCTCTCTTTTGATACACAGTAATCAATTTCTTATCCTCGGGTGTCAGGTAACCTTCCCAAGACAAATATGTCTGTTCCGGTATAGCTGGACAACCTCTTTTGATTCCAAGGAGCGGATAAAATAACACCTTGGATTTCTGGAAGTATTCCGTATGAAGCGCTTCAATAACCATAAATTCTACAATTTTACATTACCAATAGCTAACTCATATGGTAAAGTATAATCTCTGTTTTCATAATGATAGTTCAACACATTAAGTAGACCAGAGAAATTCTCCATCCATACGTTTAGCGTTTCATCTGAAACCTGGAATGGATAAACTTGGTTATACTTATCTATCACAATAAATGTAAACACAATTTTCCATTCACTTGCATCAGATCTTTCTTTAATCAGATTATTGAACCCCATGATACAATAGATTGCCGCCTGAACATCATAGCGGTAGAATTCTAGTGTACTTGGGAAGCTTTGAATGGATTTGTTGGTTGTCTTAAGGTCACTGATAAAGATAGTCTTGGTGTTCTCATCCACCACTATGCTATCAGCAAAACCTTTGAGACCAAACTTGAAATCAATGAGATCTGTTTTGAGTGCTACTTCATTGTAAACAGTTACGCCATTAGAGTTATCATGACCTAATTGTAGAAGCCCCATTACCCTGTCATCTGCTTTGAGGCTAATTAATGATTCTTCTGCCTTTGACTTTACAGAAGTATCAATAACTGTTTTTGATTCTTTGATTTTTAGAAATGTAAAATACTCTTTGTTGTTATCTGTAAGTATCTTGTCAAGCCTCTGAGCATCTGTCTTGAGTGATTGATAGAGATTGTTTACGAGTAACTGATTGAGTATATCTGTGGGGAAGTCTTCCAAAGTTAATGTTTCATTTTGTAATGGCAAGTAATTGTGATAGAAAATATGTTCTAAAATTATCTTGTTACTATCTGTGGGAATCTTCCCCGGTAGCATTACAAACTGATCATCAAACTTATCTGGCTCCAGTAACAGACAGTGCAGAGCCCTACCTGCAATGAGGTGGGCATCTGTACTATCTTCTTTCTGGTTGAGAATGTAATGGTTGTAGAACCATCTTGGGGATTGTAAAAGCTTATTTATTCCTGAGTAGCTAAAATAAAACTTCTCATTATAGAACCGGGTTAAGTCCGAGTTCAG
>Ga0181363_1000003_pt1 | contig 63968 bp, 91 predicted proteins | sample Fa13NDMLBSN_FD_130109 | JGI IMG/M metagenome (GOLD analysis project Ga0181363, IMG submission 130109) | Freshwater viral communities from Lake Michigan, USA - Fa13.ND.MLB.S.N | ecosystem: Environmental > Aquatic > Freshwater > Lake | place: USA: Michigan | collected 2013-09-23
CGCTGATCCTCTCATGCTGCACATCTATGCGGCGATGGCAGAGCAGGAACGGCGGATGATATCGGCCAGGACCAAGGCCGCATTGGCAGCCAAAAAGGCTGGTGGCGCGACCCTCGGCAATCCCAACTTGGCAGCGGCCCGAGCCGTCCACCAGGAGCGGTCACAAGCCCGAGCCGCCGAGCACGCCGCCCTGATCGCCCGACACATGCCCGCCGAGACCACCACGCACACCGCAGCAGCGCGGCATCTAAACGCCCGAGGGATCACCACCATCACAGGCCGACCGCTCACGCGCCGGACTATCGCGCATAGGTTGCGTGTCGGGTGACTTTCTCGCGGAACGGGACGGCAGGCCGGACGGGCACACTTGACCCGTCAAATCCCCACCATTCCCACCACTCCGATATGCAATGTGTCTGGTCTGGCGTTGGTTCACCCTTAGCCAACCTTAGCTAATGTGAGTGCGTAGAATGTGCGTCCTGCGCCCTGAATTTGCACGGTGGGGGATTGTGGTGGCTTCTACCATTCCGCCCTTTGGTTCTACCATTCTGGGAGCCGCGGCTTCTGGCTAGTCTGTCTAGAACTGCCAGGCTGCATTATTTGGGGAAAAACGACAAGCCACGCGTCTTTTTCGGTTGACGTATAGGGATGGACGTTTTAGGGTTTGTTTCACCGGCCGAGGGACACGACCCCGGGCCGGGTAGATAGGGGACCGACCATGTTCAATGTGTACCGCGCGCCACTGCACCCCGCGCACGCTCATTCTCTGATTGGGTCTTACGACCTGCTTTCGGATGCGGTGAAGCACCTGCACAACGTGGGGCTGTGTGTTCAGGAGGACGACGAGAACCCCGGCCACTTTGACGCCATTTCATCGTCGGGGCAGCTTTATTCCATTGTTCCTGCGGATAGCGTGTGGACGCCTTCGCGTGTGGTTTCTCGGGTGGAGTTCTAACCGATGGCCGATGTTCGGTACTTCAGCGGCGATGTTCGTCTTCACCAGCTGCAGGAGATTGCGCGGGCGGAGTTCGAGGCGTTGTTTCCGGGTGCGGTTGCTGCGCGGTGGTCTCCTGGTATGCGGCTGATTGGCCTTCCCGAGGGCATGACGCAAGTATGGGACAGGGAGGCGGGCCGCTGGTCTCGTACGGGCTTCCTGCCGGCAGAACGTCAGGTGACGTTTAAGGCGCGGCCTTCGCTGCACGAGTGCGACGCCCGCTGCATGAACGCTACGGGCCGCACCATGCAATGCGAGTGCTCATGCGGGGGCAAGAACCACGGGAAGGGCGCGCGGCTGACTTGTGGCTGACCCTGACGGCATGGGCGTTGCGGCGCTCATGCAGCCTAGGCCAGTGCTTAGGACGGGACACGACCCCGTTGACCGACAGGAGGCATGTTATGCCCGCACCGACGAACAGTGATGACGTGATTGACAGCCGCGACGTGATCGAGCGGATTGACGAGCTTGAGGACGAGCTACGCGACCTGGAGGACGCAGCCGACGACGCCGCCGACGACAGTGTGCGGGTTGCCGAGATACTGGCCGAGGTTGAGGCATGGAAGACCGGAGAAGAAGGCCGGGAGCTTGCCGCGCTGCAAGCCCTCGCGGCCGAGGCATCCGACTACGCCGACGACTGGCAGCACGGGGCTACGCTGGTGCGGGAATCCTACTGGCCGACCTATGCTCGGGAGTTGGTGGAGGACGTAGGCGACCTGCCACGCGGCATCCCGTCCTACATCGTGATCGACTGGGAGGCGACGGCCGACAACCTGAAGGTGGATTACACCGAGGTTGATTTCGACGGCACGACCTATCTCGTACGCTGACAGGGGGAACGACCATGTTGACCAACACACAGCGGAACGCCTACCGCGCGCGGCGCTTGCATGGCCAGTCCGCTTTCGCGGCGCTGAAGGGCGCGAGGGACGGAAACGCCTACACCGTGCGCCCCTATACCTCGGGGCACATGGGGCGCAATGGCGACACCCGGATTCAGTACTGGGAGCATAAGGGCGAGGTGCCGCTTCGGTTCGTTGGATATGCCGATGAATTGGACCGCTCGATCCGTCACGATGGGTGGTATTCCGACGCGCATCAGGAGGCGACCTTGCGCGGCATGGTCTACCGCTTGCCGGCGCGTGACGGAGAGGATCGTTACCTGTCAGGGTATGAAGAATCCGACTCCGGTAGCGTTGTCCTGTATCTCGACATTCAGACCGACGAGACCGACGCGGCGCGGTTTTCCGACCGCGTTGCGGAGCGGTTGGCCGATGACTCGCGGGAATATGCCGAGGCATGGGAGGCAGGGCAGGACGCCAGCAACGAGGTGAACGATGCGATGCGGGACCTGCGCCACGAGGTATCCCGGATCGTGCAAATTGCGCTTTTCCCGGACCGCGCCGGCCTGACCCTGGCAGACGATGCTTCAGCCGATCGCCAGTATCAGGAAGCCCGCGACAAGCTGGAGTCAGTCATTCGCGCGGCTCGTGATTCGCGGCCCACCTACAGCGCGGGATTGCGCTCAGCGTGGTCCGAGGGTTTCGACGGGCCGCTTACACTCACCGCCATCGGCGGAGGAATCGCCCTATGAGCAAATCAGACCCGAAGCGGGCGGCCGAGCTTGGCGCGTTGCTGGCGCGGCATTACCCCGAGGCTTCCATTCATTGCGTGGGGCTGGCGGTTCGCGAGATGCAGGGCGCGGCGCGCACTGCGGTAGCGTGGGAGGTGAAGCGTTGCAACGTGCCCATGTCCGAGGTTCAGGAGATCGCAGGCAGCACGCGCTTGGTTCGGCTTCAGCAGCGGATTAACACCATCCTGGCCTATGCGCCGCTGCACCTCATGCCGGCCGAGTCTGGCGCGGTGGCGCACGACAACCCGGCTTGGATTAAGCTGGGCGGCGACCCTCGCGGGGCTTGTGCGCGGCTGATAGTGCCGGGGCTGGACGGCGACGGCCTCGGCGACGGCTTCGCGATCTACTGAGGGAGGCGACAATGACCGACCGCATGACCATAGAAACCCTGCGCGAGATCGCCCGCCAGAGCGGCCTGCGCCACGCTGAATTCTGCCTTGAGCAGGAGGCGAGCCGGATCGGGGAAAGCGAAGTTGAACACCTGCGAGCCGAGCTTTCCCGGCTTGTGCAACGGGCTTGGGGCTGACCAATGACCGAGGAACAGATTGAACGACAGGTTGAGCGCATGACCGACGCGCTTGACCGCCGGTATGTGGGCGACATGACGGACGAGCAGTACGCCGCCGAGTGCCGCAGGATCGACACATGGGCGCGTGACGCGCTGGCGAAGCGGGGAGGCTGACATGGGCACGACGCAACACGCGCCCGACGACACGCAGGACGAGACATATACGCCGGATTGGGCCGGCCAGTTCGTGCGGTGGGATTTCTGGCCGCCCAAGCACAGCGCCGACCCGCGCGCCTGATCCAACCAGCACAGAAGGAGCCCACGAATGCTTGCCATCACCGACCGACCGACCGAGCGCACCGTCACCTTGCCCATGCGGGCGGTCATTGCCGAGTGCCATGCGCCCGGCCCCATTCAGCCCGCGCGCGCCGCATGGTTCCACACGCGCTTGCGTGACGGGATCACGATTTGCGACTCCGACGCTCGCCAGCTTGAGCAGTGGGAAGGCGCGACCGAGCGCCAGCTTCGCCCGTCCCCCGGCTTTGATTACGCGGCGGCGCGTGAGCGCCTGAAGTCACGGCGGGCGGCGTATCACGCGGCGGCTGCGAGCCTGGACGCAAAGCCGAGGTTTATCCCCGAGCGGGAGGCGTAGGACCATGGACGACCTCACCAAGACGCTGATCGAGGCGTTGCAGAGGATCTACAATGGCAGCACGGTCACGGGCCGCTGGCTGGAACGGAGCGAAGGCTACGCAGGGGAGGAAGTCGGGCAAGACCCCGCCGCCCCGGTTATGGGCTTCTACGACTGGAGCAAGCCGCCGCCCGGCTACAACGCGGAGGGATGGAACGGCGAGGGAGACGAGCCGCCCGGCGCACTGATCCCGGCCGAGTGGGAAGCCTACAACGGCGAAGACCAAGACGGGTGGATTGCCTCGGTCGCGGATTACGCCAGGACTGCGCTCATTGCCGCAGGGATCGACCCGGACAAGGAACCGGAGCCGCCCCTTGGCTCCATGATGGGATGCGCATCATGAACCACTATCGCGTGGCCATGACCGTGACCAACGTCGAGGACTTCTATCACGTCGCGGAGGCGGTGGACGACGAGACCGCCAGGCGCTTTGCCAAGGAGGCGGCCGAGCGCGAGCACCCCAACGCCTTCGACGTGAAGGTGGAATACACCGAGCTTCTGCCGCCCGAGCGGGAGGCGAAGCCGGGAGTCACCCCCGACCTGATGGCGCACATGCTGAAGGCTGCAAGCCTTGGGCTGGTGACCATCAACCCGAAGCCGACCGTCTACCTGTCATCGGCTGGCGTTATGGCTATGAAGCACGCGCAGGTTGCGGCGGCGTTCGATGAACTCACCAAGGCCCGGGACATCATCGCGGGACTGCTGGATGCGGCCGAGCATGGGGCCATGGACCTGAGCCAGACCGACGAACAGGCCGGGGCCAAGGCCTGCACCACGATCGAAGCCGCCCGCGCCTTCCTGGCCACCAAGGAGCCGACGACATGACCACCCACGCGGAGCGCACCGCGGCGGCCCTCGCGGCATACGAGGCGGCGGAAGGCGTCTGGGTTGACGCCGTGGTGAACGGCAGGCCGGCGGGACGTTTGCAGCGGAATGCGGACCGCCTGGCACGCGCATGGGCGGAACTGGACAGCACGACACCGGAGAAGGAGCGTGCGATATGAGGCTCGGTGCGAACGCTCGCCGCATCAAGGGGGCGCAAGAAAGCCTGCGTTACGCGCGCGAGAAATGGGCAAGCGCACTTGTGGACGGCTGGGCCGGTCCCGGAGAAGTGGCCGCTATGGAGCGCACGATTGAACATTGGATGCGTGTTTGCGCAGAGTTGGAGCGCACGACACCGGACAAGAGGGAATGGCCGATTGAAAGTCGTAACTGCGGAACGTGCCGGTTCTGGAGAAGGCGCAAGCATGGCGGAGACGGGCGCTGCGCGTTCCTGGACGGCAAGCCGTTGCCGTGGTGGCATGTCGGGATGACGGGGGCGGTCACATGGCCGGACGATCGCAGGGGCGACAACTGCCCGGCATGGGATTTGCGGCGCGTCCTTGGCCGCACCTCACAACCCATCGTGCCTTGACGGTGCGGGCGGTGCGCCCCCCCCACAGCCTGGACACGACCCAGGAACACAACAGGAGGCTACTTATGCAACGCACACAGCCCGCCGCGCCCCGCTTCCCCGACATCGCGCCCAACGCCTTGGCACAGCACCTGGCGGGCCTACCCGAGGACGCCTTGGCCGTCCTGACCGTCGCGGTTGACCGCAGGGCCGACCGCCGGCGCCAGGACCGCGCCAGATCCATCATGACCCGCGCCCTGGTGCATTGCATGACCAGCACGACAAAGCGGGAGGCGTAGGAGATGGCTGAAGATTGCATCCTGCAAGACTACACCCCCGCGCTGGGTGCCCGAGCCGAGCACCTGCGCTGCTGGTTTCTGTCCGGCGATTGCGTGCCCTCGCACCAGTGCGACGAGCGGCGCCGGTTGAGCGCGGACGAGATCGCGTTGCGGGAACAGGAGGACGCGGCATGATCCTCTACTACCTGCGCCCGGACGGCGCCTTCATCGCGGGCGACACAAAGCGCCACGTGACCGCCTACGCCTACCCGAACAGCCCGCACGCCGTAGAGGCGAGGGCCAGGCCGGCGATCGTGGCCGAGCGCATGATCGTCAGCGAGGTAGACCGGGTGAACCTGCCGGCGGCCCGGCGGGCGATCGCCATGCTGCAGGACGCCGAGCGGATGCACGAACTGGACGTGCATGGCACCGACACCGCCAATCGGTCGCGTCCCTCGCCGCGGGCCTTCATCCCGCCCGCGACCTACCGAGAGAGGGAGAAAAAAGTATGAACGAGGAAGCCATGAACCTCATCGAAGTGACCCGCCTGCCGCCCGACACGAGCGCAACGGCGGAGGAACACCGCATCGGCTTCGAGGCCGGCTGGCGGTTGGCCATGGACCGAGTGCTTAGGGAACTGGCGAGCGCGCTGATTTGCACCCCTCGGTGGGACGGCCGGGAACTGATGATCGGAGATATCGTGGTGGGGCGCATTCGCAAGATGGAATACGGGTTCAGCGGCGCCCTGTTCAATGGCACCAGCATCGACCGCCACTTGATCGAGGAAGAAGCGCGGGTGGCCCTGCAAGAGGCTCTGATTGAGATGGGAGACGAATCGTGACCATCCCGTTCTCCGTCCTGTACGCGTGGGAAATCCCCGACCCCACGCCAGAGACCGGCCGGTGGCGGCTGGCACGCGGAACGCCCGGGAGCCACCTCACGCGGTTCGTCACCTCCGCCGACAAGGGGCGCGTCCTGCACTTCAGCAACCTGGAGGCGCTTGAACGCTTCCTCAACAAGGCAAGGGACTTGCCAAAACAGGCCACGCTATGGCCAAAAGGGCAACGCACGGCGCCCTCCCAGGCGGATGATGTAGCGGGAGGCGTAGCGCACCGAGACCCGAGCGACGAGGACGAGTAGGAACCCCATGAGCAGCCAGGACGACACCGAGGACGGCATTCCGGTCATGACCAAAGCCGATTTCAAAGAGCGGCTGTGGGCCTTGGGCATGCGACGGGCAAACTTCTGCCGGGCAACCATGATTACCCGGCAGGCCGCCCTGGAATGGGGCAAGAGCCGGGGCTTCCCTGGGTGGGTGCATTCCTGGCTGATCCTGGCCGAGCAGTCCCCGGAGGTGGCCAGAATGCTGGGGGCGCTGCACATGCCCGAGCAGATGCCGGTCATGAAGCCACCGCCGACGCCGCCCAAGAGAAGGCGTCGGGCGCAGGTGCGAGCGGAGATCAAGACCAGCAAGGGGCAGTGAAAGGGAGGGGGAAACCCCTCCCTTTCTCGTTACCCCAACTGCCGTAGCTTGAACTCAGCAGCGGGGCCTTCCCGCCGCGGCGACGGGTTGAACACCGCCCCGTAGTGCTCAGGGCACCAGGACTGGCCCTGTAGCGACGGCGCATCACAGAATCGATACTCGCGGGGCCGCTCCTTGTGCCCCCATAGCGGCCAGCAGCAGGTGGGGCTGGCACCCACGCGCGGGGGAGGCGAGCGCACCGGCGCCGGGGGCTTGGGCACTGTGCGCCATGTCTTCGCACCCCGCTCGGCTGGAGGCGTGGGCAGGGGCGGCACAACCTCGCCGTTCCACGTTGCCTTGACCGAGCCCGAGGGCTTGAACCGACTCTCGATGCCGAGACGCTGCGCCTTGCCGATGACGGCGTTCTTCACCAGCCCCATGCGCCGTGCGGTTTCCCCAAACGAGCATCCGTCCGCCACGTGCTGGCGCATGGTTTCAATCAACTCGTGCGTCCACTCAACCAAGGACCGGCCCTCCCTCTGCCTTCTGCCTTGCCTGCCATTCCGCGATCCAGGACGGCGGCAGCAGCCCCAGGTGCTGGGGGGCGAACTTGCCGATACAGGCGGTCATGGAGGCTGCCAGATGCAGTTCCAGGGCTGCGATGACCGGCAGCCCGCCGGGCGGGGGATCTGGCGCGAAGATGCCGTCCCGTTCCGAGGGTGCGAGCGCGGCCCAGGCAAGCCGGCGCTGGAACACGGACACCTTCTCCCTGATCCCCGCGGCATCCTCCCACTCGGCCGCCATCTGGTCGTGCGTGGGGACAGGCGACGCATGCGCCTTCCGCCAGTCCTCGGGTGATTCCAGGGCCGGCGGCCGGGGGCGCGTCTTCACCGCCCACGCATCCAGCACGCCGATCAGCGCCTTGGCGTTGGGGATGCCGGTGGAGGCTACGGCAGCATCCCGCAGCGTCTGGTCGTTGAAGGCGTCGTCCGCGAAGTGGGCGAGCAGCGGGAGCATCTTCACCAGCTTCTCGACGGTCTTCTCGCTTTCGCCAGGCCGCACGGCCACGGCAAGGGAGGACAGCCACACCCGGCGGCGCGTGTCTCCGCCCAGGCCGTCGAACATCTCGCTCATCTATGCACCTCCAGGATCGCGCGACCGATCATTTCCGGGATCGCTGGATAGACCGAATTGCCGAGCGCGCCGATTGCGTCCACCCGACCGGGTATCCCATGAACCACTCGCACCACGTCGGGTTCAGTGGTCCGCCCAGGACATTGGGCAACTGATCGCCGGACGTGGGCGATCGTTTCCGCCGGCTCAACCCGTCCGGCTTGTTCGGGAATCGGTAATCCCGAGCGGCAAGGGTGGGCAACAACCCAGACGCGGTTTCGATGGTGGTGGGCTCCCGCGGCGGCAGCCGGTAAGCAATCCCACTCCGCGTCATACCCGCAGCCGGCCAACGCTCCGACCACATCGCCCATTCCCCGTCCAAGCATCTCTGCCACGTTCTCCAGGATGACGTGCTTGGGTCGAACCATGCGAATGGCACGTATGGCGTGCCAGAACAGGCCCGAACGAGCGCCTGAAAGTCCGGTGGCATCGGGGTTTGCAATGCTGATGTCCTGACAGGGGTAGCCGGCCGTAATCACGTCCGCTTCCGGGAACACATCGACGGCCGTGATGTCTCCAAGCACGGGAACGCCGGGCCAATGCTTTGCCAGCACCTGCCGGCAGAACGGGTCTATCTCGCAGAACGCCACGGTCTCGAAACCGCCCGTCCGCTCCAGACCGAGGCTGAAGCCACCAACCCCGGAAAAAAGGTCCAGAACCTTGAGCTTCACCGAAAGTCCTCCGGCTTGAGCCCCGCCGCGGCGAGCGTGCTGTCGAACTCAGCCTCGGGCGCTTCGTCCTGCCACCGGCGCTGGTTCAGCCAGGTCGCCGGGTGCGGCCGGTATGTAGGATCGGCCGAGAACTTGAATCGCCGCAGGCCAGCCAGTAGCAGCGCCTCCGCGTTGTCGGGATCCTGGTGATCCGCCACCTTCAGCGCCTTGGCGTAGGCAATGCGCGCGGCCTGAATGGCGACCTTGCGGGGATATTTCGCATACCACCGGAGGAAGCGCGCCTCGGCGCTGTTGCCCTGGTGCGCCACCACCCCGCGCTGACGGGGCAAAGCCAGTTCCTGGCCGCTCATGTCGGTATCCCCCTGTCCCGAACCACCCGCAGCACGCTCGCGCTGTGCGGGTCGTAGATCACGTCGAAAGTGGTGCCGACGCCCTGGTAGACCGTCCACCGCTCCCCGTCCCGCACTGGCCCCACCAGCCGAACCTTGATGTCGCGTTCCAGGTGAATCCCGTCATCGGCCAGCGCGTCGAGGATGGCCTGACTGATGCGGGCAAGCGGCGCCACCGCGGCGGCTTCGGGGTTCGGGCCTTCATCGTCGTCATCATTACCCCTGGTCATGGGGCGTGGCGGTCGTGACGCCATCGGCATTCTCCTGGATTGGCCTGATTTCTATGACAAGGCGCGCGGTGTCGGAGTACCGCTTGCGGATGGACAAATCGGACACCTGCGCGTCGTCCACCCACACGACGTTGTTCAGCGCGTCCTTGAGCAGCTTGCAGATGTTGTCGGCATCGGGCTTCGACTTGTGCGGCTGGCCCCGCAGCGCAGCGGCGCGCTTGGCCTTGGACCAGCTTTTCGGCACATCGAAGAACGCGCCCACCCGCAGGTCGATCGCGCCCGTCAGCATGGTGCGACCGGCCATCGCCCGAGCGGCAAGCAGCCCGATCAGGGTTTGCTCGACGCGCTGTTTCTTGGGCGTAAAGCGGTGCCGCCCCCCAAACGGACTGTCAGCCGGGCGCGACCAGCCTTTCGGTGCGCCCGGCACGACAATGCGGATTACGTCGTCGCTCACGGGGCCGGACTGGTGAAGAACGCGCGGCCGGACAACTGCACGCCGATGCCCTGAGAATCCCCGATCGGCACCAGTTCCGGTTGCCTGCGCCACCCGACGAACGCGTAGCCAGCGCCCCGGGCACGCACATCAGCAAGCCACCGGTCGATCAGTTTCGCCGCACCCTCGAAGCGCCCCGGCTCATCGTCTGGGAGCAGGACGCCAACCGCGTAATCAACAACCAGATCACAGGGCGGCAGTTTGCCCTCCAGCCCCGCCACCATCCCGGCTTCCGCCAGCGCCTGTCCGAGATGCGCTTGGCTGGCCAGGAACCAGCGATCGTCCTCCATCACGCCACCTCGGGGGGAGGCTCGAACAACGGGGCGCCGGGCTCGGTGGGCTCAACGCGTTCCTCGGCCATGCCGCCGGCCCGCATCTTGTCGCCCAGCCCGTCCTCCAGGCCGTTGCGCCACTGCACGAACGACTCGCTGCCCGGGTCATGGGCAAAGGGGTTGTCCCCCAACTTCATGCCGCTGTTGCCCGCTTTGTAGCCGTCCGAATATGCCTGGGCCACCTTCAGCCGGACGCTGGCGCTCAGATCCTCGGGCGTTTTCGGCAGCGGCAGGTTGGGATCACGCGCGCCGCCAAACAGGCCGTTGAAGTTGGCCTGACCGTCCGGCTCGACCTCGATGATGTCCATGTCGATGGCGTAGGCTTGGGCGTTCTGGATGTAGGCCCGCGCCTCGGACTTCTCGACCATGGACAGCGAGTGCATCAGCTTCAGCATCTTGCGGTCGCCGCCCAACGCCTCGAACCGCGCGAGCAGGGATGCAATCTGCTGGCTGACGCGGGCCGCTTCCGTCTTGAGGATCGTGTAGTCGGCCAGGGCTTCCTTCTTCTCCGCCGGCGACGGGCCATTGCCCTTGGGCTTTGCCGGCCTGCCGCGCCCGCGCTTGGGCTTGTCCTCGGTGGGTTCCGCGCCCTCGGCGGCTTCCGTCTGCGTCTCCTGTTCCTGCCCCTCGGGAACCTGATCGGCCTCCGGTAGCCGCTTGCGGGACCGGCCGGGGCGCAGTTCGACCACCTGCCCGTCCTCCCCGATGATGTTCTTTATCTGTCGTGCCATCCGAATTTCATCCTTGATTGGTAGGGCGCGCACTTTCCCCCGGGCGCCCGCATCCGTCAATAAATTCGGCATTGACGCGACAACAACTCGACGCCAACATGACGCCAACACGACATCAACAGGACGCCAACCCGTGGCCGACTTCCTCACCTCCATTGCTGACGAGCCGGGATTGCCGCAGCCTCGGCCGGGCTTCTATCTCATTGCCCTGGTGCCGGGCGGGTGGAAGGTGCCGGCGGAAATCACCGCGGTCCAATGCGGGTGGGGACTGATCGTCGACGGTGATACGCACCCGCTGGAATGGAACCGGGAGGACATCCTGCTGGCCTACGCGCAGGGGATGTTGACCGGAGAACTGTTCAACCACCCCATGTTGCGCGTCGTGCTGTTTGGGGAAGCAATCCCCGAGCATCAGTACCTGCACCGGCTGGCGATGAAGGATTGGGCTCGCCGGCATGAGCCCGAACACCCGTGCCTGCACCCCGAGCACGCGATGCTACTCGGGAACACCCCGCCACCATTTTGAGGATCACGCATGCCATGACCAAGCCGCTGTCACCGACGACATCGACCGTTGCGGTCGAGATCATCAAGGCCATCGAGCAGGCCCTGACCTATGCCTCTGAGCGCCGGGCCAACAAGCCCATGCGCTTCATCGAGAGGCTGCACGCCCACGGCTTCACCATCGTGCCCACGCCGACCGGACCGGAGACCAAGGCGTGAGCCAGCCACTGACGCCGGTAGACCTCACCCCAAGCCGTAAGCACCAGCTTGTCACCCCCAGGGGCGACGTCGAGATGTGGCTTTGGGCAGAGAACGGGGCGTGGCACGGGCCGACCAACATGCCGCCAGAACGCTGGCACTCCATGACCGCCATGCACGCTGCCATCAACGGCTATAAGCTGGCACAGGGGTTCACAGCCCCCAAGCCAGCCGAGCCCGACGAGTTGCTGCCCGAGGACGCGGGGAAGCGCGCGGTGTATTGGCTCTGGAAGGCGGGGCGCGTGACGCAGTGGATTTGGTCGGCTCAGGACCGGATTTGGGCGCGCTACGAAGAGACGCCAGCCACCGCCATGGCTCCCGGAGATGCCTGGAAACAAGGCTTCCGCATGTCTACCGCGCGCGAGCAGCCGGCCGAGGCCGATCCCGATATCGCCCCACCGCGCGCCCCCGTCTACCGCATGCGCGCCGAGGGGCTGACGCTGGAGGAATACATCAAGGTCCGCCGGGAGCGGGTGCGGACCATGCGGGCTGCCGCCGACGAACAAGCGCGACGGACTCGCGATCAGCTTGAGCGTGCCGACATGCTGGAGACCGAACTGGACTGCCTGGAATGCAGCATGATGCGCGTCAACCCGGAGAACCCGACATGAGCGACGCAGCCCCCATCGGCCACAACAACCCGCCGCCGCCGACCACCGCCGACGAGTGGAACATTTACCTGACCGAGCGGTTCGCGCCGCAGCAGAAGCGCAAGAACCGCCTGCTCGCCGCCTACGAACGGTTCCTGGTCGCGCACCCGCAGATCGAGGACGACGAGACGGCCAAGAAGGCGGCCGACTTCCGCGCCCAACTCCAGGACTTGGAGAAGATAGCCACCGCCATCCACACGCAGGAGAAGGCGCCCGTGCTCCTGGCATCCCGCGCGATCGACGGCTTCCTGCGGGACTTCAAACTACCGCTGTCCAATGCCGCTGACGTCATCCGGGACCGCAACACCGCCTACCTGCGGCGCAAGGAAGACGCCATCCGGCAGCAGCGCCAGAAGGAGGCCGAGGAAGCCCGGCAGCGGGCCGAGGCTGCGGCGGAACAGGCCATGGAGACGATGGCGCCGGCGGAACTGCGGGCGGCCACCATCGAGAGCATCAACGCCGACGACGCGGCCAAGCGGGCGAACGCGAAGGCTTCCGACCTGGTGCGCGTGACCGGCGACTACGGCACGACCGTCACCCTCAAGACGACGTGGAAGTTCGATCCCGAGACGTCCGACCTGATGCAGCTTGTGAAGGCCGTGGCCGAGGGTAAGGCGCCGCTCTACTACCTGACCTTCGCCACCACCCGCATCAACGTCGCCGTGCGGACGGAGAAGGTGCGCCAGATCCCCGGCTGCGCCATCACCGAACACAAAACCTCCTGACCCAAGGACCGACACGCATGAAAATCCTGGCCTTCGACACCGAGACCACCGGCATCCCCGAGTGGAAACTGCCGAGCGACGACCCCAAGCAACCGCATCTCGTCTCCCTGGCGTTCGTCATGTACGACACCGAGGACGGCAGCACGCTGAACGAGCAGCATTGGATCGTGCGCCCGGACGGGTGGACCATCCCCGAGGAAGTCACCGCCATCCACGGCATTACGACCGAATACGCCGAGGAACAGGGCGTGCCGCTTGAGGACATCCTGACGATCTTCGCTACCATGTGCGGCGCGTCCGACCAGCGCGTGGCTTACGGCGCCCCGTTCGATAAGCGCATCCTCCGCATCGCCATGCTGCACGCCGAGTGGTCGCGAGCGGCGGCCGACAGTTTCTTCGAGATATACCCCGTCGACTGCATCATGAAGGCCGCCGGCCCCCTGTGCCAAATGACGCCGACCGACGCCATGATGGCCACGAACCGCCGCACCTTCAAATCACCCAAACTCGGGGAAGCCTACGAAACCCTCTGCGGCAAGACCATCGAAGGCGCACACTCCGCCCTGGTCGACACCCGCGCCGCCCTTGAAGTCTGGCTCGCCATCCAAGCCCGCACCACCAACCCGGAGACGTTCTGATCCATGTCCGACCTGACCACGCGCCCCACCACCGCGCCCGCCACCACCAAGTTCGTCCCGCTGTCCCAGATCACGAAGGTCAAGGACCTGTGGGAGAACGAGCAGTTCAAGTCGATCATTGCCCGCGCCCTGCCGCGGCACCTGACGCCCGACCGGATGGTCTCCACCTTCGGCATCGCGGTGCAGAAGACGCCCAAGCTGGCGCAGTGCTCCATCCCCTCCCTGATCGGCGCCTTCATGTCGTGCTCGGCCATGGGCCTGGAGCCCAACACCGCGCTCCAGCACGCTTATCTGATCCCCTTCGACGTGCGGAAATACGTGAACGGGAAATGGCAGACCGTGCGCACCGACGTGCAACTGATCGTCGGCTATCGCGGCTACCTCCACCTCGCCTACCAGAACCCGGACGTGCAAAGCATCCACTGCGACGTGGTGTGGGACGGGGACGAGTTCTCGTATGAGCACGGCACCAACGCGCACCTGCGGCACGTTCAGGGGCGGGACCCATCCAAGCGCGGGGAGGAACCCATCTTCGCCTACATGCACGCCAAGCTGAAGGGTGGAGGCGAGGTGTTCGAGGTGCTGACCCGGGCGGACGTGCATAGCTCCCGGGCGCGCAGCCAGGGCTACCAGACGGCCATCAAGGCGTTCGAGGAAGCCAAGCAGAAGGGCAGCGATCCCCGCAAGGACAAGCGGTACACCGAAGCGCCATGGATCCGGGACGCCGTGGCCATGTGGCGCAAGACCGCGATGCGCGCCGGCCAGAAATGGTTGCCGCAGTCGGTGGTCATGGCCGTGGCCGAAAGCCTGGACGACAGCCGCGCCCGCTTCGACCCTGCGACGGACTTCAAGAACGTCATGGACGGGCAGTGGGAACCGATACCGGAGGAAGCCGGCGACGACGAGGACGACGGGAACAACCCGCCCTCCGTATCCCCACCTGTGGTGACGCAAGAGCGGGCCCCCGTTGTGCAGCAGCCGGCCGAACCGCCCGCCAAGCCTGCCCGCGCACCACGCACCACCGCGGTCGACCGGGCCAACACGCCCCGCACGCAGCCCCCGGTTCAGGAGCCCGCGCGCCAGGCTGCGCCGCCGACCCCGCCACCCGAGGACGAACCGCCGGCCGACCGGTGGGGAGATGATGGCGGAAATTCCGAGCCCCCCCCGAGCCAAGACGAGGTGCCCCCGAGCCCCTTCAGCCACTACGTTTTCGACGCCCAGGGCGAGATGGCTTCCGACCTGTGGAGCGCCCCCATCGGCTTCGCGCGCCAGTTCGCGTTCATCGCCCAGCACGTCAGCGCCGAGGAATGGGCCGCATTCCTGGAGTTCAACAACGACGGCATCTACGAGGCACGGGAGGCAAGCCGGGACGCGGCCGACATCATCGACGCCGTGCAGGCGCCCGAACCCGGCACTGACGCCACTTCCGAAGCGGTCGACAACGGCCCGGTCCTCATCCCGGTGCGCGAAGTGCGCGGGGCGCCCGACTACACCGGCTGGCTCAACGAGATCGCGCCCGTCATCAAGGCCCTGACCGCCCTCACCCTGCTAGAGTGGACCATGAACCACGCCCCCATGGTGCAGACGGCGCCGCCCACGCCGCGCATGCGGTTCGTGACCATGGTGAGCGAGCGCGCCGGCGCCATCGGCATTGGAGCGCCGCCCATCCTGGCCAGCCTGATGCCCTCCGCGCGCAAGCCGGTGGAAACGGCGTCCGCACCCGAGACTGAAGCCCCCACCCGCACGAAGGAGGAAGTCGCGGCCGATGCGCTCCTGGCCGACATCGCGCAGTTCCGGTCGTCGGGCGAGGCTCGGGAATGGCTGATGAACGCCGCCGTGAAGTCGCGCGGGCAGATGATCCGGGTGGCGCGTCCCGACCTGAACCAAAGCATCGAGCAAGCCTACAATGCCAAGGTGGCGGAGTTGCGGGGGGAGGGGGCGTGAGCGAGAAAGAAACTTACGTCGAGATGCGCTTGAGGTTTGCGAGGGTCATGGAGCGTGGCCTGCGCAACCTGAAGGGCGATTACCCCGGGCTCGACAGCCTGGAGACAAAAGCGTGGCTTGCGAAGCAGGCGGAGGCTAACCAGCAAAAAAAAGAGAATGGGGAACCGCCATGACCCCCACCGCCCTACGCGCCCTCGCGGCCCGCGTGCTGGCCGAGGAACCGAGCGACGAGTTGCGGGATGCGGTGCTGGATGCGATCGGGCACCACGTTCCGCCCGGCGCCTTCTACGATTTGTGGCGGCCCAACCCCCTCACCAGCCACGACGCCGCGTTCGATGCGATGCCGGCGGGGTGGCGGATCATAACGATCACACAGACCGACCACGGTTATATCGCAAAGATCGGTCGGGGGATTTTCTTTGCCCATAACTCCTATACCCCGGTGCCCGACCTCCCCCCGGCCCTGACAGCCGCCGGGCTGCTGGCGCGGGCGGTGGATGCGGAGGCGTCCAATGGCTGATTGGTCATCGCCCCTCACATCATTGGACCGAGGATTGAGCGAGGCAAACATGAGTAACTGCATGGTCGCCGGTATCAGCGGGTGGTGCGGCATGTCGTGTCCCGTGCTGTGCGCCGGGAAGTGCGAGGAAGAAGAAATGATTGAGGCCAAACGAGCCGAACAGGGAGACGGGGCATGAGCGCGATCGGGAAATGCCCGTGGCCGGGATGCGGAGGAGAAGGAAAGGCGCCGGATATTCTTGGGTTCTTCAGTGTCCAGTGCCAAAAGTGCGGCGCTTCCGGCCCGATATCTCCCAGAGAAGATGGCGCCATCACCGCCTGGAACCGCCTTGCCACGCCGGACCCGGCCGAGGTGCGGGGGAGGATCAGGTGGGCACGGACCGCCCTTATGGTCGGGAAGCTGTATTGCGGGCACGTCCGGCAGCGTGGCCATGAATGGTGGGCATACCCGGAATGGGAAGACGGCAAGAAATCGCCGCACCCCACCGAAGCCGCCGCCCGCGCAGCCCTTGTCGCCGCCGTGCGAGAGGCGATCCAGAGAGAAGAGACGACATGACCGACGACAGGCATCCTAAGCCGTGCCCGGTTTGCAAAACGCGCGCTACCGTAGTGGGTGAACACCGATCACCCAAAGGGCAGTTTGTCGAATGCCACGACCGATCGTGTCGGATGAGCGGACCTAAGGGGGACACCCCAGAACATGCCATTTGGCTATGGAACCGGATCAGTTTCGATAATCCACTACCCACTCCGGAGTGGGTGCCGTGACCGCCGAAGAAATCCAGCGCCTCGAAAGCCTCGCGCGGGAGGCGACGCAAGCGGACGGGCCGCCATCGGACGTTGGTTCCGTATGGATCGACGGCAAGTGTTTTGTGAGCGCGATTGCCGACAAAGAGTGCGGCCGGGCGGGTGACGATTATTATTCGTGCAACAACATGAAAGCCACGCCGCGACTTCGGATGCGCCCGGCTTACCGGGCGTTCTTGGAAGCCGCACCGCCAGACGCCGTGCTGGCATTGATCGCGCGGGTGAGGGGGGAGTGATGAACATGCGGGAGAAGATGGCGCGGGCGATGCACCGCCGCAGCGACCGAGGTCACTGTGATTGGGGAGACGAGCATCCCAACGTCCGCCGCGAGTTTACCGCCATGGCCGACGCCGCCCTGTCCGCGATGGAGGAACCGACAGAGGCGATGGTATGGGCCGCGCTTAGCCGGCCGATCGCACATCAGGCCAGCACGTCCGATCTATATAGACTGCTGTTCCGCAACATGATCCGCGCGGCAAGGGACTAAACCGAAACGCCGCACGGCGGCAGGGAGAGAGTATGAGCACCATCCATCAATCAGGCGGCCGAATTGTGATCGACGGTCGCGAGTTCACCGGCCATTCCGTCAGCATCATCAACGGTCGGCAACCACGACGCCATGCGCTATCATGCGCCATGCCCGAACACCTCACACCAGCCGAAGCCGCGCTATGGCTCCTTGCGTCCGACGCCGGCGGTCACCTCGCCTTCCCCTGCAACCGACATCCAGCGCGCACTGAGCGCCGGCGCGTCGCTCGCCTACCACTTTGACCCGGGGACCAAGACCTACTTTGTGGAGGCCGTTACTGCTTCCGGCCGTCCTTGACTGCGGAGCCCGACGAGGACCCGATCCAGTATCCGACCACGGCCCCCTGCATGGTCGCCAGGTTCCCGAATAGGATGTTGGCCATGTCCTTGCTCTCGGGCGGGATGGCACGGAAGAACAGGGCGAAGACCACGCCGATGAACCCGACCGTGATGGCCAAGGACATGAGCACGACACCCATGTCACGCATGCGGGGGGACATGCCCTGCGCGGCGATGGCGGCCTGTGCCACCTGCGCGTCAGTCTGTGGAGGTGTAGCGTCCGACATGCTCATGGCTTCCCTATGCCGATGTTCACGCCGTAGTGGCTTGCCAGCCAGCCGATGAATCCGCCGACCGCTAGGATCGCCGCCCACAATGTCTTGGCCAGGGACAGCGTAGACTTCCGCTGTTCCTCGATGCGCGAGACCGTGGCGACAACGGAATCCATCGTCGCCTGAAGACGCTGGGTGGCGGCATCGTGATGAGACAGCCGCTCCTGCACCGCCTCCATCTGCCCCTCCAGCCGGCCGACCTGTCCAGTCAGTTGGGCCGAAGCCCTTACCTGTTGCTCGATCAGGTCCTTCACTTCCTTGGCCTCCTGGGCGTCCTGCGGCCACCAATCGGGGATGTTCCCGCTTGGCCAGAACGAAGATGCTGCTGCCGCTGTCATGGTCCGACCCTTCCGACGTGAGAAATTAACGACATTTTCACGATTTTGCCCGGACCGAGTTTGGCCATCATGGTTCTTGGGTTTGCCCCAATCATCCACCCATCCCCCCCGCGTCGTGAGGGCTGTTCTTCATTGCGTGACGAGGGCCGACCAGAAGCCATACTCGACGCGGCCATCTCCGCCAGCCAAGCCAGCGGCATTCGCGCCGCCGCCTCCACCGCCCGCCCCTGGCGCGGGAGCTACGGACGCAGGGGTGTTCACGGCCCCGCCGTCACCGCCACCGCCAAAGATTGAGTTGCCGCCGGCACCACCGCCGCCGCTTCCGCCGCCGACGCCACGAGGAAATGGATAACTGGCCCAGCTACCGCCAACCACGCCAGCCGCGCCGGCTGTGCTGCCCCCGCCGGCGCCGCCGGGACCCGAGATAAACATACCGCCGGACAAGCTGCCGTTTGCCCCCGACGCCCCGGCCGCACCGCCCGTGCCTGGAGTTAGGCCGCCACCAGTGCCGCCCGTTCCACCCACCCCCGCCGCACCCGCAGCGCCACCCGAGCCGCCGGTCAGACGAATGGATGCCCCGTTGGCACCGCCCGCGATCGTCAGATTGCCCCCCGCGCCGCCCGCGACGCCTGCGCCGCCAGATGTTCCGGCCGCGTCGATCGTGAAGGTGAGGGACCCACCCGGGGTGACGGCCATGGAGAAGTTGACCATCTGCTGACCAGCGCCGCCCCCGCCAGCGCCCGCCGTTGAGGCCGACGCCTGCCCGCCACCGCCACCGCCACCAGGAGCCGCAGCGCGAAGAATGGTGACCGCCGACACATCAGCCGGGACGGTATCCACCCGGGACGCCGTGACGGTGCGAACGACCCACCGGCCGTTGGGGGAAGACGACACGACCTGCGCAGCGACCGGCGCCGACGCCAGGACGGTGGATGCCATTAGCGCAGCCAGGAAAGCCTTGCGCGTGATCATTGCACCGCTCCGCTGATGAAGGCCGTTATCACACCGGTAACCTTGCTGAAACACGTTGTAGCAGAGGTGACGACCGCCGTAATCCCTGTCGAGTAACGTTGTGCCGGGCCCGGGGCGTAGTTGATGGAGGCCGCGCCATTGGCTGGCAGGGGCACGCAGGCCAGGGGCGTGATGGCCCCGTCCGCCGGGGCTGATGTGGCGTTGACGATGGCCAGGAAGCCGGCTGTCCCCGTCAGGTTCGTGGCGTAGGCCGAGTAGAGGTTCCCGGCCGAGGCCTTGAGCACCTGGGTGGCAGCACCAGCGCCTGTAACCACCGACGTGATGGCCACGCCAGCGGCGGAGGATGGCGCCACGGCAATCCCGTTTGTCACCCCCGGTGTCGTCTGGTTGATAGACACCGAGCCAATGATTGCGGTGCCGGCCGCAATGGTGACCGGGCATGGCTGGCCCGGCTGCACAGGAACGAACGCGCCCCCATCAGTCTGCCGGCAATAGAGTTGGGCTTGCTGAGCAGCGGCGTTACCGCCCCACCCCACCGCGGCCAGGGCAAGCAGCCCGACCAAACCTGCACGCTTCATGCTCCGTCTCCTGTTCATGGCGGTTGCCCTTCGCGACGCGCCCGGTCCATGGTCTGCCGTCTCATCCCACGCATCATGCGGATGATAGCCGCATCTTCTTCGGTAGGCTCCTGCGTGGTCATCTTGGCGTTCTGCCGCCGCAGGGTGTCCAGTTCCTTCTTGGCCCCACGGTAGGCGCCCAGGATCCTGAAGCCCTCGTCCAGATCGCCCTTCCCCAGCTTCTTGATGATATCGTCGGCAGCATCGGGCCGCCCGCTCTTGAGCAGGAAGTCCACCTCATTGATGGCCGTGTTGATGCGCCGCGCCTCGCCCATGTAGGCGCGCTCTTTCATGCGGTCGTCGACCTTGCCCACGACGCGGCCCACGAACGGCATGCGCGATGCGGAGGGTTCGTCGCTGGTGAAGTAGTCCAGGGTGCGATCAGCCGCGCGCCCCAAGCCCCCGGTCATGGACGTGAAGATGTGCCGCAGCGCGTCGGGGGAGACATCGACCGCTCCCTTCTCCGCATAGTCCCCGCCGGTCAAAGCGTTGATTCCGCGAGACATGGCCTTCCAAAGTTCCGGCGTGTTCTGAAAGTGGCGCCGGTGCGCCGGCTCGGGGGCGTCACCACGCGGCCCGCGGTCCCCGCTCTTGTAGACCGGAGCGCCCGTGAAGCTGACATTATCCCATAGTTGCGCGACCGGCCGAAACACGGAAGGCGCAACCAACTGAGCGGCCGAACCAACGGAACCGAGGGGGTTGAACGCGTCTAGCATGGCAGCCGCCATCGACACGCCGTACTCGATCGGCTTCTTGTGGGATTTGCCCGAGATCGCCTCTGACGTCAGGCGCCCGACGTTGAACACCGCGTTCAGGCCGAGCGGGTATGGCACCTTCACATAGGTCCCGTCTGACTTGGCGAAGATGGCGTTGTGCGACTTCTCGAAATCGGGGATCGCCTCATAGTCATCCCCCATCACCTCGCGGTTCACCATGTCGAGCAGGAAGCCCGTCACTGCCATGCCGCCCAGGACCGCGCGCGCCTTGGGGCTTTTGGCCGCGGCTTTCAGGATCGTGGCCGCCCCCTGCACGCTGGCGTTGAAGAACATGAACCACGCGTTGATGGCCGCCGACGCGTTGCCCTTACGGTTGAAGTTGACGGTGATGTTCTTGGCGATGCTGGCCGCGCGCTGCTGGGTCAGGCCTTGCTTGCGGGCCGCCTGGAATGCCGCCAACCGGACGCTGTTCTCGACGATGGAGTTGTAGTCATCGACCGCTTGCAGGACGGTGCGCGCGATGCGGCGCGGGTCACCCGCCCCCTGTTCCATCTTGGCAACCTCGGCGCGCAGGTTGTCCATGCGCTTGTCCGACGTCTCGTACATGTCCATGTGGCCGGTCGTTCCGCCGGCCGCGTCCATCTCCTTGGCGTAGCGCGCCCATTCGGAGTTGCCGTCGCCGCGATACAGGTCCCGCAGCCCGCGCATGGCTTTCGGGACGTTGGAAATGACGTCCCGCCGCCCCTCTTTCAGACCGGTCCCAAACCAGTTGAATTGCGCCCCCCCTACGTCGCGAATGAAGTTGGTCACCCAGAACTCCGGGTTCCAGCGCGTAAGAAGGGACGCCATAAATCTGGCCGGCAAAGCAATAATTTTGGTAAAAAGACTGATCTGACCAGCGTCCATGTTCTTCATGGCCCGGGCGACCTCGACGGCGCGCTTGTTGCGCTCATCGAACACGATGAAGTGGTGCTTTCCGCCCTCCTTGTACATCACCACGTTGTCGGCAAGCTGGTAGAGCGGGTCCGGGATTGTCTCGACCAGCCCCGTGTTCTTGTTGATCTGCCGAGTGGTCGGGACCTCATCGACCTTCCAGAACCCGTCCGCCGGATACTGCTTGGCCAAATCAGCCAGGGCCGTCGTGACCTTGTTCTTCTCCGCCCTGATCGCCGCCGTCTCTGCCTGCGCCACGATGTTGGCCAGGATGTTCTTGACCTCAAGCGTGGAACCCATCGACCGCTTGCTCTCGGGGCCGCGCACGTTGAAGCCCGAACCCTTGGGGGCTCCGTTGCCCTCAATGTCACGCTGCAAGGGGGCGTAGAACTGATACGCGTCCTCCCATGCCTTGATGGTGTCCGCCGTTTCCAGCCCCTCGGCCTTGATGACCTTACGGGTGTCCGCCGTCAGTTTGTCGACGTCCTTGGCGATGGACTCCAGGCGGTTCAGCTTCGACTCGGCCGCAAACGCCTGCATGGCCGCCGCCGCGTCCGCATCGCTCATCCCGGACAGGGCTTCGTTGTCCACCCGGTCCGGGTTGATTTCTTTCATCGCCTTGTTGCGCTCAGGCGCGTGCCGGGCGAGCAGGTAGCGGTCCACGTCGTCGACCGTCACGCCCTCGCGATTCTTCGCAATCTTTTGAAGGATAGGTTCTACCCGTTTCTCATGCAGCGCCTTGACCCGAGCCGACACGCGCCCGTGGTAGTTTGTCTCCATTTCGTAGGCGTCCCGGCTTTCCGGGATGGGGCCATACAGGTCCGCGATGCGCTTCTGGACCTTTTTCAGGTCAATCTTGTTGTCCTGAAGGGCGCGGACGAGGCTGTCCACCATCGACGGGTCTTCAATCTCCCACGCCGAACGGGCCAGGCCGAGGTTCGGCTGGCGGGCGGGGCGACGAGAGAACAGCGTGCCTTCCTCTGGCGCCTTCGGAGCAAACAGCCCCTCATTCGGCCGAGCCTGCGGCACCCTGGGCTCCAGCCCCCCACGCCCGGTCTGATCCCGCGCAGCCTGCGCCTGGACGGCGGACGGCTCCATACCCGGCATGGCTTCCTGGCGGGGATCATTGCGGTAGGTCGGGACCGCGGCGCGCTGCTCGGGATCGCGCCTCTCCCCACCGAACAGGTCGGGACCAGACGGCGGGGGCTTGGGCGGCCGGCGGGCATAGCGGGGATCGTTCGACATAAACGGGTTCTGGTCATCCGGCGTCGCCCGCTGGAAGTCGCCGCGCTCGAACGCACCGAAGGTCTGCGCGGTGGCCCCGTCGCCCCAGATGCGCTTGAAGGCGTCCTTGATGCGCTGCCACAGCCCTCGGAAATGCCCGACGACCGACCGAGCCTTCTCGTCCTGGAGGAACTGGCGATCATAGAACCTATCAGTCAACGACTCCGCGAAGTATTCCGACCTGTCCGTGAACCTGTAGGAGTCTTCGTTCGCGGCGAACGAAAGCCGATTGCCGCCGGTCGGCAATTTCTCAAGTCTAACAGAAGACATCGCCTCCTGATTGCCGAGATTACGCGTGAGCCACGCATCCGCTTCCGCGCCTACAACCCGCCGGGTCAAACCGGACGGCTGATCGAACGGACGCGCCCAATCGTGCTCACGCACCCATCTTTCCTTGGCGCGGACGAACTCGCGGCCGAGCGCCCGCCGCTGGTCGAGGGGGACCAGCCGTTCCATAGAGTGCCACAATTCATGGATCATAGTTCTCGACATATCGCCGGATCGCAGCGCACTCTCGAATACCGTCACGATCCGATCAAAGGCATTGAACTGCCCTTTGACCTCTCGGGCATCTCCCGCCCGCACGCTCAGGCCAACGTCCCGAACCAAGTCTTCGCCAACGAACCGGATGAAATCGTCCACCTCCCGGATTTCGTCTGGATGAACGCGCGGCCCATTGCCTCTATCCGCCTCTGCCCGGCGCTTGTTTGCCTCAAGGTTCAGCCGGCTTATGATCGCCTCCGCGCCGCGACGACGAACGGGGCTTCCCGGCCGGCGGGCATACTGAGGCGACCCATCCGCCCTTCCCTTCCCGTCCCCCTTCACACGCCCCTGCATCACGGCACGGAACACGCCGTCCGCCGACCAAAAGCCTTGCCCACGAAGGCCGGAGCCAATCGCCTCCACCGCACGGTTCATGGCTTCGACGGCACGGGTGGTGATGGGTGGCTCTTGCCGCGCCCTGGCCAGCACTTCCTCCGCCACACGGGCGACGGCTTCCTCGCGCATCTGCTCTGGCGTGTAGCGCAGGTCGGCCAGCCCCTGGCGGTTTTCGCCCTGAGCCAGCCAGCGATCGGCGGCACGCAACAGTGCATTGCGCTGCGTCTCGGTCAGCACGCCCAACTGCGGGTCCATCAGCGCGTGCGTCACCTCATGGAACAGCTTGGTCGGGGCATCGGGCGCCGGCGTGTCCAGGGCATAGGTCACCAGGGACTTGGTATAGGACGCGTCCGCCGCGTTCCCCTCCGCGTCCACCAGCCGGTCGACCACCTTCAGGCCCACCGAGGACGGCAAGCCCGCCAGTCGCATCAGGCGCTGCATCACGACAGCCAGTTCCTGCCGAGCCCGGCCGGCTTCCGGCGACGGTGCGCCCTGCGCCCGCTGATCAGCCTGCCCTTTCTCCCGGGCAGAGAGCATGCCGCGGGCTTCGTTGTAGGCCTGCGTGCGCTCAACGTCTGATGCGCGCACGGCTTCGTAGACCGCTTCCTCGGGGCGGGCGCCCTCGACCAGCAGCCGGGCCGCGTGCATTTCCTCATCGGGCGTCAGCTTGATGCCGGCTTCCTCAGCCGCAGCGCGGGCTTCGGCCGCCAGTTCCTCACCCCGGATGCGCTCACGATCAGCGGCACGCCCCTGCGCCCACTCGTTTGCCTCTGACGCGTACTCGGGCGGGTAGACCGGGCGGCCAGCATGTTCCTCGGCCAGGGCGTCGTAGAAGTCGGTGAGCGTGGCGTCGGGTGGCAGGTAGCCAGCCTCGACGGCAGCCTCGCGGGCCATGTCCGCCTTGGCGCCCTTCTTGTTCAGCAGCCGGCCAGCGCGCTGGTGATGCACCGTCTCCAGGCCGAGGGCCATCAGGTCCCCGTCCGGTCGCACACCGCCCTTGCTGATGAGGAAGTCGAACAGGCTCGGCGGTTTGGCCGGACGCGGCAGGTCGGCCATCGGCGGAGGCATGTCGCCAGGTTCGATCGGCTCCGGGAACACGGCATCCGGCGCAGGCGCCACGTCCTCGGCCGGTCGCCCCATCTCGGGAGGCAGCGCCTCCTGCATCGGGCCATCGGGCACGCCTTCGGGCAGCGCCTCGGGAGAAGGTAGTTGGCGCATTTGAGCCGCCATTTCGGGCGTGGCTTCAAAATGCACGGGAGGGGCAACCATGTCGGTCCCGGTGGTATCAAAAGACGGGATCAACAGGGGGCTATCGTTGGGAATGTCGATGTAGTGGACCGCCCCGCCAGGGCTCTGGTCTGCATACCCCTGCGCATATTGTCGGCTCGGAGACAGCCAGCGCCCGCCCTCGCCGTCGTAGGGCAGTCCCCCGTGATACATACGGGTTGTGCCGGGGGGGCGTGGCGGCTCCACCGCCTCGGGTTCCGGCGTGATCCGCATGGTCGGGATGTTGGGATCGAACTGAAGCGGGATCGTGCCCTGCGCTGGCGTTGACGGTTCGCCGCCAGGGACGTCAGGCGGAAGCCCGTCCACCGGCACCGCCTCGGGGGCAATGGTCGGCTGCGCTTCGTCGGCCAGCCGCTCGATCTGATTCAAGCTGCGCCGGACTTCAGGAGACATCGCCTGCCCGAATTGCTCGCGGGCCACGCGGCCGGCTCCACGACCGGCCATGGCAGCGCCAGGAATCAACGCGCCGACTATGCCGCTGGACTTTGTGTTTGCCCACACGCCTTCGGTCAGAGACTGGTTAGGGTCAATTTCCTCGCGGATGATGAAATTCTCAGCAAGGGTGCCGAGGGCGCCGGCGCCGGCAAACTCCAGCCCAGAGCGCCCTATCTCGGCCACGGTCTGCACGAACTTGCCGCGCAGACGCTCCGGCATGTATTTCAGCACCCGCGAGAGCGGGAGCACGTTCAAGGCGACTTGGGCGGCGGCGTTCTTGGTCGCGATTTCCGCCGCCTGATCTTCCGTGGCGCCTTTTTCCAAAGCGCGCTCGCGGGTTGATGAGTAGGCCTGCCCCCACATGACCGCACTCATGCCGGCAATACCGCCGACCGGCCCCGCGGCCACCGCCCCGATGGCAGCGGCGGGCAGCGCCGGGACAAACGCCCCCAACATATTGGCGGCGCCGGTCAGGTCCCCCTCTTGCCGCGGGTCTACATAAACGCCCTTGCCATACTCGGCTATGGCGGCCCCCGTCTCCGTCATCCAGGGTGTGCCTTGCGTCAATGCGCTCTGCCACTCGGCCTGCATCTCGGCCTGCCGTTCAGGCGTGGCGCGACGGTATGCCGTCAGGACGCCGCGCTGCATCGGCGTCAATGCCTGGTATGCTGCGCTCTCGTCAGACGCCAGCGCCTCGACCGCGCGAAGCATCGCGTTCGCATAGCCCTTGTCTGCGGCCAAGTGCGTGCGCGACAAGCCCTCAATGCCCTGCCCCGTGCCGACGATCGCGCCTCGCACCAACGAGTTGCCCACGGCCGCCGGGAGGGACTGCTTGGGCATCAGGTCATCGAAGGACGGCATCTGCCACTCGGTCGCGGCATCAGCGGCATCAGCGGCAACGGGCGCGGCATCGGGCGCCGCACCTGCGTTCGGCAACAAGTCGTCAAACGACGGCATTTGCCAGGAAGTTGCGCCGCTCATCAGAAATCATCCGGCACGGTTACGCCCGAGTCGCGTAGGCGCTTGATCGCTTCTTCTTTAGGGAACCCGCCCGCTACGGCCTTCTTCGCAATGCGGATGGCCTGCGCCGCCTGCTCTGGCGTGGGCTGCGGCTTTGCGACTGCGGCCGGTGCGGGTGCCGGAGCATCGCCCCTTCCTGGCAGGGAGTTGTAGTCCTTTATGGCCTGCTCCATGGCGTTGCCACGGAAGGGAGGCATCTGGCTGTTCAACTGCCCAAGACGCCGAGCGATCCAATCGTCCCGTGCCTTGTCGGTGCTTGCCGTGGCCGCCGTGCCCTTGGCTTCCTGTTCGTTCTCCTTCAGGTCGAGCCCTCGGCCCTTGAAGAATGCGTCCTGGGCCAATGCCTGCGTTTTCAGGTCCACGCCTTGCTGCTGAAGGCCTGCCTGTATAACGCGCCAATCTCGGGTGGCGTCGGCGCGCACCTTGGCACGGTCATTCAGGCCTTGCTGAGTCATCCCTGTCCTACCGAGCGACCCAGCAACGAAGCGGGGGTCGCCGCCATCGGCGGGAAGCCACTCGCGCCCGTAGATGATCTGGCCATCCTCGCCTACCCTCTGGGCCTCTGCCCACGTCCCCTTCGCGCGGCTCCCGCCACTACCGGCCGCCCCGACCGCCGCGATCAGCTTGTTGGTCTGCGCCTCCGTTCGCAGGATATCAGCGTCCGTCTTCCGCTCCTGATTCGCCAGCCGCAGCCTCGCGATGTCCGCCATTTGCGCTCGATACCGTTCCATGGCAGCAGCGTTCGCCCGGCGGGCAGCAATGGCCTCGGCCGACGTGCGCTCTTTCCCGAATTGCTCCAGGCCCACCATGGCCCCGCGCCCGATGTTCGTCAGGGCGTTCGGGGACGTGCCGCCCATGGTGCCGAGGCCGGCATACATCAGGGCGTTCCACGGGTTGCCGGCAGCCATGAAGCCGGGACGCTTCTCCGCAGGGGCACCGTCTTCCGGCGGGATCGGGGGAAGCGGCATGTCTTCTTCGTCTTCTATGAAGCCGCCCTCGGCCCGGCGCACAATGCCGCCAGCACGGTAACCGCCCATATCGGAACCGCCCATGTTGTCGGCCGCGTCCGACCCGCCGCCACCGGCGCCCCCACCGCCGCCGCTTTCTCCCGCGCCGCTCCCGCCACCCTCCGGGTTGTCGTTGAACCGGTCCCAATCCAGGATTGCCTGCCGCGCCGCGCGCATCTCGTCCATGGGATCGACCGGCGATGCCGCAGCCGGGACTGGCGGAGGGGGAGGAACATAGAAGTTCGGCTTGGCAAAAGACGCGCCGCGCATCTGCCCGGCCAGATAGTCGTCGACCCCACCGTTGCCGCCGAGACCCGCCATGGCCTGCTGAAGGATGGGCAGTTCGCCTGATGCCATCTGCGGAACGCCGCTGCCCAAGCCCTGGCCGGGAGGACCAAAGTTCAGATAGGGGATGCGCGAGCCGGGCCGCGTGCCGGCCACCATGTCCACGCTCGGGACGTCACCGCCGTCAGCGAAGGCATTGCCCACCATGCGGCCACCCATTCCGCCAAGCGTCGCGCCTATCGGGCCGCCGAAAATGCCCCCAGCCACCGTACCGGCCAGCCCCAGGATGCTGCCCAACGGCCCAGGACCACCGCTTGTCGTCGACGTGGTGCCGGTCGACTGCAAGATGTTCGGTGTTTTGCCAAGCCCGCTTCGCCGGCCGGCCACTCGCATGCCATCAGCACCAGGGACAATGGAAAGCGTCAGATCCGGCTCGTCCGCATCGGGAAGCCAGTCGTAGTCCGCGTCAATCTCGCCGCCCTTGGCGTAGGGAACGCCGCCGCCGCGCTCGAACAGATTGGTCAACCACCCGTCGGCGCCGAAGCCTCCCGTGCCGCCAATGGCGCCCAACGCAGTCGCACCTAAGCCGGCAACCTGCGACAGGCCGCTCGGGCCCGGTGACGTCGTGGTGTTCGTGCTGCCGGCCGATCCACCCAGGCCGCTGGTGATGTTTGACAGCCAGCCTGTGGTCTGGAACGGATATTGCTGCGCCGCCATAAATTGCTGGTAGGGCACGTTCAACTGCCGCTGCGCCTGTTCCTGCTGGAGGGCGCCCATGCCGGCCATCGCCTGCGCGCCGGTCAACGTGCTGGACTGCGCCTCTCGGCCGAGCCCGGCCATGCCATACCCGGCCTGCTGGGCGAGGTTCGCCTGCGCCTGATTGGCGTTGAAGCCGAGGCCCTGCTGCCCCGTGAACAGGCCGAGCAACTGCGCCGCTGCCTGCTGGCGCTGCTGTGCATCGTTGGTCGCCCCCTGGAAGCCGAGGTTGCCCGCCGCCGTTGCCCCCTGCGTCTGCAACTGCGCTGCGTTCTGCGCCGCCCCCAGGCCGCTCTGGTAGCCGCGGTCCATGAGCCCGGCCAGCACCGGCGCCTGTGCCATCTGCTGTTCGCCCGCCAGGATGGCCTCCGCCACCGCCGACCGGTCGCCGCCCCATGCGCCACGGGAGATGGCGTTTCCAACCACGCCCTGCCGCTGCTGTTCGTTCGAGTTCCCGAACTGCCGGCGCGTCGCATCGACCACGGACTCGGTGTAGGGCGACATCCAGGGAGCGATCGACTGCGGCGTGAAGGACGATGCGGCGTCCATGATCCCGCGCCCGCCCGCGCTGGCGGCGTCCGTGATGCCCGAGCCCGTGGCCTGCTGGAGGTTCTGGAGGCTCGACGCCACCTGCCCCTGGAGCAGGTTCTGGGAAAGCTGGGGCACGCCATTGAGCAGCGGGCCGGTGGACTGGTCGATGTAGTTGGCGGCCTGGTTGATGTAGGGGGCGGAGATTCCCTGCGCTCCTCGCACCGTGTTCATTGCCGCCATCTGATCCGGCGAGAAACCGGCAACGGTCTGGCCTGGATAGGCCTCGTATGGCGTGGCCGCGACCTGCTCGGCCCGGTTCACCACCCTGCCATAGGCGTCGAGGAAGACCTGCGGCGGCCCGTTCTGGGATACAGTCGTCTGCGGGCTGCCGCCGGACATTGCCTACCTGCCTTTCATATCAGGCGGCGGGTAGATGTATGCCGCCCCCGCCATGCGGAACTTCCGCGAGTATAGACGCATTTTGGACACGACGCGCCATGCGCCGAGAACACCGTTCAGGAGGTAGACGCGCGAGCCCTGCACTCGGCTCCACTCGTCGACCACCCACTTCTGGAAGTCCATCAGGTCGTCGATCATGTCGGTCCGGCGATGGTCGGGATGCACGTAGCAAACCAGTTCCTGCATGACCCACTGGTTGCTCCACCACCACTGCGTCGGCACCATGACGCACACCGCCACCGGCTTCTTGTCCGGGCCGTCAATGACGCCCACGATGCCGCCCTGCCGCCGCGTGCCGAGGTGAACATGCTGAAGCATCCGGTCAGGATCCGGGATCGCCACATGCGCGGCGTTGTCCTCCACATCCATCATCAGTAAGTCCATGACCGCAGGTTCATCCGCAATGTTCGCCACCCGCACCGCCTTGGGCTTGGCCGCCGGCAGCACCGGGTTCTCGCGATCGTCCCAGGTCTTCAGCCACGCGAGCAGTTCCTTCTGCCCTTTCCGCGCATCACCACCACCCAGGCGCTCCAGGTGGAGGCGACGCACGACCATGCCGCCGGCGTCCTCGCTTGCGGCATCGGCAGTCACGATTTCACCGGGCCCGGCAGCTTCCGCAACTTGCGGATGTGCTTTCGCCTCTGATCCACCACCCACCGATCGAACCATTGAACCCCCTTCTTGTGGTCGCCTCGGCCGAACCCGCTCACTTCGTCCGGCTTCACGACAAACTCGCCATCGGACAGCAGCACCGGGGACGCACCCTCTGGCACCCCGCCACCCTGCGCCCGCATCATAGACCGCCGGGCGATCATGTCCTGGATTGCGCGCGCACCGGCTGCGCTGTTTCCTTCCCCGAGCGCCGAAACGATATCGGCCGGGATCACATAGGCGCCCGCGGGGGCCACGGTCCGCAGCCGGTCCGCCCGGCCGGCAGTGTCCCCATCCAGGAAGCCTTCCGCAATGCCAGGACGATGCGTGTCCCCCAGGGCACCGCCCCGCGCGCGCCGGTTACGCCGCTGAATGTCCAGGGCAATAGCAACCGCCTGCTTGGGGTCATACTTCTCGGACCGCAACTGACGGATGTTGTCGGACACGGCCTCCTTCGAGGCAGACTTACGCAGGGGCATTTTCCGGTCCTACTGTCGGCTCCATGTCCTTTGCGGAACTATTCATCAGAATGGCGTGTGATGCCGCAGCAAGGCCTCCGACGAGCATCACATCCTGCGATCCCGAATTGGATGCGTACCGGTAGGCGATGTTCGTGTTTGGCCGCACTCCCGTCATCGCCACAGCCATGAACTCGCCGCGCCTCGCACGCGCCAGCCAGTCCTCCAACGCCTCAACCACAGACGGATAGGCTCCGCCTTCCGGAATGTCCTGCCCCCAAAGCGGGACGATCTTTGCAGTTTCCATGGGCACCCTCTCAGTTCACGAAGAACACGGACATGCCGTGCCCGAGCACATCGTTTGCCGCCCCGGTCGTCGGGCTCGCGCCCGTCACCTTCAGCACGATAGCGCCCGTCGTTACCTCGGTCCCGATCAACGGCACCGGCACCGGGAACGGCGTGCTGCCGGCCATGCCGAACCCGCTCCCGATCTGCGCCGACGCGCCGGTCCGGTTGAGCATCAGCCGCGCGTTCCACCCGACGTTGTTGTTCGTCAGCACGCCCGACGAGAACACCAGCGACGTCCCGAACCACAGCTTGACCGTCTTGTCGTTGCCGTTCGCCGCGAAGGACCCGAAGGCCTCGATCACGATGCCCTGGTTGTTCGCATCCAGGCACGACGCCGGCAGCGTGTAGGTGAACAGCGTGTCGTCCGTCAGGTCCGCCAGGTTCCCGATCCCGGCGGCAGAGCTCTGCTTCGACAGCGCGCCCATGGGCAGGAAAGTGGTCGAGGACGTGGCGCCGGCATTGATCAGCGGCGGCGGCTTGAAGGTGTTGGTCCCGGTCCAGACGTTGTTCGAGGACGTCGAGATGTAGGAGGAACCCAGGCGGTCGTAGATGGCCCCAAGCTGGCGCAGGATGTTGGTCAACTGCACGTTGGTCTGATCCAGGCCCTCGACCTTCACGGACGGGAACATCACCGCCGGCCCTCCCTTTGAATCTCAGCCAGCGGTTTGCCATAGCGCCAGAAGGTGTTGAGCGTGGTGCATTGCACCTTGAACTGCATCACCCGGCCACGGGCACGCACGATGAAGTAGGGCGTCTCGGCCGTCACCGTGTAGGGCCCATAGGTGCGGACGGGATACCCCGCGCTCGGCACCAGCATGTCCGACACGTAGACCGTGATCTGCACCACCCCGCCTTCCGACAGCGTGAAGTCCGGCAGGATGCGCTTCAGGGTGACAAATTCCTCCCCCTCGCTCATCTGGAAGAAGCCGGTCAGGAACCAGCTATCCAGCGGGTCGCCGTCGAAGTCATACGACGTCTCAAACTGCTGGATCAGGTTGTTGTAGTCAGCCCCGACCGGCGTGCCGACCACGGACTGGTCCGCCCAGGCCGACAACATCAGGGATCCCGAGCCGACATCCCATAGGTTCTCCAGCGAGTTCCATTTGACATAGGCGTTGCACACGCCCTCGCTGCCCTGCGTCGGATACCACCACGCAAATTCGGACATCGACGAGTTGACCGCACAGAACACGGCGTCCTGGTAGTTCTTGTCGATGTTGTTGAAGATGAAGTCATGCACCTCGCATGGCAGAGTCTGCACGCCGCCACCCCGGTAGACGAAGAACTCGTCCTGCGACATCCAGGCCACCAGGGAACCCAGGACGCCAACCGCTCGCGGGGCAAGCAGTCCGCTGTTCTCCCCGATCCGGTTGAAGCCGTAGATCAGCGGGAAGCCCACATAGGTCATCGACCACAGATCCAGGTCCGTCCAGATCAGCCCGGACAGCCCGTTCCACAGGCCGGACTGGATGCGGGAGCCCGAGGACAGCCGGAACGTGCCCGCCTGGTTGATGCTGGTCGCCGTCCAGTCGTTCAGGTCCGCGACGTCGCACCAGCCAATCAGCAGGTCGTCCTGCTCCAGGAGCGTGGCCGAGTAGATGCCCCACGCCACCGCCTGCTGCTGCGGCGCGGCGACGAACACGCCGTTCATGGCGGAGGGGGCGCCGGCCACCGGCGTGGCCACGTTCCCCAGGGCCACCGGCGGCGTCCATTCGTAGAGCGTGCCCTGCGCATAAGCCGCAATCAGGTTTTCGCCCCACAGGGCCAGCCACCAAGTAACGGGCACAACAGGCGAACCGGGCGTGCCAATCCCATAAGGGCCCGCACTGTAAGATCCCGAACCGTAAGACCCCGTCGTGGCATCCCCGGCCGGCAGCACCAGGAGATATTCGATGCGGACGTCTCCGCCGTTCTCCTGCGCCGTGGCCGTGCTGGATGCCACCTCATCGTCCGCGATCGTATAGAGCGGCCCCACCGCGACCGTGACCGGATAGTAGCCCTCGATGTCGATGCCGCCGACCGTCGTGGTGACGCCCACGATCAGGGCCTGGCCGTCGACGAAGGTGGCCGCACCCAGGGTGATTTCGACGATGTTGGACAGGTTCGTGGTGTCGAACGTCAGGACGTCTCCGCCCCCGACCACGCCCGCTATCGCTGGCGTTCCCACCTCAATGTCGTAGGTGCCAGTCCCCACGCTCACAATCTGGTAGAGACCCTGGAGCGTGATACCGTCCACATAAGCAATGTTCACAATATTGATCCACTGCCCGACCGCCGGCGCGAACAAGCCGTCCGTGATCGTAACCGTGGTCGATGCAGCCACCGTCGTGAACGGCAACGTCAGGTCGCTGGTCGCTTCGAGAGGTTGGATCGGGTAAATCTCCCCGTCCTGGTAGACCTGAAGCAACTCAGTCGTGCCAATCCCGATGTATTGCCGCTGGCTCAGGTCAGCCCACGGTAGCAACGACCGGGCCGTGCCGATGAACTGCGAATTGGACAACCGCACACAGCCGCCGAGCTTCTGAATCTGGCCCATCTTGTGCCGGATCAGGTTCGACATATTCACCCCGGCCCCGGTCTGGAGCGCGGTCGATTGCGTCGAGACGCCGGGCTTCAGCGCCAGGGAGAAGGGGATCAGGCTCATGTGCGCGGCGGCGTGGCAAGCGGGGTCGGGTTGTTCGGCGTCCACCCGGTCCCCTGGCCGCGCATCCTCTGTTCCTGCGCAATCGCGGACGCCAGGAGCGTCTGATACTGATTCTCGTGCGACACCGACTGCTGCGGGTCGGAGGACTGCGGGCCGTAGTTCCGCTCCAACCACCCTGTCAGCCACACCATGATCGCGGTCTCCAGCAATTCCGGGTAGGTCGTAGACAGGTAGGTGGTCTGGTTCGCGTCGCTGATCGGTTCCGGCTGGAACAGGCCCGTGATTTCCGCCCGGTAGGCGGCGTCGGGCGTGGGACAGATGACGATGGTGTGATCGTCCTTCATCGCCCACCAGCGCCCGCGATACTCGGCCGCCACAGGGGAGAGGGTGGTGGCCTCGGTCGGCCATACCGTGTCGATGAAATCCAGCGACGTCAGTTGATACTGGTAGCGCGTGCCGGCCGCGGGCAGCGTCGCCGCCGGCATGATCAGCGCCACACCTTCAGGCACCAGCACCGGCAACGGCGTCATGGCCGACAGGTCGATGGTCCGGGATCCGCTCACCGTCGACAGGCTGCTGTTCTGCGTCCGGGCACACAGCGGCGTCATCTCGCGATAGATGCGGTTCTCCGCGTAACTCGTGCCCTGGGGGAACAGAACCTCGAAATCAGGGGGCACGTCGGTGTAGGGCGACGGCGCCTGCGTCAGGGCGACGATTACCGCCTCGCGGATGCTGTCCCAGGTCTGCGCAGCCACCTCATACCTCCCACGCCCATAGCATCGTGCCGACCGCCAGGCTGACCGCCGAAATCACGCCAGCCCAGGGCGTGCCGTTGCCCTGCGCCGTTGCCCAGAACATAGCCTGTCCCGGACCCAGCATCACGTTCGCATCAGCGCCCCAGACCGCGGTGCCCGTGGCTATCGCGATCGGGGACACGAACGGGTTGTAGAGCGCAACCCAGGAGCGCGCCACATTCGCCGCCATCACCTGCTGCGACACCTGTGCCGTCGCGATCGTGATGGACTGATCCACCTCAGTGCCGGGCGTGGCCACCCCAGACGCAACCGCGATCGCCGCCAGGGCTTCCGACTTCGTGGTGGGAATGCGCCCGATCGCCGGCGCACCCAGGACGTAGACCGAGAACCCCAGGTTGAACGGTGCCGCCGGCACATTGCCGCCCTCCAGCGCCGGGAGGGTTGTATAGACGTCCGGCCGGGGGTTGATGCGCGGGACGGGATCAGGCGGCAGAACGACGGTGCGGAACTGCTCCTGCGGCACGTCATTGCAGCTTGCGCACACCAGTATCCCGAGATCCTGCAAGGCTGGACCGGTCCACTGGAACTGGCGGCTGAGGTCGTTCAAGAGGTAGCGCACGCCACAACGGTCGCAGACTGCCTGAGCAGTGGGACGCTTTGGATCGATCCGCGCGCGTCCCGTGCGGTTCCCGAACCCCACCCTCAGAGCCGCCCGTACATGCCGACGTTCGGCGCCATCAGGGCGCTGCCCACTTCTTGATCATTGGCCGTGAACTCGGACCATGCCTCGGCCGCATCCGCCTTGCGCGCGGCGACGACGCCGGGCTCGGAGAACTTGATGGCCAGCCGGTGCGCCAACGCGGCGCACAGTGCGTCATAAGCCCGGTAGGGAATGTCAGGGGTCTGGCCGCCGGTCGGGCTGGCATCCTCCATCCGCAGCAACCCGTACCACACCAGGATGTAGTCGGGCGCACCAGCGGACGGCACGGGATAGAGTGTGATCTGCGGCACGGGCAGGCGCTGGAACCAGTATTGCGTGGGAACGCCGAGCGTGCCCTTTGCGGGCATCATCGCATACTGCTGGCGCGTGAGCGTCATCATGTAGCGGTCGGTGTCATCCTGCGCCGATGAACCGCCCACCGTCCGGTAGGTCAGGTCCGTCAGCAATTCCATCTGCTGCGGCAGGGGGTAGGTCGCCGTGCCGGTCACCAGATTGATGGTGCCGCTGGTGACCTTCCACAAATTGATCCCGGCGTTTCCCCATCGGGTCAACTCAAGGTTCAGGCTTTGATGGGCGCTGGTCAGGTGGGACCGGGTGAGCGCCGGTCCCCTGATTTGAATGCGGTCGAACGCCTCAGACAGAAGCTGGGCATTCGCCATCTCGAAGGCATAGGTGCCGGAAGTGGTCATTGCTCACGCCCCCATGGCGGGGCCGTTACCGGCTCCGGTAGCTGGTCTTGTCCTTGCCCGCCGCGTGGGTGTCCACCGGCATCGTGCCGCCCTCATAGGGCTTCTTCTTCATGTTGCCCGCACCGGACAGGGGGGCAGAGGGGGTCATCGCTCCACCGCGGGCACGACGCGCCAGGCCGGGCGCTTCCTTCATGGCCATGGGCTGCTTCATCTTCTTCATGGGTCCGCTCCTTACGAGATAATGCCGGCTTGCATCGACTGCATCGTAACCTGTCCCGTGCCAGCCGTCACGGTTACACGATGGGCCATGACGGGCTGATTGGCGAAGTTGCCGTCAGCCGTCGCATTAAGCCCGCGCAGGGTGGGGTGCTTCCAGGCGGTCGGGGGCACGTAGGACGTCGGCAGCAACGAGAACTGCTGCGGTTCGGCCTCCTGCGACGTCCCGGTCTTGTTGGGATCGTCGTAGGTGTACTCGACATCGTAGGTCGCCGTGCCGCTGTCGATTATGACCGCGACGGACAGCGCCCAGAACGCGGCCAGGAAGTTGTCGGAAATCCAGACCGAGGACCCGACGCCGTTGGTCCCTACCGTGATGTTCCCGAGGCACGCGGCAGAGGCGTAGACGACCGACACGTCAGCATAGTCCAGTGCCGTGTAGGCGTCCGTCCCGGCCGTAAGCCCCGTGATGTTCTCCGCCTGGACGATGCCGTCCCGACTGAGCCCGACGATGGTGAACACCACCGCCGCGTTGTTGCCCGACGACGCCACCAAGACGCGCCGAGGCGCATCGAAGATGGCGACACCTGCGACGACCAGGGAACCGTTGAGCGTCAGGTTCCCGGCCGCCCCCACAGCCTGGGCGAGGCAGACGCCATTGGCGACCGCCGCATCCAGTTGGAGGCTGATGGAGGACGGGTTCCCCATCTCACTGCACCCGGTAGAAGACGGTGCCGTTCAGGATCCAGGCCGCCGTCGCGTTTGCCGCCAATGTCGAAGCCGTCGCGCCCGCAATGGTGTAGCCCGAGGGCGCGGCGATTGTCAGAGCCGTGATCGTATTTGTCGACATGATCTGCACCCGCGATCCCTGCGGCACATTCCGAGGCAGCGTCACGGTGCCCGTGGCCAACACGCCGGCCGGGGTGAACGCCGTGAACAACTGCTGATCGGGCACCGAGTAGGAGAACCCGTTGACGGGCGTGTTCACCGCCGAGGACGTCGGAGACGCCGTGGCGTTCAGGTCCAACGCTCCCATGACCGCCGGCATCACCAACTGGTCGCCCAAAGTGCTGGGGTGATTGAAGCCGCCACCGCCCCACGCGCCACTTTCATTATCAAGCCCCCACAAGAGGCGGTCCGAGCCGTAGACCTGATAAAACGTGGGGGACTCTGGAGAGCCGGCTACCGCACGAGCAAGAGCGGTCGAACTGGTCGTCAGGAGGTAGCGGCTGAATGTGCCTCCCACCGTAATGGTCGGACGATGATAGCCGCCGAACTTAACCACACGCCCCGTCCAAACGGGCGAGCAGGAAAAGCAGTCTTCGTTGAAGATCGTGGCTTTCGATCCCTGCAAGTTGAAGCTGAGAGCGCCGTCGCAAATTGTTGAAGCGACAGTGCAGGTCGCCGCCACGCCTGTGTCAGTAGTCGGAACCGGCTCGTGGTAGAACTTCAGCGTGACCGCCTGGCTCACCAGCGCCGTGCTTACCGCCGGCGTGATGGTAATGGAGGTGCCGGCCGAATTGATGGCCGTGACGGTGCCGGTGTAGGTCGCGCCGGCAACGCCCGCGCCAGGAATGTCGATCGCGGCATTCACGAAGCCCATGTTCGTGCAGGCCGCGGCGCAGGTCACCGTCGTCGTGGCGACGGAGACCGTGGCTGCCGTATCAACGTCAAACGTCCGAACCCGCACGGTGTAGTTACCAGTGCCCGAAGCGTAGCCCAGACGAACGTGACCACCGCTGTATGGTGTGGTCGCGCCAGTCTGGGTGCCGCTGGACTCAGGCGTCCCTGACGCGCCGTTACCCAAAGAAAAATCCACCGATACGACCGACGCCCACCATGCCGCGATATTTGCCGCCGTGACCCGAAAACCGCCCATGGTCACCTGATAATCGTACACTGGCACTGGCCATCTGTAGGTGGCATCGCTGACGGAAATGCCGTCGTTCGCGGTAGAGGGCGGCACAACGTAAGTTGCACGCTCGGGCGCCAAGAAGTCCTGCGACCAGCCGAGATTGGCGAACGAGCGCGCGCGGCCAATGTCGACCAGGCCGGGACAACCGCCGTTGGCCAGACGGTATTCACATGCCAACGACCAGGACCGAAGATAGCCCATGGAGTAGTCCTTGTTTGCCGTCGATTGCTGGCTGCTGGCCGTTGCCATGCCGGGCGGCCCCTCGGTCGCGATCAGGATGTCCGGGGTCTTCCCACACGCCGTCCGCCAACCGGTCCCCTGCATCACGTTCATGGAATTGATGAACGAAGACCACAGCAGGCTCAAGCCGTCATTGTAGCCCAACTTGGCCACCACAACGTCGGGGCACGCCGCCTGCACGAACGTGTACCATTGGTTTGATGTGGGAGTGTACCAGCCCGGGAACACCGCAGTGCTGCCCGATGGAATGCCGGCGCCATTGCCGTAGTTCGGACCGGCGGGGTCAAACGTCCCCCAAACCTGGCCGCCGATGGCAAAGTTGTCGCATACGACCGTTTTGCCCGGGTTCTGTTTGCGGAAGCCGTCGCACACATACTGCGGGATCGTCATGCGCCCCATTGCACTGTAGTTCGACGTCATCTGGCTATCGCCAATGAAGGCCACCTTCAAGGTAGAACCGCTGTTGCTGGCTGTCCGCAAGTGCAGGCTTGGCACGATGGTGGAGTCAGCCAGGGGGGGCGCAACGCCAGCATTGCATCCACGCGATACCGGGCGCGCAAGAGACAGCGATGTGGGCAGATATACGTCACCTTCGCCGCACCAGATCAGAGACGCGCCGTTAGATGTGATCTGGGCCAACGTGCCTGTGGCCAAAAAATAGGCCTTCTCGACGGGAACGTAGAGATACTGATAGCCGGCCGCCGCGGCGGCGTTCGTCATTGCGACCCAGGGTGCCGTGGAATCCGATCCCCAGGTCAGCCGCGTGTTGTTGTTCGTCTTCGCCCCGGCGTTGACCGCCCCCATCACGATATGGCTGGGATCCGTCACAGACGAAATCGTTGTCACCAAGGGAGCCGTCCCAGCGGAACCGCCGTCGATCAGTTCGATCGCCGCGCCAACGTCATTCGGTCCGAAAACCGCCTGCCCCCAATACGTCCAGCGCGAAGCCCCTGTCAGGGCGCATGTCGGCGCGTCTGACACCGTGGCAATGGCGCCCGTGCCGTTCACCGCCGTCACCTTGGTAACCAGGGTGTTCGCGCAGTTCGCCCCGGTGGCGTTCGGGATGGCGATGTCGGACAGGTAGCCGCCCGCATACCCCGGCTGCGTGTAGTCGTAGGACGCGAAGGTGTTGGCCGGCAGCGTCACCGTGGTCGCGCCCGCGGCAAAGGTCACCGGCGCGTAGATGGCGACGTTATAGGTCAGGCGCCGCTGGCTGGAGGGAGCCGACGCCGTGGCTGGGAACAGGCCCTGCGGCCCGATCACGACCTGCGCGCCCGCATCCACATTCGTCGACGCCGCGGTGCCAATCACGATGGTCTGGGTGGCGCCCTCGGACGTGATGGACGTCACATCCGCCTGAAGGTCCGCACCGGCCGCGCCGCAGCCCGGCAGCTTGATGCGCTTGGTATTCGCCTGGTTCGCGCTGTTCGGGAACACGCCCGGCGTCATCGTCACCGTGGTCGAGCCGCTGGCGCAGACCAGCCTGGACGCAGTGATCGAGTAGGTGGTTTCGATTTGCACGTTCGGGGATGCGTTGCTGACTGTCACCTGCGCCGGCCGCCGCTTTGCGGGGCGCGCGTTGGCCGAGAAATCACCCAGGGTAAAATAGGCCGGCATCGTAGACAGCGCGATCCGACCATCAGCGCCGGGGGGGACACCGCCCGTGGCCGCCCAATAGTTGCCCGTGGTCGTGGGGCCGGCATCGGCCACGATGAAGCTCGATGCGCCCGGCGTCAGCGTGAAACTGCTCGCTTCATTGATCGCGCTGGCGGCCGGCGTGATGACGACGTTGGCTGCCCCGATGTTCTGCACCTTGATGATGCAGCCTGAGATGAACTGGCCGTTTGCGCCGGCTTGCGGCAGAGCGGCCGCTACACCAGTGGCGTTGTCGAACAGGATGAGGCGCCGACCGTTCGGGTCACAGTCCTGATTGGTGAACGTGTAGGTCTGCCCGGTCTTCGTGCTGACCACCTGCGCCGACGCCGGGGCACACATTGCCGCCAGCGCCGTCACCGCATAGAGCCACTTCTTCATGATGGTCGCCTCCAATTAGCCCTGAACAGTACCGAACAGCGACACCGCATCAGTCGGCATCCCCTGCAACACGTCGATGGGTCGCAGCGTCAGGCCCACCTCCAAGCGCCGGCCGCTCATGGCCAGGCTCGAAATGGTGCCGTTCGAGGCGTTCGCGCCGATCCCCGATCCCGGGCCGGAAGCGCCGGTCTGGATGGCCCCGCGCACGTCGTTCGTGGTCGTGGTCGCCGGCGATGTCGTATCGGCCGCTACCCACCCCGTCGCACTCGTCTGGCGCGCGCCGTTCCAGTAGACGTCGGTGTATTCCCAGATCGTCGACCGGTAGCCGAACCCGAAGTAGTCCGTGGTCCCCGCATTGTAGTTCGCGGCGTCCGTGAACTGCGGCACCACCGAGGTGATGTACTTGAAGGTCTTGAAGGTATAGCCCGTCGCCGCAGCACCCACCGTCACCAGTTCGGACATGGGCTGCCCGTAGATGTCGTAGCCCGACACCAGGAAGTTGCCCCCCGTCGAGCCGCCCGCACCCGTGATGCTCAGCCCACGGCTGATGGCCTGCCGGGGATCCAGGATCATGGCCGGGCCTTGTGCCAGGAACGGGAAGGCCGCGGTCGGGGTGGGATACCCGATGGTGCTCGGCCCCCACAGGTTGCCGGTGCCGATCGCCGCCGTCGCGCTGGATGCCAGGGGGGCGTTCATGATCGTGATGGTGGTCGCGTCTTCGATCGCCGTGACCATCGTGAGCAGGGGAATGGTGCCACCCGAGTTTCCCACGCGGGCAATCACGATCGGCATGCCCACCCAGAACAGCGCCGAGGACGAGACGGTGACCGAGGTGTCGCCGGACGTCACGTTGCCGAAGCCAAAGCCGAAATCGAGGGCAATCGCCGCCGTCACGGGCGCGGAGCCGTTCAACTGCGCCGAGAAGGGCACGACCGGGATGTTGCGCTCGATGCCCACCGACGCCGCCGCCAGGGTCATGGCCGTGCCGCTGACCACCGCCTGCGCTGCCGCGATCTTGCTGGTTCCGAGCGCCGCCGGGATCTGGCTGATCGACTTCATGTAGGGCGCCGGCAGGTGCGCCTGCACCACGCCCGTTGCGCCGGTGGTTCCGTCCTTGTTGAAAAAGATGCGGGGATCAAGCCATGCCGTCCCCTGGAAGACGCCGCTCGGCCCCGCGTCAGGGTTGGGATCAGGAGAGCCGCCGCCGCCATACGTCGAGTTCGGCAGGGAGCCGGTCGCGCCGTAGACCATCTGCGGGCCGGAAAGGTTTGTGGTGCTCATCTACGCAACTCCTTTGTGAGCGTACTCACCGAAATGTTCTGCCTCGGCCGCCTCGCGGAGACGTTTGGCACCCTCGATCGTCGTGGAAGAGCCCAGGTATCGAGTCTTCCTCTGCACCGTGATGGTGGCAATCCACCGCTGTTTCCTTGTGCTCCAGGAGACCCCGGTGACGCCGGACCGGCTAGCGTCGAGAAGCCTCTTGTTCATGGCATTCTGGGAGGCCGTCGCCAGTCGAAGATTGCACCAGCGGTTGTCCACGCGGTCCCCGTTGATGTGGTCGATGTGCCCGTCAGGCATCTGTCCCGTCATCCAGAGCCACGCAAGCCGGTGCGCCAGATGAAGCTTCCCCATGATGTTCATACGCCTGTAGCCATGCGTCATCGTGTTCCCTGCGACCTCGCCCACGAAACGAAGGTTCCAGGAGCGGTCCCTGTCAGCCCGCACACGCCAACGGAACACGCCGGTATCCGGGTCATAGTCCAACGCAGCGCGAACCTCATCGTAAGTCATCGGGACCCGCTTCTGTCGTCCCGATCTGAGCGTGGGGGCCGAGACAATCCGTGGGGTCCCCAGAACACCCCCGCCAGGACGCCCCTGATATCCACCGTGCAAGTGACGGTCGCGGGCATTCTCGCGACGATGACCCAGCCGGAGATGCTGCACGTTGATGCAGCACGAAACCCCGCATGAGTGCAGAACCCACAACCCCTTGGGGATGCGACCGCGCTCCACCTCCCATGCCACCCGATGCGCCTGCTCCATCTTGCCGTGAACTTTCATCACGCCGTGCTCGCGAACGAGCGTGCTTTGCCAAAGCAAGCACCCCGTATTCGGCTCCCAGATCGAATTGGCCTCAAGCCGTTCCACTATGTTCATCCTTACCTCCTGGCGCATGCCCTGATATACCAGAACATACGCCAGGAAGAAAACCCGAGACCGGCTCAGTTGGTGGGGTATACGCCAATTCCGAGGCGAAAATCGTCGAAGCCCATGTAAAACCTGGAATAGGCTTTCACCATCAGGTTGTCGGTGGTGAAGTCCGTCTGCATGGACGTCTCGAACGGCGTGCGGGACAGGTAGATCAGGCCCCCGACGTCGGTGAGGACGAACCACGCGTAGGGCGACGTGAGGAAGTCCAGGACCACGTAGCCGTTGGACAGGTCGTTGTTCTCCTTCACGGACCACGTATCGTTGTTGGTCGTGCCGGGGCGGAGTTCGGTTTCCATGAGGCGCTTGGCCACATGGCGCAGTTCGACCGGGACCACCAGCTTGCGGGCCTGGGCGGGCTTGAGCAGGCCAGCGTTATCGCGGAACCGGCGGGCCATGTTGTTGGCCATGGTCAGCGAGGCTTCGTTCAGGCCGACCTGCACCTGCGGGGTGTTCGCGACCACGCCGCCGTCGATGGGATGACTGGTGGAGAACAGTGGCTGGTTGTCGCCGCCGATCTGCGGGTTCAGCACGTTGCCGGTGTTCAGCGTCGCGGCGCCCTGGATTTCCTCCATCTGCTTGAAGGAGGACACGAGCCCCAGGTTCGCGGGGTTGAAGGCCGACTTGTAGAGGTTGTCGTCCATGGCCTCGCGGGTGAACGAGTAGCCCAGGCCGAACGCGACGTGGATGTGGTTGTAGGTGAACCGCTGTCCGGCGCCGTTGTCGAAGGTGGTCGGCGTGCCCTGCTGCTTGAGTTCGGGCAGGGGCAGGTAGCGCATGTGGATGGTGCGTTCCGCCTCCATGTGCGACGTGCCGGTGGCGTAGACCAGCGACCACTGCGTTGGGATGTCGTTGTACATGCCAGCGATCTTGCGGGCACCCGGCAGCAACGCGCCGGGGATCTGAGAGGATGTAATGGCCATCTCTATGGTCTCCGATCAGATGCCGGTGGGGTTCAGGACTTCCGCGGTGTTCATCTTCACGATGATCCACGGATAGGTGTTCGCCGGGTCTTGCGAACTGCCCGGCAAGCCGGCGACGCCGAGGATGCGGAAGGGCAGCGTGTTGGTCGTGTCCAGCGAGGCATAGTCGAGAACCAAGGTGGACTGGCCGGCGAAGTTCGGAGCGCCGTTGGAGGCATTCACGAAGCCGATGTTCTTGCCGCGCCAGGAGGGATCGTAGACCCCGCCGTTCACCTGCGCGATGAACTCGGCGCCGGGGTCGGAAACCACAAGGCAGGGAACGGGGGCGTTGGCGGCGGTGCTCGCCACCCAGCTGCCGTTGAGGCCGTGGTAGGTCTGCTGCACGGTGGGGCTGTAGAACGGCAGGACGCCGCCGAACACGCCGAGAATGCTGGTGTCGGACGCCGCGGCAATGGCCACGTAGCCAAGTTCCCCGCCTGTGCCGGTCTTCACCACGTCGCCAATGGCGATCGAGGAACCGTAGGCGGCCTTGATGTTGTAGAAGTTGCCCTGGTAGTTCGGCGCTGCCGCGAAGTTGTTGCGGGAGTACTGAAGACCACGGGGCGCCAAGACGTTTGCTGGCATTGTCTGGTGGCTTTCACGAGAAGCCGCCAGCCCGAGCGAATCTCCGGGGCGCGCGCTTGATTGAGAAAGCTCACGCCAGAATGGCCGCGGGCAACGGGACCTTACGCACTTTTTTTGTGCGGTTCAATCCCGTTGCGGGAGAGGGTCAGCCGGCCCGGCCGACTTCCTCCTGGATGTCGAGGCCGAGGTTGATGACTTCGATGCCCTTCTGCTGCGGAATGCCGGCCCCGCTGCGGAGGTTGCGCCCGCTGGCCGCGCCCTGGGTGTAGGCCGAACGCTGCTGGATGGCTTCGTCGTAGTCTTCCTGCGCCGCCGCTTGCGTCAGGTGCATGGGGCGGCTGTAGAGGCGCTGGCCATCCATCTCCACGTAGTCGTGATCCCAATCGGGCGGCACCAGTTCGGGCCAGTCGCGGGCCTTCTCAAGCTGCCAGCCCTGGCCGTGGACTCGCGCCATGACGGACGGATCGACGGGCTCACCGAGCACGCGGACCGCCTTAAACTCGTAGGACCAACCACGCTTCATGCGGTGGGGCGGCAGGTATCCCAGCCCCATCTGGTCGTTGCGCCGGAAGCGGCGGACCGCAGGCTGTTCACGGGTGGCGCCCCGGTTGTCCTCGGCCCCATAGGCGAACTGCTCGCGCACCGGTTCGGCCCGGCCGTTGGGGTCACTGGCGTTGGAGCGGGCGGGCGCTTTTCGCACGTCAGCGGCGGTGCGCTCCGTCGCCTCGCGCTCCTGCTGCTCGCGCAAAGCCCTCTGCTGCGCATGGTAGGCGAGCAGCCCGGCGCCGACAGGCCGGGGAGCACGACGAGTCACGGCTGGCGCATCGGGCTTGTCGTCGTCATCAGGCGCGGCCTGAGCCGCCGGCGCGTCATCCTCGCGCTGCAATTCCTCGAAAGTGATGTCGTCCGTGACGTCGTTGTCGTCTTCTTTGGTACCAGACATGATCTTGCCTTCCTGTTATCGCCGGCCGTCGCCGCTGATCAGACCGGTCGGGCGCCCGCGCCGGCGATCCTCGTCGATCTTGACGTGCTCCAAGCAGTAGTCCGCCAACTTCATGCCGCAGATGCGGGCCGCTTCCTCGAAATCCGCCCGGTCACGCGCGTCAGGGAAGGCGATGGACAGCTTGCCGTTGGCCCCGGACGTGACGCGCATTTGGCCAATGTCGGTCTGCACAATGCGGGAGCCGGGGCCGTTGCCGCTTCCGCGCGACGGGGGGGCGCCCGAGTTGCCGCGGTCCATGCGATTCTCCTGTTGTGTGTCCCGCTCGCCGTTCAGTTCCCGGGCGATGGTGCGCTCCACGTAGCGGAAATACTCCGGGGTATCGACGTCCAGGCCCCGTGCTCGCGCGAGTTGATCGGCACCGGCGCAGGCCGCCCGATAGGCCGGGTCCGTCAGGAACTGCGGATGCGCGTCGATCCAGGCCTGGGTTGCCGGGGTGAACTTCTGGCCGGAAGGCTGTGCCGGCGGCTGTGGGGCTGCCCCACCATCGGCCCGAGGCGCGGCGCCATGACGGGCCAGATCGGCTTCGCCCTGCCGGATGTTGACGTTGGCGGCGGTCAGAAGCTCGATCGCCGCCTGCTCGCTATCCAGGTCACCCGACTCGCGAGCGGCACGGTAGGCGGCAGAGGCCGCATCGCGCGCCGTCTTGGCTGATTCCAGTTCCGCCTTGAGTGCGGCGGCCCGGTCCTCGACGCGGCTGGCCTGTGTCTCCTGAAGCTGGCGCCGCAGGTCATCGGCTTGGCGCTGCGCTGCGACGCGCTCGGCCCGCTCCCGCCTGGCCGTGGCCTCGTGATCCTTGAGCGCCTTCTGGCTTTGGGCCAGTGCGCCGGCGGCATCGTCATCGCCGCTCAGGTCGTTGTCGTCGTTCACAACGGCGGCGGCTTCCTGGCGCTGCGTGCGTCGTGCGCCCGTATTCTCCCCGCCACCCGTCAGGATTTCTCCCGGCGTGCCGACGTCATCGACGATTTCAATGGTGTCGCTGGGCATCATGCCTGTCCTTCATAGGTCTCGATCATCCCCTTCAGGGTCTCGTATCGGGCGCGGCGTTCGGCATCGCGCTGGCTTGGGTCACGTGGGTCGTTGGTTGGGGCCAGCACGGCCATCTCGGCCCGTGCCTCGGCCAACAGTTCGGGGCGTGCCGCGAAGGCCGCCAGATACCCGAGGTGGGCTGGATTGGGCTTGCGCCCGACACGCGCCCGGTAATGGGCCGCGATGTAGTCGGCCAGGACCGGGGGCGCTTCGTCGGTCATCAGACGACCATGTGCGGGTTCTTCACCCGGCCGATGAACAGGTCATCCCGGATGATGCGGCAGCACCAGCCGTCGAAGAAGTAGAGGGGTTCTTCCGCGCGCCGGTGGGGCAACACGCCCATGACCCGCTTGCCGCCAGAGCCGGCGATTTGCAGGGTGATTCCGTCATTGGCGGACGAGAACAGCCAGTCGTACACCTTGGGGATACCATCCGCGCCCCCGAACTGCGCCTTGATCCAGGACGCATCACCGTTGAACGCGTCCGGCCCCATGGCCAGGATCATGCCGACCTTGCCCTGGAACTGGTCTTCCTTCTGCTGCGTGTCGGTGAACTGGATCGTGGTGCCCGGCTTTACCAGCGGGCGGATGTAAACCGCGATCAGGACCGATCGGCCCCACAGTTCCAGTTCTTCGTGGTAGTTCCCAAGCTGCTCCAGGATGTGCTGCTTGGCGGTTTCGTAGTCGTCATGATGCCAGTTCAGGAGGAAACTTTGGTCTCCCATCAATCACCTTTTCAGTTGAGTTCTCGGTAGGTCTCGTCGAGCACTTTGATCGCCCAACGGATCCCGGCAATTTCCCCAACGACCGTGTGCATCACGGATGCCGATTCGTTCTGCCGGGTCGTCAGGTTCTCGACCAAGCCGTCCTCACGCTCCTTGAGCGCAAGCCGAACCTGGTTCCGCAGGCTGTCCATCGACATCAGCGGGGTTGCCGAACCAAAATGCCGTGCAGTTGCGGCTCATCGGGCATCACCAGACGCTCGCTGGAGGACACTACGGTCTCCCCGTATGCGATGGACAGGCCCATCATGGCGGCCGACCGCAGCGCCGTATCACCGATTGTCTTGGGCGCCTGCTTGCGCCCGTCCACGCTCGATACCGTGTGCAGGCTGGAAGCAATGGCCACCATCAGATCGCGGATGACGGGCTCGGACACGACGACGATCATTTCGCGCCCTTTTTCACACGTCCGCCGCGCCTCAATACGTCGTCCTTGGGAACGATGCCGCCGGGAAGAACGCCGTCTTTGGTGTTCCATTTGTCCATCAGGCGATCGGCTTCCATCTCTCCTGCGGTCGGACGGGAGACGCGGGGCGCCGGGCGCGGAGCAGAACGAACCGCGGGGGCGGCACGACCGCTACCCGTCAACGCACCTTCGCCAAACTCGATGCCGGGGGAACGAGACGCTGCCGTACGACCACTGCCCGTCAACGCGCCCTCGCCGGGGGAGGCACGACGCGCTCCTGTGACTGGCGCCGCACCTTCTTCCATCGCATCATACTTCGCGCCGCGATAGCCGCCCACCGGGCTGCGAGTCTTGCTGATCCCGCCCTCATCGGCAACCGTATATCTGTCCGATGCCGACGCATTCTTCCGCGCCTTGGGCGCCGTCGCGCTCGGCGCCGGACCTTCGCCGCGAAGCCACCGCTTCAGGTTCCCGCCAACGGGCTCGTTCGTCACTTTGGAAAGATCGGGACCGACCCCGCCCCCACCAGCACGGCGTCCGCCGCCCTTGGCCATGGGCTTCATCGGAATCTTGCCGCCGCGCTTGAACTGCGGGCCGCCGGGAGCGCCCATGCCAAGCGGCTTGGGCTGCATGCCGAGCGGCGGTCCACCCAGGTTCATCGGGGGCGGCGCGGGCGGGGGCGGCGCCATGGGCGGCATCATCGGGGCCGCACCGGCACCCATCGGGGCCGCGTGCATGCCGCGCTGCATGGAGCCGCGCAGGGACTGCGCATCGTTCGACGCGCCGCCGGATGCCACGATCACGTTCACGGTGGTGGCCGGCTTCTTCACCGAGCCGCCGCGGGCCAGCTTCAGGGGCGCGTTCTTGCCGCCGTGCAGCGCCGCCTCATGCTGGCGGACGGCTGACCTGACCATGGCCTTGTCCTGCTTGACGTCGCCACCGGTCGCATAGCCGCTCGCCCTCAGCATGGAGTGCGCGCGTTGGGCCGGCGTTGGGCATTTCGACATGATCCGTTCCTTTCATGAGAACGAGCTTGAAGCCGGCGCCGCCGGTCTCCGCTGGCGTGAGGATACGCAAATACGGCTTGCTTGCAACAAAGTCGCGATCGGGCCACCGGGGCAGCCTGGATTGGATCATCACGCGGCCCCCTCGGCCGTCCAGTTCACGCGATAGGTCGAACTGATGCGCCCAGGACACACGACCTGAAACAGCGATGCGTTCTGGCCAATGAGGTAGACCGGCGTTTGCGTCAGGGTCGCGTCCCCGTTCTGCACGACAATCGTTGGGTCAACGGCGCCGAACACGGTGGGGAAGTTGATGGTCGCATTCCCGGAACCATCCGTGTTCACCAACGTCGATCCGCTTTGCCGACGCACGCTGCCCGGTAGCAACATCGTGAGAGTGCGGGAGCCGAAGGTTGGAGCGAACTGCGAATAGTTGACCACCTGATTGCCGGACGCGCCGGCCGTCGAAACCGTCAGGGCGCCCGTGATGGCGCTGTTGCCGACAATGGCGGCACCACCCGCGCTGATCGTAAGACCGCCAGACTCGATGGTGACCGCGCCCCGGAAAGTCCGGTTATTGATCGTGCCGCCGGTGCTTCCTCCATCCATGATCCACACGTTGCCGCCGCGGGAATAAACGGCAAGCTGTGTGTTCTGCGGGACAACCGGCCCGACCGAGCCACCTCCCGTCGTCTTGACGGTCACCGTGAAGGCGCCCGTCGTGGCGTTGTTGATGATGTAGAAGGACCCGACGTTGGGCAGCAGGTAGGAGATGTTGCCCGTCAGAACGCCGGTTAGGGACTGCACGAGGTTCTGCGCTTGCGCGGTCGTAGCGGTCACGTCCGAGGACCCCGCGACGTTGACCACCGCTTGGCCGCCCATGTTGTTGTCCAGGATGGACGTCCCCTGGTTCAGGAAGACGCCCCACTGGTTCAAATCACCAGCCACGGTCGGGAGGGAGTAGCCCTTGTTTGGCGTGTAGGCGACCATCACCCGTTATCCTTGCTGGTGTCCGCAAAACTCTGCGTGAATCGCGCGGCCCGCGCTTCCGCCATCTGATCCTGGTGCTGCGCTTGGTCCACCGAGCGATCTGCCGTGGCGTTCACCGTCTCGTGCATGCGCTTCGCCGCGTCGCGCGCGGCCTCGGCGTTCACCCGCATTTCCTCGACGCCGGCCTGTGCCGTGACCTTGGCCAATTCCGCCTGCCGGTTGGCCGCGTTGTCTTGGGCCTTGAGTTCCAGTTCCTTCATGTCGCCTTGGTGCTTCAATTCCTCGGCCTGCATGCGTTGCGCGCCCTTGTCCTTCTCGGTCTGGGCCTTGATCTGCGCTGCCGCCAGCTTGGGATCGGGCGCGGCCGGGCCGGGCGGCGTCGGCGGGACCGTCAGTTCTTCCGGGTTCTCCATCCCCAGCACCTTCAGCACGTTCGCCCAGATGCCCCGCTGGTTGGCGATGCCCTGGAACTGCGGCGAACCGGACGCGGCGACCAGCGCCTGAGTCCGCATGATGCGATGCTGCTGCGACGGGACGTTGGGATCGGCCGCCGGGATCAGGTCCCGGTCCTCGATTTCCTGCCGCACCGCCCAACGCCGAGCCGGCGACTTGCGCCCGCGCCACAGTGCCTCGGGATCGTCCGCGAACAGTTCCCGCAGCAACTCGAACTCGTCCGCCTGCGAGATATGGTCGTCCTTGTGGATGGCGCCCGGGACCTGGGTGACCTGCTCCATGTAGGACATGATGGTGCCGACCGGGACGTTGGACAGGCCCGCCTCCCCGAGCGGCAGGGACACGATGCCGGCGATGCGGCTGACGTCCCCCTCCATTTTCGTCAGAAGGGCCATTTCCTCCGCACCCGGCGCGCGGTACGGCAGCGGCATGAAGATGTCCTGCGCCCTGGTCGCGCCCCCGCCGTTCACCCCGATCCACTGGCCAGGGTTCGGCCGGATCACGGTCTGCGGGTTACGGTTGCCGTTCTGCAGCCAGATGCCGCCCGGGAAGTTGGCGTAGAGCGTCGCATCCGTCATCGCGCGCTGGAGCATTGAGGCATAGAGGGTCGGGTTGCCGACAAGGTGGATCAGGCCGTAGTCGTAGAAGCCAAGGCCCGGGATTGATCCGTATTTCACATAGCGCCGGCGCGGGCGGTAATCGCGGTCGCCGCGGCGCCAGTTTCTGCGCACCTCCAGAACCTGCCGGCTGTCCTTGTCGATCGAGACCCGATAGGGCAGCGGGTAGCCGGGAACGTGCCCTTCTTCGTCCTCATCCAGCACGTCCATGTCCCCCATGCTGCCGGGGAAGCTGCGGCTGTCGATCTCGACGTAGCACTCGTAGACCTGATGGTCCGCGTCCCACGGCTGCTTGGGGGTGGGGTCGATGCCCTCGCTGTCCGCAATCGCGCGCTCGGTGTTGGTCGGATCGCCCAGGGGCTGGATCAGGTCGATGTCCCGATAGTGCCCCGTCTTCTGGAGCCGCCGCATCGTGCCCTGCGACATGCGGATTCGCTCGGTGATGCGACTGGCCCCGCTCAGGTGGGTGCAGTCGGGAGAGACGATCAGATCCTGGGCACGGACCCACACGGACGCCGGACGCCGGCGAATGGGGCAGCGGTAGACCTTGCGGAACGCATTGCCGATCAGGATGCGCGAGAACAGCATGCGGCTGAAATCGGGGTAGTACTCCCGGTCGGTCATCGTCAGGTAGTGATTCAGGTCCTGTTGCAGCGCGTCCGCAAGCGCGTCGTCACCCGCATCCAGGTCTTCCTCCGCCTCGGGGAGCAAGGTGGCCAAACCGTCCTGCGTCGCAGGCTCCCCCGTGAGCCCCGGCGCGGCCATGTCACGCGCGGCCCTGCGGCCAGCAACGGCGGCGGTGTTGCGTTTTACCCGGACCGGCCCGTTAGCGGGCAGCAATTCCGCCCGGGCGACGCCCCACAGTTTGACCGCGGCCTCCAGCATGCAGGTGGCCACCATCTTGCAGACCGTGCCGTCGACGGTGACGGTGGTGGTGGGCTCCTCGATCTTCACGCCCAGGTAGTCGGCCACCTTGTTGGCCGTGTCCTCCCAATCGACCCGGGAGCGCAGGTCATCCTCGACGCCCTGGATCAGGAACTCGGAGAGGATGGACAGCGCGCCGTCGTCCATCTTGTCGGCAAGGTTCTCGTCAAACTTCTCGCGCTCGATTTCCTCCGCGCCGGCTCCGAGCCCCCCGATCATGTCGTCCTGGGTGACCGTGATGGCGACGTCACCCGTCTCGATGACCACGGAAGGGGGCGGGTCGTCTTCGTCGACGATCTCCACCTCGCCCGCGCCGAGGGCAGGCCTTCCCGGAATGTTGAGGATTTCCGCGAAGGGCCGGGGACGCTCGCGAGGGGCAACGATGACGTCGCTCATGGTGTTCTCCGCTTCGCCCTGCGTTGTAGCCAAAAATTAGGCAGGCATCAAACCATCACGCGTTTGCCGGCCCGTGGATTGCATAGGGCACTCCGACAGGGCGCTGGTATTGCATCGCCTCATCCTCGGTTTCGCGGAACTCGGCTTTCGTGATGGCCAGGCCTGTCTTGCGCGCCCACAGCAGCATCTGGCCGAGACAGTCGACGTAATCGTCATGCGCGCCGCGGGGGAAGGATGTCGTCTCCGCGATCACTTCCTCGGCCCACTCCGCCTCGGGCGCCCACACCATGCCCCCTTCCCAGATGTCCATGCCGGTCGCCGGATCCTTGCGGACGGGCCCGGAGAACATGGGCGTGATGGCCATGACGCGCGTTACCTTGTCCTGCGCGTACCGGCCGCCGCCGATCTTGAGCAGGCAGGTGTCCCACGGCGCGCTGGCGTAGAGCCGACGAATTTCGGCCGCGACGTCGTGCCCGCGGGCCTTGTCCTCGATCAGGAGATAGTCGACGTTGTGCTTCCGGCAGGCATCCCCGACCATGCGCACAAGGTCCGCAAGGTTCGTCCGCACCCGCCACGCATCGGCCAGCATGAACTGCGGCGCGCCATCATCGTCCGCAAAGGCCCCGACGATCGTGAGGGCGTTGTAGTCGTTCTCCGTGCCTTCCTTGATGGCCGTGTCCAGGCTGGCGATGACGGTGCCGAACTCGGGAAGCACCATCCCGCGCCACCGGCGCCACCACTCCCGCCGGATGATGGCGCCGCCGCGCACGGTGGGAAGTTGTTGGTACTGACTGGCAAAGGCATACGGGCCTTTGATTGTCTTCATTTTTTCCATTTCTTCGGGGGGGTAACGCTCGGGCCAGCATAGCGTCCCCTCCGCCTGAGCCATGGGGCTTCCAGGCTTTGCCTCCAGCCCCCCGTGCGCCCGCATGACAAGCCCGGCCAGTTCTTTCCCGCTGCTGTCCAGGCCACGGGGATCGGCCCATACCTGCGTCGCCTCCCCGCTCTTGTTCCGCCGCAGGACCACATGCTGAAAACGGCTGGGGTCAAATTCCATTGGCACTACGATGTGGGTGTAGCCGAACTGGAGCAAAACGCCCGTGGCATCCTGTTCGTGCGTCCTCTGTTGGATGTTGATGATCACAGAGGTTTTGAGGTTGTTGACGCGATCGGGCATGACCTCCCGAAGCCAATGGCTTGTTCCGGCCCGGATCGTTTCGCTCTCCACGTTGTTAGGGTCGTTCAGGTCGTCGCAGTTATGCGCAAGGATGCCCTCGACGAAATAGTTGTGATCTGGCCCTACGCGCAGGTTGTAGGTGGGCTCTCCGGTTTCTCCGATAACATCAACGGAGATGACGGATATCGCATCGCTTATTTCCGGGCGATCAAGACGCACACCCTTGAGCAGGTCACCCGGACACACATCATCTGCCGGGACGAACCCCCGTCCCTCAACCCAAATCGGATGGTCGCTTGTACATGTGAGGGACCGATTTTCATAGTTGAGCCTTACCATTCTCCCGGCTGGATTGACCTCGTAACACTCGATTTTCTGCCACCTGACACCGTTCCCGGACCATCCGGCGACAAGAACGTCCCTGCGCTCATCGACGATATCTCCGACCGCCATTTCTCCTTGGCTGGTCAGAATGCGGGCCGACCTTTCGAGGCACAACACATAGTCACCGCGATGGCCCGTTGTGCCACCCCCCGTGCTTACCACCCGCTTCCATCCGGTTGCGGATGTCTCGACCAATCCAACCCCCTCGCGAACAACCTGCACGCGGTCACCCCAAAACTGGCGGAACAAATCGGACTGGATTACTCTCAATAGTCTCCCGTTATCACGCTCAGGGATCATGGTTGAATATGACGCGCTGATAAACCGCAGGTGCGGCTTGTTTTGAGCTCCCCACAACCATGCCGGGTAGAACACGTTAAGCATCGTGCTTTTCATTGATCCGGGTGGAACGTTGATGCAGATGCGATGAAGGTGCCCATCAGCGGCAGCCATCAGCACATCGCACATGGCTTCCAGAACCCAGCCCTTGATGAGCGGGGTGGCGGGCTCGACGACGGGCCAGAACGCCTGCACGAAGGCCATCAGGTCCTTTTCGCAATCGGCCTTCAGCGCGGCCCGTTCCTCCCGCCGCCGCAGTTCCGCCCGTGCAGCCTTAAGCAACTCCGCCGTGATCTTGGACATGAACGCTGCTCCTAGCTGATGTCGACCGCATTGCCGTTGATGGTCTTCTGCTGCGCGCCGTTTACGATAGCCTTCAACTCGTTTTCGGACAGGTCTTCGACCGACCTCACCACGCGGACGTGCCGCTGTTCCACCACCATGCCCATGATCTGGGCCAGCGTGCCGAGGGCCTGGCGCTTGTCCGCCACCCGGACGTGCTCATCGCTGGTGGGAGCGAAGGCGATCTTGGCCAGTTCCTTGATGACGCCCTCGCGGGTGACACCTTCGATCATGACCCGTTCGAGCGCGGTGATGGAATCGTTCTTGAGCGCCATTTCGCTTCGGCGCTGGATCCGGTCCTGGAGGGTGGCGATGTGGACGTCATCGACGCCCGAGATCACCGGCTCTCTCTGCATGAACTCCAGGGCCGCGACGACGTGCGGACGCTGCCTGATCTTCGTCACCGCCGACATTGCGCTGGTTTTGGTGACGTTGGGGTTTGCGTCCATGTAGGCCCGGTAGGCGACGCCGGTCTTCGAGAAGATGCGCGCGAACAGAAGCTCCTTGTCGCTCAACTTGTTGAGGATTGCGTCAGCCTCCGCTTGCGCCTTGGCTTTTTCCTGCGCTGCCGCAGAGGCGGGGGTGGGCGACTTGCGCTTCGGAGATGCCGCCATCACGCGCGCCCCATATAAATGTTTTCAGGAACGATAATTTGTCCTTTCATTTTTAGGTCGATTGTTCCAAGATGAATGGGCGCAAAGGAGCAACGCATGTCTGACACCACCATGACGATCGAACAAGTTATCCTGCGACTGGCCCGCATGAAGCTGGCGGGGCAAGTCGAGGATATAGCCCGGCTGCTTCTGATCAAAGCCAATCCCGAATGGCGCCACCCGCGCGTGATCGCTGCCAACTTCGGGACGAACGGCGCGAATATGTGCCGGTTCCAAGCCAAAATGGTCAAGCGCGGGTTTTTGAAGGCCGAGCGCCTGAAAACGGACCGGCGCCAAGTGAGCGTCACCGTCACCGCTGCCGGCTCCAACTTCCTCCGCAAGATCGAACGGGACTGGAGCAAGGGGGCATGAGCAGCCGCCCCCGGCGCGCGCTGACCGGCCCCCAACTGGAGGCTATGGTGCGGCAGGCCGTGCTCCAGTTTCTGGTGCATGGCCTGAGCGTCCCCGAGGTGCGGCTGCTGATGGACACGCCCAGCGACGGCATCGACATTCGTCGCCTGAGCAGGCCCGACATGGGCGTGTTTGCGGGCATGAAGAAGCGCCGCATCGCGACCAACACCTACGCGTCCCTGGTAATGCTTGCCGTCGACACCGACGATGCCGCGCCGATCTGGCAGTTGACGCCCCTCGGCGTTGATCTGTGCATGGCGCTGCGCAACGGGACCTTCTGACCTTTCCCTCCCTACGACGGGACACGACACCATGACAGCCACTGACACGTTCAACCCCCCAGACCCGGAGCGGCGCTGGTCGACCGAGCGCCGGGAATACCTCCGGGCTCACTACCAAGATAACGTCCCGGTCCGAGACATCATGACCGTCCTGAACAGCATGATCGGCCTCCATATCAGCGACCGGCAGGCGTCGGCTTATGCCGGCAGGATGTTCAAGCTGAAACGCCCGGAGACGATGGTCAGCGTTTTTCGCGACAAGGCACTGGCCGCGATGAATGCCCGGAGACGGGCGGAGATGGAGGCACGCTTGGCAGGCGATGAAACCCCGGAGGCGGCGGAGAAACGCCGTCTTGAACTGTCCCGGCAGGCAAAGGCCCGTCAGCAGAAAGCCATGCGGAAGGCCGAACGCGACGCAAAGAAAAAGGCCGAGGCAAAGCCCTCCGCCCAAGTGCAGCAGGAGGAACGGGCGCGGATCATCGAGAAGCGCAACCGGCTGACCGAATTGTTCATGGCCGACCAGCAGCGCCTGGACATTCTGCGGATGGAGCGGGAGCGCCGGGAGACGGAGCGGGCGGCAGTCAAGCCTGCCGTTAAGCCGCAGCGCCGGCGTGACCCGGCTGATGAGCCGAGCAGGCCATTCAGCATGTCGGTGATGGCGATGCCGGACCCCAGGCTGGCGGCTTACCAGGAGCAGCGGAGCGCGGCCGGCCGAGGACGCGTGTCCGACAGCTACGTTGCCCCCCTCACTCGAACCCTACCGGAGTAGACCATGAGCACGACCATGACGAAGGCGGAAACCGACGCCGAAAGCCTCGCATCATCGACGGACATCACCCTGGCCATCCAGGACGCGTGGACCCTGCACGACCTGCTGGCGGTATGGGGCGGCAGCGCGCACAGCCGGCCGGAACTGGCGGACCACGACCGGCTCCGGGTGCTGGAAGCGGCGTTCACGCGGATGCTCCGGCTTGAGGCCGCGCACGAGGGGGACGGGCGATGAGCGACTTTGAGCGAGTCGTCATTACGGACGCGTTTGGCGACCCGATCGGCGTGGAGACGACGGATCGCGGGACCGTCTACATTCGCATCCTCGAAAAAGGCGAGGAATGCGGCGTTGCGCTGTCCATCGACCAATGCGCTTCCCTGATTGCGGCCATCTCGAATGCGGCCAAGGCGGTTGCGGAGGGCAAGTCGTGACCGAGGACAAGCCCATCGACCCGAGGGACATGGGGCCGGCGGACATGGCCGCCCGGGGGTTCACGCGCATCAGCCGCGGGGACGCCATCCGGCGCTATTGCGTCGAGACCTGCATGTGCGGGGTTCGGCAGGAAGTCCTGCTGTGCGCGTCCGCTCACTGCCCCCTCTGGCCCTTCCGCATGGGGACGGACCCATTTCGCGATCCCCGCACCCTGACGGACGAGCAGCGGGCGGAGGCGGCCGAGCGGCTGCGCGCGGCACGGGAACGCAGGCCCGGAGCGCCCGACCAGGACGCCGCGGCGCGTGAGCGGACAGAGGGGGGCAGCATATGGGACTGACGCCGATGGCGGTCGCGCTCTCCCGTGCCGGCATGTCGCAGTCTGCCCTGGCCCGGCTGGTTCGCATGAGCCCGCAGGCCTTGGCCCACTGGTGCGCTGGGAAGGTGGAGCCCCAGCCCGACATTCTGGCGTGGGTGGAGAGGCTGGCAAACGCGATCGAGAAGCACCCTCCGCCGGCCTGGCGCTCTGGACGCTGGAACCGCGCGAGAGGGGGCAAAAACCAAAATGGCCAGGGCGCTACGGGGAGAGAGCGCCCCAGCCATTCAGTGACCCACCAAACCGCCCAGAAGCACGACCTTCCGCCGGTGGAAGCGCGGCGACCGACAGGACCCGCGCTCCAGGTGCCCGTGACATAGGGGCCTGTGGCGCAGATCGCAACCTTTTCGAGAGGACACGAGATGACCGAACGCGACGTCTCCAACGACCCCGCTGACTACCTCGCTGGCCTGTGCATCCTGGTCGCCCTTGGCGTCATGGTTCTGATGCCAGCCGCGTGGTTCATCGCCACCGGCCACTGGTTCGCATTTTTCCTGACAATCTTTTTCGGGAAATTCGCCGCCTGGATCGTGACCGCCCCGCTGATCGACGATGAGGAAGACTGATGCCCCAGACGCGCCAAAGGCCCGGACCTTGACGGGACCCGGGCCTTTGGTTCAGTCTCTCGACGTTGCAGCCGCCCTCTGTCCAGGAGAACAGCTGCGGTGTTCATCTTCCTGTGCGCGATGAACACCAAGGGTGCGACCGGAGTATGGTTAGGCTCCGTCACCCTGTCAACGCTGACGCACCGGTTGTTGTGTTGCGAGGCGTCAAATGTCGAACTTGTCATTCTTCGACCGCTCCAAGCAGTTCGCTTGGAACCTCCCCCGTCACCTGTCGCCGGGCGCCAGGATCACGGCCATCGCGCTGTTCCTCCATGCCCACGATGACGGCATGGGCATCTACGTCAGCGTCGAGAACCTGATGAAGTTCACATGCCTGGAGAACCGCACCCAGTACCGGGCGCTGGTCGAACTGGCCAAGGCTGGATACCTGGAGGCGGACGGGTTTCAGCACCACCGCAAGGGCGTGAAGACGCGCCGACGTCGGTTGAACCTTGGGCTCATGAGCAAAGTGCGAGCCGTCGAAGACGCGATTATTGCCCAGAAGCAGGGTGTCACAGGTGGCACTGTGCCGAACGACCACACTGACACTGGTGACACCCACCACACTGTCACCAGTGACAAAACCACACTGTCACCCGTGTCAGACAAACCGAATAGAAGAACCGAAGAGAGAGAACCGACAGAGATTCCTAACGGAATCTCCCACGTGCGCGCGAGTGACGCGATGTTCCTGGCCTTCTGGAGCCTCTACCCGAGGAAGGAGGGGCAGCTTGCCGCACGGCGAGCCTGGGACGACATCACCCGGGAGCATTCCCCGGTCACCGTCCTCACCGCGCTTGAGCATCACGAGTTCTCGATCGACCCCCAATACATCCCCATGCCGGCGAGGTGGCTGTCTCATGGCCGCTTCCTTGACCAGCCGGACGGGGCGGCCCTGTCATGAGCAAGGCGCTGAATTGGGACCGGATGCGGGACGCGGAGAAGATGCGCGGCCCGGCCTTCCCGACCAGGACGCAGGCTCGCATTGAACGGGTGGCCGACGCCTTCATCAGCCAAGCAAACCAGGATGCCGCGCGCCCGCAGCCCAAGAGCAAGAAACTCATCAAGGCCAAGCGGCACTTGGAAAGCCGGGGAATGTTCCCCATCCCGGCGCTCAAGGAAATCAAATCCTGCCGTATGAGGAACGGCAAATGGAGCGCAAAAGTCCTGGCTAAGTGGGGTATCCCCTGGGTTGCGCCCTATGGCGCTCCCCTTGGCTGGCAACAACGCCTAGCCGAGTTGCGGGCAGTCGGGGACGTGAAATGGCGCGGCTGGGATGCCGACACCCCCGAGCGGGAACTGAAATGGCTGTCGAAGCCAGACCACCGGCTCGCTCGCCAACTTGAAAACGAACTGCTTGACCAAGCCCGGTTCATGATCGGGCCAACCAACCCAAGGAGCACGACATGAACAGCATGACCGACCAGGAAGCCGCCGACATCGACCGCCAGGCAGTCATCATCGCCCGAGCCATGCTAGGGCAAATGCCGGCGGACGGGGGATCACCCCTCCTGCTCATCACCGCATTCATCAACGTCGCGGGAAACCTCTACATGATGATGAACCCGCCGCCGGCAGCACGCCCCGCCTTCCGCGCCATGTTTGAGGAAGGCATTGCCAAGGCGCTCGACACCGCCGAGGCACACATGGACCGGGACGGCTCCGGCCTGTCGCACTAAAGGAGAAGCACGATGACCAAACTTGAACTTGTGGCCGAGGCCATCTCGGGTTGCGCCTGGGATCGGCTGTTGGAAGTTGACCGCGACATTCACCGCGCACGGGCACGGGCCGCCATCGAGGCCTTGCGCCCGCTGACGCTGGATATGAACGCCGCCCTGCGGTCCCATGGCATGCCGCACGAGGGCTGGAGCGCGGCGCTGGATTTTGTGGTTGCTGGAGCGGAGTCCCTGTGATGGCCGACGAACGAAGCCTTGCTGCTCGCATGTTGGATCCCGAGACGCAGGCACGCGCCGCGTTGGAATTCTCCCGGCTCGGCTCAAGCTCTGAGGAAGCGGCAACCTGGGCCGTTGCCGCCGCGGTGTTCAGCCTGCGGGATACGGTGGAGCGGGCGATGATGCCGGCGGTGGTGACCGGGGCCGACCCCTGGCACATGACCAAGAACGACTTTGGTTCGAAGGCACCGGAACCCGACAAGAGCCAACTCACGCCCGAGGAAGCCGCCGCCATACGACGGTGGACCGTTTACCCGCACGGGCCGTTCCCCTTTACAAGGACGGACATGGGCTTTGCGGACCAGGCGCTGGCAGACGAAGCGCGGCGCACGCAAGACGCCCTGAATTGCGCGCGCGATCTCATGAGCCGGGACCCCGCCAGCCAATCTCGGCCCGAAGATCGCAGTGTCTTTTTCGGCCCCATTGCCGGTCCGGCCCCCGTATCACCCACCGGTGGATCGCAACTCCAGTCCGCCCAGCGGATGGGCGACAAGCGGCGCACCCAGGCCGACTGCCCGTTTTCGGACGCGGACATCGAGACGATACGGAAGAACGGGTATCGCCCCGCCGTGACCCGGGAGCAGGTGTTTGCCGCGATTGCGGATAGCTCGATCGGCTGCAAAGGCGCCCGCTCTCCGTGTGACCCGGCCAAAACCTGTAGTTGTAAACTACGGACCGGAGCCGTGATGAAGTTGCTGGAGGGCGGGGAATGACGGACATGGAAGAATACCTCGCGGGCCTGAGGCGGGCGACGTGGTGGTGGTCTCGCACAAGCTGGACGGATACCGCGAATGGCCGGTGACCAAGGCGACGAAAACGCAGGTCATCATCGGGGACACAAAATTCAGGCGCGCCAATGGGTGGGAGATGGGACCCGAGTGGGGGCGGAAATCCAACATTGAATACCCGACGAAAAAAGTCGCCCGCATTGCGGCGTTCCGCACCATCCGCGACACGCTGAAAAAGGACCTCACCCTCGAATCCATCCCGGCCATGCGGCTGGCGCTCGATCGGGCCGAGGATCTGCTGAAGGAGGACGGCCAGTGACGGACGACGAGATCAAGGCGCTGATCGTGGAGTGCAGCGCGCCCGGAGCGGAGAACTCGTATCTTGGCTTCGACGCAGTGAAGGCGCTGGCGGAAGACGCCCTCCGCTTCCGCCACATCACCCGGAACGCCGAGCACATGCCGGACCCCGAGCCATACCCAGGACAGCCCACGCGCTACGGGTGGTCCGTTCAGTGGGGAGCCTGGGGCGACCAGCACACCACCCTCCGCGAAGCCATCGACCAGGACATGAGGAAGAAGCCATGACCGAGCACACCCCCGTCCAGGCCGTCACCGTGCCCAAGCTGCTGGAGAGCCATGCGGCGCTCGAAAGGCTTTTGCTGTCCACGGAGGACCGCATCCGCGATGAACTCGCCAAGCAGTACGGCGTGGCCATCGAGGACCGGGTGGAGTTTGCCGCCTTCCGCTACGGCGGCAAGATCATGCGCGTCTGGGTTGTCTCGATCGCCGTTCTCATACGGGAGGGGGCTGCGACCCTTATCGTCTCCGGGACCGTGAACAAGGGGGCGTCGACGCAGCACGCGTTCCCCTGGAACCCCGCCACCTGCACCGTCGTCAAGAAGGGAGAGCCGGGATGAGCCAGACCACTGACGCTGAAGCCCCGAGGGGCGGAGGCTGGTCGCACCCGTCGATGCCAGCCACCCCGAAGCCGCGCCCGATCGGGATTACCCCCAACCAGTGGGGGCTTGTGCATGTCCTGTATGATGACGGGACCGTGTGGCAGTGGTTCCCGGAACACAAGATATGGAGCCCGTTACCTCCAATCCCGCAGGAAAATGGGACATGACCACCTACCGCACCCTCCACGACATGCAGGAGGCCATGGACCGCACCGCCAGGCACATCGAGCGGCAGGCCGAGCAAGACCCGCCCAACAAGCACGCACTCCTGGCAACCGCCAAGGGGTGGAAAGACGCCGCGGCATACGTGCGCAAAGTGATGGCGAAGGAGAAGGACCCGTGAAGATCGAAACCATCGGGGCCGCAACGCTCTATCTTGGCGATTGCCGCGAGTTGTTTGAGGGGATCGGGGCGGTGGATGCCTTGGTCACAGACCCTCCGTATGGGATTGGCGAAAGTAGCCGGCGGGTTGCGTCGCGCCAAAATCTGGCTGCAGTGCGCGATTACGGCGCGTTCGATTGGGACCGCGAGCCGGTGGCGTTTGACACCATATGGGCTGCAGTCGAGAAGGCGGACGCTGCAATCGTGTTTGGCGGCAACTACTATCCAATGCCTCCGTCGTCTTGCTGGCTTGTGTGGAACAAGCTGAACACCGGAGACTTTGCCGACTGCGAACTGGCATGGACCAACCTGCCTATGGCGGTCCGCAAAATCGACTGGCTCTGGAATGGCATGATCCGCAAGGGCGATGATGTGCGGGAACACCCCACGCAAAAGCCGGTTGGCGTCATGGAATGGTGCTTAGGCTTCGTCCCGAACGCCCAAACCATCCTCGACCCCTTCATGGGCAGCGGCACCACGGGCGTCGCGTGCGCCCGCCTCGGCCGGCGGTTCATCGGGATCGAAATCGAAGAACGCTACTTCAACATCGCATGTCGCAGGATCGAGGCCGCCTACAAGCAGGCGGACCTTTTCGTTGAGCAGCCCGTCGCGGAGGACCCCGCCGAAGCCCGGCTGGTCGACCTGTTCGCGGAGCCGGAACCGTGACCCGCCTCCGTACCCTCGCCGGCCGCGGCCTCGCACTCGCCGTCGTCGCCGCATTCCTCTACCAACTCGCCGTCCACATGATCAACGCCGCGCAGTGAGCAAAGAAAAGGGGCCGCCAGCACTACACCAGCGGCCCCAACCTCTTGCAAAGGTCCCCTGAACCAAGGGACCTCACCATACCCACACGCTCAGACGGCGGTCAACGCTCACACACCCCGCAGGTGCGACAGCAGCCGGTCCAACTCAGAACGCAGCGCACCCACCGTGCGCTCCAGGTCATGCAGCCGGCCATGAGCAACAACCACCTGCTCCTGAATGCACCCCATCTCGCGGTTCTCATACCCCGTCGTCGCATTGGCCCACCGGCCAAGCTCCATCAGCGAAATCTGCGCGTCCGTCACATCCAACATGATCCGGTTGACCAGCGCAGGGGGCTCGTTCGCAGCCACATCATCCACGCACATCGTCATCGCCTTCAGATCAGGCGCACCCGCCGCAGAACCACCAACGCGCATCACGCCGCTCGATCGGTCCATCACATCACACACCCCTTCATTATATCAGAAAACGCTAATGAGGATCGAAAGTCTTCCCCCGCACGCGCACACACGCACACGCGCATAATGCGCACGCGCCCGCGGATACATAAAGGAAGATAGTTCCATACCGTGAACCCCCCGCTCCCCTACCCCCAAAAACACCGCCTGTCCACCACAATCTCCACACCCACGACTCCCTCCCAACCTCCAATATTTTCCGCCAAATAAAATTCTGCGAAATTCAAAGCTGCACCACACGACCTCACCACACACCATGTCCGCAGCCCACAACAACCGCGATGCGAAACGCAATTCTTCCTGAACTTAAAAAATCCGGGGGACACCGAACAACAATCAAACCCCGAAGCCGATCAACAGCACAGGCACCACGCACCAACAGTCGCACACCCGAACCACACGCCGACATCAATAACCGTTCCCATTCCAGCACAACTGATTTTGGAAAATGGCGCTGGTAGGTGGAGAAAAATCTGCAAATTCCCCGACAGCGATCGCAGCCGTTCATTGGCAATCCGGCATGACCACTTTTCGGAATTGCATGTGACAGGGGGGGTGGGTCCCTATAATTGAATTGGTTGACCTGGTTGACGGGGGGTGGGGGGGCCTCAAGAGGGGCACCCGAAGCATCGGCCTTCGCCAGTCACACACACACACAGCACGGGGGCAGCGGGCAGGAGCAAGCGGCCAGGACATTGAAGCGGGGCGACCGATCCAGGCTTGTCCAATCCTATACGCTCGTTTAGGGTCGGACCCACACGACAGACCCCGAGGACAATCATCCCATGACCGACACAGCCACGCCCCAAGCGCGGGCCATCGCTTATCTGCGCGTCAGCACCCAGCGGCAAGGACGCAGCGGCCTCGGCCTTGAAGCGCAGCGGGACATCATCACCCGTCATTGCCAGACGCACGGCATCACCATCGCAGGCGAACACATGGAGGTGGAGACCGGCAAAGGCGCCGACGCCATCGACCGCCGGCCAGAGCTTAAAGCGGCCCTCGCAGCGGCCCGACGCATCCGCGCCCCGGTCATCGTGGCCAAGTTGGACCGGCTATCGCGGGACGTCGCGTTCATCGCTGGCCTTATGGCGGCTCAGGTCCCGTTCACCTGCTGCGACATCCCCGACGCTGATCCTCTCATGCTGCACATCTATGCGGCGATGGCAGAGCAGGAACGGCGGATGATATCGGCCAGGACCAAGGCCGCATTGGCAGCCAAAAAGGCTGGTGGCGCGACCCTCGGCAATCC
>Ga0181363_1000006_pt1 | contig 59533 bp, 78 predicted proteins | sample Fa13NDMLBSN_FD_130109 | JGI IMG/M metagenome (GOLD analysis project Ga0181363, IMG submission 130109) | Freshwater viral communities from Lake Michigan, USA - Fa13.ND.MLB.S.N | ecosystem: Environmental > Aquatic > Freshwater > Lake | place: USA: Michigan | collected 2013-09-23
ATCAACAATGGATACATGCCTCACTATGGTGAGCTGATGTTTGAGAAATTAAACGCTGTCAAGGAGTCAACTCCTGTTGGTGATTCTGTTTCTAACGCTTCTCCTTTGTCGATCTCCAAGGCTTATAATAACTTGAAGGCTAAACTTTTCGGTAAGTGGACTAATAGATCAGGCACATCTGAGATGATCAGAGGAGGTGGTTTATTCTTCGTTGATCAGGTACTTGGCAACTTCAAATCAAAGCCAATCTTCAGCGCATTGTGGGAAAAAATATCAGAAGCTCAGGCGTCATTCCAATCCTCGATCGGTCAAGTAAATAAAAAGTTGGATGCTGCTCAAGATGCTGTCGCTAAATCATTCTCTTACAACGCTAATAAAAAGTTAGAGTCTTCGTTCAAGATGATGGCTTACATGATTCAACTTGAATATGAGAGCAATCCCGGAAGCAAGCAAGTAAATCCTGCATCTGCCTACATTAAAGAAACAATCAAGTCAATCAAGAAAGGCAACACTAAGTATGGTGATGCTGAGATTGAGATGCTTCAAAGAATTCTTAATGAGAATGGAGATGTGGATAAGGACGCGCTTTACAATTCATTCAATAACGCTGAGAAAAATGCCATCAAAACAATTAGAGAAATCAATGATGGTCTAACTGAGAAGGCCATGTTCACAGCGGCTGTAATCAGAGGTCAGAGAATTGATGTACTTAACAACTACATCCACTTACCTGTAATGGCTGAATACAATCCGGACGATAGTGTAACTGCAACACAGCTTTCAAATAATTATAACGCAGCTTTACAACCTTCCTCAAAGGGTAAGAACCTTGTTGAAAGAACACAGGGTGCAAAGGCAATCAACTTTGACGTGTTCGCATCGGCTCAGAGAGGGGCTAAATTTACACTATTAGATTATCATATGACTTCTCCTATCAGAACGGCGAGAAAGACGCTTAATGAGGTTGAGAATAGATATGGTGATGACTTTACAAAACAGCAACGCGAAATTTTCAATGCTATTAGAAATGGTTTTGAAGAGTCTGTTTCAAATGTATTGACCAATAACTTCGTTGCCACCTCATTTGGCGATGCTGTTGTTGACTTCATTTCAAAGCAGGGTTATAGAGCTGTACTTGCAGGATCATTGAGGTTCATTGCGGAATTTTCATCCAATATAGGATTCGCTTTAATAGCAGGAAGACAAGCGTTTGCTGCCGGTATAAAGTACTTTGACATCATATCATCTCCTGATGCTGTAAAGATCATGGAAAATGTGAAGAGTAAGCAGATAACTCGATTGTATCATGGCGACACATTGAGCGGAAGATTCATTGATCAATCTGTTCTTAGTCAGACGAGTGGTATTAAATCAACAACAGCTAAGGGTGTTATTGCTAATAAGGTCAATCAGATTTACAACATGTCCTTGAAGAAGTACAAGAATGGCGTTGAGCTTATCGCTGACACGTTAATCTCTACTCCTGATAGGGTTATAATGAGACCGATTTGGTTTGGTCAGTTCGCTACTGAGTTTAAAAAACAATCAGGCGTTGAGGTTGACTTCAAGAAGATTGCTGAAGGTAATGAGGCTTACATGAGGCAGTACAAAGATGCAATTAATGCATCTAAGTTACGTGCTGACGAGATGTCTGTACTTGCCGGTGCTACTGACAACCCATTTATGGGTATACTTAAAGGTACTTCTAAACCAAATCAGGGAGGTCTTGTAAAGGCTTTCAATAACTTCAATACATACATGACTCGATTCGCGATATACGAGTACACCACTGCTCGTCAAGGAATTTATGCGGCAGTTGGTAATGGTTCTGTATCAAGGAAGGAAGGCATTGCTTTGCTTGCTGCAGTAACTACACGTATGACCGTGTATACATTGATGACTAATATGTTTGCTCAAGGATTAGGTGGTCTTCTTGGAGATGAGGAGGAAGAAGATGAGAAGAGCTTGATGCAAAAACTTGGACAGGCATTCGCGTCCACATTTTCATCATTGGCACTCGGAAGAAACTTCGGTAACTTTACAAAGAGCTTGATAAACTTTGGAGTTGAAGAAGTAAATGAGGAGTTGTTGACTGATTTGAGGAATGGTGATTACGATCCGTACAAAGATGGTATATCATTCTCTGCTATACCAAAAGAAAAGAAAGTAGGTGACACGGGTTTTGGTGACTTTGCTTTAAATATGGCAGGTTCATTCTCTCCTGCATTAAAGACAACTGATCTAATTATAAAGAAAGCTTTTTCTAAAGAGAAGAAAGAAGAGGATGCTATCGAAAGAAGCGAGAAGGAGAACACAATCAGGATCCCTCTTGAGGTATTAGGTAACATGGGTATGATTCCTCTTTACAAGGATGTAAAGAAAGAAGTGATGAACGAGATTTACAAAGACCTTCGAAATGCTGACAAGAAGGCTGAGGATAAAAAGCAAGCTGAGAAAGAAATGCTCCATGGCTACGAGAACAGAGAGGACATGAAGCGCTACGATCCTGAGTTGTATGATGAGGTATTTGGAAAGGATTCACCGGGGTATGACGCTGCTCAAGCTAAGAAGAAATTAAAGCATGAGATGGATTCAATTGAGAGGAGAATGAAGGATGAGTTGTACGACTACATACCTAAGAAGAAGGGAGGTTTTGGATCTGAAGGAGGATTTGGATCAGGCTCAGGTAAGAGTAAAAAGAAAGGTGGATTCGGATCTGCCGGAGGATTCGGATCGGGAGGGAAATAAAAAGTGCGGTTACTTGAACCGCACATATTTTAATCCTTTCTGCTTCTCATAGAAGGCGACTATCTCATCATCGGAATGCATCACCTCACCCCTAAGGTGGGTTGGTCTTCCGTATATGATGCCGTCATCGCAGCACCAAATAACCACTGAGGTGATTCGCTTATCTATAAGCTTTGACATTTTACTAATTGGAACGGACAATGGATAAGCGTTTCGAATATTTCGACTACGGTTGACTATCTCTGCGTAGGCGATTAACTTCTTATCCTCATTAAAGATTTTGAAATCAACATCAAGTGGATCAAGCTTTTGATATGATCCACCAAATGTATTCACGAAAGTTTCTATAGCTTTTTTCTCTCTGTCAAAAATCATCTTCTTCAATTGACTTTAGGATACACCGAAGATCCATGATTAGAAACCGGACATCCGTTTCTACCTTTTTGAAATCTCGGTCTACGATGTTATCGTATGTATCCGCTAACACTTTGTGATAGCCATTTATTCTAAGCGCTATTCTCTCTGCTCTTTTATTTTCATTGTCCATAATCGAATGGGTTATTCCCTTTTAAATCCGTTAAACATCGTTCGGATCTTCTTCTCCACCAATTCCTCATCTCCTTCTACGATCCTCTCTTGAATCAATTCGATTATATTCTTTATGTTGTTGTATGCAGTAACCTTCTTTGACAATCTAACTAACTTGTAATTCAGTTCAAATACCTCATGCTCAAGCTCTTTAATCCTCTGCTTATACATAGCGTCAGTAATTGGTTTAAGCATGTCATCATCCGGCTCCATCATTAAGGCTGACTTGCATTTCTTATACATGTCAAACAAGTTCTTGTCATGTACAAAGATATAATCAATATCTCTAAGATAATGAATGATGCTCGCGTGGTCTTTTCCTATTGTATCTCCGATAAATTTATAAGGATATCCCTTCTCTCTCATTATCTTTGAATACACTCTTCTCGCATCCACAAAGTCTCTTCTTCTTGTTTCTTTTTCAATATCTACAGAGAAGACTGTCCTTATCAACTCTTTTACTCTATCAACGTTCTCATTCTTTTCCATAAAATACATCTACATTTAATTCGTGATTCTTTAATTCTTTTATTCGATACTCTTGAAGCTTTGACAACCTACCGTTGTGGGCCTTGACTTCAATGAATAACACATCGGATCCCTTTGGTATTGCTATCAGATCAGGGATGCCATTCTTATTGGTCTTAACCAACTTGATGACATAGTATCCCTGATCCTCAAGCTCCTTGATTTTCTTACTCTGTACCTGCTGCTCTGTTGCCATTAGTTCAGGTGAATAAGTTCTTGCTCTGTCAGCATCTCTCGTATTGAGTTGTCAACGCTTATTGTTTCAGCAATCAGATTGATCAGCGCTTCAATATCACTCTCAGGTATCATGAATCTTTTACCAAGGAAGTAGGTGAATGGTGCACATGAATCATCAAGACTTATCTCAAGCAGCTGAACCGCTAATTGCTTCTGAGGTAACACAACCCTTGCTGCTATAATGTGATACTCCATGCCTCTCTTTATCCACTTGTTAGCGGGGATTGTAGTAGGCTTATTGCTGTCGTCTATGCAAACACTTTTAATCATTGTCTTTATTGAAAAATTTAAACTCTATTAAGTGAATAATGTAGCCGAGTATTGACGCCGCTACATAGAATGCTAAGATAATTAAGATTGCTTCGTCCATACGATCTTATTAAGATCAGGTCTAAAGTAATTAGGACCTTTTAAAACCTTACCATCTTCTCGGTACACCGGCTTACCGTCAGGTCCAAGCTTGCTCATGTTTGATTCATGTACCTCAGTGAACATGTCCTCTAATCTGTCAGCTACTCCAAGGTCTAATGCATACCCTATTAGCAGATACATCTGATCGATAATCGCGTCACATCTTTCTGTTAGATCAGGAGCGTCTTTCATTTCATCAAGCTCCTCTTGTATGAGCCTCTCATGTAGATGCTTGTTCACATAGACATTCCCTTGGTGATGTCTTGAATTTACAGGTAAGTTAAATTTCTCCCTGAATTCTTTAACTTGTTCAATTTGTTTTTTCATCTCTTCAATGTTTTCTTAATTATGTCCCACTTACTTTTAAATACTACGTTCTCAAATTTACCAATGTCATAGTTGAAGAACCAATTCGATCCCATCATGCTCCAATATTTATAGTTACATACTCTGCATATTTTTACTCGACCTTGATCATGAGGACGTTGGTACTTCATTCTATCCTTTTGAAACATAAACAATGGGAACTTGCGGTTACAACTAAAGCACTTCTTCATACAAATAATCTTAATTGGTTTTTAGAAATGTGATCATCTGTCTTTACTACCTTGGATTGTTCAAGCTTAAGTTGATTCTCATCCCAAACAAGCATAAGCTTCTTCATATAGATGGCATGGTCAAGTGATTCCTCATACGCATGCTGCATCCATTCTCGTTCAGATAGCACAGCTTTATCAACACTGACTCCGTACTTTTCAATTCCCATTTTCTCTCTGCTTCTAAGATCTTTCATGACCTGAGCATAAACTTGTTTTGGTCTACCCATTTTCTATTCGTTTTTTAAAGTTGCGTTTAAGTTATTGTAATATTTACCATTAAGCTTTATACTTCCTTGAGCGTATGATATTTTTCTTGATAAGCAAAAATCTTTAATTGAATTAAAGGTAACCCCTGTTAATTCACAATACACCTTTTTGCTAATTAGTTCTTTTAATCTTTCTATTTTCTCCTCAGAGTGTATTGGTTTTTTATAATTATCAGACTTGACATAATGAATTCTGTTTTCTCTTGGCGTAACCCACTCTAAGTTTAAATAGCTATTGTTTTCCCGGTTTAAATCTATATGATTCACGAAATTCTTTCCATTTTCTTTATTACAGAAAGCGTCAGCAACTAATCTGTGGATATAGTGCATTTTCCTAATCCCGTTATTATATAACAACACAGCTAAATATCTATCTGTTAAAACATTTTTTAAATGTTTGTTCCTTGAGATATTTAATACTAATCCTGAGTTGGATATCATGTAGTTGGGATATCCATTTATTTCTTTATACTCCATGCTTAATGAATTTTTCAAAGTGTTTGAGCGTGTAATCTTTCTTCTTAGTAACCGCATCATAGATGTCACTCTCAATCCCTCCTCTTGTGAATATCCAATACACATTGTTCTCCGGTCTATCCTTAGTGGTCATCCTATCCTTGGCCTGCCAATAACTCGTAGCGCTGAAGTCAATGTTGTAGAACACCAAGTACTCAGCTTCCTTCAGTGATATGCCCTCTCTACCTGATACAATCTGCAGAGCAATATTTTTATCAGTGTCTTTGAAGACACTCAATTCAGTGGTAATGTCATCACCAAACACTTGTTTCAAAACATTGTACTCTTCTTTGAACTTATAGAAAATACCTATCTTACATCCTTCAAACTGTTCCTTAATGAACTGAGCCTTGCTATCGTCAATGATCATTGAATTACCACTCTCAAACTTGATAGTACCGGAGTACATCTGATGAAGCTTCATCATTAGTTTAACCGGAGTATCTGCGAGTATAACTTCCTCCTTCCCCTCAATAACCAAGTCCTTCTGCAATCTCTTACACATGTTGTAGGTAGATGGCTTCATGTCAACGTAAAGGATATCCTCAATAACCTCAGTAGTAAAGCCTGCCTCTGACTGTGTGTAGCTGATGGTGTATGGTTTCATCACATCCAAGATGGTCTCCTTGCCTCTTGAGTAATCATTGACAAACATACCATTTACTTTTTTCTGCTTCACATCAACATACACAGCGCAGAATTTGTAGAAATTTACAAAATGTTTAAATGGATTTGTTGGTATGCCATACACTTGGTGGTATATCTGAGAATAACTCTCCGGCGTTGGCGTTCCCGAAAGTAATATCACATTTGGTCTATGCCTCTTGATCACCTCCTTTACCAACTGAGCTCTTGAGCTTGGCTTTGGAAACGCGCCCATGCTATGAGCCTCATCACAGATGATAGTGTCCCATGTCTTATCATTCATCACGTGGTGCAAGCTCTCATAGTTAACAACAGTCATGTCAAAGAATGGAGACATCATCTTGTAGTCATTCTCAATCGAACTGATAGCTTTCTTCTTGGTTACAAAGAGAACATTAAACGATCCAATCTTTGAGCAGATCCCAAGACTTGTCAGTGTCTTGCCGGTTCGAACCTCCATTGCAAGGTAAAGGAACCCATGCTCATTAAGGATCTTAGCTCCTTGATGAATGATCTTGGTTTGATAATCCCTGAACTGAACAGTCCCGCTAATGGTAGCTGTAGGTGTAATCTTGTCTTTCATTTCTTCAGTGTTTGGATTTGAGTAGTACTCCAAGCTTCTAAGTATTCGATCAATCACCTCTTTGTCTGTCTTGAACTTAGGAACAATACGTTCTACGTTTTTATTCTTAACCTTCTCCTTGATTGTTTTGGTGGCGAGAACCACATCCCTAATCAGGGTGAGGTTCTCTACCATCATCTTGTTGCTGTAGAATGGGGTGCGTTCTATAATGTCTAACGCTTCAGTTTCCTTTTGCATACGCTACATTTTGTTTTAGTTTCATACAATTCGATTTCAGGATAAGGACACTCACATGCTTTCTCCTTATGCTTGCCTGACTTATCGAATGTCTTGTCTATAAACTTGCTTAACACTGCACACTTGTCGAACATTTCAATCTGCTCAAAGTATTTTAGTATAAACATCAAGTTGTCATACTTAAGTTCATCCTCAAAGTCATGGGAGAATAGTGATACGTTTGAATCTAACACATCATCTATGTTTACCTTACCAATAATTACATTGTAAGAGTTGATCATTGCGATGTGAATCTTCTGTTGCTCTGTCATATTTTTAATTGTGTTTGTAATTCAACGGGCGGTTTCTTTCTAATAATAATCCATCTACCTGACTGATCCCTTCCCTCCTCAGGCATGATGCCTTCTTTGAACATGGCATAGGATACAAGCCACTTGTAAAATCTTGTCCTACTAATTGTCATTCTTGACTTAGGCCCGTAGTCAGGATACTCTTCAACGAATGCAAAGTATAGGTCATTCTTGTAAAGCCTACATCCGGACTCAAGGTTAACGCTACCATCTTGACCATCAATCAATCCACACCACTCGATAAACTCATGACATGTCTCAGCTGATAGCTGACGAATCTTAAGGTTAACAAATTTACTCTTTACAAGTCCTGTACGCAAATAACTCTTGAGGCATCCGACCATGTAGTTATCAAACTCGCACCAATCATCATCGTTCCAATCACCAAACATCAACTTACCAAACTCATCAAGCGGAGTGAACGCTTTGCTGTAGTACTGATGCAGCTCAAGCTCCCACTTACGGCGAGCGAATGAATTACCCGCTCCTTTGATAGCGTAGTTGGTAGTGATAGCAATCTTAGGTGACTTACTGAATGGTATCTTGATGGCATCCTTGTTCTTCTTCTCAAGAGTCAAACCCTCAGTAACCACTGAGAACAACCGCTCAAAGTCAAAGTGTTTCTTCACGTCATCAAAGCAGAGTATCTGCGTATCTGCTGATACTAACTGATAGGCAAAGCTACGCTCAAATGTGAATGACTTACCATCGATAACCACAAGCTTCTTGAGTTGGCTGAGTGCGCTCATAAGCAAACCCTTACCCGTACCACCCTCAGGGTTGTCACTAATCACCTCATCATTTAAGATAACGGCAGGGCAGAAGGATAGGTTCTTGTACCCGTGCATTAAGAATCCAACTGTACTCTCCATAGATTTAACCCGCTCCGGATCGGATCCGTTAATGTTGGATATGAATTTCTTGAAGTCACACCGGTCAGTCACATCACACTGAGTGAACACTCGGTCAATGACATGGTCTTTCCAAACGTATCCGCCAAGGTCTAAGTAATCAATAGGAGTCACCCCATCTTTACTGATCTTGATAGCGCAGTTCTTGTAGTAAAGGTAGGCTGCATCCTTGGTGTCAGCTATGAAGTAGATGTCAATGGTTGACAACATGGATAAGAACTCCTCTTTGAAGAATCTTGTATTGTCAGCGAAGTAATTGTACACAGACACATCATCAAGCTCAAGAAGATGCATAAGAACAAAGTCCTTTATCTCCTTCTCTGATGTATGGTCAATGAGATTGTTGGTCACCTTGACAAACACATAATTCTTGCCACCCTCAGGGCAATACTTATAGAACCCATTATCCTCTAAGAACTGCTTAAACAAGATGTGAATAATCTTGATAGCACCCTTGTCATTCTTACTCCAAAATATCTGCTTAGCATTCTCCTCTTCTACTTTGTTGAGCACAGATTCAATTACCTCCGTTTCCAAGTTGGAGTCATGCAGTTGGGAACGGATCTCTTTTTTTGGTACACCTCTCCTGAGCTTTGCTCTGATTTGGTTTATCCTCTCCTCATCTTCGTAATACTTAGTGCCAAAGTTAGCGGTGTTTGAATAGGCGGATGATATGGTAATGCCTATCTCCTTAAGCGTAAAGCTATCGTCAGCGTATTGCTTTAAGATGTACTCAGCCAAGCTTCTGTTAATACCGAAATCATTCATAGCCATAGCCAAGATGTAGCAGTTCTGATTGCGCTGACCTTCAACCATTGGATACTTCTTTGTCCACCACTTAACAAGTATCTCCACAATCTTATTCTCATCCGTGATAGGGATCGTTGGTGAATCTTTAGACCGGCTTATCTCAGTGTACTGAATCTCCTCAATCGTATCCCATATGGATGAATTGTCATTGACGTACAATAAAGGGTCATAGGACTCATAACAAACTCGGCTGAGGTTCTTACTCGTCTTGTCAAAGTAAATTGAATTAAAGTGCTTTTCTAAGCTATTGAAGTAGTTAACATGGTTGTCCGGATCAGCCGGAATCTTAACCAATACCTTTAGCCCATTACCTGATGGGGAGATGAAGACTGAGAACACGTACTTGCTTTTGGTAAAGTTCTCCTTGTCTTGGAGTAACTCCTTCTGCTTTACGTAACCATCAAAGTCTAAGCAGATGAGACCGCTATGCTCAACGATTGAATTGTCTGCACGCTTGTTGAATGAACCACTGAAACAGATGGCCGGCAACTGCTTCTTGATTTCATTGCGCTCAGCTTTTCTTTTCTCATCGCGTACTCTTCTGACGATGTCTTTTGATGCGCCATTCTTGATCCTCTCAAGGATCTTATGAACCGGCCGGAAGAACGGAGTGTCCGTATCTTTAATGCTTTTGAATATTGTGACGTTCATATGTCGAGTTTGTGATAGATTTTTTTATCTGTATCCCTTGGTATATCTATACTATGTCTTTTATGTCGATTTATTTCTTTAATTTAAAATAATAAAAAAAGAAAAGAATAAGAGTATATATATAGAGAAAAAGGGGTGAATGTGTTAGCATTTTTGCCATTGTTTGTTGCCAAAAAAAGGGGGAGGATTCCCCCTTTTATATGGCTCACCGCTTGATTAGAACGGGATGTCATCATCTTCTTCTGCAGGCGCAGGCGCCGGAGCCTTTGATGGTTTTGATTTAGCATCACCACCTTTACCTTTAGGTTCAAAGGTGTCAAGCTCCATGTAATAGCTACCGCTACGTGCTTGCTTAACGTCAAGGTTAACCCATCCGTTTTTCTCGTGCTGCTTCATGAAAGCTACAGCATCTTCAATTTTAATACTCACTCGACCGACAACAAAGTCAGGAGCGTTTTCGTTTCTCTTGAAAGAGAAACCATCAGCAAAGATTTTTTCTTCTGCCATTTTGATTTGTTTTATATGCCCTAATCTATTTGTTAACTGAGACCGGAATCTTTAGGGCTAAACGCCAATCTCAGTGGGTGTCTTTGAAGACACTATCTTACCATCCGGTTTCGTTTGTTACACAGAAGTCGCTACCTACAGCTGCATTCATCCATACATCTTGATCGAAGCAGAACTTCTTCTTGTTACCGGAGCAATCGTTTCTAATCTCCAACCAATAACATTCGTTATCAATCCCGTCATTAGCGATTACACCGCAGTTGCATTGCTCCTGCTCTTCTTTTGTACAAGAGAAGAGTATCAAAGATACTAATCCCATAAACATAATTGTTTTTTTCATTTGATTTGATTTAAAAGTTTGTAGTCAGGACAGGATTCGAACCTGCAAGTAAAGGATTAGCGCTTAGCCTTTACACTCTTATTTCTGAAGCGCGTCTACCATTCCGCCACCTGACTATGTTGTGACTATCTCGTCAGTCACCAACGCCCCTGCTTGAATTATAGATATATGTTACACAATCGCATCGCTAAACCTAAGTCATTCAAGCTGTGTCTATACCAACCGCGAGGCCACGGTACAAGGTTAAATAATAGCGACGCTTAAAAGGTTAATCCAATATCTCGTTGATAAAGTAATTGTCAATGTCATCAGTCGGATTGTCACCGAAGTAACGATCATGTATCTCAATAGCCTTAGCAACCTTGGTCTCACCACCCTTGATAAAGTTCTCAGTGGGTGTAAAGATACCGAGCTGACCGGTTACCTTATCAACAACATAGAACACAAGAGGCTTGCCAAACAACTGCTGATAGATGTAAGCTTGGCTGTCGTAATTGTAAGCCTTGGCTGAGTACTTGAACTTATGGATGTCAGACGTTGTCTTAAGGTCTATCAGAATATCATTAGTCATGATGTCTGTCTTACCTTTCCACATCTTACCTTGGATACTACCTATAGCCGGCACCTCATACTGATTACCATCTCGGTATATCTCATCGTAGAATGCGATGTTACCACGCATCTTTAGAGCAAGGTTCTCCATCTCCTCCATCTCTTTCTTGAGTAAGCAGAACTGAAGATTGTTAGCTTCAACAAACGCTTTGTACTCTTTGGTTGTGCGAGTGCTTACATCAACGAACAAAGTCTCCTTAGCTTTCTCAGGCTCGATAAGCAATTGATGGAAGTATCTACCTTCAGCAAACGCTTTGTTATCTTCCCTCGATACACCATACATCGAGGGATTATTAAGCAGCGTACCTATGTCAGAGTTGGATAAGAACTGCTTACCAAACGCTCCATAGTAGTCAGCGTCATTCTGCAGTTTCTGTAGTACCTGATCCATCTTGTGCTGATTTAATAATGTTAGCTATTTCTTTCTTGATGGCAGGAGACATCTTGTACTTGCGGGTAAGTTGTTTACCTATCTTCTCAACACCGAGTGCTGCATTGGCTTGAACATAAGCTGATACCTTAGTCCAATTGTCATCACCCTTCTTGAGTTCTATCAAGTTGTCTGCAGGAGTAGGCTCATCTTTCTTCGGTGTCTTTGAAGACACCGGATGAGATGGCTTGTCTGTAGTTACCTCAGGCACATCCTCACCTGTCCATAAGCTAAGGCCAAGTCCATGCATAGCAATCGCCTTAGCAGTTGAGCGTTGGATAGTCTTGTTGACATCAGTTGCTGTAACCTTCTCAAGTGGAACAGCATTGTTACGGAAGTCCATGATAGGCAAGTAGTCAATATGCTCAAGGCCATTGACCGTGATACCAACTTTGACGTATGCAGTCTTGCCATCTGTGAAGTAGTTGAATCCGGTATGGTCATGCTCATACACCTTACGTTGCGCGTCAGGGTATACAGCCTTGAGCATTGCCCATGCATTAGCCCATGATAAGTAATCAAGGTTACCCTTGCGCTCGATTTTTTCTTTAACGCTTATCTCCGATAGCGTAGCAAAGATTGATTTTTTCTCTGACATATTTGATTTGATTTGATTTGATTTAGAATACAGAACGCTCGATATCTTTTACGATACTAACGTAGTCATTGTCACCTCTCATGCGGTCTTTCACTCTATTGATACCGTAGATAATAGTTGAGTGACCTATGGTAAAGCCTGCGTCATTCATCCACTTCTCAATGTATATCTTTTTGATTTGTCTCTTGTCACACAAGAAGAAAAGCAACTGCCTTGCATCCACAATGTTGCGATGCTTGGTCTTTTTTATTAAGTCATCAGGCTCGATGTCGAATAATTCGCACACCTTGCTGACGTACTGATTGAATATATCTTTTTTCATTTGATTAAATTAGGATTACAAATATACTACATTTTGTTTAAATGTCGTTCATATTATTCTTTTTATTTAGCTGATTTATCAGATCGTCGAATGCGACTTCATAAGAATCGGTGAATGGCATTAACCAATCTAAGCAGTAGTCAATCATGCTCTCATCTACTTGAGTGCCGGTCATTCTCTTTAAGTATACCCTACCTTGAGATAGCAATTCAAAGATGCCATCATCATACATGGTCTCAATCTTATGTTGGAACATTCTAATCATGCAGATTACACCTTCGTTTGTTATAGTGCACACACCACCATCTTCGGTAACTATTACTGCATACTTTTTATCGTCTGATATTTCAATTCCGTAGTTCATTTGCTATTGATTTATAAATGCTTTGATATTCTGAGTCAACCCACTCTTCAATCTCTTGCATCTTTGATTCATCAAATTTATGAATCCAATATGATTGGTTTCGTAATTCATTCTTTATAATCTCAGAATTGTCAAGTGAATCTTCTGAAAGAGCTGACAGATTTATTAAAACAAACCGAGTAGGCTCACCGCTTTGAGGATCAGGAACATTAGCGTTCCAACTACCTACTGATAGGCTATCTTCATTTGTTTCGTAAGCAATACATTCTTGGTGGGTAAATCCGCTTATCTCTTCTTGATTAAAGAATGTGAATACATCACATGGGTTGTTCGCTAATAGCAATATGTATGTTGCTGTTATTATTTTTATCATCTCGATTTCATTATTAAGTTCATTATACTTTCTTCAAATGGTGAAGGAGAACCGGAGTATCTGACATCCCCAAATGTGAGGATGTCAGCTACGTACTCGGTTCTTGTGGTTAAGTCACCCTTAGTGTGAGCAAACTTGAAACCAACTTGGTCGTCAAGCTCGCGCTCTATTGTAATGATAAACCTTTCCATGTCATTGCGTTTTACTTCTCACATCGAGGACGCGAAGATACAAATCAACATCGAAGCTACCTCCTTTGTCTTTGCACTGAGTTAAACTTTGTTGTGTCCAAAACTTGATGGCTCTGCCTAAGTTGAATGGCTCGCGGGGTTTATATGGTTGTATCATATCAGCAAAATATTACGTCTTTGAAAAATACTGTCTGCAATATAACATCAGCTGTGATGCCGTCGTCATTCTCGTTGATAGCATCAAGCAAATGTTTAGATGGAGCCATGCTTACACGCTCATGCACGTCAGCAAGAGTGATGGTTGATGGATCAACACCATCTTCCTCGTCCATAAGCGTCAGCGTGTACCCTTGTCTGAGCATCTCCATCCACACATCCTCAAGGCAAGGGCTTTCACCCTTGTCCTTAAGAACTTCCTTCGCTTTCTGATACTCATCGTCATTGTACTGCATCTGAAGACCGTAGTATGCAATCTCATGACCATTGCATAGGGAGTTGTAGAAGATTTCTTCAGACTCCTTGTGTGTTAGAACTATTTGCATAACACCTCCATGATTTCAGATTTGAATGTAGCGTCTTGGAAAGAACCACTTGACTTGAAGTCAGACTCATCGATAGATACATTAGCAGATACTCTAAGCTCACCGCCATACTCATTGGTATCAAACTCAACGCATGATTCATAGTCATAATTTTCTGCACAATCCTCAGCGTACAAGTGAGCAAACTGCTCAGCAAGTTCAACGATTCTGTCAATCTTTTCTTCCGATATTGCTACCGGTGGAGTGTCTTCAAAGACACTATCAAGATTGGTTGATACTAACTCTGCAAACTTCTTGACTATCTCAGATACCTCTGAGCGTGTGAAGATTGAACCGCACATAATGTCTGCGTAATTTAATTGGTTAAGGAAAATGTCCTTTGTTTTCTCGATTTCTACTTGATATTTCATTTTTCTAATTGATATTTGGTTGAACTTATTTCTTTGTAAACGGGTAACTTGGCGGTGAAGAAGCGTTGAATGCTATACACATCCATCCATTGTACGCTGTCAAAAAAACCGTCGGTTCTTTTAACGTAAAGCCTCCACATATTAGGGCCACCAAAGTCATCTGTGCATTTTTCCGCTTTGAGGTTTCCTTGGATAACCTCTTTGTATTCAATTTTACTCATGGCTGTACGTGTTTAAGTTTGTACCATACCACCTCCATAACATATGGATCGGTGAGTGCTTCATTTAATATGCGATGACAAAACTCATCGCTCGCGTCAGGGTAAAGTTCCCTGACGTCTTGAGTCGACCATAGGTTGTCGACAAAGTACCCTGCTTGTTTCAGAACAAGCTTAGCATTGGCAATAGCCACTTCTCTTGATAATTCCATAGTTATTTATTTAAATATGATTTGATTGTATTTATGACAGCCTTTTCCTTGAACAACTTTTCTATAGAATAGTATGCAACACCGCTGCTCTGAGCAGAACTTTCAAAGTACAAATAATCTATTGATTGAACTGCGTGAGTCTGTGACTCATTGAACACCCGTTTTTTAGCAAACTTCATATCAATTCTCAACACTCTATCTTGCCAATGTTTATCATGTGGGACAATGTACCACGTCCAACCGTACGATACGTCATTATTCGAAGGGTGATGGATGTAGAAATGCTCATCAAATTCACTCTCAAGCATCTCATTTATTCGCCCCACTTCTAACCGAGCGTTCTCAATAAACGCTTTGTTCTTGAGATCGATTTCAGCCTTGGTTTTCTCCCAATCGTCTTTTTCTTTGTATATCTCGTCCCAATTTAAGAGACCTTTTTTACCTGCGCTCACCGGCGCATTCATCTTGGTGAACTCACTTACCAAGGAGTCCACGATTGCTTGTTGCTTTTCTGTCAACATATTTATTTGGTTTTAATTACGAATCCACTTTGGTCTTTTTTGGCCTGACCTTTAGCCTTAAGTCCTAACACAGTCCCGCCGGGGATGTCAAGCATGAGGTCATCACGCTCGTCACCATCAACTACGGGGTACCCATTCCATGTGTCGGGTAACTTGTCAAACACGACAGCTACAATACCACCATTTGCAAGCACGTCAAGTGCCTCATGCTCATTGTCCTCAGACCTTGAGAAGGTGACTACGTATCGATTAGGAAGAGTGTCTTCAAAGACACTCCGTTCCTTTATCTTGGTGTAGTCATAGAACACTACGTTTTCGCGGATGACATGGCGTTTGAGCAGTCTGTTTACAATGTTGGTGTCAGACGTGCCATTGAGTCGCACAGCCAACTCAGTCACGCGCTTGGCTCGTATGTTTATCTGCTTAGCAATGCTGTACAGCATGACGTCAGGCTGATGTATCCACATCTCAGTGCGCTCAGCGCGTGCCTTCTGCACATTGCTAAATGCGCCACGTCCTGCAGTGTACAAGCACGATGCAAGGCATCCCGCGCTTGCCTTGGGGCATAGATTCCGACCAATGCTATTCTGCTTTGCCGGACTCATGTAGAGAATCAATGTGTCGCGCACATTCTTCTTGGTCTTGGAGTTCGATGAACCCTCACTCAAATATTTTTTCATGGTGTACAATTTTATTTTTACATCTTACAATTACTTCGTTACTATGCAGGTCGTACTTTAAGTCGTACCAATTAACGCCGATTTGAAAGGCGATGTTGAACACTTCGTCCATATCAAATGTGCAGAACATGAACTTCACAAACTCCATGTCCACCTCAAAGTAGTGGTCATCCTCCTCCCACTCAGTGTAGTATGATTCCCCGTAGTAATCAGAGGAAATACTATCCCACTCAGCAGGTGTATAGTTTTTGTGCAGACATTCGTCTGAGCAGTAGTAGGCTGAGCCCATGTCTACTAAGTAGCCTTCGTTCATGCCACTCCCGCATTCACAACATCTTCTTGCGTATCGCATATTCTAATAGTTTATAAAATGAATAATCATCTGACTCATACAACTCTTCGAGTTGTGACTCTTTAAGAAACAGCTTCGAGTGTCCCGGCTCAAAGAAGAAGTGACTCTCGATCAGATCAAGTAAGGTTGGGTATATAACAGCCTCACCATCCTTGATTAGTACGTGAACGGCATTGCCGTTGCCATCATGCCTGCACTCATACAGAGTGTCAGCGCGGTTCAAGTGTTCGTTGTGTATCATAATTGCTTTAGTATTATTTGTTTCCAATGCTATCAAAGAGTGTCTTTGAAGACACTTCTTTGTGGTCATACTGACGCGACCTAAATCCCACCTCAGAGTCGGTGATTTGAACATCAGTTCGACGCCCGTCTGATAGGGTTATTGTGACGTACAATTTGCCTTCGACTTCAGTGGTGTCGATACCATTTACACGGAACCACTCCGTGGCTTTTTCAATTTGAGTCATATTGTTATTTGGTTTATAGTGTCTTTGAAGACACTTGGTTTATTGCGTTTTCAATTTCTTCCATTGATATGTTATGGCATCCAATGCTGATTGCGTTCTCGTCAATACTGCGGACTGTGTACTGCTCAAGCTTATCGCCAATGGCGACCTTGCCCGCTTTGAGCAATCGGTAGAACGCCTCGCCCAAAGCGATATTTATTCTCACGCCTTGGGACGTTACAAAATTGTCCACATCCCTTCGCACATAGTCCACACCCATTCGTGCATAGACATTATTTCGCGTGCCGTTACGGAATTCTGAAAGCTGTTTGTCGTGTTCAACCTTCATCTTAGCGTGCTTTCTCTTCTCAAGAAGCTCATGTCGCTCCATGGACTCAATACGCGCCTTTTCATACGCTACATCGTCGAATGGCGCCAATAATTCACTCAAGCTGTCACTAATTGGTTTAGCTACGTGCCTTGAATATTGCTCCACTTTCAGTCGAAGACGGCAAAGCCAAAGCACGCGCTCCGCTTTGTTCCGCGCTTTTGCGTGTATATTGATAACTCTTTTCGCCTCATTCTCCCACCACTCATAATTTTGGTAAGCAGGCCGGTCGGGGTACGGACATAGAATAATATTGAGATGGGTAAGCGCGCGCCACGCATGACCTATATGCTTAGATGTGGTATTGCTGTACTTCCGCTCGGTAAAGAGCACGGTTCCCGTGCCTGTGAATCGGGCAATGCAAAAGTGTGAGCCGTAGCTGTAAAGGCTGTCGCCTTCAAAGTAGAATGAGCGATTGCTGTTACGTCCTTCGCTTTGCTCTTGCAAGGCGAATGCATGCGCCACATCTGACGCCGAATTGAATACTTTTTTCATAATGTTTTTAATTTTGGCATTGTGTTAAAATAATTGTAACCCTCGAGGAACTTAATGATTTTCTCATTGCTCTCGTCATCATCCACTTTCAACTCTCCGAGTAGCATTACCACGTTGTGCAATACATCGTCAGTTTTTGTGAATCGGTAGAAATACCACGCTTCCCAAATGGTTCTAAAGTATAACTTGCTTGGGCTGTACATCTCCTCGCTTTGGTCATCCCATACCGATTCAACCACAGTATTGCCTTCAATGGTGAAATAGTGTTCACCTTCTGTAAATGGATAGTCTGTATTTGACATCTTTATTTTGGTTTTATGAGTGTCTTCAAAGACACTCGGGTTATTATTTTTTCTCGAAAATTACCTCACCATTACTGAACGCGCCGACCTTTCGGTAAGTGTCGTAATACTCTGAGATAGACGGCCAATTCTCATCGATCCATTTCTCTACCTTGTCCACGTCATCAGCCGTGTCATCTTCCACACGAATTGACAATGTCGCAAGCCCGCAGTATTCACTCAGTCCTATCTCAGTCCCGTACCCGCTGAGGATGATACGCGTTTCCCTGCCGTCCCATTTGTCCTCTACATAGAACTCGGGGAAGCGTTCCATGACGACATTGCGAATGTCTTGAATGACTTCATGACCATCATCATAATGCTGTTCGCCGTCCTCATCTTCCCAATAAGGCCACTCAAAGTAAGCCACGTGCTGTGCACGTCTTAAGTAATCAACACTTCGTCCCATAGTTATTTGGTTTTTAGAGTGTCTTCAAAGACACTAATATAAATTGTATCACTTTCAACCGTGTCAATGACGACCTCAAACGGGCGCTCATCTTGCGACATGTTAAAAACTACAGCCTTAGGTTTTGACTGCACAATTGAGGCAAGCGCTACGCCTGCAACAAACGCCAATGTAATCTTTACCATCTCTCAATGTTTATTAGTGCAACGATAGTTAGTTAAGTCACGCCCCGCATTACGCTTATGCGCTTTGCTTGAGACTGACTTGTTTTTTCGCGAATGAGCGCTGTAATTGTACCCTTTTGAGGTAGCGCAAGACGTAAGCATCCCGCATACGACTGCAAATAAAATTAACTTTTTCATTTTCTAAATTTTTGAATATATTTTAAGTCAGTTATTAGTGCCATCAAACCCGCTCCCGATAAGATGAGCGCATGAGCGCCTACAAATAAGGCAAAGTTTATTTCGCGATGGTCTTTAGCAATGGCTACAATTACCATTGCAATTGCTGTAAAGAACAGCCCTAAAAATGAGCACGCAAGGCTCGCTTTGAAGTGTTTCATATAACTTATTTTTAATTGGTTTCACTTTTAATTAGTGTCTTCAAAGACACTTTCACTTTAACTTTTTAATTAGTGTCTTCAAAGACACTTTCACTTTGTCGCTCGCCGTTTACTATGAATTGAACGGTGTATCGACATTGATGGCACAAATATACGACCTTTATTCCACATACACAACTTTTCAGCTATTTATTTTGTTTCATTTCAAAACTGCCCGCGCCGTGTACGTTACCGCGTGCCGCGTGCCGTGTACATTAAAGACTTTAGAAGCGGCGAAGCCGTTTCTAAAAGTGTCTTCAAAGACACTGTCTTTTTTCCACATGGAAATTTCCCCGCGCCGCATGCATTGCACGCAATTAAGCGCCCGCGCTTTGTGTCTTTGAAGACACTATAAACCCGCGCAAATATGCGGGGCGCAAATATGCGGGGCTTGGATACATGCGCATGCGTATGTATACGGCCTATTTTAAGCCTCATTAAGCCACTCTAAGCGCTTAAGGTATACCTAAGTATACCAGAACGTTTGAACATCGTTTATAGGCCGTCTAATTGCGTCACAAAGATAAGCCCGCGCGGGGCTGAAAAAAGCATATATAAACAATAAACCCCGCTAAATTAGCGGGGTTTATCTTTGGGGCTTTGGGGTTTATATTACGTCACTCAATGTTACCTCATCAAAAGTAAAATCTTGAGCGCTTAATATTTCAGCCTTTCGCGCTTTGGGCGCTTTGGCCGTGTTTGGCTTTGGTAAAGCTTTACCTTTGGCCTTTGGCGCTTTGGCCTTTGGCGCTTTGGGGCTTAAGCCCGCGCCCGTTACGGCTTGTCTCAAATAATCGAGCGCCACTGCGATATTTTCAGCGCTTGCGCTTGTCTTAAATTCGCCATTGTCATCAATTCGCAAAGATACGGCTTCAAAACCATCTACCTTGAAGGTAAACGTTAAAACGGCTTTGGCCTTCGCCTTTACTTCATTTGCTTCGCCTTCGCCTTCGCCTTCGCCTTCGCCCGCTTCATTGTTTTCTAACTTCGCTTCGCTTGCGTATTTTAGGAGTGCCTCAATTGATAGCGGGGCGCTTAGATTTTCATTTTTTAGCTTTGTAGTTTGCGCCGTGAATTCACGCACTATTTCAGCGGGTACATTTGCGGCCTTTAATAGCTTGTAATAATAGCTTTTTTGGAATCCGTAGGTTTTTAAGATGAATTCATCCATGGCCATCTTTGTTGATTTTAGCCATGTTTGGCCTTCGCTATCCTTTAACCATTTGTTGCCATCAGCGATTAATTGCGCCAATGTAAGGCTGTTTTCAAAGCGCTTCGCATCGCTTTTGTTGATTGCGTTAATTAGCGCGTTAACTTGTGTAAGCTTTAAAGCTTTTGTTGATTGTGTGTTTTGCATAAAGCAGTTATTTTATTTATGCTATCCCGTAGGGCTTCATTGCCTTCCATCGTAGCGTTTGCGAATATACGTTTAATTTTCGTTTAATTCCAAATTTATTTTCAACTATTTTACTTTTGCCAATGTTTATAGGGGTTTCAGCGGGGCGCGAAGTAGCGCTGAAATTTAGTTTTTTGGGAATTGGGGCGGGGATTGCACGCGCTTTTATAGTGTCTTCGAAGACACTTTTACCCCTACTTTTGTTGTCTTAAAATACAACATGCGCGGGGCGCTTTGCGGGGATCATTGCGGGTATTGTTTCACGTTTGTTTCACGTTCTTAATCTTGTTTCACGCGAACAGGACGCAAGGAAAGGAACGCGCGAAAATATGCGGGGCGCTATAGCGGGGCGCGGGGCGAACGGGCGAACGGGGCGCGGCAAAAAGCCTAAAAAGTTGGAACGGGGCGCGGGAAAAGTACCCCCACCCCTTTGATTTGAGATGACTTTCGGTTGGCGGGTGGTCAGCGTGCGGTGGGGTATAACCCCCACACTCATACTATCTGAATATTTTTTATCTTTGCCTTATGAACTATTCAAAAAACAAAAGCTCATGCATGTCCGGATTGACCGTTCATGGTGGGCGCCTAATGAACCAAGCCCCCGATGGTGTCATGGGTATCGTTGCTGCTGCTAATGCCCGTAAGGAAATGAAGTATCAGCGTAAAGTCAATATGCAAGCCGAAGGGTACGAAAGAGGTAAGTCAATGTACGAAATGAAAAAGATGATGCCATGGTAAACAATGATCAATTGCTCGGAATCATCCGACACGTTCTAACTTTCGCCGGAGGTATTCTTATGGCTAAAGGTCTCTTAACTGAGAGCATGGCATCTGACATTGTTGGAGCTTTGATGACTTTGATTGGAACCATTTGGTCCATCTCGTCAAAGAAATAATCCAATTTACACCCACTTAAAATGGAGGAGTTTTACAGCTCCTCTTTTTTTATGTCGATAATCGACATAGATTGATTTCTTTATGTACCTTTTTACGACGTTTAATTTTTTGTAACTTATTGATTTCTAATATATTATTTATTTTATGTCAATTATGTCGATTTTAAAGAAGAAATATATTAATTATAATAATAGAAAGAAAGGGGGTATATATATAAATAAAGGGGGGCTACCTGTCGACATTTGACACACCTCATATACCCATTAAACATTTATTAAACATTAAATAAACACATGTATTTTTTTCTTGTTTTTTCTTTTAATCATCCCTATATTTGCTGAAATATTTTAATCAAATGATACCAAATCAACAAACTTATTCTCCGAAGGACTTATTCTTCGGGAACACAGGTCGACAGAAACTCGTCAGAGGCGTCCAAAAAATGGCACAAGCTGTCAAATCAACATTAGGTCCGGGTGGTAACACTGTGGTTCTTGAATCGTTACAGCACACTCATGGCCTGACGGTCACTAAGGATGGTGTAACAGTAGCTCGATCTATTGAGCTTCTTGATCCGGTAGAGAACCTTGCGGTTCGAATGATGCGTGAGGCTGCTGACCGCACAGCAACATCTGCCGGTGACGGTACAACAACAGCCATTGTCTTGACTGAGGCTTTGGTCCTAAGTGGTGTTGAGCATATCACACCTGAGGTGAATCGTACTGAGGTGCTTCGATCATTGGTGGACATGAGCGATAAGGTGGTGGACAACTTGAAGAAGCGTTCAAAGCGTTTGACAAGTTCAATGCTACTTGACGTAGCAACCATCTCTGCTAACAATGACCGTGAGACAGGGCGAATTATTGCTGAGGTGTACAAGGCTGTCGGTAAAGACGGTATTGTAACTGTCGAGCGTTCGCAAATTGCTGACACCTACCATGAGGTGACGATGGGTATAAAGTTTGACCGTGGGTATTTGTCACCACTTTTCATCAATGATCAAAAGAAAGATGAGTGTGTGTTTGAGGATGTGATGATACTCGTGGCTGACATTGAGATAAGTAACATCTTGCAGATTGAGAACATTCTTAAACCAATCATCAGTGAAGGGAAGAAGCTTCTTATCATCGCACCTTGCGGAGTGAACGTTGTAAACACATTTGCTGCCAACGTGGTTAAAGGGAATCTTAAGATCTGTGCTGTTCCACCACCTAACTTCGGGTACAAGCAGCATGAACTGATGCAAGACATTGCAGTTAGTGTTGGAGCTACCTACTTCAGCGAGAAGACCGGTGATGACTTGAGCCTAATCAACTATTCTGACCTTGGACATGCTAAGAAGATCATCGTATCTGACGAGAAGACTATCATCATTAAGTCTGACGTGAGGTCAAACGGTGACAAGATCAATGAACGTGTTACACAATTGTGGGCCGCGCACAAAGAAGCAACTAAGAAGGCTGACAAAGACTTCATCTTAGAGCGCATTGCGAGCCTCACAGGAGGCATTGGAGTGATCTATGTGGGTGGTAACACTGACCTTGAGCAAAAAGAGCTCTATGACCGGGTAGATGACGCCGTATGCGCTGTTCGTTCCGCACTTGAGGAGGGTATATTACCCGGAGCGGGTAAAGCTCTTGACGAAGAGTCGCATAAGTTGGCATATGAGTCGGGCAATAGTGCTCAGCATGTTGCTGTTCAGATGTTGAAATCAGCACTTCAGGCTCCAATGACACAGATCCTTGAGAACGCGGGGTACTGCGTGACAAATATCTACAATGGTCATGAGGCTGACGGAGAGGGATTCAATTTGAAAACCCGTGAGAAGGGTGATTTGATCAAGATGGGGGTGATTGACCCACTAAAGGTGACGCGTAGTGCGCTACAAAATGCTGTGAGCGTAGCTACAACCATCCTAAGCACTGACACGGTGGTAACAATGGCGCGTAGTTATGAGACGGCAAGTCAGTAAAGAGCCCATTGTTAGAGTATTGGCCGCGCTATTTGGTTTTGGTTTAGCGGCCATACTCTACCACCAAACACAACTTGAGGAGAAGAACGCTACATTAGAGCGAGAGCGTACATCACTCGCATTATCAAACTTAAAAAACAATAAAATGATCGATAGAATAACTGAGACATTCCCTGAGGATGAGTTCTTAAAAGCTGATGGGTTTGATGAGGCCATCATTGGCGTTGACACTGTGTCAATGCGCCTGATCTATTCCGTTAACCGCTGCATTTCCATCCTATGCCTTGATGAGGGGATGGAGGTAGAGGACGCGGTTGAGCACTTTGAGTACAACGTGCGCGGATCCTACGTGGGTGAGAAGACTCCAATATGGTGTGATGAACTAAACTTTTAAAATTATGCAACCAATAGGCAAATACATTGTAGCCGTCTTAACTGACGGTGAGGTGAAGACTGATTCAGGTCTGATCCTGTCCGGCGAGGACTTAAACCAATTCCGATACAAGCGTGCAGTAGTGGTTGAGGCCGGTACTGACGTGAAAGACATCAAGAAGGGTGACAAGATCTACTTCGATAAAGGACATAGCTTCACTATGATCATCAAAGACACGCAGTATACTATTCTTCGGGAGTCTGACGTTGTCGTTGTCGAATAGTTTCGTTCATCTGCTTAATCATGTTCCGGTAGACCTTGTCAGTATACTTGACGTTCTTCTTGAACAGTGGATTAAACAAACTTGTAGGGATCTCTTCACCGCTCAATCTTTTGTAGACGGTGGAGAGCATCCTTTTACATTTTAGACTAAGGGTATATATCGCCCTTCTTTTACAGGTGTGCTTTCTGAACACTTCGATCCAACCTTCTTGCATTAGCTTATGCAATCTCCGCTTATCCCAAGGTAAGATCTCGTCATACTCTTCAAACTTTGAGGTGTCAAAGTATTCTTCTGACTTGAGGAACAGTAACATATCAAGTTCAGCAGGAGTGATCTTATACTTTGCGCAGGTGTAGTACCTGATGACCCTCCAAAATTTTAAATAATCGTTAGGTTGATTTTCCATTTAATAAATTTGATTACATTTGTACAGCAAAGTTAAACAATAAAAAAAAAATTTATGGCTAAGAAAATGAATTACGACGCTATCAATTTCAAGAACAAGGATATTGATAAAATGTCAACCAAGTTTGGTAGTGGTGATCCACTATTAACTCCTGCTCAAAAAGATTCTGTAATGGCGTCTCGTGGAATTACCCCAATGGGAAATGGTAAAGGTGGATTATATCCAAAAAGCAAAGCTGAAATAGCTGCTAACAAGCAATCTGCAAGACAATCAAATCCTGCTAAAGGAAAGAATGTTGACAATTCAGTTTCAATGAAAATTAGAAGCGCTGCGGAAGAGGCTATGAAGCCACGTCCTACCTTCATGCCTAAGAAGAAGTAATCTTATGATGAAAAAATCAGCTCCAAAAAAATCAGCCGGAAAAGGAATGATGTCCGAGTACGGCGGCATGGAGAAGTATCCTTCTAAGAAGGCTATGATGACTCATGAGAAAAAAGAGTCTAAGTCTATGGAAGCTTCTGAAAAGAAAATGTTAGGCAAATTCGGTGATGTCAACCCTAAAGGTAATGTAACTTCATACAGAGAAAAAAATAGATTGTTTGGTGGTACTGTTGCTAAGTCTATTCACGAAGGAAAAGACAGGGAGGGAAAGGATTATTATTTAGAAATGAAAACTGTCCGTAATAAAGATGGTGAAGTGAAAAAAAGAGTCACTAAGATGGATGGTGAAAAAACAGTTCAAAAATATAATCCCGGAGATTATAATCCTAAGTCAGTTAAAGTAATCAAGAAAAAATAAAACCATGGACGGAAGAAAACCAAAATCAGAAAGGCTTAAAGAAAGAGCTGAGAAGAAAATGGAAAAGGCTCAAGGTCTTTACAAGAAGGCTGAAGCGATTAGAAACACACCAATGTCAGGTTATTCAGGGCCGGCTGCTGTAACTAATAATAATGAGGCTTCTTTAAAAATTGAAAAGGTCAATAATCTTTACGACAGAGCTGAGAAAAAGGGTGAAAGAGCCAAGACTCTTATGCAGAAGTCTAAAGATTATGATGCTATCAACTTCAAGAACAAAGATATTGACAAGATGTCAACTAAGTTTGGAAGATAATGATGACTGAAAACGAAGAAATATCTTTTAAGAATTCAGCTATCAAGACTATTCGCGACTTGCAGAATGAAAATGCAAGATTAAAAGATGCGTATGGAAAAAGAAAGAAAAATCGGTCTCTTTCTGAAACTAAAATCCAAGGTCTTCAAGGTGTTCAAGGTCTTCAAGATCTTCAAAAACTAAAAAATACCTTAGGTGTTAAAAACATTAATTCATAAAATCATGGCAAAAGCAAAAAAAGCAGAACCAATCATCGAGGATGAAGTGGTTGAAACAACAATCAGTGTAAATTGGGATGGTCATACATCAAGAGGTTATCGTTCCGCTCAGACCGTTGTGGTTGAACAACCTGTTGAAACTGTTGAAGAAACTTCTGAACCTGCTGAAGATGGCGGACAAGAAGAAGCTTAAATGTAATAACCCTGTCCCTTCAGACCGTGCCGGTAAGAAGAACATGGTAAAAGCATGCTCCGGTGGGGAAGAAAAGCTTCTCCACTTTGGAGCTAAAGGCTATGGTAATAATTACTCAGCCGCAGCTCGAAAGAGTTTCAAAGCAAGACATGGTTGTGATACAGCTGATGATAAGTTGACACCACGCTATTGGGCTTGCAAGTACTTATGGAAAGGCCCCGGTGGTGCTACCACATCTAATCCTTCGAATCGTAAAGGGAAGTACTGATGTTTACTGATCGAAATCAATTGATTGATAGACTAACTCATCAGGTTGGTAATAGATCACTTGCTATAGAGATCTTAAAAAAAAGAGGTCATCTTGAATCGGATGGTAAGACGCTCACTGCTTTAGGTATAATGAGAAATTCAATGACCGCAGAAGAAAGAGCTATTGATCGTAGATCTAAAAAGACAGGTCAAAGTCCTGATCAGTTTTCATATAACCGAAGAACAAACAAAGCTGTATGGACTACAACTCGATAAACTTTCGCAACAAAGACATAGACAAGTTCTCTACCAAGTTTGGTAAGGATGGTGATCCTATCAATAAAAGAAAACAAATCAGAGAAATGAGAGAAGGTGTTACACCTCTTCAAAATCCTGACGGTAGTCAATCAACTCACGTTCTTTCATCGGGAGAGTCAGGTAATAAAAGAAAACCATATGAAGTTAATCCAACTGTATTTCCAAATGATGGAGGAAAAACATGGACTGACTTAAGAGACAATCCTAATGAGGCTTACAAAGAAGCTCGAAAAAGAAATGAAGTAGTTGAATTTAAATCAGCAAAAAGAGCTGAGAAGTTTTCTTACGGAACCACTTGGAAGCAAGGGCAAGACAAGAAGGATGCGAAAGCAAATTACAAGCAGGACAAGAAAGAAGGTAAGCTTTATACTCAGTCTGAGCAATTCAAGCAAGATAAACAAAGGATTAAAGCTGAAAGGAAGAGAAAATGAAAGACGCCTGCTATAAAAAAGTCAAAGCTCAGTATGATGTTTTTCCATCTGCAAGAGCTTCGCAAGCTATTGCGAAATGCAGGAAGGCTTCGGGCAATGTAAAAAAATCCGAAGAAGGTACATCACTCAAACGTTGGGAGAAAGAGAAGTGGGTTGATACCCGGACGGGTAAAGCCTGTGGTGCCGGCGGTAAGAATGAGTATTGTCGCCCATCAAAGAGAGTATCTTTGAAGACACCGGTTACAAAGTCTGAAATATCACCATCCAAATTAGCTGCGAAGAAAGCTGAGAAATCAATAGTTGGTATGGGAAAAAGAGTTTCGAAAATCTAATGCTAAATTTTTATATCTTTGCCTTATGGGTAAGTTCAGTGAATTAAGTAATAAGATCCAAAAGAAGCAAGGTATCAGCAAGAAATCTGCTGACGCTATTACTGCTGTTATTGGTCGTAACAAGTATGGCAAAAAGAAATTTCAAGAAATGGCAGTTGCCGGTAAAAAGAAAAAGTAACCATGGACTATAACGCTATAAACTTCAGAAACAAGGACGTTGATAAGATGTCAGGTAAGTTTAATAAAACTCCTGAAGATAAAACTCCCGGACCTATCAAGGCTGCTATAAATACCATTAAGGTAAATCGTGAGTTTAGAGCTGATGAGAAGCAAAGAGCTGAGAACATGGGGTATAAGTATGATCGAAATATCGTACATACAGGGGAAGGAAAAGCCCCTATGTCTTTGAAGGGAAGTGTTGGAGCTGCTGTAGCATCAGGTATGAGAGAGAAAAAGAAAGATATCTCTAAAGCTGTTGCAAAAGTAGGTGATAAAATTAAAGATGCTCGCGAAGCAGCTGAGTATAGAAAGGCTTCTAAAGCAAATGATGATAGAGCAAAAAGCAATAGAGTCAAGAGTACCGAGTATAGCAATATCAAAGGTGGTTTTGCTTTTGAAGGTTTAAAAAATCTTCTCGATAAGAATAAAGATGTAGTAAAAAAATCATCGAACAATCGAAAAGCTTCTGACAATAGACAAATCAGAAAACAGATGAATAGATCAAGTAAAAACAGAATTCAATAAACATATGAAAACAGGAAAAGTAAGTTCTTTAGTTAGCAAGAACGCAGGAACAAAAAATAGATTGCTTAATATTCCTCAAGCGAATATCAAAGGCGCATCATGTGATAGCACTCCAATGTTGAACATTGGTCCTAAATTAAATTCCTTAATTTCTAAGCGATGAGAATCACGTATCACCCTGAGTTAAAAAGTAAAGGTCTTGGTGATACGATCGAAAAGATCACCACCGTCACAGGAGTTAAAGCAATCGTCAATAAGATTTCTGAAGTAACAGAAACAGATTGTGGTTGCGAAAAAAGAAAAGACACATTAAACCGGGTTTTCCCATATAAACAATAAATCATGTCAGTATTCAAAAACACATTCTCAAGAGCTATTGAACTTTTTGTTTATGATGATTCTATAGATATTCCATTTCCAAACATTGTAAAACAAGGAACATCAAGTAGTGCATCTCCTTTTAAATTAATTGACTCATCAGCTAATTTTTCAGGTATACAGGTTGGAGATACAATCCTTGATCCGTCAGGTAATGGTTATACTGTTGTAACTTCGGTTGATAGTAATACTGTTTTATCGATATCTTCTGATATATTTTCGGGAGCAGGTCAACCTTATGAAATATATCAAGGTCAAAACGGTGGTTGTTATATATGGGTACCGGATGGATTAGATTATACGTCAGGATACTCTATTGAGGTAGTAACAATAGGTGGTGATCTTGTTAGATTTTTTAGCCCACCTGCAGGTCTTCTTCCTGTTCAAGTAAGAAGAGTTACTACAAGCACAAACATTTTTAAGTTGATAGCACTTTGGTAATGAGAACACCTGAAAGCATACAAGATAGTCTTGCTGCAGCGACAGCGTCAACATCAGTTGTAACTGCAATAGCAGCTAAAGCTACTGAGTTTCAACCAATCATATCAGCATTCTCCGGATTGATAGCTATCATTACCGGATTATTTGCAATTTGGTACTACATCAAGAAAATAAATAGGATCGATGGCAAAGACTCAAGTAACAAGTAAAATTGACAAGCCGAAAGTCAGAAGGGCCGGGGTGCATGCAAAGACAAAGCATAGCAACTCCAAGAGCAGTAAAAACTACTGTAAAAAATACAAAGGTCAAGGAAGATGATGACAACAACTCAGATCATTAAGAAGTACGGTCAGCCATCGGTTACCGGAGATAAGTACTTAGTGACTATTAACTTGCCATACCCAATGCGTCTTGCTTGGGATGTTGACTCAAAAGTGACAAAGCTTAGATGTCATGCTTTAGTAGCTGACAAGTTCTCTGCTGTGTTTAAAGATATCTTAGATCACTATGGATATGAGAAGATTGTTGAGCTTGGAATCGATCTATACGGCGGTTGTTTTAATTATCGTAAGATGCGTAATGGTAATGAGTGGTCCAAGCATGCTTGGGCTATCGCCATTGATTTAGATCCGGCTCGTAATACGCTTAAAGAAACAAAGCGTACAGCTCGTTTCGCTAAGCCTGAATATAAGCCAATGATTGACATCTTCTACAAGCACGGATTCATTTCCCTTGGAGTAGAGAAGAATTATGATTGGATGCATTTTGAAATAAAAGAATAATGGATAAGAAGCCACGCAAAAAGTTTAAAGACACTAAAGTTGGGCAGTTCTTAAAAGAAAAATCCCCTAAGATATTAGATGTTGTTGGTGATATTTTGCCTGATAGCGGTGCGCTTGGCGTGGCTAAAAACCTTATCAATATGGCTGAGGATCTTACTCAAGAAGAAAAAGATAACCTTATCGTTGAGATCAATGAAATGCTTGAGGTGGCGAAGATAGAGTTTGAGGATAGACACTCAGCTCGTGCTCGCGAGATTGAGATCGCAAAACTTCACAATAGAGACTTTATGTTTGTAGCTACAGGTGTAGTAGGTCTTATTGCGTTCTGTTTTATTGTTTATGCCATAGCGTTTATACAGGTTCCTGACACTAATAAAGAGATATGGATCCATTTGATCGGTATCACTGAAGGTGTTGTGCTATCCATATTCGGTTACTATTATGGAAGCTCCATAAAACGAAACTGAAAATAAACTATATTTGTAAAAATTAAATCAAATGGATGCTACAATTGTAACACAAGAAGAGTTGAAAAATATTCAACAAATGACTACGGAATTCAATCAAGCTAAGATGGCTCTTGGTGATATTGAATTACAGAAGCAGTCAATTTTAAGAAGTGTCGAAGCCATGCGCGTTGAGTTCGCTCACAATGAGAGAAAGTTAATTGAGAAGTATGGCGAAGATGCTGTTATAAATGTTCAAACAGGTGCAATAACCAAAAAGCAAAATGGCTAAAATTAGTACATACCCCTTAGCATCCCCTCCAAGTCTATCAAGCATGTTGATAGGCACTGACATGGAAGATAATAGCGCAACAAAGAATTTCACAGTAGGTGATATATTAGGGCTTGTTGACTTCTCAACACTTTATTGCCTTGGAAAATTTGGTAGTACGGATCTTCAAAGTACGGGTGCAGTATTAGATCCAACACCTGTTAATTTTCCAAACGAAATTATTATAGGTAAAGGAGTGGAGCGTGTTTCTCCTAATGCTGTATCCGTAGATGCTCCGGGTGTTTTTATGATCACTTTAACTGCAAGAGTTGTGCACGGATCCGGCGGTGGTGATGCTGTTGTTAATTTTTGGACGCAAAAAAACTCAGTTGATATCCCTCTTTCTCGTCAAACGTTTACCATTCCTAATAGTCATACTCAGGGAATAGTATACAATTTTTTAATAGAGATGAATGCTAATGATTTTATTAGCGTTTATTGGGATACAACTAATATAAATGCAACACTTTCAGGATCAACAGGAAATCCTACTGCTCCATCAGTTCTTTTAAATGTCTACAAAGTTGGGGTGTAATGAATGTAGATATTCGTAAAATATCAGTCGGCCCTGACTATAAGGGAGGGGCCATGCACTACATCGTAGGGCAGAAAGTCCTTGGTGGATCGCATGATATTTACTGTATTAAAAAAAATTCTTCAACCAATTCATTAGAGATTTTTATTTCTAATGAGAAAAAAGAAGTGACTCTTTGGAAAGAGTTTAGCCACACGATACCAATTTCAATTGAATTTAATATAGATTTCTAATGAAATCACCATTCTACTTTATTGTAAATCCATTAAACAACGAGAGATATAACAACACAAAAGAGATAGCCGGATTAGAAATAATAGTGAATACCTCTGAGGAGGATCATAAATTTTCAAACAGGCAAGCTGTTGTTATAGAAACTCCACTTGGATATACCGGGCCGATCAAGGCCGGTGACACTTTGATTGTGCACCATAATGCTTTCAAGTTTTATAATGATGTGAAGGGAAGAAGGAAAAGCGGAAAGAGCTTTTTTAAAGATGACACATTCTTTATTGAGTTCGATCAGTTCTTCATGTATAAAAATGAAAGTGGTTGGCATGCGCACGATAAGTATTGCTTTGTAAAACCAATATCAGCCATTGATTGTTGGATTAAAAAACCAACAAGCGAAGAGCCATTAATGGGAACTATGCTTTACCCAAATGAGTATTTAGTATCGAAAGGAATCAATCCCGGTGACAATGTTGTGTTCGCTCCTGAAAGTGAATATGAGTTTATTATAGATGACGAGAAGATGTATAGAGTATTTGACCATCAAATAACAATGAAGGTATGAACTTATTGATGATTGATAATGTTCTCAAAAATCCAAGGGAGTATGTGACAGAAGCTTTAGCCGGGGAGTTTATTGATTATTTTGATGGAGTTAAAATGTTCAGAGGGATACAACCAAGAAGTAATGATGAATTTGAGAAAGAGGTTAGAAAATTATTTCCTAATCACGATGTAAGATATAACTTCATAAGGAAGTCTTCATACAATCAAATAGAGCCTAATTTTATTCATCGCGATGACATGATGGGTGACATTACTGTATTACTTTATTTGAACGAAATAAAGCCGGCTAATGATGGAACAACCATATATGATGATAGGGAAGTCTCTGCATGTGTTATTCTATCAAGATTTAATAGGATGATTGCCTTTGATTCCGATTGTCTTCACTCGAGAAATATCTATGAAAACTTTGGAGAAGGAGATGGATCAAGATTAGTTCAAGTTATTTTTTTAGAGGAGGTATCATGAAAAATGACGTAAAGAAAACAAAGCTCCGGATTATTGACGCCGGGTATAAAGCTGTTCAACATTTGATTGAGGTTGCTGAAGAAAAGATTGTTCAGAAGAATGTAGACAGTGAAGGAGAGATATCTGAATTAGCAGCAGATAGATTAAAAAATGCGGCTGCTGCTAAAAGAATCGCTATCTTCGATGCATTCGAGATATTGAATAAGATAGAATTAGAAAGAGAATCTCTTGAAATAGAAAGTAATGGCCAAAGCAAAGTTGAATCGAAGCAAGGATTTGCAGAGCGTAGATCAAGGTAATCTCTATAGAGTACTAAATGATTACATTACAGACCATGTAAAGGGGAAAAGAAACGCGGCAAAGAATTGGACTTATGGATACCATGCAGAGTATGACCTTGTTGTTATATCCAAGTCAGGAGTCATTGGCGATATCATCAATATATCAGGTCTAAATATAGCGTTACCTCCTACTCCAAAAGATTGCCATAGAAGGCACAATAACCCTGAGGAGCAATATTGGGAAAGACTTGATATTCCTCCTGCATTATCTAAAATTCAAACCATATTCCAATGGAATGAAATGGCCTCTGATTTTAAAAGTAAGTGGGTTGATTATATTGAAAACCAATTTGATTATAGGGATGAAGGCTTTTGGTTCATGAACAATGGTGAGCCTACCTACATTACAGGAGCTCATTGGATGTATCTACAGTGGTCAAGTATTGACGTTGGATATCCCGACTTCCGTGAAGCAAACAGAATTTATTGGATATTTTGGGAAGCATGCAAGGCCGATTCAAGATGCTTCGGTATGACGTACTTAAAGATCCGTCGTTCAGGTTTCTCTTTCATGTCAGCTTCTGAGTGTGTCAATATAGGTACATTAGCAAGAGATTCTCGAATAGGTATACTATCAAAAACAGGAGGTGATGCTAAGAAAATGTTTACCGATAAGGTCGTTCCGATTAATAATCGCCTTCCTTTTTTCTTCAAACCTATTATGGATGGAATGGATAAGACGAAAACTGAATTGGCGTATCGCGTTCCGGCTTCAAAGATTACGAAGAAAAACATGTCTGACTTTACTCAGGAAGTGATCAAAGGTCTTGATACAACAATCGATTGGAAAAATACTGAAGACAACTCTTATGATGGAGAAAAGCTTAAGTTGTTAGTCCATGATGAGAGTGGTAAATGGATAAGACCAAATAACATCAAAGAGAATTGGCGTGTAACTAAAACATGTCTACGATTAGGTAGTAAAATCATTGGCAAGTGCATGATGGGATCTACTTCAAACGCACTAAGTAAAGGTGGTCAGAACTTTAAGGACTTGTACGAAGATTCAGATTGTACATCAAGAAATGCAAATGGTCAAACTAAGTCAGGTCTATACAAGCTTTTCATTCCAATGGAATGGAATATGGAAGGTTTTATAGATATTTACGGAAAGCCCGTGTTTAGAAAACCTGATGAACCTGTTTTAGGCGTTGATATGACATGGATAACAAATGGGGCTGTAGATTATTGGGAAGCTGAAGTTGAGTCGCTTAAAAACGATCCTGATGCGTTAAATGAATTCTATCGTCAGTTCCCAAGAACAGAGTCTCACGCTTTCAGAGATGAGAGCAAGCAAGCTTTATTTAACTTAACCAAGATCTATCAGCAGATTGACTACAATGACTCGTTAATAATGGAGCGCCATGTAACAAGAGGATCATTCTCTTGGAAAGATGGAGTAAAAGATACCGAGGTTATATTTACTCCTGATAACAGGGGTAGATTTCTTGTAGGATGGATACCAACCAAAGGTCTTCAGAATAACGTTCATTTTAGAAATGGAACAAAATGTCCGGGTAATGAGCATATCGGGTCCTTTGGATGTGACTCTTACGATATCTCAGCTGTAGTAGATGGCAGAGGTTCTAACGGAGCTTTACATGGAATGACAAAGTTCCATATGGACGAGGCTCCTGTAAATGAATTCTTCTTAGAATACGTAGCTCGTCCTCAGACGGCTGAGATATTCTTTGAGGAAGTATTGATGGCGTGCGTGTTTTATGGCATGCCAATCTTAGCTGAGAATAATAAGCCTCGATTGTTATACCATTTCAAGAACAGGGGGTATAGAGGCTTCTGCTTAAATAGACCTGATAAGCAATACAATAAACTATCTAATACGGAGCGCGAACTTGGAGGTATACCTAACTCTTCTGAGGATGTGAAGCAGTCTCATGCTGCAGCTATTCAATCTTATATTGAGAAGCATGTGGGATTGGATCAGTCAGGATCATATAGAGAACCTGATCAAATGGGAAGTATGCTATTCACAAGAACATTAGAAGATTGGGCTAAGTTCGATATAAATAATCGTACAAAGTTTGACGCATCTATAAGTTCAGGATTAGCTATTATGGCTAACCAAAAACATCTTTATGTGCCTGAGAAAAAAGAAAGGAAAATAAGTATTAACTTCGCAAGATATAAAAATGATGGAACAATAAGCCAATTGATTCAATGAAAGAAGTAATTATAAATGTCATGGCCACGAGTTTCCCGAGCCAATTCGCTACTGATGCTGAAAAAGCGTCAAAAGAATTCGGTCTTCAGGTAGGTCAAGCTATTCAATACGAGTGGTTCAGAAAAGATACTAATTCTTGTAGGTACTATTCTCAGTGGAGAGACTTTCATAATTTGAGATTATACGCTCGTGGAGAGCAGTCAGTTGGTAAATACAAAAATGAATTATCTGTAGATGGTGATTTATCGTATTTGAATTTAGATTGGACACCTGTTCCCATTATCCCGAAGTTTGTAGATATAGTTGTCAATGGAATGTCTGATAGACTTTTCAAAGTAAAAGCTTACGCTCAAGATGCATTATCTCAAGCTAAAAGAAGTCAGTATCAAGAAACAATTGAAGCTCAGTCTGCGTCCAAGGAAGGTTTAACGATCATTCAAAAAGCTACGGGAGCAAATCCATTTATTATGGATCCTGATGAATTGCCTGAGAATGATGATGAGTTGTCATTGCATATGCAGCTTAAGTACAAGCCGGCTATTGAAATTGCGGAAGAGGAGGCTATTAATACCATATTTGATGAGAACCATTATCAAGATATTCGAAAGAGACTTGATTATGATGCAACAGTTCTCGGTATTTCTGTAGCTAAGCATGAGTTTCTTCCCGGATCAGGAGTTAAAGTATCTTACGTTGATCCCGCAAACGTAGTCTATAGCTATACAGAGGATCCTTATTTTAAAGATTGTTTTTATTGGGGTGAGATTAAGACTCTTCCAATTACAGAGTTGTATAAGATTGATCAATCATTGACTAATGAGGATTTGCAAAACATATCTCAGTATAGTCAGAGTTGGTACGACTACTACAACACCGCAAGATTTTATGAGAATAGCATGTTCTCAAAAGATACATGTACTCTTCTTTATTTCAATTATAAGACAACTAAGAAGATTGTTTACAAGAAGAAAATTCTTGATAACGGCGGAGTTCGTGTAATTGAGAAGGATGATAATTTCAATCCTCCTGTTGAAATGATGGAGGAAGGAAACTTCGAGAAGATTGAAAAGGTAATTGACGTTTGGTACGAGGGAATCATGGTTATGGGTACTAACATCATCCTTAAATGGGAGATGGCTCAGAATATGGTTCGCCCTAAGTCAGCGTCTCAGCATGCCTTACCAATGTATGTAGCTTGTGCCCCAAGAATGTATAAGGGTGTTATTGAATCATTGGTCAGAAGAATGATACCATTTGCTGATTTGATTCAGATTACTCACTTGAAACTTCAGCAGGTTATTGCTCGTGTTGTACCTGATGGTGTATTCATTGATGCTGATGGACTTAATGAAGTTGATCTTGGTAATGGAGCCGCATACAATCCTGAGGATGCATTGAGATTGTACTTCCAAACAGGTAGTGTAATTGGAAGAAGCTACACTCAAGATGGTGAGTTTAATAACGCTCGGGTTCCCATCACTCAGTTGACATCTAACTCCGGAGCTTCAAAGACTCAGATGCTTATCGCTAATTATAACCATTACATGGATATGATTAGAACGGTAACAGGTCTTAATGAAGCTCGTGACGGATCTACTCCTGATCCTAATTCATTGGTTGGACTGCAGAAGCTTGCTGCTCTTAATTCAAACACAGCGACACGCCATATTCTTGAAGGAGGGTTGTTTATTTATAGGTCATTAGCTGAAGCAATTACATATCGTGTTGCTGATATTTTAGAATACTCTGACTTTAAAGAAGAGTTTATTAATCAGATAGGAAGGTTTAATGTATCCATACTTTCTGAGATATCAGATCTTTACATATACGACTTCGGAATATTCATTGAGGTATCTCCTGATGAGGAGCAGAAATCTCAACTTGAGGCCAATATTCAAATGGCATTGTCTCGCGGTAATATCGATATTGAGGATGCTATTGATATTCGCGAGATAAGAAATATCAAACTTGCTAATCAGCTTCTTAAAATGAAGCGTGTGAAGAAGGAACAGAGAGAAGAAAAGATGAACATGCAAAAGCAGGCTATTGTATCTGAACAGCAACTTAAGTCTCAGCAGTTGGCCGGTCAAGTTGCCATGCAAAAAATTGATATGGAAACCAATTCCAAGATCAAGGTTAAGCAAGCTGAGATAGCTTTTGATATTGAGCGAATGAAGCAAGAGGCATCTCTTAAATCTCAACTGATGCAGATAGAATTTCAATTCAACAAAGAACTTGGAATGATGAACACTCAGTTATTGAGAGACAGAGAGGATACTAAAGAGAAAGCTAAGGATAAGCGGATCAGTATTCAAAACACACAGCAATCAAAGCTTATTGAGCAGAGAAAAAACAACCTTCCTCCAATTAATTTTGAATCAAATGAAGATAGCTTAGATGGCTTTGAATTCTCTGAATTTGAGCCTCGATAAAAAATATCAAATTTTTGTTTAAATTTGCAACAAATCAAATCTAAATACAATGGAATTTAAATCAGTAAAATTAGTTGAACCTGAAGAAACAAAAGGTGTAGCTGAAAAAGAAGCAGCAGTGCTTGCTAACTATGAAGCCGAACAAGCGGCAGCAGAAGCAGCAGCAGCTGCAGTAGCAGCGGAACCCGGAAACGGTGAAGGAGATGGAAGTAGTGACAGAACAATTGATGTACCTGAACTAAAAGAAGAAGACGTTCTTTCATATATTGGAAAAAGATACAATAAGCAAATCAACTCATTTGATGAATTGATGGCTGAGCGTAGTCAGGCTGAAGAAATGCCTGAGGATGTAGCTGCTTATATGAAGTATCGAAAAGAAACAGGACGTGGATTTGAAGACTTCTTAAAACTTAAGGAGGATGTAGATTCCATGAATCCTGATAATCTTTTAAGATCTTATCTAAAGACAACTCAAGAAGGTCTTGATGATGAGGACATTGATGTTTTAATGTCTGACTATCATTACGATGAAGACCTTGATGATGAGTCAACAGTTAAGAAAGTAAAGATTGCAAAAAAGAAAATTGTTGCCGAAGCGAAGAAATTCTTCAACGAGCAGAAAGAGAAATATAAAGCGCCACTTGAGTCAAGACAGGCGGGTATCTCTAATGAAGAAAAAGAAGAGTTCGAGCTTTACAAACAATATGTAGCCAAATCGAAAACAGTCGAGGAGGAAAATAACCGTAAGCGTCAATGGTTTGACAAAAAAACGGACGAGATATTCAGTAAAGAATTCAAAGGTTTTGAGTTTGATGTTGATAATCGTAAAATTGTTTTCTCACCCGGTGATGCTACTGAGCTTAAAAAGAATCAATCAAATCCCGCAAACTTCATTCAGAAGTTCTTGGATGAGAATGGTTTAATTAAAGATGCAGTTGGTTATCATAAATCGTTAGCGATCGCTATGAATCCGGAAAAATTTGCCAAGTTCTTCTACGAGCAAGGAATGGCAGAGGCTACCGACGATGTTGCGCGTAAGATAAAAAACATTAATATGTCTGAACGCAGAGCACCTGAGGTAACTAAAGGTACGGATGGTATTCAGGTTAAAGCTTTGAATCCTGACTCCGGAAGGGGATTAAAAATTCGAAGCGCAAAAAAATTATAAACATTAAAAATTTAAAAACATGCCATTAAGCGCAACTCCCCCAATCGCTCTTCAGCCCGCTGCTGAGCGCGTAGCTTTGGAAACAAACTACATCAAAGATTTCCAATTCTTGAATCAGTATCTTCCTGATACTTACGAGAAAGAATTCGAACGTTACGGTAACCGTACAATATCATCATTCTTGAGAATGGTTGGTGCTGAGATGCCTGCAGTTTCTGACCAAATCAAATGGGCAGAGCAAGGTCGTCTTCATATTAAGTATAAGGCCTGTACAGCTTCATTGGTTACAGCAACAACTGCAAGATTCACTATCAGTGATGTTGGTGTTAGTACTACTGCAATCAGAAAGAACCAAACTGTTTTCATTCAAAACAACACAAGTGGCGCATCTAACAAAGCTGTTGTAACAGCTGTTAACGCTTTAACATTTGACGTTGCTTTCTATGAAACAGCAATCAATGTTGTAAACGGTAACGTTTGTACAGTATTCATTTATGGTTCTGAGTTTAAAAAAGGAACTGTCGGAATGGAAGGATCTTTGGAAGCTGAAGATACAATCTTCTCTAATAAGCCTATTATCTTAAAGGATAAGTATGCTGTTAACGGATCTGACATGGCTCAAATCGGATGGGTTGAAGTAACTACTGAAAACGGTGCAACCGGTTATTTGTGGTACTTGAAGTCTGAGCACGAGACTCGTCTTCGCTTTGAAGATTACATGGAAACCGCAATGATTGAAGCTGTTCCGGCTGCTGCAGGATCAGGTGCTTCAACATACTTAGCTACAGGCGCTGCTTTGGAAGCAGGATCTGAAGGTGTTTTCCATGCTGTTAATAATCGCGGTAATATATGGGCAGGCGGATGGCCTACGTCATTAGCCGAATGGGATCAGATTGTGAGCCGTTTAGATAAGCAAGGAGCTATCGAAGAGAATGTTATTTTCGTTAATCGTGATTTTGGTTTCGGTATCGACAATATGTTGGCTACATTGAATGGTTACGCTACAACCGGAACCGGAGGTGGAGCTTCTTACGGTTTGTTTGACAATGACGTTGACATGGCATTGAATCTTGGATTTAGCGGATTCCGTCGTGGTTATGACTTCTATAAGACTGATTGGAAGTATTTGAACGATCCAACAATGCGTGGTGATTTGAGCACAGCAGGTGCGGGTAATATTACAGGTTTGTTGGTTCCTGCAGGATCAACTACTGTATACGATCAAATCATGGGTAAGAACGCTAAGCGTCCATTCTTACACGTTCGTTATCGCGCTTCTGAAAGCGAGAATCGTCGTTTCAAAACTTGGATCACAGGTTCTGCCGGAGGTGCTTCTACAAGCGACCTTGATGCAATGGAGGTTCAATTCCTTTCTGAGCGTTGCGTTTGTACCTTGGGAGCTAACAACTTCGTATTGTTCCGTTACGGTGCATAATCTTAATCAATAAAAAAGGAGGTGTCCACCGTGGACACTTCCTTTTATCTTTTTAAATTTAAATCCAATAAAATCATGGCAATAAAAGAAAAAGTCATTAAAGACAAAACATACCGTTTATTAAACGGATCCCCGCTAACTTACTTGTTAGCATCTCGAAACCATCCACGATTCCCATTAATGTGGTTTGATGAAAAGAAAAATCAGAATAGAATATTAAGATATGCTATTAACCAAAAGTCACCTTTTGAAGATGAGCAAGACTCTAATCCTATTTTAGAACCTATTGTTTTCGAAGATGGAATGTTAAACGTTCCAAAAAATAATCCTGTATTGCAGGAATTTTTACATTATCATCCGCAAAATGGAATCACATTCGCTGAAGTAGATAAGGAAAGAGACGCTTCAAAAGAAGTTGCTGACTTAAACGTAGAAGTTGATGCGCTTATTGAAGCAAGAAGTCTTGACATTAGTCAGATGGAAATGATTACCCGTGTAATCTTTGGTAAAGATCCATCATTTATTTCAACAGCTGAGATGAAAAGAGACATCTTGATCTTTGCTAAGCAAGAGCCTCAAATATTCTTGGATGTTATCAACGATCCTGAATTGAAATTCCAAGCGAGAGTAAGAATGTTCTTTGATAAAAACCTCATTGTAATGAAAGGAGATAAGGACATCTACTTTAGCACACCTACAAATAAAAAGAAAATGTGTTCTATTCCATTCAACTCTGACGCATACGATACAGCATGCGCGTACTTGCAGAGTGACGAAGGATTGGACGCGCTTAAGATGTTAGAAGGTTACCTCTCTGAGGATTAATTTGATGATTGATTAAAAAGGTAGGGGCTTGATAAAGCCCCTATTTTTTTTGATTATATTTGTAAAAAATAAACCATGATCAATTCAGTAAGGAATACCGTATTATCGGTTTTGAATAAGAACAACTACGGGTACATTTCCCCATCTGATTTCAACCTATATGCCAAGCAGGCGCAGATGGAAATCTTCGAGGAGTATTTTATCAATTACAACAAGTTAATAAACGGTCAAAACAGCAGAGCTGTTGGATCTGATTATGCTGATCTTCTTAAAGCTAATCAAGAAGCTATAGAAATATTTTTAACTGAAAGTTTTCTTCATCCCGCCACCCGAACTTCTTATCAGACAGGAAATATACTTCCTTATAATGCTTATAAACTTCCATCGATTATTACAACCGGCAATGAAGCTTATATGTTTTCTAAAATATTGCTATATACTGAGATTAAAAAGTCAGGATTATCCGATTTTCCGGGAGCGTATTTCTTACAGGACTCGTTTCAGAATTTTACATCACCTCCTGCTGTAGAGCAGAATGATTTTGTTTTGAATGCAACTACATATCAAAGTACATATGTTACTGATTTTATTGGCCCTACAACTATATCGTTATCTGACGATATATTTTTAACTGCAGGTGAGGAATATTTAGTTGTATCACCGTATAAATACTCTGAGATGGAGCCTGTATCACAAGGAAAAATATCGTCTTTGAACGCATCTTTGTTAACTGCTCCAAACATGATGTTTCCTACATACTCGATTGTAGATAGTATTATGTATGTATATCCCGCTACAATAAAGGGATATGGAATTGTAAGAGCTACTTACTTTAGATTTCCAAAGGATCCTAAGTGGACGTATATTTCATTAACGGGAGGTGAACCATCATTTGATCAGAGCCAACCCGACTATCAAGACTTCGAGTTACCACTTGAAGATGAATATAAATTAGCTATGAAAATATTGCAATACTGCGGCATCTCTATCAGAGAGACTCAGGTAGCTCAATTTGCTATAGCTAAAGAACAACAACCTCAATAAAATAACCAATGGCATATATATCTCAGTACGAATACTACGATAATAATGGAGCTAATCCTCAAGATAAAAATTGGGGATCTTATCAGTACGTAAGTCTATTCGACATTGTAAACAATTTCATGTTAATGTATGCGGGCAATCATTCTTTGGTTAACAACGAGGAGAGGTATAAGATTATATTTCACGCCAAGAGGGCAATTCAAGAATTAAACTATGACGCTTTCAAGGAAGTCAAAGTGTTAGAACTTAGCGTTGCTGACTCATTGAGATTTGTATTACCATCTGACTTTGTTAATTGGGTGAGAGTATCAATGCTTAAGAATGGTGTACTAAGACCATTGACTGAGAATATTCAAGTCATGTCATCTAATGCCTATCTTCAAGACAATTCAGGTAATATTCTTTTTGATATTAATGGGAATATTTTACAACCTCAAAGCTCAACGCTTGATTATGAAAGGATTAAAGGAACTCAAAAGAGTTTGTATTTGAATAGAAATCACCCATATGATAATTATTGGGGATGGTGTATTGATGGTGATTGGTATTTTGATTACTCTATCGGCGCTGCTTATGGATTAAATACTGAGACAGCTAATTATAATCCAACTTTTAAGATTGATAAGAAGGCAGGAGTTATTAACTTTGACTCATTAATGTCGGGACAGCTTTGTGTGCTTGAGTACATTTCAGATGGAATGGAGAATGGTGATGATTCATTGGTTAGTGTAAATAAACTTTTCGAAGATTATATTTACGCTGAGATTGAATACGCGATATTAAGCTCAAAATTAGGTGTTCAGGAGTATGTAGTAGCAAGAGCAAGGAAGCGTAGAAAAGCTCTCTTAATGAACGCTAAAATAAGAATGAGTAATATACATCCCGGGCGTTTGTTAATGAACTTAAGAGGAATGGATAAGATGATCAAATAAGCATGGCAAATCTTTCAAGAAATTTTACAGCCGGGAAAATGAATAAGGTCGTTGATGAACGACTTGTACCCGATGGTCAATACATTGATGCTATGAATGTTCGGATGGGTTCCACTGAACAGGCTGAGATGGGTGTTGTTGAAAACACAAAGGGTAACTTATCACTAACCGCATTAACATACATTAATGGAATACCATTAAGCGCTCAAGCTAAATGTATTGGAGCTTTTGCTGATGGTGCTAACGAGACTCTGTATTGGTTTGTTCATGATCCTAATTTTGAGACCGCTGTTACAGAAAAGTTAGATTTGATTGTATCGTATAACACTTTAACAACGATAGTTACGTATCACGTTATTAGTGTGAATGATGGGAATGATGTGTCAACAACATTGAATTTTAACCCAAGCTATTTAATAACGGGAGTAAATAAAATTGGAGACCTTCTTTTCTTTACAGACGACATCAACCCGCCAAGGGTTGTCAATGTTGTAAGAACATATCCATCTCCTGATTCAATAACTAATATCGACGCAGGAAGTATTAATGGTGCTAATTTATTGAGAGAATCTCTTCTTGTAATTAAAAGACCTCCTGTACAATCTCCCACTATTCAACTCATTAAGCAAGGTGATGACAATAATTACCTGACTGAAAGGTTTGTTTCTTTTGCTTACAGATATAAGTATATCGATGGTGAGTATTCAGCCACTTCTCAATGGTCTGATATAGCTTTTTCTCCTGAAAACTTTGACTTTAGCTCTAATAGCTATCTAAATGAAGGAATGGTTAATCGTTTTAATACGGCCATTATATCTTACGATACAGGAAGTCCGCTTGTTGTTGGCATTGATCTTTTGTTTAAGCAGTCTGACAATAATGTAATTAAGATTATTGAGAAGCTTGATAAAGCAGAACTCGGATTACCTAATGACAGTATTCAATCTTTTACATTTAACAATAGTAAGATATTCACCATTCTTGCTGAAGCTGAAATATTAAGGCTTTACGATAATGTTCCAAGATTAGCCAAGGCTCAAACCATAATGGGTAATAGGTTGATGTTTGGAAACTATGTTGAGGGATATGATCTTATCACTCAGTATAATTCACCAACAAGATTAGAATTTCAAACTGAATTAGTTAGCAGTGTTATTGATTATGATGTATTTCCTGATAGTAAAATCAGCTTTCAATCAGGCGACTACACATTTGGTGGTGGCGGCACTTTTGCGAATACTGTTTTATCTATAGACTTCAGTGGAGTTTCTCTCACGTCAGGATCATCAATTAGTATTGATGTAACTCTTACCCATGGATATTTCTATGGAGACACTCCGCTTCCTACGGCTGTAACAGGAGATTTAGATGTGAATTTTACTTTCATTTTATTGAATAGTTATGCATCTGTTTATGCAATGGCGACAAGTGATGAGTTTCAAAATGCAGTAGGTACAGCTTTAAATATACTTCCTGTGTTTTCACCAATTGTAGGTGATCAAACATCATGCGATGGATCAAAATTTACAGATCAAGTTAACTGTCTTGTTTCAACAACATTGGCTACTGCAAATGTACCGGGAAGTGTGACTAAATTTCAAAGTGGTATATCAGCTGATTTAGAGCCCATAGCTGTAATAGCCACTCCGGCTTCAAGTTTTATTAAATTTCAATTCCCTGCTATTAGATTTGTTGATGATACAGCTGCACCAACTCAAAGTGTTTATGAAGTTTTAAAAGTTATAGATGCTGAGGTAGCTTATCAAAGTTCAGGAACAATAAGAAGTTTACATAGTAATAGAGGATACGAGATTGGCATAGTTTACATGGATGATTATGGAAGATCAAGCACATCTTTGGTTAGTCCTTACAATACAGAATATGTTCCATGTGAATATTCAGCTCGTCAAAACTCAATAAAGGTTACAATACCACCAAGTCAAATTGCTCCATGGTGGGCTAAGAGATATAAGTTTGTTTGTAAGGCTGATCAGCATATTTACGAGACAATCTATAGCTCGATATTTTTTACTGACGCTAACACAAGTGAAAAATATTTTCTTCTTGAAGGGGAGAATATGCGTAAGGTTGAGACGGGGGATAGGTATATTGTAAAGAGAGATACAGGTGGAGCATTGGCTTATTGCGCTTACGCAACTGTTCTTGAGAAACAGGCTAAGTCAGCGGGATTTATAACAACTCAAGAAGGTGTTGTTCCTCCCGCAGGTGTTTATATGAAAATGAAACCGAGCGGATTTCAAGCTAATTTAGCAAGTGATTCAGTTATAGATGGTGGAGAGTATACTGTTAATCAAGATGAGTCAGAGGCGTATCCTTTTATGACATATCCATTAGGGACTTATAGCGTTCCTGCAGGTAGCGTTATTCAGTTGTATTTTAAATTTCAAAGGTTAGGAACAGGTGATGGTGATAATAAATGTGAGAAAAGAATTTATACCTTAGATGTATCATTAACGTCTTCTCAGAATTATCCGAATATGCAACAATGGTTTTTTGGAGATAATGTTGCATCTATACTGAATAGCGGTGTACAGGAAGTTGGAGGTGGAGCATGTGATGTAAATAATGAAGTGCCAAATGGCCCGGTTGTTCCAAGTGTTTGCACTAATCTTTTTTATATAACAGGAGATTCTACTTCAGGTTATGTTTTAAATATATACGGAACTCAAAGATGTAAAGGAGTCAACGCTAAAGATAAAAGAAGATCAAGTATTACAGCTCATATAGTTGTGATCAGAGCTAATAACCTATTGGTTTTTGAGACATTACCAACAGATACTCTTCCTGATGTATTCTTTGAGAATAATTTATCCTTCCCTATTGACGGCGTTGGAAACCATTTGTCAAATGGTGGTCCCGGAGATATCAGTCAGGACATATCACTTGGTGTATCTGCTGAGATAAATACAAACTTCTTTAATTGCTTCACATTTGGTAATGGTGTTGAGAGTTATAAAGTTAGAGACTCTATTATTGGAAGAACATTTGGATTAGGTCAAAGAACATTATCTGTATCATCTCAAGATTATAAAGAGGCTGATAGATTTGCCGATATTACATACAGTGGCGTATATAATGAAGAGACCAATGTAAATAAACTTAATGAGTTTAATTTAGGTCTTCTAAACTACAAGCCTCTTGAGCGTTCTTTTGGTGAGATTCAAATATTAGATGGTAGAGAAACTGATGTATTGACTCTTCAAGAAGATAAAATCTCTTACGTTCTTGCAGGTAAAAACTTATTGTCAGATGCAGGCGCAGGAAGTGCATTAGTTTCAGTACCTGAGGTATTGGGTACACAGGTAGCGAGAAGTGAAAAATACGGCATCACATTCAATCCTGAGAGTTATGTTCAGTGGGGGTATGATAGATATTTTACCGATGTAAAAAGAGGAGCTGTTATCCAATTGAAGGGTAATGCTTATTCTAATGAGCAATTGAATGTTGTGTCTGAAATGGGTATGCGCACTTGGTTTAGAGATACATTCATTAATTCATTTAATACTCAAAAGATTGGCGGCTATGATCCGTACATGAATGAGTATGTTTTGAGTATGAATGATATTGAGCTGCCGGGAAATCCTCAATGCTTACAATGCGGAAAGATTCAAACGCTTTCATTATTTAATGATTCAGAAGAGCCAAAGCAAATGACCTTCTGCGTTGATTTAGGAGCTATTGTCGGTGGTGTCACATTAAATTGGGATTTGTTATCTATAACCGAAGGTGGTTCTTTTCAGATCACAGCAACTTACAATTCAATCGATACATCATCAGGTATTGTTGATGAGAGTGGAAGTCTTTCATTCTCAAAAGATTCAATCACTCAAGAGGTTGTTGATATTACCATTCAGTATTCAGGAAGTGTTTCCTTATCTGTAAATGTTCAATGTCCTATAGGTATACCATTAAACATTGTTGAGGTAGTGGTGACAAGTGATGCAGATGAGAATAAATCGATACATACTCAGTTTAGATATACAGATGGGTTCTTTGTTGGTCCTCTTCAAACTAATCAGGTAGTATTTTCAGGTGGAGCATCTCCTATTGTATCTCGATATAATTTAATGACGGGATTTATTGGAACAGGTTTGTTTCCGACAGATGGTAGTACAATGTCTTTGCAGACTAACAAGATTCTTCCTGATGATTACAACTTCCTTTTGTTTGAGAACTCATTTAGGTACTTGAGAACAACAACTGTGTATGGTAATAATGCGTCAGATATTAATAACTTATTAGCTGATTCGATTTATGTAGCACCTACATTAGTTAATCCAAACTTATTTAGTGGAAATTTTACAGTTCCTAACACACTTAGTGGTGATTATCTCTATTTAATTTGGGACCTTAGAAATAAAAACATATCAATGCTTTGTTCTACAACATTACAAACAGAACAAGCATTAAAAGATTTATGTTGCGATTGTGTAAATTGCAGCCCTGATATTTCTTCTTGTGTCACTTGGTCTATACAAAATCTATCCACAACAGCATCTGCTACAATTTACTTTCCGGGTGGAGATTGTGATTATAATGTTCCGTTTACACTTACTCTTGATCCAAGTGAATCAATTGAAATTTGTGCAGGAAATACAGGTGAGTTATTTGAGGTTCAATCGGGTGACGTGCAAGCTGTATTGTCAAATTGCACAGAGTGTACAGCATGTATGGCTACATGTGAACTTTGGATGGTTTATTCTCTCGAAATAGGAGGTGCTGCAACTATAATATATCAAGATTGTGATACCGGTGAGTTTACAGATCGATCCATTAGTGGAGGTACGGTTAATTATTTCTGCCTACCTATTGGAGCTCCCCCTCCTTTTGAATTCGGGCCATCTCCGTTATTTCCGTTTACAATTGTAAAATCAAATAACTGCGGATGCTGTCCTGAGCCTCCATGTATAACTTGGAGAGCTACCAATTTAAATGATCCATCAACCTCAACAGATATTCAATACTACGGATGCGATGGTTTACTTAAAACATATCCTATTCAAGGTGGTGAATCTTTGGATGTATGTATTATAAACGATCAGGGAGCCTTGATCAATACACCTATTACTTACGGTCCTAAATTAGTTTGGGAGATTGTTAATGCTTGTGAATGTACAGCTACTGATCCACCAACTCCTGTTGAACCTTGTGTTTTGATTCAAAGTATGCAAGCTGAATCAGGTACTGTGAAGTTGGTTGTTACTTCTCCTGCTCAAGGATTTTTCCCATTGGTATGGCAAGGTGTTAATTGGGGAACTAATACAGGTAATTTATATACAGGTAGATTTAGAAATATAAATTATCTACCTTCTGATCCTACAGGATTAACATCAGGAAACTCTTACTATGTAACTTTTGAATTATCTCAGCCCTTTCCAACTCCAATAGGACTTTGGTTTGGTAGAGATACAGTAAGCACATCAGCATCACCCGCTGACTTAACTATTCCTGCTAATCAACTCTTCACAGCTGCTACATTACAATGGAATCCGTTTGGTCAATCAGGCACTATTAGAGGTTTCTTTGGAAAATTAGGCGCTAATCAACCTGCCGGTTGGAATGGAACAATAACGATTAATGTATTTACAGGAGGTTGCGAACAAACATAATAATTAAAGCTAATGCCAACATATTCACAGCCATATTTTTTAGACGGGACAACATTGTCTGACTCGACTGCTATATTTTCAAACTCAGGATTATCAATACCCGCTCCCGATGGATACTACGCTGATGGTGTAATTATTAGGCAGCAAGTAGGCGGACTTCTTCTTCCTGAATTCCAATGCCCTGCATGTGGATTTGCATGTGGGCAAGAGTTATATATTGGAGGATCAGAGGGATATTATGTAATGGATATTGATACAGGTACTTTACCAACTGCTGTTGGAGCTATTGTTGTTCAATTTGCGTCAGGTCAAATCCCTGATGGTGTTATGGTTGAGTATAATGGGAATATCTATAACGAGCTCAGCTCTCCATATTACGGATACTTAGCCGCTCCTCCCGGTGAATTAACTTTTATTGGACAAACAAGTTATGATTGCGGAATTGTAGCAGGATCACCACATACCCCAACAAGATATGAGTTTGATGGTACGTCATTTGTTAGTACAGGAACAACAGAAACTGTAACGGTTACAACTCCTCAGATGCAGTTAACACCAACATCTCCTGATAATGGACCAACTTGGACACCGGGTGATCCTAAATATTGGCCTGTAATTGTTATACCTAAAACATCTCCAACTCCATCTACGATGAGGTTAACTGTTGTAGCTTTATGTGATACAACTAACTTCTTATTGAATATTACATGTCCTGCAGTAATAAAAAGTATAAACGCATCGGATCGATATGAGTCTATATTAGGAATATGCTCAGCCACATTGACAAATAAATTATATCCTGTCAGAGTAAATGGAGTATCGCCATATTTAGGATTATATGATTGGATATTCATAGATCAATATGGATCGATAAAAGCTGCTGATGGTTATTATAGAACAAATAACTTAACAGGAGGTAATGATACAATACAAGTTCAAAACGGTGTTGTAATAGCTATAACAAACGAATGTCCATAAAATGAATTACACATTAACATACAGCGAATCGGTTCAAGGATGGCCATCTTTCTATTCTTTCTATCCTGAATGGATTATAGGAATGAATAATTACATGTATACCTTTAAGGGTGGCGATCTATATCGCCATAGTGTAAATCAAAGTAGAAATACTTTTTACACAGATTGGTGGATTAAATACGCTAATGATCCTGCATTGGCATTTACCTCAACGAGAATGGTTAGTGTATTTAATGATGTGCCTCTTGAGAATAAATTATTCAAGACTATCAACTTAGAAGGTGATGCATCATGGGATGCGAACTTGTATACTGACATTCAGAACTCAGGTATTATATCATCACTTTGGTTTGAGAAGAAGGAGCAATCTTACTATGCATTCGTTAGAAATTCAGGCGAAGTTCCTGCAGGTCAGGATGAGTATCCGCTTAGAAGTTTGAATGGTATTGGTAGGAGTTTGTTTTACACTCCAATAGCGGGCGGTTATGAGATTGATTTCTCTGTATCTCCGCTTATTGATACAGGAAGCATATTGAGTATTGGTGACTATCTATACTTTGCGCTGCCACCAAGCTATGACACTCCTTTGCTTGCCGGTCAAGTTACTGCGATCGTAAGGAATTATCCAATGGGTATTAATAGAATTGTGATTGATTCAACCATCCCCGGTTGCGTACCTCTTTCAATACCTGATCCTTATTTCTTGTATATTAAAAACGCTATCGCTGAATCTCATGGAGTCCTTGGACACTACTGCGTGTTTGATATAACCAATGGTTCTTCAGATAAAATAGAGCTATTTAATGTCGAGTCAGAAGTGATGAAAAGTTTCCCATAATTTTTATACCTTTGTGGGTGTATGGAATCAATCAATATACGCCACTTAAACGAGACTGATTACGACACCATTCTTGTCGGATGGTGGAAAGAGTGGGGATGGGAAGCTCCAACAAGGGACTTCTTACCCAACAATGGTACAGGTGGTGCGATTGTTTTTGACGGAGAGACTCCAATTTGTGCGGGGTATTTGTATATGACAAATTCAAAAGCATCTTGGATTGATTGGATTATTTCAAGCAAGACATACACTGACAGGGAGAAAAGAAAGTATGCTATCAATATTCTTATTGAGCAACTTACAGATCTTAGCAAGCAGTTAGGAAATAAATATGCATACGCATTGATAAAGCATCAGAATCTAATTAAAACATACGAGGAGCAGGGATATATAAAAGGCGACGCGTATCAAAGTGAAATGATCAAAATTTTATAACTATGGCAATAGCAACATCAACAGCATTGGCAATAGGTGGGCTTGCGGTTTCAGCAGCAAGCACCGGTATGTCATTTGCTCAGGCAAATAAGCAAAAGAAACTACAAAGAGAGGCAGAGGCTGATGCTCAAAAGGCAATGGCTGAAGCTCGTAAGAAACTTGACGTAAATTACTACGATCAGTTAGCTATCCAGAAGGAACCATATGAACTTGAGCGTGAGGCTTCATTGTCTGCAGGCGCTCAAGCTATTCAAGCCGCAACAGAGGGTGATGTTAGAGGGGCAGGAGGCGCAGCGGGTAGAGTTCAGATGGCTCAGAACGAACAGCAAGCAGGTATCAGGACGTCAATGGGTAAAGAACTTACCGACCTTGCATTACTCAGTGCTTCTGAGGATTCACGCCTTCGTGATGTTGGTGTTCAATTAGACATGGAACAAGCAGCCGGTGCTCAACTCGCTGCCCGTGATGCTAAAGAGGCAAGGGCGGCAGCAATGCAGCAGGGGATGGAGGGATTAACAAGCACATTACAACAGGGTGTGGCAGCTGTTCCATTATTCGGGCAAGATTTAGGGGCGCAGAAATCTGCTATTCAAAAATCTATAGGGGATAAATCACTTGGTGATTTTGCAATGCAAGATTATAAAGGGCAAGCTATAGGAAATATTGATTTCACTAATATGAGTAATATGGATTACCGTAGGTTTAGAAATTCATTATCTCCCGATCAAAGACAGCAGTTGTTTTCAAGTCAGGCATATATTCAAAACTACAACCCATTCCAACCTTTCTAATCAATGGCAACATATTTTAAATACGCAGAGAGAGAAGCCGACAGTCAAATAAATTGGGCTGAGGTAGGCAAGAACATGTCTGACATGCTTCTTGAAGAGAGAAGATTGAGAGAAGAAAAGAAAGCTCAGATTGATGCTGAATCGAGAGAGTTCGGTGAGACATTATCTAACCCTCCTCAAGGAGAAAGTAAGGCTCTAAATGAGTACGCTCTCCAATACGCTGCTGACTATCAGCAGTCAAGACTGATGCAGGATAAGCTTCTTAAATCAGGACAGCTTAAGCTAAGCGACTATACTGTCATGCGCCAAAATGGTATTGACGGAACCAAGCAAATGTTTGAGGTAGTCAATGGATATAACACTGAGTACAAGGAGAAGATGGATAGGATGAAGAATAACCAATCGCAAGATCTTGAAGGATATTTGATGGAACAGATTGAAGGATTGTCAAACTTCATGAACACAAAAGCTTATATCAACCCAACAGATGGAAAGGTTAGTGTTGCTAAGATGGTAAAAGGTGAAGACGGTGTCATGAAAATGAGTACTGATCCAAACGACTTTAGTACTATAAGTTCTTTGCAGAATAGATTGAAAGCTAAGTATGATAGATTTGATGTTTCAGGAACTGTAGGAACATACGTAGATGGATTGGGTGAAAAAATGAAAACCATTACTGATATTAAAAACAAGTATCAAAGAGGAACTGTAACTGAAATTTTTGATGTTACCCAAATAGATAACTTCAGCGAATCAGATAAGGCTATTGTAAAGGGATTTGAAGAAGCTGAGACAAAGATGCTTGAATCAATGTTAGGGAATGTGTTTCATACTTCATCTATTCTGACTAATAGTCTTAATGTAGATCCTAAAACAGGTAAGGAGTATACATTCACATGGAGCGAGGAGGATGCTAAAGCTAATCCTAATCTTATTCTTTTAAAGAACGATAGCTCCGGAAATCCTCAACCTCAATTTACAGAAGAACAGAAGAGTAATGCGTTAGAGTACTTGAGGGTTCAGGCTCGTTTGATGTATGATAAGAAAACGCAAGTATCTGTTGTTGGAGCGAGTGAGCCTCAGAAGAAAACACAAACTGAGATTGACAATGAAAATGCAGAGAAAGTAAAACAAAGCATGCTTCAGAATTGGCAGTTGGTTAGAAATGGTACTGACGAGCAAAAGAAGGCAGCATTAGATGCAATTAAAGGTTCTCCTGAGATGATAGCGAGAGGTCTTACAGATATTTATATTGAAGACGATAAGGTTTACTTTGAGTACGCTGATCCTCGATTGAATACTGATGTTGATATTAGTAATGATGCTAATGCATTCTTCAGGGCGGGTACAGAGGTGTTTGGAGCTATTACAGAAGGAGAATTGAAAAAGTATGCTACAGGAAATAAGGTTGCTCCAACTACAGAGCTTAAATCAAGTAGGGGTCAGGAAATGAATTATCAAAAACCGTTGGAGACAGATGTAAATAATCAAGGGTATATTGTTGAGGATAATGGTCCCGCTACCGCTAATCACTTGGCTGCTCAGTTTGGTAAATTAGGATTTACTATAACAGGAAATACGACTAACTTTGGAACTGACACTATAACGATAAAAGGTGGTGCAGATGGAAAAACTGAAGCTACATTTAATGTAGATAATCAAGATCAGGTTAATGATATCAGAGACTTTATTATTAATAATGCAAATCCGGACAAGGCTCAGTCAATATACGGAACGAAAGGTAGCAGTTCTTCTTCAGGAAATAAGAGTAAATCAAAGGTAAATTACGCAACAAAATAAAACATTAAAATGGACGAGCAAGTAATACAAGATCTTTACGACAGAGCGGTATCTTTAGGTTATAAGAAATCAAAACAGGATTTCATAAATTTATTACATACTGATTTAAGTGTTCAAGAAGATAATTTTTCCTACGTTAAAAGCCAAGGATATAAAAAGTCGATGAATGAATTTCTTCAGCTTACAGGTGTAGGAGCTCAACCTGAATTAAAAAAAAAAGATCAGTCAGGTACTACGGTATCACCATCGGCAGGTTCTTCTTCGGTTTCGCCTACTCCACAACCTCAGGAACCTACTGAGCAGGATTATTTCACCGGAGCTTTCGGTGATGTATTAAGAGGTTTTGATGCTATAGTTCCATTAGGGATTGGTGACTTCATAGATGATAGATCTCGTGATATTGCTGCGGGTTATTATCAAGCAAAGTCCGCTGAAGAAGCTAATAAATTATTAATGGGGGGATCAAAACTAAGTGTTGAAGATACTCAGAAATTTATCGAAGCTAACAAAAATCTTCAAAGCGTTGGAGAATCTGATGAGGCTCGTGAGTTCAATAAAATATACAACGAAGAAGGCGGTAGTGTTTGGGGTGTTGTAAAAGGATTAGCCTATAATCCAAGCTATGTTTCTGAAGTAATGTTAAGGTCATTGGTTGGTTTAGCTACAAATACAGACGCCTTAATGACAGGAGCGGCAGCGGTAGGAACAGGTGCAGGAACAGGAGCTGCGATGGGAGCCCCCGCAGGTGGTGTTGGTGCATTACCCGGGGCGGCAGCAGGGGCGGCAGCAGCCATACCATATGCATTTGGTTTGGCAAGTGGTGTGGTCGAGATGGGCTCATCATTTGCTGAAGGTCTTACTGATGAATTGCAAGGAAAGGAAATGACAAAGGAAAATGTCAAAGCAATCCTTGAAGATCCTGAGAAATTGCAATCACTTAGAAATAGAGCAATCGCTCGAGGCGCTATCATTGGAACTGTGGATGCTTTTACCGGTAAGCTTGCAAGTAAAGTTGGTGCTAAAATATTAGGTAGCTCAGCCGCTAAGTCAGCCACAGGTGAGGCGACTCGAAGAGCTGTCGTAGGGGCTACAGCAGCGGGCGCAGGAGTTGAGGCTGTTGGAGGATCAACAGGTGAAGCTACTGCAAGAGCGGCTACAGGTCAGAAGATGGATACAGCTGAGATCTTGTTAGAAGGTATTGGCGAACTACCCGGTGGTATTCGATCAACTATTCAAGCTAAATTAGCTACTCCTGTATACAAGGTAAATGGAGAAAAAGTATCCGCAACTGATGTTGATGCATTGATCGAGACCATGACGCCCGAGGAGTTGTCAAAGACAAAGATTGAAATCAAGAATGATTATGAAGGTAGGGAAACTAAGATTCAAGATAAGATTGTAACTGACTCAATAAAGAAGGACGTCAAGGCAGCTAATCCTGATCTTAATGAGACAAGCTTGAATGCTATAACTGAGTTAGAGAAAGACTTGCGTAAGTTAGAGGGTAACACTACTCAAACAGGTAAGGATAAAGCTGCTGATATTAGAGCAAGAATAAAAGATATTCAAGCAAACCAATTAGAAGAAGAGGTTGTTACTGAAGCTGCTCCCACACAGAAGAAAACCGTTGTTGTAGCTGACACCATTAAGGTTGCTCCCACTCAAGTTAGAAGTGATGAGGAGATAGCTAATGACATCAAGGAAGAGTTGGCCTCTAATGAGGACACTAAAAATTGGTCAATTGAAAATGAAGAAGGGGATAATGTGCCTCTAACAGGAAATGAAGATTTACTTGCTCAGCGAGTAGTAGAAGCGTTGTCCACCAATCCGGAACAGAGAACAGAGGAGCAATCAGATAATATACGATTTGCAGGTAGAATACTTGGGCAAAGACTTTTTGAGTTGTCTAATAAAAAAGCTGATCTTACTTGGGCTGAGAATCTTCAACCTGATAAGATTTACAATCTATTCTTTGAGAATGAGGAGTCGGTTCCAACTGAGCTTGCGCCAATGGCACGTGAGACCAATGAGGATGGTACTATATCTATTAAGGCTAACGGAGGGGATGTAAAGAAAGCACTCGGCATGGAGGCTGTTAAGCAGCTTGATGACAATGAGGAGGTGACATTCACATTTGATTCATTGGATCAAGTGCCTGAGCCATTTAGAGATGAGGCCGAGCGAAGAACAACTACGTTTGAAGGTCGTGAAAAAGTATTAGGTCTTTCTGTTGGGAAGAAAACTTCCAAGACTCTATATAGAGTTACAATGACAGGAGCTGAGGCTAAGCAGTATAATGTAAAGGCGCCAAGAGCTACAACCAAGGCTGACATATTTAGAAACACAGCCAACTCATTAAAGAGTATATTCCCTAATATTCAGGTGATGACATTCGCCAATGCTCAGGAGATGAAGAAATTCGCTGAGGATAACATCAATCAAGATGTTGCTGATGCTGTTTTCGGAATCAACGGAGCCATCATTAATGATGCTTCAAACAACCCTGCTTACATCTTGATTAATGAGGAAGCTTCTGACGCTACAACAATGCCGCATGAAGCATGGCATGGTATCCTTGTAAAAGCATTTGGAGAGAATCCTGAGCTGTTTGCTCAGTTCAGAGATTCAATTAGCAAGACGCTTAGGAAGAATGGCTTTGAGACCATTGCTAATGACCTTGATCAATTCTCTAATCAGAAAGAGTATCTTGAGTCGAATAGCCAAGCAGAAGAATGGTTGGTTCAGTTCGGTGGTTACTTAACATCAGCCGGCTTATCAATGAATAACTTATCTCCAAAGGGTAAGTCATTGATGACTGACATCAAGGATATCCTTAACAAGATTGCAGTCAAGATCACAGGTCAGCCAATTTTCTTGGAAGATGCTACCCCTGATGACATCCTCGACTTCATGATCAGTATCTCTGAGTCAATGGCCCGGGGTGAAGACCTTTCAAAGTTCTTCAGAGAAGGTGAGGGAAGAACAGGTGGTGCAGGTATGAGGGCGCAAATGCCATCTAATATTAGATTAGAATCTATTGATTTTGAAAACGAGTCAGAGAATATAGATGTTTATGATGCATCTGAAAAAGCAAATCAGATAGCTAAAGACAATGGTGTAAATATACTTAGAGGTAAAGATCTGAGAAGTGTGGCAGTAGATGATAACGATAATGTTGTTGGAGGTCTTTGGACTGAGATTTCAGGTGATGAATTTTCTTTTGATATAGCTATCGATAAGGAATCTCAACGCAAAGGAATTGGAGAAGAATTAGTTAATGAATCCATATCTGAATTTAATGCTCAAAATTTTGATGACAACTTAAAGTACAAGATTGATGTTACTAATCCTGTAATGGAAAAGCTTCTTTCAAAGTACGGCTTTGAAGTGGTTGATAGATATGATGGTCATGCTATAATGGAGCATCCTACTAATAATCCAAAATTAAAATCAGAAACAAAAACCAAATCCCCACTTCCATCTCCTGAAGTGCCTGAAAGAGATGAGCAGAAAGTCAATGAAGATAATCTAACTACTTTAGACTTTAGGAAATTCAATGCAAGGTTTCAGATATCCAACAAGAAGAAGGAAGAGTTTGGAAAGATGTTGGAGAAGAAGAGACCTGACTTAAAGGAAAGAGGGTTAATAGATTCAGTAATCCAAGATGTTGAGAAGTTTGGTGAAGGGAATTCTCAGAACGGGAAAGGTAATCCTAAGTTAGAGAAGCTTGCTATGCATTGGATATACAATGCTAATGTTATTCTTCCTGAAGATGGATATAAGATAGTAGATGCTGAGAAGGTCGCTACTAAAAACAAGATTGATCCATTTGCTTATGATAGCCCCGAGGCTTTGATGGAATCGTTTCGAGAATCTGTTAAAGAAAGACCTATTGATCCTGATGCGATTTCTTCATTCACTAATAAAACAGAGATCCCCGGTACTGATATCGTTGTGTATGATGTTGCAGATACAAAGGAAGGGCAAGCTGATGTAAGAAAAGCAATCGATACAAATTGGGGTAAGGATGCTAACCCATGGTGCTTGGCTGCAAGAATAGATGGCAATTTAGATAGGGCTTGGGAGCTATGGAATGATCGTTATAACGCTATAGATAAAAAGATAGCATTTAAAAACGGCAAGTTATTGTGTTTTCAAGCGAGTGATAATCCCGACAAAAATACTTGGTGGGATAGGATGGATAGGCCAACTGAAGGAATACCAAATATTAAAGACCTTGGAGAGGGTAAAAAGCAAACCGTTATTTATGATGAAAATGGGAGAATTTTATCTGAAGGCATTATAGAAAGAATAACAAAAAACAAAATAGAACAATGGCATGCTAATGGTTCAAAAAAATATGTAGCCAACGTTAACAATGAAGGAGAATTTAATGGATCTGTAAAGCGTTGGAATGATAATGGAATTCTTTCTAAAGAATCAAATTATAAAGATGGGGTTTTAGACGGAGTTGAAACGACATATTGGAACAATGGCCAAATGTTAAGATCAGGTACGTATGAAAATGGTTTGGAAAATGGTATATTCAAAGAATGGATTTCTAATGGTGTATTAGCTACAGAATCAAATTATAAAAATGGAGAACGTGATGGCGTATATCGTGAATGGAGTGAAAATGGAATTCTAACAGAAGAGTCAGAGTATAAAGAAGGGTACCGAAATGGTATTACAAAAATATTTAGATCAAGTGACGGTTCATTAAGCCATGAACTGCCATATAAAGACGGAAAACGTGATGGTGTTTCAAAAATATTTAGTAAAGACGGATCTCTTGATGGAGAAGTAGAATACAAGGAAGGAAAGCGCGACGGTGTATCGAAAGTATACGATTTTAGGGGTAATCTTATTGTAAAAGAGGTATACGAGAATGATGAACTTTTATTAACGATTCCATCTCAAGTTAAATTCCAACAACCCGGATCAACTGACTTGAAAGAAGTTCAGAAGATTGCTTTGAGATATAGCATGAATGACAGAGGTTTCATACCGAGAGAGGCGAGCGAGGTTGCGTTAAAGCGTGAGATCGAGAAGTATGGATACGGAGTTAAGAGATCAAGAGTAACACCTCAAGGATACGGTGGTAGCTTATTCATAACTAAAGGAGATAAGTTCTTTAACCCATTTAACGCTAAGTTCTCAAGAATTACATTAGGCGCCGGTAGACTTGAAGAGAATGTCAATACTATTCCGGGGTACGACCGCATGTTGGAAGAGGCAAACAACATCATTGAGAAATCAATGAGAAGAGGCGTGCCTTACGATAAGATCATGGACAACGTGATGAACTATGTCATGAAGTCTAAGGTTTACGAGATAGCCAATGACTCACAACGTGAGCAGTTGGTTCGTAATGTACGTGCAGAGTTTGGTAAGCGTGAGAAGTCTGCTCCATCTGTAGGTAAAATGCTTGTTGACTTATTCAAGAAGCTACCCGATCCAAAGAACATCACGCTGTCTGAAAAGGAATTGCTTAAACTACACTTCAAAGATTTAGCAAAGGGCGCTCGTGACGCAAAGAAAGCTTTCATGCTTGCAAGTGATCAGCTGTCTGAAGTTGTAAAGGAACTTAAGAAGTCAGGCAAGATATCAACAAAGCAATTGGCTGATGTTGTTCGTAGGTTTAGTAAAGTGGATATGCTTAACGAGGAATCAGTAGATCGATTTGTTGACTACATGACTAAGGTCTTCAATGACGCTGAGTACGCTGAGAAGATTCAAGGTATCAGAGGTAAGATTGTCAATGCAAGAAAGAATTTGAAGTCAAAGATCGGTATTGCTAACGCTGTTGCTGATCCGATGAGAAAGTTATTGGCAGTAAATCCAACACTCATACCTGATGAAGTGTTCGATAAGTATGTTGAGATCATTGACATGTTCTCTGCAAGCGGTGCTGTCCTTCCATTGAATGAGGTGAATCAAGTAGCTCAGGACATCAATGAAATACTTCAAGCATTGGATGAGCAGGTTTCAAAAAGCCAAGAGTTGTCTATCCGTTTTGAAAGCTACCAAGATAAAGTAGTTGATGAGGATACCGGTAAGGTGAAGTACGCTGACACCGTAAATAGAATGGCTAAAGAAGATGTCATCACTGCAGAAGAAGCTGAACTCATGAAGAAGTTCAAGTCTATCATCTTCCCTAAAGAAGA
>Ga0181363_1000008_pt1 | contig 57715 bp, 95 predicted proteins | sample Fa13NDMLBSN_FD_130109 | JGI IMG/M metagenome (GOLD analysis project Ga0181363, IMG submission 130109) | Freshwater viral communities from Lake Michigan, USA - Fa13.ND.MLB.S.N | ecosystem: Environmental > Aquatic > Freshwater > Lake | place: USA: Michigan | collected 2013-09-23
CACTGACCAGACTAGACTTGATGTGGGTACTTGTTAAAAGCTGTTGCTAAAAGGGTGGGCTAACAACAGCCATAGATGAACACATCCCTTATGGGCTTTCTAGGTGTATGTTCTAGATATTAGTGGTAGGTAGCTGTATTTCACAATGTGATATAGACAGATATCTACAGATAGTGGTAGTAGTTTCTTCACAGGATCTGCACTGTCAACGCTATAGACATACATTGGGATAGGTTGTTATGAGTAGCATTTATTGCTACCATACCACCTTAGCTAGGCTATGTGTGTTAGCATAAAGCATTATGAACTTATACACCCGACAAGAGTTAGAAGATAGAGGTTTAACAAACACATACCCCTACAGCGTAGCTACACAGGCTTCACTAGCGTTACACAGAGGTTATGTAGACAAGATGCATTTATTTCACAGTGATGTTTATTATGTTAGAGCAGCACTGGAGAAAAACACAGGATATGTATTTCCCTTAGACAGAGTTGAAGATGCTATGAGAGCTGAGGGATGGAAAGAGCATAGACACTTACCAAAGAAGAAACAACATGGCTACAAAGAAAAGTACAGTTAATGCTGCTGGCAACTACACCAAGCCTACAATGCGTAAGGCTTTGGTAGCTAGTGTGAAAGCTGGTACTAAAGGTGGTGATGCTGGTGAATGGAGTGCTAGGAAAGCACAGCTTGTAGCGAAGAAGTACAAAGCTGCTGGAGGTGGTTACAAATGAAAGCTCCTCAGAAGTCTTTAAAGGATTGGACAGACCAGAAGTGGACTACTAAGTCTGGTAAGCCTTCTGCTAAAACAGGAGAGAGATATCTGCCTGAAGCAGCTATTAAGTCTTTAAGCTCTGCTGAGTATGCAGCCACCACTAAAGCTAAGCGTGAGGGTACAAAGGCTGGTAAGCAGTTTGTTAAACAGCCTAAGGCCATTGCTAAGAAAGTGAGTAAGTTCAGATGATTAAAAAAGGCAGTGAAGAGTTTTCAGGGTATAACAAGCCTAAGGCAACTCCTAAGCATCCAACGAAGAGTCATGCTGTGTTAGCTAAAGAGGGTGACACAGTGAAGCTCATTAGGTTTGGACAGCAGGGTGTTAGTGGTGCTGGTTCTAGTCCAGACACTCCTAAGGAGAAAGCTAGACAGAAGAGCTTTAAAGCTCGTCATGCTGAGAATATAAACAAGGGTAAGATGTCTGCTGCTTATTGGGCAGATAAGGTTAAGTGGTAACTAAAAGGAATAATGATGGCAACAGAAGCAGAGAAAGACGAAGCTAAGAGGAAATTCAAAGAAGAAAATCCAGATGGTCCGGGTATTTCTGTTAATGTAGGTGGCTATGGTAATTTGATTTTTAAGACTGATTCAGCATATGAACAGTTTAAAAAAGATCCACAAAGCATGACTTATTCTCAAGGGCCGGGTGGTCGTAAATATGTTGAGCCTAAGTCTGCAGACTACGATACTAAGTTTAAAAATTATGCCAAAGGTGGTATGGTTATCAATAAAGGTATTGGTGCTTCTATGAAGCCTCATAATGTGTTTGGTTCTAAAGGAAAGAAATAATATGGCTACCGATGCAGAGAAAGTAAAGATGTATAGAGAGAAGGCTAAGGACACTTCTGTCCCTCAAGAGGTGCGTAACACCTATTTGGACAGAGCTAATGAGCTAGAGCGTAAAGCTTATGAAGAAACTAAGAAGCCTCCTGTTAAGCTTGCTATGGGTGGTATGCCTGTAAGAGGTAGCCGTACAGCCACTAACAAACAAAAGAAAATGATGGGTGGTGGTTATGCTATGAAGACCCCGATGCAAATGAACAAAGGTGGTTATGCAAACTGTGGTGCTTCTGTACCTGCTTCTGGTGGAAAGAAAAAATAATGGCTACTAAGAAATCTTTTAAACCTTGTGAGGGATGTCCTTCTCCTGCTAAGTGTAAAGCTGCAGGTAAGTGTATGGCTAAAGAGGGTAAGGGTAAAGCTACCATTGCCATCATGATTGGCATACCAAAGAAGATGGCTAAGAAGAAATAAGCTATGGCTACTAAAAAGCAAACAGCTAAAATTGCTAAGGTGATGGGTGAGTTTAAGGACAAAGGCTTGCATAGTGGTAAAGGGGGTAAGGTTGTTACTTCTCCCAAGCAAGCCATTGCCATTGCTTTGTCTGAAGCTAAAGTGAAAGCTAAGAAGTGAACAAAGAGCCAAAGATTAGAAGTGTAGGAAAAGTGTTGACAGCGGGAGCTGCTAACACCATCTACACTTGTCCTGATAATTTCATTGCCAAGATGAATTTGTTATTTGTTTCCAATCATGGAGGCAATAACAAAACTGTTTCTGTTCAATGGACAGATGCTAGTGCAAGTACCAGCTATTACATTGTTGGTGGTTATGTTCTTTCTGCCTACGGCTATCTAAAACTGGATGGTAGTTATCTTGCTCTCTATCCCGGTGACACCTTGGTAGTCACACCAGAGGCTGGTAGTAGCATGGACACCACTGTCACTGTAGAAGAATATTATGAACAAGGACTATTTTAATCATGGCTAAAAGAGAACTAAACGAACAACAGAAGAAGTTCATTGAGGTGTTATTTGCTGAGGCTGGTGGCAATCCAGCTAAGGCTAGGCAGCTTGCTGGCTATAGCGAAGGCTATGCTACCAAGATGATTATGGATACTCTCAAGGAAGAAGTGATTGAGGCTACACAGCTATACATCGCTATGAACGCCCCTAGAGCAGCTATGGCTGTTGTCAGTGGCATTGCCGATCCCACAGAGCTAGGCTTGAAAGAGAAGCTCAATGCTGCCAAGGATTTGTTAGACAGGGCTGGCTTGGTGAAGACAGAGAAAGTTCAGGTGACAGCACCTAACGGCATCATGATTTTACCAGCCAAAGATAGCAGTGAGTGAGAGAGATTTAGGGGCTTGGATATTGCCTCAACCGAAAGCAAAGGAAACATATGTACCTATTCCAAAAATTAGAAACACTATACCATTTGGTTACAGACAAGATGAAGAAGACCCTAGCCTCCTGCAGCCAATACCTACAGAGCTTGAAGCGTTAGAACTAGCTAAGAAACATTTAAAACAATACAGTTCTAGGCAGGTAGCAGCTTGGCTTACCACCACAACAGGTAGAACGATAAGCCATGTGGGATTGTTAAAGAGAATAAAGACTGAAAGAACTCATGGACGAAAATCCACTACTTACCGCAACCTTGCCCGAAGGCTCCAAAAAGCCCTTGAGCAAGCGGAAAGGTACGAAGAAAAATCTAAGAGGCTCGGCAGGGAAGACCAAACAGGATACTTCGAGTCAGAACAGTACAGCAAGCTTACCCAATATATCGATAGCAAGCTCGGAGGAGACACAGCTACCAATAGCTGATGATAGGGAAGTGTTGTTTAAGCCTAATGCTGGGCCTCAAACATTCTTCTTAGCTTCCTCAGAGAGGGAAGTGTTATATGGTGGTGCTGCTGGAGGTGGTAAAAGCTACGCTATGTTGGCTGATCCACTGAGGTATATGGTACATCCACAGTTTTCTGGGCTTCTGTTACGACACACTACAGAGGAACTTCGAGAACTTATTTGGAAGAGTCAAGAGCTTTATCCAAAGATTTACCCCGGCATCAAATGGAGTGAGAGAAAGATGCAATGGGAAGCACCATCAGGGGCTAGACTGTGGATGTCTTACCTTGATAGAGACGAAGACGTATTGAGATATCAGGGTTTGGCGTTTAGCTGGATTGGTTTTGATGAGTTGACGCAGTGGCATACGCCCTTTCCGTGGAACTATATGCGTTCTCGCTTGCGTACAGCGGCAGCAGATCTACCAATCTTCATGAGAGCTACAACAAATCCGGGTGGTCCGGGTCATGCTTGGGTGAAGAAGATGTTTATTGACCCTTCTCCAGCGGGTAAAGCCTTCGATGCCACCGATATTGAGAGTGGAACTACTCTTGTGTATCCCAAAGGACACAGCAAAGAGGGGCAAGCACTGTTTAAGCGTAGGTTTATCCCTGCTATGTTGACGGATAATCCCTATTTGATGCAGACAGGTGACTATGAGACGATGTTGTTGTCTCTTCCTGAGCATCAGAGGAAGCAATTGTTAGAAGGTAACTGGGATATTGCTGAAGGTGCAGCGTTTCCTGAGTTTAATAGGCAGATTCATGTGGTGGAACCATTCCACATACCGAGTAATTGGACTAAATTTAGGGCTTGTGACTATGGATACGGAAGTTATAGTGCTGTGGTGTGGTTTGCTGTGTCTCCAAGTGAGCAATTGGTGGTCTATCGTGAGCTATATGTTAGCAAGGTGCTTGCCAAAGACCTCGCTCACATGGTAATGAGGGCTGAGGAGAACGATGGCCCTATGAGATATGGTGTATTGGACAGTAGTTGCTGGCATAAGCGTGGTGATACAGGTCCATCACTGGCAGAACAGATGATTGGAGAGGGATGTAGGTGGAGGCCATCTGATAGAAGTGCTGGAAGTAGGGTGGCAGGTAAGAATGAGCTGCATCGAAGGCTACAACTTGACCCCTTTACAGAACAGCCAAGACTAGTTATAACAAGCAACTGTGTAAACACGATTGCTCAGCTACCCATCATACCTTTGGACAAAAGAAACCCAGAGGATATTGATACTAAGGCTGAAGATCACTTATATGATGCTATTCGGTATGGAGTGATGAGCAGACCTAGAAGTAGTTTGTTCGATTACAATCCATTACATTCTGCTGGTGCTGGTATGAAGACAGCAGACCCAGTATTTGGGTATTAAAGGGTATTTATGGCGACAAACAATTTTATGGATGACAAGTCCATTGGGTTAGGTGATAAAAAGGAAGGCGAAGCTACACCATTTACTGGTGATAGTCTCTTAGTTTTTCTAAACGATAGATACACTAAGTCTGAAGAGAGTCGTAGACAAGATGAACAGCGTTGGCTGAAGGCTTATAGAAACTATCGTGGTCTATATGGACCCGATGTTAAGTTCACTGAGACAGAAAAGAGTAGAGTGTTTGTTAAGGTGACAAAGACCAAGGTGCTTGCAGCATATGGTCAAATCACTGATGTCTTATTTGCTAACAATAGATTTCCTTTAAGTGTTGATCCAACTGTATTACCAGAAGGTGTAGTTGATTCAGTACACTTTGATCCTAAGGCTCCAGAAGATGCTGAGCCTGAAGTTGTTTCTCCCTTTGGATATAAAGGTGATGGTAAAGATTTACCTCCCGGTGCAACCTATGCCAGTTTGATGGATAGACTTGGACCACTGAAGGAACAACTTAAAAACACCAAGAATTTAAGAGAAGGTCCGGGCGTTACTCCTTCATCCATCACTTTCCATCCTTCTATGGTGGCAGCTAAGAAGATGGAGAAGAAGATACATGATCAGTTGGATGAGAGTGGTGCTAATAAGCACCTGCGTTCTACTGCCTTTGAGATGGCTCTGTTTGGTACAGGCATCATGAAGGGTCCTTTTGCTAAGACCAAAGAATATCCTAGTTGGGATGAAGAAGGCACTTACAAGCCTGAGATGAAGACAGTACCAGAGACATCACATGTTTCTATCTGGAACTTCTATCCCGATCCTGATGCTTCCAACATGGAAGAGGCTCAATATATTATTGAGAGACACAAGCTTAGTGCTACACAACTTAGGGCTTTGAAGAATCGTCCTCTGTTTAGAAACAATGTTATTGAAGATGTCATTGCTGAAGGTGCTTCTTATACTAAGAAGTATTGGGAAGATGACTTGAGAGACTATGCTCCCAACTTGGGAGTAGATAGATTTGAAGTGTTGGAATATTGGGGCAATGTTGATATTGACATGCTCAAAGAAAACGACATTGATATTCCTGAAGCTTTGTTGGAAGTTAAGGAGTTGCAAGCCAATGTATGGTTCTGCAACAACAGAGTGATTCGCTTAGTGTTGAATCCGTTTAAGCCAGCCAACATTCCGTATTACGCTGCTCCTTGCGAACTAAACCCCTACTCTCTATTTGGCATTGGTGTTGCCGAAAACATGGACGACACCCAGACCCTCATGAATGGTTTTATGCGTATGGCTGTAGATAATGCAGTGTTGTCTGGCAACCTTGTATTTGAGGTTGATGAAACCAATCTCGTTCCCGGTCAGGATATGACAGTGTATCCGGGTAAGGTGTTTAGGAGACAGGGTGGTGCTCCCGGTCAATCTTTATTTGGAACACAGTTTCCTAATGTGGCTGCACAAAACTTACAACTGTTTGATAAGGCTAGACAATTGTCAGATGAATCAACAGGTATGCCTTCCTTCTCACATGGTCAGACAGGTGTTAGTGGTGTAGGAAGAACAGCCTCTGGCATTTCTATGTTGATGAATGCTGCCTCTGGTAGTGTTAAAACCATCATCAAGAATGTGGATGATTACTTGTTAGCTCCGCTTGGTAAAGCTTTCTTTAGCTTTAACATGCAGTTTGATTTTGATAAATCTATCAAGGGTGATTTGGAAGTCACAGCCAGAGGTACAGAAAGCTTGATGGCTAATGAGGTGAGAAGTCAACGCTTGATGCAGTTCTTGCAGATTGCTAGTTCACCAGCATTGATGCCATTTGCTAAGTTCCCTTACATCATTCGTGAGATTGCAAAGAGTATGGACTTAGATCCAGACAAGGTGACTAACAATATGGATGAAGCTGTGCGTCAAGCTTTGCTGATGCAACAAGCTACAGCTCCTGTTGCTCCTGCAGAGGGTGCTCCTCCAGTTGGTGGCCCAGAAGGTGGTCCTCCTCCAGTGGCTGATATGACTGGTGGTGGTGGTGGAAATATCGGTGTTGGTGCTGCGCCAGTTCCCGGAGAGCAGGGCTTCTCTGCGGCTCCACCACAAGCAACAATATAAAATATACTATGAATAAGTTTTGCTCCTCTTGTAACACAGAAAAAGAATATTCTTTCTTTTCTTTTCGAAAAGCAAGTAAGGATGGTTTAACAGCTAGTTGCAAAATTTGTATATCAGAAAGAAAAAAATCTTTGACTAGTACCGCTGCTTATAACAAAGCATATAGAGAAAAAAATAAAGACGCAGAAGTAGAGCGTATTCGCTCTTGGAGAACTCAAAATAAAGAAGCTATTAATGAATACAAGAAGAAGTATAGAAAAGAGTTTCCTTTACTTCATTCTATTTTGGATAGTCATAAAAGAGCTAGTAGATTACAAAGAGTACCTCCTTGGTTAAATAAAGAAGATAAAGAGAACATAAAAGTTTTCTATAAAAAAGCAAAAGAGCTTTCTGAATATCATAAATGTTTATATCAGATTGATCATATTGTTCCTTTAAAAGGTAAAGATGTAAGTGGTCTTCATGTTCCTTGGAATTTACAAATACTAACGGCTGAAGAAAACAATAGAAAGAACAATAAATATGAAGACTTATCTCCCCAAGCTTAAGGGCTTTGTAAACACTCATGTGACATGGGATGCGTTCCAAGAATTGCTTGATGCAGAAATTGCAAACAAGCAAAAAGATTTGGAGCAAGCATCTGAGATGCGTGAGATTGGAAAGGCTCAAGGAGCCATTGCTGCTTTACGCAGATTGAAATATCTTAAGGATGAAGTTAATGTCGAAAGATAACTTTACTGAACAGGGAGTTGCTCCTTATGGAATGCGACACGGCACTATGACACCTAAAGGTAAGGGATTTTTTGGTGACTTGAAAAGACCAGATGGTGACAGTTCAACAGAGTTGTCATCTGAGTTTGAATACAAAGGTAAAAAAGTAGAATACCCTTTGATTGTTCCAACTTTATCTGCATCAGAACTTAATCATTTGTTAAGTGGTCAAGCACCTACTGATGATATTTATAACAAAGCTGAATCGTGGGCAAAATCTAGAGTTGATGCAGATAAGAGTCCATTTGCATCTAGTACTGGCAATGAGAAGTTTCCAATACCTAAAGAATCTAACAACTATGCACAAGGAGGTGCTGTGAACGATATGAATACACTGTTTGCCGAAGGCGGCATGAATGAAGAAGGCGGTACAGTAGATCCTGTATCTGGTAACGAAGTACCTGCTGGCTCTTTGCAAAAAGAAGTTAGAGATGACATCCCTGCTCAGCTTAGCGAGGGTGAGTTTGTTCTTCCTGCTGATGTTGTTAGATACATTGGACTAGATCGTCTAATGAAGATTAGAGACAAGGCTAAAGAAGGCTTGGCTCGTATGGAAGAGATTGGTCAGATGGGTAATGCTGAACAAGCAGCTAAACCAGAAGAACCACATGGAGATGAGTTTGCTTCTGAGATTGATAGCATCATGAATGAGCTTGATAGTGAAGAAGGAGAAGAAGAGAACAACATGGCTGTTGGTGGTATGCCTACTCCTAGCACTGGCTTTCAAGTAAAACAGTTTAAGAAGCCTGATGGTAGTTCTATGTTTGTTACTTTCATTAATGGTGAACCAGCTACTACTATTCCAGAAGGTGCTCAAGAAGTAAACATTGCTACTCAAGCACAGCAAAATCAAGCATCTTTAACACCCACTGAAAAAGCAGTGAATAATAAAACTAATATTGACACATTGTTTTCTACTGCTGAAGAGGACAACAAGCGTTTAGATAAGATGTTGTTTGATAAGATTGCTGAGAAAGTAATAGAAAGACAAAATCAAAAAACAATTAATGAAAATATTGAATTTGATTCAAATGCTTTCAAACCAACAGATACAGAACTTTTTTCTTTTTCAGATGATGCAGACTATAGATTGACAGAAGGACTAGAAGATTCTTTATTGTCTAGCTCAATGGATCAAGCAGCTTCATCTGTTCCTGTTGGAATAGATACAATGCCTGATGTTTCTACAACAATGCCTGATATTTCTGCTATTGGTCCTGAGCTTGCGATGGCTAAGGGTGGTTTAGTTGCAAGACGTAAAAAATAATATATAATTTGAATACCTAAGTCTGAGGTGGGCAGACAGGTACTTAATAACCCCCACCATCCTTGGCTACCTATCTCCCTGTATTGACAGCTACAGTTAGCCCCAACTTAAAAGGTAAGTATGACAGAAGCGGTAATTAATCAGAATCAACAAGCTCAGGCTTTTTCTCCCTTTGGTAAGCGTAATGCTAACAAAGATAAGATTGAACAAGAAGAAGCAGAGTTGAAACAAATAGCTGAAGATAAGAACAAAGATCCACAGGAACCACAAGAATCTGAGGACAGTTCTTTAAGCGCAGAAGAGAAAAGCTTTAAGAAGCGTTATGGAGATCTGCGTAGACATTCTCAGCAACAGCAAACTACTTTGCAAAAGCAGATTGATGAGCTTCGCTCACAGCTTCAGCAGAGTACAGAGAAACAAATTAGTCTTCCTAAGAGTGAGGAAGAACTAGCTGAGTGGGCAAAGACCTATCCTGATGTTGCAAAGATTGTTGAAACCATTGCAATTAAAAAGGCTAAGGAACAAACCCAAGCGTTGGATGAAAGATTCAAACAGCTAGATGAGAGGGAGCAAAAGACATCTAAGGATAAGGCAGAGGCTGAATTGATGCGGTTGCATCCAGACTTTGATGTTATACGTGATGATGATGAGTTCCATAACTGGGTTGAAGAACAGCCTAAATGGATTCAAGATGCTTTGTATGATAATGAGAGCGATGCAAAGGCTGCTGCCCGTGCCATCGATCTTTACAAAGCTGATAAAGGTATTAAGGCTAAGAAAACTACTGCAGATAAGGGTGCTGCTGAAAGTGTAAACACCCGTAGTAGTCGTTCTGCACCTACAGGCGAAAGCACAGAAGGTGTCTTTTATGAGTCACAGGTAAATAAAATGTCTACCTTTGAGTATGAAAAGAACCAAGAAGCTATTGCTAAAGCATTACAATCAGGTAAATTTGTATACGATATTAGCGGAAGTGCTCGTTAAGTATTGACAAACCTGAAACAACTGGTATAACTTTAAGCAGGACTAGGTATCTAGTCTTGCTCCTATGGGCCGTATCATACTAGTTACACTACCCCATAGAGTTATCTGTCACGCAAAACAATAAACTGTCAGAACAACCTGAAGTTTGTTGGCCTGTATAGACAAGTGGAGGCATCCCTGTTCTGTACACACCCATCAAATACAGCCTCTGTGGTGATGTTGAGCGTATTTAATTATATGCCTAACACATATCTAGGAGGATATTAAAATGGCCTTTCCAAGTGCATCCGGTCACGGAAATTTACCTAATGGTAATTTTTCGCCCGTAATCTATAGCAAGCAAGTACAGCTTGCATTCCGTAAAGCGTCTACTGTTGAAGACATCACCAATAATGATTACTTTGGTGAAATCGCAAACATGGGCGACAGTGTCAAAATCATTAAAGAACCTGAAGTGTCTGTTCAAAGCTACGCCCGTGGCACACAGATCACTGCTCAAGATCTGAATGATGAAGACTTCACCTTGGTTGTTGACCAAGCTAACTACTACGCTTTCAAGATTGATGACATCGAAGCTGCTCACTCACATGTGAACTTCATGCAGATGGCTTCTGATCGTGCAGCGTATCGTTTGCGTGATCAATATGACCAAGATGTCTTGGGTTACTTGTCTGGTTTCTCACAGTCTGCAAAGCATGTGAATCCTGACACAGCTCGTACAGCAGCCGCTGGTACTAAGGCAGTTACTGCCGCTGGTGCTGATGAGTTGTTGGCTTCTATGAAGCTGAAAAAAGGTAGCTTTGGTAACATCACTACAGCTTCTGCTGGTGATCATTCCATTCCTTTGGCTCCTCGCCTCCCCGGTGCAACAGCATTGCCTACAGATGTGGCATCACCTTTGATGGTGATTTCTCGTATGGGTCGTCTGTTGGATCAACAGTTTGTTGATTCTGCTGGTCGTTGGTTGGTGGTCGATCCTGTGTTCATCGAGATGTTGAAGGACGAAGACAGCCGTTTGTTGAATAGTGATTTTGGTGGTTCTGGTTTGCAGAACGGCTTGGTCATTAACAACTTGCATGGCTTCCGTATCTATGTTTCTAACAACCTGCCAAAGATTGGTACTGGTGCTGGTACTTCAGGTACTGCTAACCAGAACTCCAACTATGGTGTGATTGTTGGCGGTCATGACTCTGCTGTTGCTTCTGCTCAGCAAATCACCAAGACTGAAACATATCGTGATCCCGACAGCTTCGCTGACATCGTGCGTGGTATGCATCTTTATGGTCGCAAAATCTTGCGTCCTGAAGGCATCGTCACTGCTAAATACAACGCTGCTTAAGGAGAAACATTATGGCAACTATTACAACTTTGGCTGGTGCAGCCTCCGCTGGTCGCACTGTTGGTGCTGTCCCTTACTTGGTCGATGTTACAGTTGACTTCGCTGCTGCAGCTACAGCTAAAGGCTCTGCCTTGGCTGCTGCTGATGTCATTGAAGCTCTCAGTGTTCCCGCTAACACTGTCATTTTGAATGCTGGTATGGAAGTTATCACTGCCCTTGGTGGTGAGTCTTCTGACACTACATTCGATTTGGGTACTGGTGTTGATGCTGACAACTTCGTTGATGGCTTTGATGCTGACGCTGCTGCCGCTGGTGCTTATGCCCAGAATGCTGCTGCTTTCCAGCCTATCGTAGCTGGCACTGCTGACACTATTGACATTACCATTGCCACTGCCACTACTGCTCCCACCTCTGGTGAAGTGCGTGTATGGGCTGTGTTGATGAATGTCGATGGTCGTCCTGCACGGGCTTCCGTTGATCGTGAGCAACTGGCTTAATAGCTAGTTGATGCAGGGAGGGGCTTAACCGCCTCTCCCTTTTATTGTTTAAAAAATATGTCCACATACATTTCTTTAACGAATGAATTGCTACGAAGAATGGGTGAGGTCACTATGGACTCCACCGAATTCGATGGTGCTAGAAACATCCAAGCTCTAGCAAAGAATGCTATCAATTCATCCATTAGAGAGTTGATGCACTCTGCACAAGAGTGGCCTTTTGCTTTAGCTACTCAAACACAAACACTAACTGTTGGTACAGGTACATATAGTTTTCCTTCTAATACGTCCACTGTAGATTGGGATTCTTTTTATTTAAAGAGACTCACTGCAGCTAACAATCAACCATCTCGTCTTTCTGTTCTTACTTACACTGACTACCTAAACAACCATCGTCCTCAGGAAGATGTTAATGGTACTGGTGGGTATGGTCCTACCATTGCCGTATATCAAACACAAGAGTCTAAGTTTGGTGCTACTCCTATTCCAGATCAAGCATATGAGATTGAATATAAGTATTGGTCTTTCCCTGCTGATTTATCTGTGTCTACAGATGTAGCCATTATTCCAGATAGATTTACTAATGTATTGATTGATGGTGCTATGTTCTATATGCTAATGTTCAGATCTAATGAACAAGGCGCAGCAGTATACAAAGACAAATTTGATATTGGTATTAGAGCGATGAGAAGATTGTTGTTGGATGAACCTATGTATATGAGTTCTACAGCATCTGTTAGTCCTTCATTCCATCCTAGAGTGTTTTAATGGCAGATAGAATCAGTGGCTTTAAAGTAACTTGTATTGGTGGCATGAACACCAATAGAGATGTATTGTCTCAAGGTGAAGAAAGCCCCGGCTCTGCTACACAACTTATTAATTATGAGCCTTCTATTACTGGTGGCTATAGACGCATCAGTGGATTTGCTAATAACTATGGAACAGTTACAGGAACTGGTGCTGTCTTAGGCGTATTGGTAGCAGAGAACTTAAACAATAGTATTTTTGCTTGTCGTAAACCTTCTTCTGGTACAGACTACTTTTATAGGTGGGTAGCATCATCATCCACTTGGACTGCGATATCAACTCCCGGTACAGTGACAATGGTGGGAGTTAAGAAGGTTAGGTTTACTAAATATAATTGGAGTGCTCCTAAATTTGTTTTAACTGATGGCATTAATCCAGCAGCCGTGTATGATGGTACAACATATACACAGATTACTCATGCTAATGCACCTGATAGTCCCAAGTATTCAGCAGCGTTTAAGAATCATATATTTTTAGCTGGTGATCCTACAGATCCATATAACTTATATGTTTCTTCTCCATTAGCGGAAACAGACTTTAATCCAGCTAATGGTGCTGCTGTTATTAATGTAGGCTTTGAAATTGTTCAGATAAAACAGTTTAGAGATACGCTGTATATCTTTGGTAAGAATGCTATTAAGAGCTTGGTAGGTACTAACATTGCTGACTTTGTGGTTGGTGAAGTTACAACAAATTTAGGTTGTGTTGTTCCAGACAGTGTGATAGAACTGGGTGGTAATTTATTGTTCTTAGGACCAGATGGTTTTAGGCCAGTGTCAGGAACAAACAAGATTGGTGACGTTGAGCTTGAAACTATTTCTAAGCAGATTCAATTTACCATTACATCAATCCTACAAGAATTAAATTCTGGTTCTATAGATCCAGAATCTTTGAGTTCAGTGGTTATTCGTAAGAAATCTCAATTTAGAATGTTTATTCCTAGTGAAGGAACATTTGGATTGTTAGGTGGCTTGCGTGAAAGAGAGGGTGGCATTTCTTTTGAGTATAGTCAATTGTATGGCTTTCCTGCTACCTGCTCTTCTAGTGGTTATATTGGTATTGATGAAGTAGTTATTCATGGTGATTCTACTGGTAAGGTACATAGACAAGAAACAGGAACTTCTTTTGCCACTGCTGAAATATTGAGTGTTTATCAAACTCCTTTTTATTATTTCCAAGATCCTACCATTAGAAAGAACTTCTATAACATTTCTACTTTCTTAAGAAGTGAAGGATCTTCCAATATTGTTATGGGTGTTTCCTATGACTTTGATGATTCAGTTGATGTGTTTAATCCTGCTAACTATAACTTGCCCATTGTTGGAACTGCTGCTTATTACAATGAAGCCATCTATGATGCTACAGCCATTTACGATGGTAATCCATCACCAGTGAAGAAGACAAACATTGAAGGCTCTGGTTTCTCCATTGCTTTCAAATATGTGACTAATGATACGAATGCTAGTCATACAATTCAGGGCTTGGTCTTGAATTATTCAATCAATGACAGACGCTAAGGAGAACTACTTTGACAGGCTATGTAAGACAATCTGCTGCTGATATCGTCCCAACGGGCGTAGTTAGAGCTGCACCAATTAATAATGAGCTTAATGCTCTGCGTGATGCTTTTGCCACTGCTGGTGGACATAAGCACGATGGCACTGCTGCTGAGGGTCATCCTGTTCCTGTTATTGGAGATGCTGACTTATTAAATAAGATTGCTACAGACACAGCTAACAATAGACATGGTGTGTTTGTTGAGGTGGGTGCTGCTGCTGTTGAGCAGGTTCGCTTTCAAGATGGTGCTATTGTTCCAGTAACAGACAATGATGTTGACTTAGGTACAAGTGCTCTTGAGTTTAAAGACCTGCACATTGATGGCACAGCAAACATTGACAGCTTAGTAGCTGACACTGCTGACATTAATGGAGGCACTGTTGATGCTGCTGTTATTGGTGCAAGTACACCAGCAGCAGCTACAGTGACTAATTTAACAGTTAATACAGCAGCAACAATTGCTTCTGCTGATATCAATGCAGGTACTATCGATGGTGCAGTGATTGGTGGCTCTTCTGCTTTAGCCATCACAGGCACTACAGTTACAGCCACTACTGGTTTTGTTGGTGATCTTACTGGTGCTGTCACTGGTAATACCACAGGTACACATACAGGTTCTGTTGTTGGTAATGTCACAGGTAACTTAACTGGTAATGTTACAGCCTCTACAGGCACATCAACATTCAATGATGTCACCATCAATGGTGGCTTGAACATGGATGCAGCCACTGCTGCCACCATTACAAACCTAACTAGCCCTACCAATTCTGGTGACGCAGCTACCAAAGGTTATGTAGACACAGCAGACGCATTAAAGCTTAATCTGTCTGGTGGCACAATGTCGGGTGTTATTGCTATGGGTACTAGCAAGATCACTGGACTAGGTGATCCAACTCTTGCACAAGACGCTGCCACTAAAACTTATGTTGATACATCTATCAGCAACTTAGTAGCCGCTGCTCCCGGAGCGTTAGACACTCTAGATGAATTGGCTGCTGCCTTAGGCGATGATGCCAACTTTGCCACCACAGTGACAAACTCCATTGCAACAAAACTAGCACTTGCTGGTGGCACTATGTCTGGTGCTATTGCAATGGGTACTAATAAAATCACTGGCTTAGGTGATCCTACTCTTGCACAAGATGCTGCCACTAAAACTTATGTTGATACAGCAGACGCATTAAAACTAGATCTTGCTGGTGGCACTATGAGTGGTGCTATTGCTATGGGTACTTCTAAGATCACAGGTCTTGGCAATCCCACAGCAAACCAAGACGCTGCCACTAAAACCTATGTAGACACTGCCGATGCATTGAAGCTGTCCTTAACAGGTGGCACAATGTCTGGAGCAATTGCGATGGGTACTTCCAAGATTACAGGCTTGGGTACTCCTACAGATAATGCTGATGCTACAACTAAACTGTATGTTGATGGCATCTTAGGCTCTGCTACTGCTGCTGCTGCTTCAGCTTCTGCTGCAGCCACCTCTGCTTCTAATGCAGCTACTAGTGAAAGCAATGCATCTACATCAGCATCTAATGCTTCTAGCTCTGCCTCCGCTGCTTCAACATCAGCTACCAATGCTGCTAATAGCTATGACGCTTTTGATGATAGATATTTAGGAAGTAAAACTTCTGCTCCTTCTGTTGATAATGATGGCAATGCTTTGTTAACTGGTGCTTTGTATTGGAATAGCACAAGCAATGAATTGTATTTGTGGACTGGTTCAGTATGGACTCAAGCAGCTTTTACAGCAAGTGGCTTTGCTACTTTGACAGGTACTGAAACCCTGACAAACAAGACACTAACTTTCCCTGCAATTGATAACCCTAAGATGGGTTACACAACAACTGTTACAGCAGCAGGAACTACGACTTTAACAGCCACAAGCAATCACCAACAATTCTTTACTGGTTCAACAACTCAAACAATTGTTCTGCCTGTTACAAGCACTTTGGCTTTGGGTGTAAGTTATTCAATTGAGAATAATTCAACTGGCACTTTGACTGTGCAGTCTAGTGGATTGAATTCAATCACCACTATCCCTTCTGGTGTTACAACTCGTTTCACTTGCATTTTGACAAGTGGTACAACTGCTTCGTCTTGGGACTTTGCCCAAATAGGTTTTGGAACAATCACAGGAACTGGCTCTGTTGTTTTAGCTACTTCACCTACTCTGGTAACGCCTATATTAGGCACACCCACAAGCGGTACTTTAACCAATGCTACAGGCTTGCCTCTTTCAACTGGTGTAACTGGAACTTTACCAGTAGCCAATGGAGGTACAGGAGTAACTACCTCTACAGGCTCTGGAAATAATGTTTTATCTACAAGCCCAACTTTAGTTACTCCTCTTCTAGGAACACCTACTTCGGGTAATTTGGCAAACTGTACATTTCCAACACTAAACCAAAACACAACAGGTACAGCGGCAAATGTTACAGGAATAGTTGCAGTTGCAAATGGTGGTACAGGCACAGCAACCCCTGCGCTTGTTCAAGGAACTAACATCACAATCACTGGTAGTTGGCCTAATCAAACAATTACAGCCGCAAGCGGTTCAACTGCTAACGGTCAAACCTTTACTTCATCTGGCACATGGACAAAACCCGCTGGTGTAACTTTTGTTGAAGTTGAGTGTTGGGGCGGTGGCGGTGGCGGTGGTAGTGGAGCTAGACTTGGTACTTCATCATTTCGAGGTGGTGGTACTGGTGGTGGCGGTGGAGCTAGAGCAAGGCAATTATTTTTAGCTTCAGATTTAACTTCTACTGTTACTGTGACTGTTGGCGCAGGTGGTACTGGCGGTGCGGCTCAAACATCATCTGCTAAAGGACTCAACGGAACTGCTGGCGGAACAACATCTTTCGGCTCCTACCTTGTTGTTTATGGTGGTGGGCGGGGTGGTGGTGGTGCAGGTTCAAGTGGGAGTTCTTGCCCCGGTGGTGGTGGTGGAGGCACAGGCAGTGCTGGTCAAGACTCTGCCGTTGATAGAACTGGTGGAACAACAGGGGGATATCCTACGCTTAACTCTGTTGCGGGTATTGGTGGTGGCGGAGCATATGGCAGCCCATCCGAAGCTCTTAGTAGCGAATGGGGAGGTGCTTCGGGTGGAGGCTTTGATGGCGGTGCTAATGCCAGAAATGGCGGAAGAGCAATTTTTGGTGGTTGTGGCGGTGGCGGTGGTGGTGGTCTTACCCAATACGATCAGGTGAGGTCAGGTGCTGCTGGTGGTGGATATGGATTTGCTAACGGTAATGCCGCCCAAGGTGGTGGTGGTACAGCGGGAACAGCAGATGGCGCAGCAGGTGGTGCAGGGGCTGTGTTAGGGAGTTTATCTGGTGAAGGTGGTGGCGGTGGTTCATATGGATCTGCAAGTAATGGCGGTGCTGGCGGTGCTGGCGGTGCTGGTGGTGGCGGTGGCGGTGGCGGTGGCTCGACAACAACTTCACGAGTAACTTCAGGTGCTGGCGGTAATGGCGGTAGCGGTCGTGTTCGTGTTTATGCTTGGTAAGGAGAAAAAATGAAACACGCTGTAATTGATAATGGAATTATTGTTAACGTAGTTTTGTCGGAGTCTGACTTTGCTGCTCAGATGGGTTGGGTTGCTTTCCCTGACTATGTTGACAACAAGGCAGTTGGTATTGGTTGGGGTTACGATGGCACAAATTGGATTGCGCCAGAAGAGCCACCAGAAGCTGAACTTGCTCCAGAAGTCACAGTTGATGTGGAGCGTATATGAGTGTAGGCGGCACAATTCAAATTGTTGACAATGTGTTTGTCAAATTAATGTGCCTTAATAATGTTGGCGATAAAGTCACAGGCCACGTTCATACGTTTGACCACATCACTTTATTGTCGACTGGCAGAGTAATCATGAGGGCAAGAGGTGTTGAAAAAGAACACGTTGCTCCAAAGATTCTTGTGACACCAAAAGGCATCAGCCATGAGTTTGAAGCCCTAGAAGACAATACTGTTTTATCTTGCATTCACGCCATTCGTGATGGTGATGGTGAAGATGATGTTGCACCACAAGATATTACTAAAGAGCAAGCTGAAGACTTACTGCAAAAGTTTCCTTTAACTGAATAGTCATGTAAGACAAATACAACTACACAATCGGAATAAACTATGACAACAACTTGGACTATCTCAACACTTAATCGTGAAACCACTACAGGTTTTGTAACTACAGCCACAGGCACACTGTGGTCTGCATGATGGAAGAGGTTACACACGCTCAAATCTATGAACGCCTATGCGAAGTTGAAGCTAAGGTGGATCAGCTAGATAAGAACACACAAACTGTGGTGGCTGCTTTCAATGCAGCCTCTGGTGCATTCACTGTGCTTGAGTGGCTTGCTAGAGCAGTGAAGCCCATCTTAGTTATTGGTGCTTTCTGTGGGGCTATATGGCTTGCTATAGAAAACAAGCTGCATCAGTAATACTTTTATTATTAATATCTTTCCCTATCGGGTCCAAAGAGGAGAAATATAAATGTGTCCGATGGACATGGACTGGAGATGTGTATAACAGAAAAGTTGTATGCATTGAATGGAAAAAGGTTGAGCGATGATTGATCCCATCACCGCCCTAGCTGGCATACAAACAGCCATCAGCATGGTCAAGAAGGCCAGTGCTGTGGCATCTGATCTTGGGTCTTTAGCCCCAATGATTGGTAAGCTTTTTGACGCTAAATCAACTGCCACTAAAGCTTTAATTGAAACGAAGAAGAGTAAAGGTTCCAACATGGGAACTGCTCTTCAGATTGAGATGGCTCTTGAACAAGCTAGAGCGTTTGAAGAAGAACTCAAGATGCTCTTTATGACCACAGGCAAGATTGATGTGTGGAATAAAATTAAAGCTCGGCAAGACCAGATGGATATTGACGATGCAAGAGAGCTTCGTGCTTTAGAGCGAGCAGAAAAGAAAGCCAAAGAAAAAGAAGCCGAGATGAATGAGCTGGTAATGATTATTGGTGGCTGTGCTTTTGTTTTGCTCTTGGTATTCATTGGTATTAATGAGTTGATGACCTTTTGTGAGACAACAAAAAGGTGTGGGCGGTGAACGAATATCAAAAGACCTTTGACTTATGTATAAAGATATTTGTCTATGGGTGTGTAGCTCTGTACTTCTTAGGCTTCCTGAAGTTCTTGCCTGATGATTTGTCTGACAAGATTGTGAACTTGTTATTAGGAAAGGTTGGCTTATGAAAGTAACACCCTATCAACACAATGCAAACATGATTCGTGAATATCAGAAGGTTATTCATCAACAGCATTTAAAAGACTTAGAGAAACTTAACCGCCAAACTCAAGAGAAGATTAAAGCTCAGTGGGTTAGGGCAGATTCTGTGGATGTAATGGTATGAAATATTTATTATTGTTATTGCTGCTCACTGGTTGTGAAGACAGGTACAGATACTTCTGTCAGAACCCTGACAACTTTCATGCTGAGCCATGTCAGAAACCTAGATGTCAATTCACACAGACATGTCCTGAGTATTTAGTTGCACCAATATTGGAGAAACAAATTGAGAGAACTGCTAATCAAAATGCTGACACCCAACCAGCAACCAAAGCCAAAGCTAACAACTGAAGAGTTTGAAGTTAGGGTTTGGGGGTTTGTAGTGGTGGCTATTACAGTCATCCTATTTGGTATTGTGTTTGCCCTACTGTATTCTGTTACCTTTGTAACACAACCAATTAAGAGTATGGCTCCGATTGACCAAGCCTACACCAAGATGCTTAATGATATAGTATTACTTATTGTAGGTGGTATTGGTGGCATTGTAGGTAAGAGGGCAGTTAACTCAGCACAGAATGCTTTTAGACCACAGCCTCCAATGCAGGGCTGTGGTGGTGGATATGGAGGTGGTGGTGGCTATGGTATGCCCAACAGCAGCTACGCCCCTCCACAATCGGCCTATGGCCTTCCTAGCCAGCCCTTTGGTGCTATGCCTGTCTGGAAGAATCCAGAGCTAGACGAAAGCTGGACTCCCGGTCCTCCACCAACAACACCTCCTGAACACATGGAGCCTGATGAGGATAGGGAAGAGATAGCAGCAGCTAGAAAAGAGGCTGAGTGATGTTACCTATTCCGCTGCCTTGGCTGATCATTAGTGCAATGGTTGCACTGTTTGGAACATATCAAGTTGGTCATCACTATGGCTGGATTGAGCGTGATGAAGAGATGCAGATAGAGATAGCTAAGAAGAATGAAGAAGCCCGTGAAGTAGAGAAGAACATGACTTCTAAACTTGCTGATAAAGAAACAGAGTTGAGAAAGGCAAAGAATGAAATATCTAAAAAGCAGTCTGCTATGCGTGAGCTTGCTAACACTGGCAGGTTGCGCCTCCCCACCACCAGTTGTGTACAAACCAGCACAAGTGCCACCCCTGCCACAGGAGATAGCAGAGACGAACCTTCCGAACTTGAGCGACAGACTATTGCAACTCTTATCGACATCGTTGCCGAAGGAGACAAAGCCATCGTCAAACACGCCCAATGTGTCGCAGCCTACAACGAAATGAGGGAGCTGGTTAATGGTAAACGCTGAACAACTAAGACAACTTAAGATTGATCCTGCCTTGGTAGATCCTTTTAATGAAACCTTTGAGAGGTTTGGTATTGTTACTCCTGCACAACAGGCTTCATGGATTGGTCAATGTGGGCATGAGTGTGGGAACTTCCGCATCATGGAAGAGAACCTGAACTATCGTGCTCCTACCTTGCTTAAGCTGTTTCCTCAGAATCCTAAGCGTGTATGGGGCTTCACCCCTGAGAGTGCTGCTGCCTATGAAAAGCAGCCAGTTCGTATCGCCAATAGGATTTACGGCAATCGTATGGGCAACAGGGATGAGGCTAGTGGGGATGGTTTTCGTTTTCGTGGATCCGGATTTCTCCAGCTAACTGGCATGAATAATTTCTACCACGCTGGACAAGCCTTGGGAGTTGATTTCATTATGCAGCCTGAGCTGGTGCGTACACCTATGTATGCTGCCCAGACTGCCGGATGGTTCTGGCAGACTCACAGGCTCAACCAATATGCTGACAGTGGTGACATCCTCACTATGACAAAGCGTATCAATGGTGGTACTATCGGACTTGAAGATCGTAAGAAGCATATTGAACATGCCTTACATGTATTAGGTGGTTGACTAAGCCCCTAAATTGTGGTATGACAAGGCTTAAAGGTATATAATGTTACCAGCTTCTCTAAGTATTATTGGCAGAGAAGTGCCGATTAGAGTTGTAGATGTATTTCCAGAACAACTGGGAGAGTACAGCTATGATGATTATGCAATTAAAATAAAGTCTGGTCAGCACCCTTTAGCGGAGGCAGATACATTGTTACATGAATGTATACACGCTATAGACGACTGCTTCCAATTAAAACTGTCGGAGAGACAAGTGTATTGTTTAGCTGTAGGAGTGTTAGCACTACTTAGAGATAACAGAGATATGCTTGCTTATTTGACTGAAGCAATAGAGAAACCAAGAAACATATGAAAGATTTTACAGCACAACAAAAGGAAATCGTAGCTAGAAAGCTAGGATACGATGGTCCTATGCAAGGCTTTGATGAGTTTATTTCATCTTCTCCTGCACTAGAAGCTAAGTATGCTGCCATCTCTGGTAAGTTTGTTGAGCGTATGGCTAGGGGCGGGGATGTTAAACGTAAACACTTTGTTACTGGTGGTGGCGTTACTAATCAGGTAGTTTCTGATTGGTGGAGCAAACCAGAAAATCAGGCTAAGTCTGATGCTGAGATTAGAGCTGTAATGGATGAATTTAAAGTGTCTCCTACGCAGTTTGCTACATCTATTGGTGCTAATGCAGCGGATGCTATAGATATTCAGAGAAGATATGATCTTGCTGGACAAAAAACAGAAGTTGTTAATACTGGTGGTGTTAAACAAGCTGGAAATGTTACTCTTGATTCATCTGGTAAACCTACAGTAGGAGATGCTGCTCAAGTAACAGCAGCACAGATTACTGCCAATCAAAGTCAAAACGTAGCTACAGCTAACAGAGCAGATGATCTGGCTAACACAGCCAAAGGTGCTGCTGCTATTACAGCAGCCACTGCTGCTACTCCTGCTGCTGCCAAAGCCTCTACATACACTGCACAGCAAACTGCTGGTGATGTAACCGAGTTATTAAAAGGCGTTGCTCCGGCAGTTGGTACTGTTGGTACATCTAGTCAAGTGGCTGCACAAACAGTAGACCCAACAAAGACAAATCTGGCTGGCTTAATTGCCGCAACTCTTGATAAAGCTCAGACTGTTGCGGGTGCTCCAACTAGAGCACTACAAGAAGGTGAACAAGTATCTGCTGCTGTTGATGCTGCCAGAGCTGAAACAACTGCTAAGGCTACAGAAGCTGCTGCTGCTGCGGGAACAGTGACAGAAGACATGACTGTTCAAGGACAGCTTGCTAAACTCACTGCCAACTTTGATGCAAAGAACCCACCCCCGTGGGCTGCCGCTGCTCTTAGAGAGGCCACTGCTGTAATGGCAGCTAGGGGTATTGGTGCTTCTAGTCTAGCAGGTCAGGCTTTAGTTCAAGCTACGTTTGAAAAGGCTTTGCCTATTGCCAGTGCTGATGCTGCCATTTTCCAACAGATGGCTTTACAGAATCTTTCTAACAAACAACAAACTGCTGTGCTTGCTGCACAACAACGTGCTACTTTCTTGGGTCAAGAGTTTGATCAAACATTCCAAGCAAGAGTTACTAACGCTGCTAAGATTTCTGACATTGCTAACCTCAACTTTACAGCCACTCAACAGATTGCTCTAGAGAATTCTAAGATGGCACAGACAGTTGATCTTGCCAACCTTAGTAATCAACAAGCCACCATCATGGCTTATGCTGCACAAGTAGCAAATCTTGAGGTGACAAACCTTAATAATAAACAACAAGCTGCTGTTGTTAATGCTCAAGCCTTCTTACAGATGGATTTGTCTAACTTAAGTAATCAGCAACAAACAGTGTTATTCAAGACACAACAGATGACAAATTCATTGTTATCTGATGCTGCTTCTATGAATGCTTCTCTTCAGTTTAATGCTGCAAGTACCACACAAGTAGATCAGTTTAATAATACATTGTCTACACAGGTAACACAGTTTAATGCTACTCAGAAGAATGCTATTTCTCAGTTTAACACTGACCAAGAAAATGCAATGTCTAAGTTTAATGCTGAGGTGCAGAACCAACGTGACACATTCAATGCTACACAACGATTGGTTATTGACCAGTCTAATGCTCAATGGCAGAGAGAAATTGCTACAGTTAACACAGCAGCTAACAATGCAGCTAACACATTGAATGCACAACTGTCGCAGAACATGACACTAGCTGAGTATAACAATGAGACACAGCTTTATAGAGACAGTGTTTCATTTGCTTGGCAAGCTGGACAGAATGATTTAGATAGAGCTAACAAGTTAGCAGTGTCTGAAATAACTGCTTCTGCGGGAGTAAAAACAGCAAATGCTTCAGCAAAGAATGATTTATTAAAAACAGGTGCTAAAGCAGCAGCTATGTTCCTTTTATCTGATGAGCGTATGAAAAATGTACATGGTCCAATTACCAATGCTCTAGATAAGATTAAAGAGATTGGTGGATATTCTTACAACTACAAAGTAGAGACTGAGCCTTTTGGTTATAGCAGTACAATCACGACAATGGGTGTGTTGGCTGGACAAGTTAAGAAGGTGTTGCCTGATGCTGTTAAGCCAGCTCCTTTTAATGTTGGCTTTGATGTGGTGGACTATGCAGCAGTTAATGGATTGTTAGTGGCTGCAGTTAATGAACTCATCACTAAGGTTGATTTGCTTTCTACACGATTGAGTGATCTGGAGAAAAAATAATTATGAAGAATTTTAAAAAGTATTACAGCAAGATCAATAACATTGTTGATAAGACTATGTCAACACCTAAAATTGACCCAGTGTCAAAAGGTATTGTGCAACGTCCAGCGAAGAAAGAAGAAGCACCAGTAGGAAAGATGACTGCTGAACAACAAGTGGCTAGATATGTTGAAATTATTCGCAAGCAAAAGAAGGAACTTCTAAATGATAAAGCCTGAAGATTTTTTAGAAGCTCCTATTCCCGGAATGTCTTTAACAACAGAGCCGGGTAGTGTTCCTTGGGAACAACCACCACAACTTGTAACGCTTCAAGAAGTAGCTGATTACTATATTAACAAACTTACAGAAGATCAAGAAGCTATTGATAAAACCCTTGATGCTATTGAGCTTGGTGTCCCACTTCAATCGTTAGCTAATGGAACCATCTTATTTAATATGATGAAGGGTATTCATACTATTGATGTAGGCTTCTTAGTGATGCCTATCATTGTTGAAATGTTCATCACCTTAGCAGAACTGAATGATATTAAATATTCTATAACTCCTGAAGATACAATTAAAGGTAAGGTCTTAGATAGAAGTCTTGTAGAAAAGATTGTTAATAGTTCAGAAGGGAAAACTGAAGAAGCTATTCAGTCTCTTGCTCCTGTAGGTAAGGGTTTAATGTCTAAAGGAAATATGTAATGTCTTTTTTAATTCCACTATTAACAGGTGCTCTTGAGGGGTTTACTGAAAAGACCAAGCAGGAAGATGAAGTTAATGCTGCCAGTATTCAAGAGAAACTTAAAGCTTCTTATACAACTAGACTAGAAAAGAAAAAAGAACTTGATACTGAAAGAACAGCAGCAACTAAGGTTGTTAATTCTCTTAGAGGTATTGAGTTTGCTGATGGTCCTTTGGACAACAGTCAGCTAATCAACATTGCTACTAAACCTAAACTAGCTGAGAGTATTCTTAAGAAACTGGATGATGATCCAGAATGGTTTAAGAATACAAAGAGAGGTTTTATTAAGCAAGTTGAAGGCGTTGATCCTACCATTGATATTAATAAACACTTTGACAGTGTCTATCGCTTACAGAAAGAAGCAGCAGCTAGTGCTGAAGCTTTCTTTGCTGCACCTGAAGATGCTTCGTTCTTAGAGAAGAGGACAGCAAGAAAGAATTTAATCACTGCTAAACAAACAGCAGCTAAACTTGGTGTGTCATTAGAAGACTTACTGGCTACATATAAGCCATCATCTTCCTTTGTTTCTAACATGGGCAGAGTAGATCCTTCTGCTTTAACTAAACCTGAAGACTTTGATAAGATGGAGAAAAGACTTAAGGCTGAGTTTGTTAAAGCTCAGCAGTCTGGTGATCCAGAAGCAGTTTCTAAAGCTGATTCCAACATTGGTAAGCTTGTCATCTTGAATGAGAAGCTAAGACTTGAGAAGAAGTCTGAGGCAGAAATTCAAAGTGATATGGTTACAGACATTCAGAAAGCTAAATCTGAAGGTACTCCGGCTGGTCAATCTAAGGCTAAGAACTTAGAAGCTTTGTTACAACAACGTAAAGTATTGTTACAAGCTTTGCCTACAGTTACAGCAGAGAAGACATCACAAAGCAACTGGATTACCATTGCTAATAGAGCAGTGTCTTCTAGAATGGAAGAGCTTATTCCCGGTAAGTTTATCTCTACTGTTGCCTTGGATGGCACAATCACTATGACACCTAAGTCAATTGGTAGTACAGAATTTCAAGCTGCTATGACTAAGGCTAAGAGTGAGGTTGTTAATGACTTCACTAGCAATGGTGCTCCTAAGTCTGAGTTTCATAAGAATGCTTTGATATCTATCGGTGTAGGCTTTAGAGATGGTAGACCTGTGGTGGGTGGTAATGTATTAACTACCGCAGATGTTGAAGCTCAGAAGGCCGCTGCTGCTGCGTCTGCAGCACCTGCTCCTGCCCCTGCTCCCACTGCACCTGTAGTGCCAGCATCTACAGCAAGCGGTAGGGCAACACCTTCACCTGCTCTACCCCTACCATATACACCACAAGGTCAGCCAGACACTTCTAAATTAATTGCAGGAAAAACATATAGATCTTCAACTGGTGGTACTAGAAAATGGAACGGCATTAGCTGGGAACAATAAATGGCTAACGAATTTGATCTTTTTACTTCAGCCCCTACGGGGGCTTCTGTTTCACCTGTACAGGATGAGTTCTCTTCCTTTGTTGCATCGACAACAGCTCAAGCTCCTGCTCCTATGGCAGAGAAGCCACCAGTAGACCTAACTAAACCTGCTTTTCCTGCTCCTCGACAGAGAGCTACGAAGTTGGTGGAGAGAGCAGCAACTATTAAAGAAGAAGAAGCAAAAAAGATTCCTTTCGATGATTTGTGGAAAGATAACAATAACTACAAAGTCATTCAAGAATATGCTCTTGCTAGATTTGGGCAACAAGAGGGCACTCCTAGAAGAGGAGAAACAAAGCAAGACTTTGTGAATCGTTTTGCTACGCACATGCGTATGCTAGATACAGGCAATGAGTTTAATAGTGTTGGTGAGTTGCAATACTTAAACAACGCTAAGAGAGAAGACATTCTTAAAGCAGGTGCTGCTTATGATTTGTTCAAGAACACTGCTGGTGTGTTTGACGAACAGAACAGAGGACAAAAAGGATTCCGTCTTGTGATGGATGTGTTGTCTAGTATTATCAGTAGTCCATCCACTGCTCTTACTTTAGGCACAGGTAAGATTGTTAGTAGTGGTTTAACAAAACTGGCAGCAGAGAAAGGCACTAAAGCTGCTCTCACTTCTGCTAAGGGTTTTGGTATGGCAACAGCTACACCAGCCGTTAGTGCTGCTACAACAGCAGCACAAGATGCTGTAGCACAGAAGATTGAATTGAATGTAGCACAAGCTGAGTTTGATCAAGCAAAGAAGATTGATCCAATGACACTCACTGAAGAAGGACAGAAACAACTTCAAGCTTACATTGATGATAGACAAAAGAAACTAGAAGAAGGTGTTAGTGGTAAGCGTGTAGCTTTAGCTGGTGCTATTGGTGCTGTAACAGAGACAGCAGAAGTGTTACCTTTCCTTCGTGGTGCAGGAAAGAAGGCAGGGGTTAGCCAACTGGATGAAATCCTTAAGACTAGAAGAGTACCAGCTACAGGAGAAACACCAACTCCTAAGGTGGAGGTTAAGGCTAAAGATCCAACAGAGAAAGCATTAGAAGATTCCTACGATATCTTTGAAGGCCGTAGGCTTCTTGATGAGCAAGGAAAACCAACATCTGTAGCACAGATGGAAGTTAGGAACGATCTCAATAAGAAAGCAACACTAATTGCGCAAGACATTTGGAAACAGATTCCTGAGTTTGCACCACAGGCCACAGAGAAAGTGTCTGATGCTATCAAGCGTACACTTGAATCAGTAGATACCTTTGATGATGTTGTGTTTGAAAGAGCATTGGCATCTGCTGATGTAACACCAGATGAGTTTGCTAAGATGTTTAGAACATCTGTTGGTGATGCTGCTCGTTCATTGCAGAGCTTGTCTGTTGTTGCTCGTCTACAAAACAAACTAAAGAACATTGATCCTGCTGCTGCTGCAGAATTGAACAAGATGTATGGTGATAGAAGTGCTATCACTTCAGCCTTCACTGGAGTCAAAGACTTTGGTATGCGTCTTGATAGAGAGTTGAAATCCTTGATGGTGTCTCAGATTTCTACCACCATTCGCAATGCTTTCTCTGGTGTTTCTGTTGTTACATTTGGAACAGCAGCAGAGGCTATTGAATCTACTTTATATCGAATAGGTAAGACAGCAGGTGAACTTGCTACAGGTAAGCCTGTCACTGGTAGTTTCACTGGTGGTATCAAAGGTATCTATGATGATTCTATTCGCTCTGCTTTCTACTTAGGACAAAGAGAATTATCTGCTGATGTAACAGATGCTTTGCTCAGTGGTACTCCAGCCTTGTATAGAAAGATGGTTAAGACAACAGGTGAAGCTGGTCCTAATGATTTGTCTAAGGCAGCACAAATTGCTAACACATTTAACGTAGCTCAAGATGCTTTCTTCCGCAAAGCTATGTTCACCTCTTCAGTTGAAAAGCAACTAAGCCGTGTTGGTATTAACATGTATGATGTAATTGCTCAAGGTAAGCAAGTACCTTTTGATGTGTTACAGAATGCTGTTAATGAAGCACTCACTGGTACATTCAGTAAGATGCCTACCAAAGGTCCAATGTTCCATGCTGTGAAGTTTATTGAAGAGCTTGGTCCTATTGGTTCTACAGTGATTCCTTTCCCCCGCTTCATGGCTAACGCTATGGAATGGACATATAAGCACATGCCTACTGGTGTGTTATCTGGTAGCACAGACATTGCTGCTGGCCTAACTAAGATGGCTAAGGGCGAAGCTGACATGGGAACTAAACAAGTTACTATGGGGCTTGAGAACTTATCTAAAGGTGCTACAGGCACTGCTGCTTTATACGCTGCTTATAAATATAGACAAGAGAACCAAGACACTGAGTGGTACAACATAAAGAACCCTGATGGTTCCACTGTAGATGCTAGAGTTTTATTCCCTGCTGCTCCTTTCCTTGCCTTAGGTGATTACATTGTTAAATTCCAAAATTCTAGAACAGATGAATTTAAGACTAAGGAATTCTTAGAAGCTATGATTGGTTTCAAAGCACCAGCAGGTACATACTCATGGCTTGGTGATAAGTTTGCTGAAGCACAATCAAATGCAGCAACAGGTGAAGACACTGCAGATAACAAAGTTAAGACATTCTTTGGTGAGTGGGCAGGTCAATATTTAGGTAGAGCACTTATTCCTTTCCAACAATTGAGCGATATCTTTGGTGCAATTGACCGGAATGAAACCCTGCCAAGAGATGCTACTCAAATTCCAGCAGGTGAAGAAGGATTTACTTCATCATTTAAACAGGAACTGACAAAGCGTACTCCTGTGTTGAAACAAGAACTTCCTGTATATCAACCACCACTTAGAGAAACAGCAGCATTCAATGACAATGGTCCATTAAAGATGTTGTCTGGTATTGCTGTTAAGGGAGTTCCTTCTGCTCTTGAAGCTGAAGTTACTCGACTCAAAGTGCCGGGTAATAAAATATTTACAAGCACAGGTGACAAGATTGTTGATGCTGATGCCCGTAAGATTATGGCTCCATTGGTTCTTGAGCAGTTTGATAATCTTAAGCAAACTTCTTTCTATCAGGAAGCCAGCAAAGACTTGCAAAAGATTTCTTTACAAAATCTTATTACTTGGGCGGGTACAACAGCTAAAGAAATAGCATCAGATAAAGCAACTGCTGCAGCCTATTCTGTAGAAAAACAACCCCGTTTGTTTGAGATCCAATATTCTAAACTAGCTCCAGAACTTAAGCGTGTTGTTGTTGAAACATACAGACAGCAACAGGGTAAAGAATTAGATGTAACAAAAGACTATGCTTCTGCTTTGGCTATTGCTGCAGCTATGCGGGAGTTACCCGGATATGCTGTGGGTGGTGATGTAAGAGAACTGGGTAAAGCTTCTCTGTATGAGAATCAAATGAAGAAGCTTACAGCTTCTAAACTAAAAGTTATTAGTGGTGAGTTTAGAGAAGTGTATGGTAGACCTTTTAATCCAGACACAGACTATAGAGAAGCAGTATCCTTAGCTAAAGATGTAGGACTACTCGGCACTGGCTATGCTCTGGGAGGTGTTGTTAAGATGAATCCCGGTGGCTTCTTAGCTAAGAAGCTTGTGGGTGAGGCAGCAGAGACTGCCATTAAGAAAGGTGCATTGTCTTTAACTGATATTGTTTCTAAACATAGCATCTCTCCAGCAGTGGAGCAAACTACACAGGCTTTGATTACACCTACTGTTAAAGAAGGTGCAGCATCTGCTATGAAAAAGATACCATACAATAAAAACAAGTATGCTACTCCTGTGTCTAAGCCAGTAGAAGATATTCCTATGGATGTAGAAGGGGCTAATAAACTAGCTGACCTTGAAGCAGCACAGAAGCCAGCAGCATTAGACGCTGACATGGAGAAACTTGTTGATGAAGCAGAGGCTTCATTTACACCAACAACTAAAGAAGACGATTTCTGGAATGCTGAGCCAACAAATCCTAAAGCTACTCCTGCTAAAGATCCAGAGTTTGAAATTAAAGAAGTTGAATATGATGAAGAAGGTTATCCTATTGAACCCGGCAGCACACCTACACCACCTACTAAATCATTAGCACAAAAAAGAGTAACCATTTCAAAGATACCTGAAGGTAACTTAAATGCACAAGTAGGTAACGGTATAAGCAGTACTGAAACTAGAAAGGCTATGCTTGCTAAGATCAGAATGGATAGACAAGATTCTTTTGATTCTTTAATTGCTATGCCTGAAGTTTCTAAACTTCCTGATGCAGAAGATGTTATGGCTGTAGTGCAGGGAGACTTCAGATATACAACAGGCAGAGAAATTAATTTAAATAGTGCAGAGGATATGCAGAAAGCTGCTGAGATGGCTAAGCAATATCAAGACAGGCTCAATAGACTTAGAGAAGAATATAAAGATGTTCCTCCTATTAAACTATTTCATGGAAGATCTTCATACAAAGAAGGACCATCTTTAAGATGGAAGACTGGCTTTGATGATCCTCAGTTTCATGGTAATGCTCACAGTGAATTACATGTTGGTGGTACATCATTCACTAGAGATATTAACTTAAACTTTGAAAGCGAAGCTTTTGGTGGAACTAACCCAGAGAAACTTGTGTATACAAAGATACCCTATGCTGACTATATGTTCAGTAGGGTTCCTATGTCCAGCAAACAATATGGCCTTGAAGACTTTAACACCATTGCCAGATCAATTAATGGATCCGAAAGGGTAGTTAGACCTGTTTCTCTTTCCCGTTCTGGTAGCTTCAAAGAAGCAGAGGACATGATTACTGAGACAGATAAACTAAGACCACAGGGTAAGGCATCAGGCCGACAGCTTGAGGTGTTGTCTGCTGTTGAAGAAGCTAAGAAAGCTTTGAAGGGTGTACCTTTAGTTGAAGAAGGAAAGACCCCTATGTTCGCTAAAGGAAGAACACAAAGTGTAGGCTTCACTGAGAGAACAGATAAAAATAAAAAGATTGCTCTTAATTTATTTGAGTTAAATAGTGTCTTTACTAACGCAAAGACAACAGAGAAAGAGCGTATCATTGCTGCTAATCAAGCATATAAAAATATTAAAGACTACTTTAATAATGCTTTAGAGTATGGCTCTATTACCTCAACTAAAGAAGGTACTGGTCAGCGTTACCATAATTTCTTAAGAGATGTATCAGAAGTTATTCAGGCTGAAGACTATCCAAAAACTGTTGCTAGTGGAAACTTAGCAGGGCAGAGAAGAAGAGTTTATACTGGTAAACTTCTAGAGAATACAGCAGAAGTTTTAAAGGCTAACGGATCAACTGAAAAAGCTAAACTATTAACAGATCTTAATAGTGAACTAGGTAAGCTTAAGTATGGTAATGATTTGAAGAAACAAATAAATGCTATTGATAATGTCAGAAACCTTACTAGGAAATTTAATAAGGGTGGTTTAGCAAGCCGAAAATAATGGTATGCCTGAAGGGAATCGAACCCCTAGCCTACAACTTAGAAGGTTGTTGCTCTATCCAGTTGAGCTACAGGCATATATGAGTTAGTCTATCAAGAGGAACCTTGTAAAAGAGTTCTCCTTGGTAGACATATTTATTTCTAGACTCTTTAATTTCTGAAGCTAGTACAGCAGCAGCTTCGCAATGAAACAATGCTGTCCCATCTTTATTAATAGAGAAGAAGTGTGTAGGTAGTTCTTGTGTTAAGAGCTTCTTCTTCCTAGCAGGTACATTCAAATCTTCATAGGGAAACTCTACAGTTTTCCATGACAGTCTGACTTCTACCTCAGCATATCCCACCAACAAGCTGTCTTTATACAGATGCAGATCAACCCCATATCTATCGGGATTATCTCTAGCTTCCATATTCCAAAAAGAAGAGACATAGCTTTTAACTACATCTCTTCCAAACTTGTCATATGTGTCGTGTAGTTCTTTATCGAACCGCTTGGTAGCCATTAAGTCTTTCAATGTTATCGAAGTAGCCACGATCAAAACCTCGTTGCCACTCTTTACCTGCCACAGATACTGGGTCATATTGATTGACCAACCATCCATGTCTGAAAGCTTTATAGCCCTGTTCAAATTGAATACGCAATGGTGCAGATCGTTCAGACTTGACTTGCATGTTATTCCCCTGTAGGTTTGTTACCTTTAATGAGTTCACCAATCTCTTCAAACTCACCAATATAGATACTAAGAAAAGGCAACTTAAGTAGTATACCACTATAAGAGAACAATTTATCTTGTGGTCCACCATCATCTATGATGTGACAGATGGTGTCATTGAATTCAATATCTAGCCCAATGCCCTGCCTTAGTTCTACAACTATCATGCAGCTTTACCCCATACATCATCCCATGTACCAGTGGTAGCACCCTTGCTGTAGTCTGTTACACGCTGCTCAAAGAAGTTGGTGTGGCTAACACCAAGCATACCATCTACCCACGGCAGAGGGTTCTTCTTAATCTTATAGATGCCTTTCATCCCCATAGAGATGAGTCTACGATCTGCAATGTAGCGGATGTATTGCTTCACTTCTTCTTTCGTAAGCTTCTCGACCTCGACCATCGAAAAAGCCAGATCCACAAACTGATCCTCCAGACCCACCATTTGATCTGCAATTTCCTTGATGCGGTCCGAAGTCGTTTCATCCTGATGGTGCTTAACATACTCACGATAAACCTTAATCATACCTTCAGCATGCTGAGTTTCGTCCACAATAGACCAAGCAATGATTTGGCCCAACCCTTTAAGCTTACCATTCCTTGCAAAATTAAGCAACATAACAAAGCTAGAGAATAGCTGCATGCCCTCACCAAAGGCAGAGATGGCAGCAATCTTCTCAGCCATTGGTGCTGCACTAAGATTGTTAATGTAGTCATGCTTCTGCACCATCTCTCCATACTGTAGGAATTCATTGTATGTAGACTCAGGCAAGCCTAAGGTTTCAATGAGGTGGGCATATGCTGCTACATGCAGGGCTTCCCTACTAGCAAAGCCACTCATCATCATCCTCACCTCAGGCTGCTTGAATATAGGAATGTAGTGGTCATGATAACCACTGCCAATATCCAAGTCACCCTGTACAAAGAAGCGCAAGATCTTTGTTAGAAACTCCTGCTCATGGCTGCTTAGTTTCTTGTAGTCTTTAACATCCTCAGACATAGGCACTTCTGTATGAAGCCAATGGCTCTGCTCATGCTGCAACCAAGCATCATAAGCCCAAGGATATTTGAAAGGTTTGAATGTTGTACGCTCTTGCGTAATGTCTGTCTTAGTCTTTACCATATCAACCTTCACATGCTAAACAAGTTTCACCTTCTGCCACCTGCTTCAAATCAATATCGTCTTCAATCTTCTGACGCTTGATCTGAGCACCCACCTTATCTGCCTTACGCACCTTCTCTGAACGAAGATAGTATAAGCTTTTAAGTCCACTCTTCCAAGCAAGGAAGTGGATGGCATGTAGATATTTAATGGATACATTGGCATGGAAGAACAAGTTAATGCTCTGACCTTGGTCAATGTATTTCTGTCTGTCTGCTGCAAGCTCAACCAACCAACGCTGATCAATCTCCATAGCAGTCTTAAACACTTCCTTCAAGTTGTCAGGAATGTCTAGGTGCTGTACAGATCCTTCGTTGCTGATAATGGATGCCCATGTGTCATCATCGTCCATACCCAGTGCAGCAAGTTGTGCTTTCAGGAACCTATTCTTGTATACGAATGCTCCGCTGAGTGTATCCTGCCTAAATACATTTGCTCTGTAAGGCTCGACCGAAGGGCTAGTATTCCCCATGATAAGGCTGCTACTAGCGTTAGGGGCAATAGCAGTATGATGACTAAACCTTCTATTAATATTGCCGTGACCAGCATCGATACAACTGCCACGCTGCTGCTCCAAGACAGAGTCAGCAAGTAGACACGAAGAATGAATGTGCTTAAAGATTTCATTGTTATAACTCTTAGCCATCACACCATCGATGGCTACACCTTTCTTTTGTAATAGGGCATGGAAGCCTAGAGTACCAACACCAATGCTACGCTCCATCATTGCACTGTACTTAGCTCTTGCAATTGTTGATGGTGCTTTGTCGATGAAGTATTGCAAGACATTGTCTAGCATTTCCATAACATCTAAGATGAATTGCTTGTCATTCTTCCAGTCATCGTAGTATTCTAAGTTGAGAGAAGACAAGCAGCATACTGCTGTTCGTTTATCGTTAGTTGGTAGAAATATTTCTGTACACAGATTGCTACCATTAATCTTCAAGCCCTTGTCACTCAACCACTTAGGCATAGCCTTGTTAGCTGTATCAATGAACACCAAGTAAGGCTCACCTGTCTGCATACGCAGGTCTAGGATTTTCTGCCACAGATATTTAGCAGACACTGTCTCCACCACCTCACCATTGGCAGGGTTCTTCAACTGGAAGCTATCATCAAAGTCAGGATCTTTCATGGCCTTCTCAATGATGGTCATGAATTCATCAGTGATGTTGATGCCGTGATGTAGGTTTAGTGTGCGTACATTCTGATCACCAGTGGGCTTACGCATCTCCAGAAACTGGATGATGTCAGGGTGGTGAATGTCTAGGTAGGCAGCATAGCTACCCCGTCTTGTACGGCCTTGACGATAGGCCAAGGAACTGGCATCGTAGATTTTGAGGTGGGGCATAACACCAGTAGACTTATCGTCACCATTGCGGATACCAACATGAACCCCAACACCACCACCATACATGGATAGCCAGTTAGTTTCTGATAGGTTATCGACCAAGCCTTCTGCACTATCATCCATGTAATTAAGAAAACAGCTAATAGGGAGGCCACGCTTAGAGCGACCAAAAGATAGGATAGGTGTAGAGTAGCTAAGCCAGTGCTTGCTGCTGTAGTCATACAGTCGCTGAGCATGTTCCTGATTAGACGCAAACGATTCCGAAACATATGCAAATCTTTCTTGAGGACTAACTTCTTCATCCTTCATATAACTTTCTCTCAATCTCTGGATGCCTAGTTCATCGAACAAACTATCCCGAGACAGGTCAATACTGACCTTAAACTTTGCCATAAAAATACTCCTGCTGTGGTGGAAAAAATGGGAGCCGAAGCTCCCGAAAGGAAAGGTAGTTATACCTCAGTTGACTTCTACTTGCCAGTTACAAATAGAGATGGAAATAAGTTTGTTAGCACTACCTTACATTGGTCTGCTACATCACGATGTTCTTTCTGTGTTGCTTTGTCGCAACGAATATCAACGTAGTGCATCCAACTTCTAAGAGTACCATTCATGTACATTCTACTGGTGGTTAGTCCTTCAGGCAACACCTTTCGTGCTACCTCCTTGGCTATACCAAGGCTCAATGCAGCCTCATAGGACCGCCTAGAAGCCACTAAAACATCTGTCTGTAGCTCATCCCATACCGCCATCAATTCTCGGTCCTGAACGGCTATAGAGTTCTGTCTGTTCTTGTTATCCTGTAGCCTCACCTCACTGGTTTCATAGCGTGAGGAAATGGCATAGCGTTGTGAGAATTCTTGGAAGCTAAAGCTACGATGTCGCAATATCTGTCGTGCAATGTCACGGGTTGTCTCAATTTCCATGCACACATTCACCATCTCAAATGGACTCCAGTGTTTGTTGTCCATCAAATACTTCAGCAGCTTGGGTGCTGTGTCAGGGTTGTCCTGATTCTCTGGGTTGCTCACCCTCGCCATGTATGCTATCAGGTGTTCCGCATTGGGTGTAGCCCAGATCAGTGTTACTGACATATTTAGCTCCTTCGTTAACGCCATTCTTAAGTGCTGTAATTATACCGAGATTGAGTAGGAGGTTACGCTCTTCCCAATTTAAATCAAATGTATAGGTGGCACTACCATCATCATGTTCTTCTAACATTTCAACATTCATTTCTTTTTCCTTTCTAGTTTCTCTTCTTCTGTCTTCACTTTATGACAGGGCTTACACATCACTTGCAAGTTCTCTATCTCACAGAAGATACGATCAATGAACATGTCCCAACTAACAAACCCCACCTTAGGATCTACCACTGGTAACACATGATCTACCTGCACATCTGCTGCAACAAAGTGTTTCTTACATTTGGCACATTTGTAATGCATTGCCAGCTTGCCAGTCTTCTTGTTAGTCTTCCTACCAACGAAGGCTTCTTTCAAAGCCTTGAACTTAGGAGGCCAACGCCTAGATGCAGCTCGTAATGCAGAGGTGACAAAGCTCCTGAACCTAGCGTCAGTCCACTCACCACCATTTCTTTTCTTATCTACCAATTGGTGTATCTACTAGATGCGACATGTCAGCAGCATCGTAATGCACAAATAGATCTCTGGCTATTGCCAGTGCTTCGTCAATATCTAGAGCAACAAACTCAGAAAGATACTTATCGTATTCTCCCTCAGCTACATGCTCAACAACAAAGCCATTACTGGCTTCTCTAATGGTTACAGAATTAACTTTCATTCTAGTCCTTCGATATCAACGAAACTAAAGACTACATCCTGTGCATCCATTCGTTCCAACGAAGCAGTTAAGTTTTCAGTGATGGCTTCACTCAGCACTTCCTCATTTAAGTAAACATTGGGTAGGTCTTTAGCTTTAAAGAATACCTTCAGATGAATGTCAACAGCAATCATAATCGTTCCAGTCTTTCTTCTACCAACCTAGCATAGCCAATGATGTCATGCCATGAGTCATGATACCAAGGATCACCATTCACAATGCGAGAGATTTTGTTACAGATGAGATCAAGGCTTTCCTTCATATCATCATCCATCTCTTTCCACTCAGCACCAGACCTAACAGTTTCTTTTAAGGCTTGTGAAACCCTAGAGACATCTTCTTTGTAGTTGCCATACCTAACACCACGTTGTATCAATGTGTCATCTACATTCATTGGATGCCTCCAACTGTCTTGGTGTCAATGGTGAAGTTGCCATCACCAAAGCTATCATGATCTGCGTTGTAAAAGAAATCACCAACATCACCAAACATCTTACCGCAGTACTCAACAAGCTTGTTAGCAAGTTGTTCATCTTCTTCCATATACTGTACAGTTGCTGCCAATATAGTAGCCATACCAATTAAATTATTTACATCATCTTCACTGATAGTGAGTGGTCCAAAGCCACTGACTAACACCTGAAAGTTGTTTTGATATACACCATCTACGATAGTAGGACGCAGGATTAGTGCAATGTCGTTTGGTCTTAAGCTTGTGGAGGAGTCCATATCTGTCCTTCGTATCTGCGTAAAAAAAGAAGCTGAGCATTCTCTAACACACGCTCAGCATCACCCTCGTAAGCTTCCAACACTTTGTTGTACAGCTCAAGTTCATCTGTTGTGTCCCCAATTATCTTGGCTGCTTTCACTGGACCAACACGGAACAATCCTTTGATGTTATCAGCAGCATCACCTGTCAGCATCTGCGTATACAACTTAACCAGAGCTTCCTCCGGTTTGATGTAGTAGCCTAGATGTTTTACAAAGTTGTAATGCCATCCAACAATCTGATCTAAGTCTTTGTCTAAAGAAACAATGACACAATTGTCACCAAGCTTTGTAGCTTCAATGGCAATGGTGTCATCGGCTTCTTCACCTTCAGATATAGAAGCATTCCATTCTTTTACTAGATAGTCTCTAAGAAAAGCTAGATGCTTTGGCTTAGGCTTGTCAACTCTGTTGCCCTTGTAAGGCACAGTGGTGGCTATCTTGTATCGGAAGTTGTTCTTACCTGTTAGGTGCATACTCCAACTATCCACGAAGCAATCAGGATAGATGTTATCAACACCGCACATGAGAACATCAACGATTAAACGATCCAGTGTACGCTGTGCCGTTGCTTCGTCTTCGTCCTCACATGCAGATGCTGCCCGATAAGCGAAGATGTCGCTATCGAACAGAGCTTTCATTTACAGCACATCCTCATCGTCTGCGCTGATACCTGCTGCTCCTGCATACTCTACCAAGTCAGTGACAACCAGCTTCTTCAATGAAGGGCTAACACCTTTCTTGTTCTTGTATGTCCAAGAATAATAAGACACCAAGGCTTTACCCTTGCTACCATTACCAATGGCTTCAGTGATTTCATCATTGTCTGTATCAAAGACACGAATAGGCTTCTCTGATTTACATGTGATGTAACGACCCATGTCAGCCTTCTTATCTTCACCAGTTTGTACACTGATGCCCATCTCTTCCAATGCTTCAACAGCAGCATCAGACAGGTTGCATAAGTTCAACTGGAACTTACCAGACATGTCATTCACTTTGTTGTGCTGACACCAGAACAAATCAGCCTTCAGCTTAATCGCTTTCTTTTCTTCACTCATAATATTCTCCAATATAAAAATGGGCTGAACGGCAGCCCCACAACCGCCATAGTTAAACTTTGTTTTCGTCTAACCGATGATCACCACACCAGTCGGTAAAATATACCACTGGATAACCTCCCATTGTAGGGGCATGCCTACGGCATCGTCCAATCTCACTAGCATCTCCGAGTAGTTGGTTTGTTTTAGGAACAAACCAGATACAAGTTTTGCATCTCATACCATCTAATCTATGTTTCCAAGGATCAGGGTTGATAACACCTTTAGTCTCATACATATCTATCTCCTTAATATTACTTAATTATAAAGATGTTTTCTGCAAATAGCTAGAAGCCGTTTGTAAAAACTTCACACTATCTTGAAATAAACCCAAGCCACGATTACAGTTATGACAGAGCATACCCCTCACTCTACCTGTTGCATGACAATGATCCACCACAAGTTTTATCTTATGGTGAGCTTGCATTTTAAAACCCTCACTGCCACAGATAGCACACTTCTCATCTTGATTCTTGAGCATCTCCATGTATTCAGAATAGTTTATTCTATATTCTCTTTGTAGATACTTCTCTATCAAAGCAATGTCTGCACATTCCTGACTGCAATACATATGGCTAGGAGCCATTGGTTTAAATACAGTAGAGCAAAGCCTACAAGGTTTTTCTTTAAAGAATCCCTGTGGATATTTCTTTGGCTCTGCTGTCATTTCTGCCTGTCTTTTGTTTCCTTTTAAGTACATAGTGAAAACCCTTTCACCATAGGTATACCATAAAAATATGTTCAGTTCAAGTCTTAGTGAACATCTCGCCAGTTTTTACCTATGCGTCCTTCAGCACCAACAGGACAACGAAACCCTAAAGATATACCTGCATCTAGTGCTGCTTGTATTGTCAGGTCTTTAACTAGTTCTGCTTGTTCAGGGACACACTCAAGCACTACCTCATCATGAACAACAGCAAGTAAACGAACATCTAGAGAATGCTCTTTATACTTCTTGTTAGCTTCAACAAGCCATTGCTTAGCTATGATAGCCCCTGCCGATTGCAACAAAGTATTCAATGCTGCGTGTTCTGATCTAATCCATACACGCCTACCATCAAGACCGGGCAAATGTCCTTTGCTCATGAACTTAGATATCTTTTTCTTCAGCGCAGCTAGGCCGGGAGTATTATTAATAAAGTTATCTAAAAGTTTCTTACCCTTAGAACTATTAGCACCCACAATACTACCAATCTTTACTGCTCCTGCACCATATGATGCGGCATATACCAAAGTCTTCGATAGATTTCTAGCTTTCTTATGTTCGGGATTGTTATCATCTTTGACTGTTCCTTCAGGAACTAGACCAAAACTTTGTGCATTCTTCCAGTGAACATCACCATTCAGAAGTTCATGCTGCCACCCTGCATCTTGTAGATAGTGAGACATACAGCGTAGCTCAATACCAGACAAGTCAACACCAACCATAACTTTGTCTTGAGGAACAACCCACATTTCCCTACATTCCAAACCATAAGCCACAGATGCATTAGGAATCTGTCCAATGTTTGGATTACTGTGTGTCATCCTTCCTGTAACTGCGCCATTGGTAGTTACCCTACCATGCACTCTGCCATCATCGGCTACCAATTCAAGCCAACTACTTATCTGAGATACACGCTTTTGAATCATTAAGTATTCAGCTACAAGCTTAGCTTCTGGTAAGTCAATCTTCTCAAGCACAGCTTCATCAACAATGACATTGCCTTTGTCTGTCTTCTTTGTGAAGACAACACCAAGCCCTGCCAATCGCTCAGCAATCTGCTGCCTACTACCAGAATTAAAAATGGTAATCTTATCTTTCAGTTGCTTGCCTGTCTTCTCAGAGATACGCTGCTCTACGATGGGAGGAAACACCTGCTGCATGCTCTCTTCAATGTCAGACATGCGTCCACTCAGTATGGCATGCAACGCCATAGCCTTAGGCATATCAAGCATGAAGCCATTGTCTTCCATACCTCGGCAGATGATGGCAACCTCATGCTCAAGCTGAATGCTTTGTTGGGAAAACCCTTCTTTCGTCATGGTTACTGTCAGAAAGTTGTACAGTTTTTCTAAAAGTTGAACATCTTGTTCACAATAGGTAGCCATCTCTTCTGACCATCCACTGTCGAAGTCAGTGAAACCAATCTTGTAACTGCCTAAGCGGTAGCCCCACGCCTCTAGGCTATGAGGTGTAGGAGCCTTGCCTTCCTTAGGAAGCACCACCTCAATGTCAGGTTTGTACAGCCGTGACATCACCAGTGTATCCACTAGGCTGTTGTCAGAAATGCCAACACCCCATACCTTCTTCAGGATGGGAGCATCAAAGCCAATGATGTTGTGGCCCACCACTTGCTCACCCTCTAAGTATTGCTGCAAGCTGTCGGCTTCCCGCCAGTGCCTCACCTCACCAGTGGTGTTGTGCTTGGTTACACACAGCCAAATGGTGTCATGTTTCAGGTTTGTCTCTATGTCTAAGAAGATCATCGTCCTTGTCCTTATCATTTTGTCGGAGATTGTTAACATCTACCGACTGTTTGTAATCTTCTAATGAATCTTTACCAAAGATGGCATTCCATCTTGATGCCCACTCCTCATCAGCTATTGACTTGGGACGCTGAGTATGTCCCTTTCCACCATCACTCGTCATATCTCTGCCACACCAGTACAGGTGTGTCCTCTCCTATGTATGCACCCTCAATGTTGAAGAGAATATATTCATTGGCTTCCTCTTCAGACATACCATCTCTGTCCACAAATACTTTAATCATCTTATCAGCATCGTAGACCAAGACCTCCACTCTCTTATTACCATTCCATATGGAAGCTTGTCCAATGATGGAATCATCAAGATCGTCCCACTGTTTCATAGCATCATTCCCTCCATAGTATCTGCTACCTCAAACATTCTGCCAGTGTCTTTGTTATAAAGCAAGCTGCAAGCAGGACCAGTCTGCCCACTGTAGCGGTTCTTCAGCACCCTCACCTTGGTGGTGTTACGTTCAATGGGATCATCAGCCTGACCATTCCTCTCAAGAGATATCACCATGTCACTTAGCTGTGCAATGGCAGCACTGCCTCGTAGCTGAGCTAGGCTAGTGGTTGCACCTTCCTCATGTCCCTTGTCTGAGGGACGCTTGAGGTGGCTAACAATGATGAGAGCAATGTTGGTTTCCTGCACAAGCATGCGAAGCTTGGTCATAATTTCATCAATGGCCTTACGCTCATCACCATTGTCCTGACTGGATACGATGATGCTTAGGTGATCTAAGAACACATACTTACAGCCTAGTCCCTTAGCCATATACTTGACACGATTGACAATGTTCTCAATAGCTGTACTTCCAAAGTGATCGAAGAAGAACAAACGCCCAGTGCCTAGTGTCTTCTCGAATGCGTCCTTGCGTACAGCATCAGACACCACAGATGTAGGTAGATGCAATGGTGCATCAGCAGCTAGACTCATCATTGATAGGCTAGTCTTACGCACACTCTCTTCAAGAAACATCAAGCCAATGTTGTCACTGCTGTTCTGTAGCAGATGCCAAACAATTTCCCTTAGGGTTTGACTCTTACCTAGTCCACTACCTGCTGTGAATGTGACTAGCTCACCTGCTCTAATGCCATAGGTAATTTCATTCAGTCCCTTCCAAGGGTAGAAACAATCTGCTGCTTCCATTGGTGTAGACACTAGTTCCCATAGGCTAGACCCACACACAATGCCATCAGGCACGAAGGGTTCAGCAGCCCACCACCTAGAAACAAAGGCAGCTTCCTTGTTATCAGCAAGCCACTCGCATGCATCTTTATATTCAGGGTCTGGTTTAAATATCTTGCACTTGCTACCAAACAATTCAGCAACTTCCTTTGCTGCCTTCTGCCCTGCCTCATCACCATCAAAGCACAGCACAATGTTTTCAAAGCTATTGATGTATTCGTAGTTGGCTTTGGCATCCTTCAATGCACTACCTGCACCTGTGCGTATAGACACCACAGGATATTTACTACCTGTCAATTGGTATGCAGCCAGTGCATCAAACTCACCTTCAGTGATGGTAAGGTACTTGCCATTGGATGGGTATAGGTTCTGTCCAAACAGAGTACCCTTGCTCCACCCACCCACTGTTGTGAACTTCTTGTCCTTCACTTCCCTACGCTTAGCTGCCACCAGTTGTGAGTTGCTATCGTAATAGGGAAAGTAGTAATGGCCTTCGCTACGGACTACCCCATAGCGTTCCATTGTTGCTTTGTTAATGCGTCTGTCTGACACACTAACACTGTGTCCTTCGTTGTAGCTTTTAATAAAGCCACTCGTATCTTTTGTATCACCATCTACATCAATCACTTCAAGTCTTTCATTGTTCGTTGAGGGAATGTATGTGTTACATACAAAACATTTGGTGGACATGTCTTCGTTGATGGACAAGCCATCACTGCTACCACATGTCTCACAAGGTAGATGTGTTTTTAGAAATGCCATAGCCCTTGTAAGTTATTTTGTTGGTCTTTAATACTTGTTCGTATCCATTGAATAGCTTGGTCATTCTAGCATCGTGTAGACTGTGCAATCCAATTAATAAATTGGCAAGCTCATCTTCATCAGGTTGCTTCTCTCTGTCCATCAACACCCACAGGATGGAGTCAATGTCCTCCTTAGTTATCCAAGCAGCCATGATGAGATCTTCTAGTTCATGTAGTTTCATTTTGTTCCTTATAAGTAGCCCATAGAAAGCATAAGACTATCCAAAAAATAATAACACCAAGCCTAGCAACCTCTGACCAGTTACCTGCATTAATATCCCAGTTAATAAAAGCACCGAGCAAATAGCACTGAGCTAAAAGACAAAGACTAATAAAAGAATTTCTCATGTGTTCTTCTCCATGTCAGGTTGAATCTCTTGCCCAAGCCTTTGCACTTCACGCATAGCATGTTCACGCAAGGCAGCTTCCCATGCTGCCCATGCCCAGTATTTAGGACTACCTCTTCTAAAGGGACTACTACGAATGATGTCGCTATCCCACCATTCATTAAAGTCTTTCATGTCAACAACTTCATCATGTGTCATGTTTGTCCCTTGCTCTAATGCGTTCAGGTATGTGGTGTTCAAGATGGTTTTGTATGCACCACTCAGCAATCTCAGCACATATCTTACGCTCTAAATTAACAGCAGATTTTATAGCGTTAGCTTCCCAGTTGTAGGGTTGTCCCTTCATAGAATTCTCACGTTCAATGCGAGCAAACTCATCGTCTTCATCCGTATGTATCATTTCGCTGCCTCCATATAAAGCCCAACATTACCCAGTGCATAACCAACAAAGGCTATACCCAACCCAGTATTACCCTTGAGCAGCAGATCCACTGCCACAACTGTATACACCACACCCACTACAGCGATAAGCCATGCACTCATTTGATCACCTTAAATTCTTGAAGCACTCTCATAGCTGCTTTAATAAGTTCAGTGTCTTGAGTTGGCTCAGGCAAACTACTTTCCCACCGAAGTAAAAATTCTAGTTCTTCTGCAACCACAGCTTCAATTTCTTCTCTGTTTAATTCAGTCATATCAGTCCCATAGTCCTCTGTAATATTTACCAAACAACATGAAAGCTTTCTTCATCCTAGCTTCATGCACTTCCAAACCTGCATAGTCAATCTTAATCTTACCTATCTGTTCTTCTAGTCCTGCCTTCTTATCCACAGCAGAATGATCATAGAACTTTTCAGTTGAATTTTCATCCACCATTTCACCGAATGCCCATATCATTTCATCTAGCACCCAGTCCCACCTTTTGAAATGATTGTCATCAATGTCCCAACTGTTTTCCTTAGGCAAACAAGAGTTGCTTTGCAATGCCTTAGGTACATCTGCATCATCCACACTAGGGCTACCATGCTGTGTTGCCTTAAGCTGCTTGAGCATAGGCAAGATGATGAGGGATAGTGTGTGATCCATAGCCCATGTGTCATACCTATCAAGCTTCACAATGACAGTGCGTTTCTTCTTAGTGTGCATCCACTGCAGCATGTTACCCACCCATGTTTCACTGAGCCACTCACCCCACTTGTGTGCTCTCTCTTCACTAACCCCAAACTTCTTTGTTAGTTCAGCAAGCTGATATGGCCCAAGCCAATTGGGATAGTTTCCTATATACACCTTCATGTTAGTCCTCGCATTTCCTGTGTCACTGTTGCACTACGCAAAGTGTTCTTGATGTAGGGTGTTAGGCTTTGCGGGGTAGCGTGACCTGACACCGACATGATGTTGGTGATGGGTACACCCACCTCAATCATCTCTGTGATGGCTGTCCTTCGTAAGTCCTGTAACACTAGGTCACTAGGCAAAGAAGCATCAGCCAATATTTGTTTAGCCACTCTAGACAGATTGAACAAGCTATAAGGTAGCAAGCCACCCTTCCTATCAGGAACATTGGATGGAGCAATGTATTGCTGCCAACCAAACTCAGCATGCTGTTGTCTCAACATAGTTAGTAGCCCCTGACTTGTGGGGATAGTCACCCTAGACCTACGCTTGCTTTGTTCCAAGTGCAACACACCCTTCTCTAGGTCTACCTGTTCCCACTTCAGCTTACGCATGTCACCCATACGCTGTCCATATTCGTATGCCATCTGCACTATGAGTCCTACATTACGCCACTTGAATGTGCTGTAAGCAGTGTTCATGAATGCTCTAACATCTTCCCTACTCCATACAGTTCTGCGAGGTTTGTCTGCTCTTCGTAGCACCTTGCTGAATGGATTGTGAGTGATGTAGCCATGACGAATAGCGAAGTTGAATAGCAATCGATAGACAGCCAAGGTGTGGTTAGCTAAGCTAACACTGTGCTCAGCATGTGTTTCGTATATCTTCTGACAATGCGGAGTGACTAAGCTACCTAGCTTGCATTGATACAGAGCAACACCATTGGCCTTGCTATCCTTCCATCCCTGCAGGTAATACATGTAGTCATGCTGTGCCTTGATGCTCAGCTTGGTGAAGGTGATGTTGTTCTTGTAAGCTTTGATAAGCTCATGCACCCTTGTATCTTCAGAGATATCTTTAAGATATCTAAGCTCTTTACGCCAGTTGTCTAGCATGGCATTGAGTTCTTCGGCTAAGGCAAAGGCTTTGCTTTTGTCAGTGCCAAGCACACGCCTAGCCACCACCCCTGCATCCACTGCATCCTGTGGTGGGTTGTACCTGTACTTAGTAACACCCTCAGCAGCCTGTGCCAAGGTGACATAGCGGGGTAGGCTCATGCTTGTCCCCTTGCTCGGATGGCTTCCTCTGCCAGACCAGTATCCATGTCACCTGACAAATACATTTCTTTACATAAATCTGCACACGCCTCACGCTCGGCAGAAGCGACAAGGGCAGCAAAGCGTTCAAGTGCATCAGCAAACTTTGCGTAGTCTGTACCAAGTCCGTAGACATCTAAATGCGATTCATGTGCCATGCGAATAATGTCTTCTCTATTCATTCTTATTCCCTTGCCTTCATCATCTGTTCAGCAAACCAATAAGCTTTGCTTGCCACTTCAGCATGTGGAATGCTCCATGCACTGGTCATCAACACAGCCATAGCCTTAGCTGCAAAGTAGTCACGCAAGGTCATGCCATCACTACCTAGTCCTGTATAGGGAAATGCTTGTTGCATTTCAATGTCTTTATCATTCATCTTGTTTCCTTTTCTTAGGCAGTGCTGCCCAGTGTGTCCAGAAGTTGTCTTGATTGTTGCCGTAGTATTCACCATACACAGCAACACCATACTTGCTTAGCAGTTGCACCTTCCTACTGCGAGGACAACTTTCGATGTCTTCCCAAAAGCATTCAGTGTTTACTGACACAGTGTTGTCTTTGTTGTTTTCAATTGCCATCATCACCTCCCAGTGCATAAAGTGTTTCTGCCATAGCTAACAACTCATCATGTTTAACCAACACCTTGAGCCATCTCTTAGGGATGTTGCTATACCCATAGATACGCCCTGCCAACATACCAGTGACAGCACCTACAGTGTCAGCGTCATAGCCTAAGTTGACAGCATGCACCACTGCATCCTCAAAACTGTGGCTTAGATCAACACTGTTCCATGCTTGAGCATAAGCATGCATGATGGTGTTCACAGTACGCTCACCATTCCTTGTGTTGTAGTTACGAATGCGGTTGTAGTTTAGGAACTTAGTTCCTGCCATACATTCCGAAACAAACCCTGCTGTACATTGAACAATGTTGTGAGTGCCATGTGTCATCAATGACACAGCCACACTCTCAGCTATAGCTAAGCCTACATCATTGTGATTGGCTAACATGATGGGAGCTAGTCGCATGATAGTTCCATTACCACTGGCATAGAAGTCTGTGCTTCCCATGTAAGGACGATCTGTAGTCATAGCATCAATAGATGTTGAACAAGTACGCCCTATGTCAAAGACATAATCTCTAGTGCCAAAGTGTCCTGTCTTCTTCCACATTTTAAAGTTGGCAGCAATCTCGCTTGGTGCAAAGCCACCCTTACTAATGTAAGCATCAGCAATTGCAACAGCCATAGCACCATCATCTGTCCACTCACCAATGGCAGTGTCATGTACACCACCACCCACCATCTCTGATGTTACCTCTGTCATATGTTCGGGACGAATGAATTCCAATGGAGCACCCAGTGCATCTCCAATGAACAAGCCCATGAACATACCAATTGCGTTATCTTTATGCATCAAATATCCGTATCCTTAAAAGAAATTTCAAAATCAATACTGCTACCCATATCATTTAGATCACCACGAATAGTGGAGCAAATCTTTTCAATGGTTTCTAAGGGACATAGGCAGGTCATGTTAATGACAACCGATTCACCCCCATCCATAGTACCTACTATCTTCACATCACTAACTAACATATATGTTCCTTTGTATAGGTGGGGGTACTAACAACTACGGCTGATCATCACGGAGAACCCCCCGAGTCCGACATTCTTTTCCCCCCGAAACTCTTTAAGCGAAGGCAATGTCTTCGGCAATGTCCCACAACTCTGAGTTGATGCGGATGTTTTCTTTCACACTGCTAACAGGCCGAGCCTTACGAGTCACACCATTGGGGTGCTTCTCAGACAGACTCTTAACGAAAGCACTGCCACGAACAACACCTTCCTGAATGCGGTTGAACACAGTGAAGGCATCCATGTAGTTGTCTTCATAGCGGGAAACTTTCAACACATCAGCAATGGTTTGAGGGGTAGCATACACACCCTTGGTCTGCTCTTCGAGCATGTCCCAACGTGTCTCAACACCACGCTTAGCCATCAGCACAGACTGATGTGGGTCAAGTGTCACACCACGAAGTCTCTCAAGACGCTCCATCATGGTGGGCAGGGTGGCTACAGTGTTACGAAGCATGTCTTCAAAGCCACTCAGTGCCTTGCTGTGGTAGATCCGAGACTGGAAGCCATCACCTGCAATGAGGCCATTGGCACAGATGAATCGGTAGCAACCTGCAAACAACTTCACTGAGCCAGTGCCATCGTGAGAGTTGTACAAGATGATCTCAGGACGAATGTCCTCAGTGCCAAAGTCAATGTCCCATGTCTTAGCGAAGGCTAACATGTGGGCTGAGTGAGCAGGGTTGTTCTTACGGCTACGCTTTTGTGCTGCTTGCACTGGAGCATATCCATAGTCTTGCATCACTGTGATGATGTCGCTTGTGTTTAATGACACATAACGATCTGTAAGTCGGTCAGCCTTAGTTGTGCTGAAAGAAGCAGGGGCAAGCTGTTGAATACGCTCTGTAGATAGAGCAGAGTTGTTAGCATTGCGAGAAAAAATTACATGAGCCATGATGTTTCCTTAAGAAAAGTGAATGAGTGTCAGCAACTGACGCTTAATTATAACCACAAAATTAGGGGCAGTGTAAATACCCCTACAGTTTACTCGGGCTTTCTAGCCAAAGGTATCACATCTGTCCAAGCGGCTAGATGAATAGTGTCTCCGAACATATCTAGGCAGTAGCTATACATGCCATCGATGTGATCGAAGTAGTAGACAGCCTCAGTGCGAGGGCATTGTACATAGCTCTTAGGCTTCACTGAGTACAGCGGTTGCACTGGTTGCTTGTCGAAGTCCCTGATGTCCACTTCGCTTAACATAATTTTCCTCCTGTAATAGGTGTAGTCGTTTCATCTCAGTGCCTTTGGCATAGCCCTTGATGTAGTCCCTGCTAATCCACTGGTAGCTGATGCCTAAGCTTCGCAAGCCATGAACAAAGCCTAGCTGATAGCTAAGGTCTACATCCATATAGCCACCATTGCTATGCACCAACATACAAAGAACCAAGTATACAGCTCTGTGTCACTCATGTCTAGGCTCAGGTGGTTGAGAGGGTGGTAATGGGTTGGCAGGGAAAGGCCAAGTCGGATTGTCTTTACGCATTAACATTATCCTTTCGCTGTACTGGTGTAGCTAACAACCACTTGTCACCAAGGAAGCGAATGCTACGCACCCACTGCCGTTGATTGTGCCTATTGATTCTCTTGTCTACACCTTCGGTGTTGTAGAGAGTGCGAACATGTCTTAACATCTTTGTATTCATTTCAATCCTTAACTATACGAAAGTTTCCGAAGTCTACCTGTTCTTTGTTGGCAAAGAATAACCCATCTAGGAATCGTTCCAGTGCCTTTGATGCATCAGGTAGTGAGTGATAACGCCTTGGCTTGAAGCTTCCACTGTCTGTCACATCAAACTCTAGGCAGTGCCACTTGTCACGCAGTCTGGTTTGTATCTTGTACATATGCATATCTTTCATAAGATTTAATTCTACTGTCACCATCAGTATGCTTAGTCACAAACTTGACTGCCACATTGTCAGAGTGCAATCGTTGCACTAGCAACGACAAGTCACAGTCTTCCTCAAGGTACACATTGTCCTTGTACTGGTAGCTGTAGCTGCTTACATCAGGGGCAATGCCTAAGTTGTCTAACACCTTACGCTTCACCTTGCCCCATCCATGTCCTGCATCAGTGTATACAGTGATGGTGAATGTCTTCTGTTCTGTCATGTTGTTTCCTTAATGATCTCGACAGCGTCCTTCACTGCCTGTTTGAATTCCTGCTTAGTACATTCGCTGAAGTCTAAGAATGTAGCCATCGTATCCTGAATCTGAATTGCCTGTGGCACAGTGCAACTTAGCTGATCAATGATCCATTGTGTATAGAGGTTCATTTTAATTCCTTCACAGGGACAGCATACCTATGTACCATATCCCCTTGTTTGTTATACACATACAAGTGCAACACAGTGTTCTCCACAAGAGAATCAAGGTAGCACTCAACATATCCATTGTTCTTACCAATGTTAATCACTGTGGATTTAACAAAGTTATCCAAGGTTTCTACTGTCAGTTTCATTTTGTTTCCTTAAAGGTTATGTTCCATAATATATTTAGCATCCTCAATGTCTTTAGACAATGCCACAATCCAACTACCATCTTCGATGTATCTGCTAGACGATTCAGTTAGCTTCTTAAGCACACCTCGAATGTCAGCCTTAGCACCCTTGGAAATGACAGGGAATTGCTCATGTCTTTCCATGCCTCGGATGAATGCATACCAAACCTTTGACTTCGGAGTGTAGAAGGTTGATGCAATTTCCTTACGCTCCCAGTGCTTAGTGTAGCTAGGGTGGACATAAGCATAGTGTTGCCCAAAGATTCGGGCAGTTTGTTCCTGCTTGGTCACTGTCAATGTGTCGAGAACATCCCTCGCTTGATTGAAGGTAGTGAATACATTGTTACCCTGCTCATCACAAGCATAGTCTTCATTGGACATCAGCACCCTGTAACCTTCGGTTGTTTTAATTACTTGATTCATCATGTCTCCTGTATTACATCCACAATTTCCCAATCACCCTCAGCCACAATGCCTTGATTGAGAGGGATAAATTCACCACCATCCATGTCCTTAGCTATATACATAGCTTCGGCATTGCTACCAGCATCAACATAAACATACAAGTATGTTGTCATCTTAGCAATCACTTTGTATCGCTTATTCATAGTCATCACATGCTCCTTCCATCACACTGTGCAGTGCCACACCATACATCAGGTCATCGGCACTGCTCTCGAAAGCCTTGCGAGTGTCCTCAATAAACTCAGCCACCACCTTAGCAGGGTAGTCTTCGACTACTTCCCAAAGCACAATGCCTTCAACACGCCAATCAAAGAAGTCATGCTTCAGTCTAGCTATGATGGCATCGTAAGACATGGTGTCAGGATGCTCAGACAACCATTGGTTGAGAGCAAACCTTTCACTCACCTTCATCTTCACAGGGAAGTCGAGGTCAGCACTCACCATGTAGAAGCATCGTCCATCACGAAGCTTCACATAACAGAAGGGGTGAGTGTCAGTATCAACGGGATCGTTACCCTGCACTGCATCCTCTAGGTCATCAGCCGACAGGTAGATAACATCTACCAAAGTGTCATAGCTTTCGAAGCTCTTACCTGCAGGGACGGACATGCCTTCCTCTGCTAGGTCTGTTCTCATTCTGATGCGGTTCATAACTCTTCTCCGTTGTATTCCAGTGCCAGTTTCACAATGCTATTCGCTACCTCTTCCATATTCGTAGCGAAGTATGGGTTGAGTCGGTAGTCCCTCAAGGTACGCTTGTCGTTCAAGTTACCTATCCAAATGAGATGGTTATCCAATAGGACCATCACCTCTCTATGCAGTAGTGCTGTTCTGTTCATGTTTGTTTCCTTTCAGGATTAGTTCTCGCTTAATGAAGGGTAGGTAAACTTTGTTACCAAAGAATTGATGCTCAAACATCTGATCATCAACGATCTTGTCTGAGTGTGCTCTCGCTGCTTTCATTGTCTTGAAAGAAGCCACAGGGCTAGTGCTATTGGGGTAGCACACAATGTAGTTGAATCTGTACCGCATATCACCACCAACTATCGTAGAACACTGCCTTGCCATCGGCAATGGCTTGCCTTGCCACCTTGACGAAGGTAGCTACGCTTTCGAGATCTTCGGAGTCTATCTCCTGAGCACCGAAGAAGAACCCATTGCGAGGTATCAACTTGTTGTTGCCAGTGTCCATCTCCAGTCTGTCTAGATCTTTCAGATCAAGACGAAGGGTAGTGCAGTTGAAGTCATGTCGAAGACCACGCTTTTGGCGGTAGAGATCCTCCATCCAACCATGCAAAGCATTGAACTTTCGCCAGTAGCAGATCTCAGTAGCAGTGTCAGCATCCAGTGCCACATCAGTGACTTTGTCACCTACCTTGTCAGCATCCACAATGAATGCATACATATCAAGTCCCATAATTATTCCTTGGAAAGTTAATTGTTGAGTAATAGAAGTCGAGGATTTCATCCTCAGTTAGCTCGAAGTCTACATCGCCCAGTGCCTTAGCAATGTCAATGTCATACTTGTACCTAGACCAACCTGTCGCCAGTATCAGGTAGGTAGTCATGTCACCTACTGCAAACATGCACCACCATCCTGTCCTCATCCACTGTCAGCCATGCCTTCCGAGTGAATGAATCGTAAACAATAATGTCACCGACATTAATGATTGCCCCTGTCTTGCAACAGATACCTTTGTATCTAGCCTTCATGATGCGTTCCATCTAGCCTCCGATTGTTGTTCTTCAATATGCCAAGTGCCTATCTTGGTAGCCTCTGCTATGGTTTCTGCGAAACCAATGTAACCCACTGCATCTGAATCTGAGAATAGCTCAAACACCTCAGCAGTGGCATCCCACTTAGCCCACACTTCGTAGCCCTTCTTCGCAAGTATCTTTCTCATACTGTTTCCTTATAAGGATTTGTTTCCAGTGCCTTTAGCACTGTGTCCATGAACCCCAACTCTTTATAAGAGATGCGGTTTTTCTTTATCAGTTTACATAAGTAACTGTGTTCATCAGAGCCATGAAAAATGTCGGGAGCATCCCAACAAATCCAACCCCCTCCCTTCACATCCACACTGAACTGATAAGTCAGTGTGTATTTACCTATACTCAGCTCAGCAATGGGTGCTTGATGAACCCATGAAGCTACCCTGCTAGACAATGACTCTGTCATTAGAAACTCCTCATGTAAATAACACCACGCTTGATGCCATCTGCCATCGGCATCACCTTCATTGCCACAACATCAGCCTTATCCACAGGTTGTTCAGTGGTCTTGTATACAAAACTGTCATACTTATAAGGGTTATAAGTAACTTGCCTACCTACAATGCTGATGAAATCAAATTGATTGTCAGCCCTGTTGGTGCAGTAGTTAATCCAAGTGCCACTAACACCAGCATGTACATTCTTACGCTTCTCTCGAAGCACCCTTTGTCGCCCTGCCTCAGACACCAATAGCTTGCATCCATCAAGCACCACAGTGTCACGATGGGCAATCACTCTGCCCTTGTCAGCACCTTCCAGTGCCTTAATGCTAAAGCATTTCTTGTGCAGATTGAAGTATACGAACACTCTCATGTCAATCATCTCCAAACTTGTGATACATGGATGTATCTAATTGCTCATCAGTCCATGCATTGAAGCCACCCTTAGCGAAGAACTCAGACACATCCTTCAACTGTTCAGGTGATTCAATTAAGAACACCAACTCATAGTTGGTGAGTGCCAATATCTTTTCTTCTCTTGTCATGTTGTTTCCTTTCAGGAAGTTAAACCATAAACTTTGCGAGCCACAATACCAAGGGTATTGACAGGAACTTCAGTGTCATATCTGACAGGGTCAGTCAGGAAGTACATGTACTTTCCTTTGCTCTCATCAATGTAAAAAGTAGAATACTTTTTAACCAAGTGCTCATCATAGTGAGCATCGAAGATGGATCTACTGTTAGTCCAACTGAATCCCTTTAGGATTGTCACCTCACCAATGGCAACTGCCTTGCCTAGCCCTGTCCTGATGATGGCAACTCGCTGTCCCATATAGGGATGCAAGCTCTTGCTCTCTCTTGTCTCAATGGTTTTTAAACCATCAACGATTAGGTCAGCAAAGGATTCATCCTTTGTGTTCCTCACATTGATACCAAGCATGTTGTTTCCTTTCAGGAAGTTAGTCAATCACAACCACTGTACGAATCTCAGCATCATCGATATCATCTTCGATGAGTTTGTCCATACGATGATACTCACTCTGTGCCACAGAGCCTTCATACACTCGGCTCACAGTGGGACACAACTGTGTCCTCCAGTAGTCCCCTGCTCCATAAGCATAATGCACATCGGCATCACCATCTTGTTGTTGCAAGAGGGCAATCAATTCAGATACTTTCATTGTGTTTCCTTTCAGGAAAGAAGGGTTAATAACCAAAACTTTATACCAACAAATGCTGCAAAGCAGACAGTGCCTATCACATATTCCATGCTTCCTCCTTCGCATCTTCGTAACCTTTGACGAAGTCAGCATTCTCAGTGATGTTTTTCCATCGTTGTTCCACAACCTTATGCACCTCTTCTAGAGGGCAATCAAGTAGGTCAGCCACTTCCTGACACATCAGGATTGTGTTAGATAACACAAAGTTAATACGCTCTTCAAGTGTCATATCATTCACCTTCCTTCGGAAGGAATGTCAGCTTCCCTGTATAGGTCATATCAAACATCAGGGATTTAGCCCTGTTCAGATACTGCCTTGCAGTCTCAGTGTCACCCATTGCCATCAGTTCCTGTGCATCGGACAACAGTCCGGCAAGCACCATCACACCACCTGACACCTTGTAAGTGATCGAATCTTTTACGCTTTCCTTGAAAGCTTGAAAGTCACATCCATACATTTGCATTTGTTTATCTGTCATCTTGTTTCCTTAAGGAAGTCTAAAGTCTGAAGTTGTTTCTCTGTATCATCGATACAGTTGCCAATGAAGTCCACCCTGCTCCAGTCTCCTTCGGAGAGGGCATCGTCTCTCGCTTCTCGCAGAGCATTAAGATGCTCTTGTAAGTCAAAGCGTCTCATGAGTTGTTGGCTTCAGCCAGTGCAATTTGATTGTCGAACATGAGGTTTTCACTGTCGATAGTGACTGCATCAAACACCTGTTGCTTCGTGCCTTTGTAACCCATACCTTTAAGAATTGCATAGCAAGTCTTACCTTTAGAGGTGAGTCGCATACCTTTCATCTCCAGTTTAAGACCTTGTCTTAAGCAACGTAAACGATAAGCATTGATTTGTTCCGGTGTAGTAAGTACCATTTTGTTTCCTTTAGGAAAAGAGAAGCGACTTTGCTTCTGTTAAGACTATGTCTTAGCCCTAACAGAAACCCACTGTCTAGCACCGACCCCAGTGCCACAATGGAGAATGTCTCTCACACATATTATCAACATGATATGTAAGCATGTCCTATGCATTCACCTTGCATAGACTAGGCTAGTCCATAGTGATGACGCAAGCCTTGCTAATAGCAAGCATCCTCACCGACACTAGTATCAATTGTTAAAGATCAGAACGACTGAAGCTTTGCTTCACAGCAGGGCTTCACCCTATGGAGAACGCTAGATAACATTCTGCAAAGCCCTAAGGCTTTACGCAAGGCTATCAACTAAGCTTTGCTTACACCACAAAACCAGTGGTATCAAGCTTCGCTTTACCTTTAGCATACAGTCCGACAATGACTTTGTCATCAAGGTGACGAACATCAGAGTTGTCTCCAGAGACAACCCTAATTCCCTTGAATGTCATTGGGATATCCTTTTCCTTACGGAAAACAACTGCCATTCTCATGTTGTTAAGCAAAGCTTTTTCAACATAAGGCTGAAAGCCTTCAACACCGGAATAACTGAAAGTTAAATCATAATTAGCAGGTAAATCTTTACGATTTACATCCTTGGTGTAGTCATAGAAGGTAACCTCAGGGAAAGCAGCAAATATGTTTACATATTCAATGCCATCAGTATCGGTAAAACCTATGGTTTCCCAACGAATGTCGCTAGTACCATTCAATCTAACCAAAGGCTGTAAGCCTTTCTTCTTTGCTTTCTTAATAATTTTGGCAATATCAACAACAAGTTGTTGCATGAAGCTATTTCGCTCAGTAAAAAACCATATGGTTTTGTTGATTCGAGCCGTTTGAACGGAGTTCATAGCACCCCGTCCTGCTTTGTACAAACAGGCCACATCACATTGAGCCGTTTTTGCCATAGAACAAGTGTTCCACTTGGTAGTGTTTGCCGGAGCTAGATAGAGAATGCCAGTTAAGAAACCTAAGGTTTCACCCTTGATTGTTTTGGCATCGGACGATACAGAAAGCAGAGCTTTAGACTTGAACATTGTGTTTCCTTTAGGAAGGTTGTGGCAACATTGCCGTTGAGGTTTCAATTGTAGCGGTATCAAATAACCCTGTCAATCACAGGGCTTTTCTAGAGCCAACAAGGGTTTTACCCTTGAATAACAGTGCTTCGTTATAGCAACCCATCCACTGTAATGCTTCAGCTTTGCTGAGAGTGTAGTGTGATTTCTTGAAACCGACACCAGTTACTTTGTAACCAAACTTTTTAGCAACTAGTGCCATTGTGTCGTCTTTGACGGCATAGATGAACGATGCAAGTGATGCAAAGAAAATTGTAGGGGCAATGTATTCCATGATAGTTCCTTTAGGAAAGTTAAAAAAATGTTTGGCTCAACCTAGAGCCACTGACAACAAATCATCGTAACCTGCTTGTTCTTCAGCATATTGAATACCCTTTTGGGATTCAATGATCTCAATACAATCTTGAAGCCAATCAATGAATTCACCAACTTTAAAATGAGTTACCTCATTTTCTGTCGAATATTTCCTAATGAATTTTTGGGTTTTAAACCCATTGTCTTCCAGACAATCATCAAGAACATCCCATAAATGATTGCCACAATTGTCAAGCAAAGCTTTGGCAAGAACCAAAAAGCGAGCCGTATCAATTTCAGTTTTCATCTTCATGTCTTTCATTTAACTAAGAAAAGAAACTATTTCCTTTTCTCACTAAAGTGAAAAGGATAGTTTCTTTGTTAAATGAAAGACATGGTGTCGGGCGTATATACGCAGATCTTCCTATATTTAAGCATTTTTTAATGCCAACATAGTTGTCATAAAAATGCGATTATAAATATAGGAAGTTAAGAGAGACTTATCCACAGTTTGTTAGTATTGCAATTTGAGATGTTGTGGATAAGACTAGATTGGGTTGTGGATAACTTCATTGGATCGGTGTTGTTTTTGTGTTGAATTGCTTAAATTTTAAGCAGGACATGCTAGATATAATCTAGGGTGATAGATATACCGACCTTCATTCACACCGGTTATGCTTAAAAATTAGGCAACTTTCCGGTGTTTTTTGACATGGTGAACCGATTTTGAATCAGTATTCAAGATCTTCTAAGTCTTTGAATTCATTGAAGAATCTTTTCTTTGAGTTGAATGCATTCTTGATCTTTGATTCACTTAAGATCCGCAACGCTATGCAACGCAGTGCGCTGGCGCAACGCTAGTGCAATGCGGGGGTGGCGGGGGCACAGGGGGGGTGTACGCTATCTGTATATGGCCTCGTCCAAAAATCAGGAAAAATGAGTCTGTTAACCAAACTCCATTCTTGGCAGCTCCCACACCGCAATAGAAATAATATTTCATAACAAAGCTGCAGATGAAACAATCGATCTGCACTGTCAACTACCCAGAAACTGTTGAGTATATTGAACAAAAGCCGATATCCAAAGATGCACATAAAGCTGCACAATGTGCCACCTTCTGTACACACAGATGTTAACAAATAAGAACAATTCTCATTGAAATTTCATGCAACTTATAAGTATCTTATCAAGAAACATCTTGATAGCTATAGGTTAAGAAGACACCCCATATGGACCATTTTCTAAACAGCTAACATATTTGTTATCCTCCTACAGAAAAAGCTTGACATTGGTTTCAATGTGTGTAAAACTACCCGTACCTGCACCATGTATGCTCTATGCATACAGGCGATACGAAGAAAAAGTATAGGCTACCTTCCGGCTACAGGTAAAGAAATGAGCTTGCAATCGGCTGCTGAAGAGAAAAGACTCGGAGAGAACGATAGAGGGGCCACTCTGTTGTTCTGCTCTGGATACTGGCAGTGGTAACACCTTACACTGACCAGACTAGACTTGATGTGGGTACTTGTTAAAAGCTGTTGCTAAAAGGGTGGGCTAACAACAGCCATAGATGAACACATCCCTTATGGGCTTTCTAGGTGTATGTTCTA
>Ga0181363_1000010_pt1 | contig 57370 bp, 33 predicted proteins | sample Fa13NDMLBSN_FD_130109 | JGI IMG/M metagenome (GOLD analysis project Ga0181363, IMG submission 130109) | Freshwater viral communities from Lake Michigan, USA - Fa13.ND.MLB.S.N | ecosystem: Environmental > Aquatic > Freshwater > Lake | place: USA: Michigan | collected 2013-09-23
AAAACATACTGGTACTGCAGATGAGGAGACTGTTGAAACTATCAAGGGTCAGATTAAAGATGCACAGATGTATTATGATCAGCTTAAATCTGATAAAGATGCAATGAAAGAAATCAAGATGAATAAGAGAAAGCAAGCTCAACTTCTTGGCATCTTGTTTGCAGAATATCAGATCTTAACTACTGAACAAGCAAGCATGGTTAGGTCAGAAATGATGAAGCCAACTCATGTATTTGAAGATTCAAGTAGCTTATGGGCTTTCTATAATTATGTGACTACAGCACTTCAGACTTCACACCCTAAAACTTGGATGGAAGACCAACGTGTTCTACATTATTTTATATCAAGTGTTAATAACTTTTCTAAGCCTTCAGTGCCTCAACCAGTTGTAGAAGCTGAGGTAGATCCATTAACTACAAATTATGGTCAACCTGAGAATCAGCTCAATATTTTAACTGAAATTGAGAAAACAGAAGCTGTAGAAGATTCATTAGAATTAGAAGCTAAAGAAGATTTAAAAGCTTTTAAAGAAGATTTAGTTATTGAAGATTCTATTGTAGAAGAAATAGCTAATGAAGTTATAGAAGAAACAGTAAGCTATACTGATCCTATGGGTAATACTTTTGAGGCACCAGTTTTTGACACTATAGAACTCAATAGAGATACTAAAATGGCTGTAATGATCAGTCCATGTGCAGCACATGATTTAGAAGATGATTCTTTTATGGACACTATTGATGAAACAGTAGAAGAGGTTATATCTTTAGAACCTACTCCTGAAGACTATGAGCAGTTTGAAAAAGAACAACAAGAAACTGAAGATGATTTTGCATTTAATTTCTCAGATGATGAGGATGATGATGCTGCATTCTTCTAAGAGCCTGTAAAAAGGGTTAATACTAATTAAAGGGGGTGGCTTAGGCTATCCCCTTTTTTTTTAACTTTGGATTATGAAAAAACAAATATCAGCAGTAGAAAAATTCCATAATGCTTTTGGGCAAGAGAATGGTAAATGGCCACAACCACTAAGTGAACATGAGTTTAATCTTAGACATAGCTTAATGAAAGAAGAAAATGATGAGTATCTTGAAGCATGTTATAATAACTCATTGCTTGAAATTGCAGATGCACTTGGTGATCAGTTATATATTTTATGTGGTACTATTCTTAAACATGGTATGCAACATATCATAGAAGATGTATTTGATGAAATACAAGCAAGTAATATGAGCAAGTTAGGGGATGATGGTAAACCTGTTCTCCGTGAAGATGGTAAAATTTTAAAAGGACCTGGGTATTTTAGACCTAACCTATCTAAATTTATTGAAGTAAAATGACTTTCCTTAATTCTCATCCAATTAAAAAGTCAGATCTTGGCTTTCACGGCAATCTTTTTGGAGGGAAACTTCTTGCATGGATTGATGCAGCTGCTGCTGGTTATGCAATGCAGTTATGTGACACTCCAAGAATGGTTACTGTAAGTATAGATAAATGCAACTTTGAAAAACCTGCAAGAGAAAGTCAGTTACTTAAGATTTATGGTAAACCACATAAAGTAGGTAACACATCTGTATCTCTTTATATGGAAGCTAGAGCTCATAATGTATATACTGGTGTACAATCAGTAGTTTTAAAAACAAATATTACATTTGTACATATTGATGAGGAAGGGAATCCTATTCCAATAGGAGAGAAAGGTAGAAGAAGAATTACAAATTTAATAGAAGATGAGTCCACAACAGTTCAAGAAACTAATGATTGAAGCATACCTAGCTGGTGCTGAAAGTATGACATGTGGTTGTTTACCAATGCAGACTAAAGCAGAAGCAAGAGATTGGTTTGAAGAGAACCATCAGTTATTTCAGGAAACAGATAAAAAGAAAGATGGAAAGTCTTAGATGCTTTGAATGTAAGATAGAAAAGCCATTAGAAAAGTATTCTCCTAATAGAAGAAAGTATCAGATTAAATCTAATAAAGGCCGTTGTATTATATGCAAAAAGTGTGTATTACATAATGCAATCACTAAATTATATGTAGTTAGATATAATTTTGATGAGGGCAAATTTGAGATCATTAAGTTTAAAGATCCTAATGAAGCTGTAGAATTTATTAATAAAGAAGAAGGGGAGTATTAACTCCCCTTTTTTTATAGTATCGTTGACTGGAAGCTCTTCACTGCTTGTGCAGGATCTAAGTTGTTTCCAGAGAAACCCATTAGTTTTAAGAAATAAGCCCAAGCTTTGCTGTCTCCTTTTTCCCAAATACCAGATCTTCTTTTATATTCTTCTGTAATATTCCAAGGTAGAATTTGATTACCAAACTTGAATGCTCTTTCTAAACTACTAGTAACAGCTGATGGAGATCTTATTACCCTGAATAAGTCACCAGGGTTTACATACTGAGCAGTCTCACTTCTCATACGTATAGCTTGGTAAAGTATAAAGTTATATATCTTACCATCTTTAAGTTCTTCATCTTCATCATCTCCTGAGCCTACCATAAATGCTAGTATAGTAATTAATGCTATCATAGACATTAGGATTGTAATCTCAGCAGCTGTTCTTCTGATTTGTGCTTTTTGGAAAGGAGTATATGTAGACCAAGCTTCCATAATATTACCTTTATATCTTACAATGTCTTTCATTAATGTTTGAAAGAAAGTAATATAGTAACCTTCTGTTCCTGCACCTAACTCTTCATCAAAAGTATTTTTCTTCCATCTGCGTTTCATAGCTGGTACAAAATACTTACGGTATAATAAGGCTAATCTACCTAATGCGTATCTTTGGATAGTAGCTTTGTCAAACTCATTATAAACCCCTTGCATTCTTTTATTTAATGCATGCAGTTCATTTTGGAAGTCCTTTCTTTTCTTTTCAGTAAAGTCTGTATTCTTTTCTAGATCTTCAACATAGACACCATATTTTTCATGAGCTTCATATAAACTAATTTCTAGTCCAGTGTTTTTATCTATGACTTTAGTAGCATTCATAAGAGCTAACATGGTAGTAGTCTGAACTTCATGCTCACCTAAATGCTGGTTAAAGAATAAAGTATTTGTTCTAAATAGTTTGTTAAACATACTACCAGTTACTTTTTTACCATATTCATCAACAAACTCTCCTTGCATTGCATCATAGTAATCAGATAATCTACCTATAAGTGATTCAGGTACAGGCTTACCAAAGTCAGCAATCATACTACCTGTTTGTTTAGCATATTGAGCTTTTGCTTTTAGATAATCTTTTTTACCAAAAAATTCTCCAGCATTAGCTTCAATGATTACTTGTAAGTTACCACCAATATTATTGGCAACACCTTTAAGTAAATCTAAAGCAAGGGTAGTCTTAGCAGATATCCCCATTATAGTATTAGTTATCTTACCTGCAGATAATCCTAATACTTCTTCTGCTTTTTGAGACTCTCCATATACTACCATTTCTATGAAGGCTTCTAAATGTTTCTCAGAATTAGACTCCCCATTCTTTTTAATATACTCATCATAGCCAAGTTTTTTAGCAATAGCATCAACCATTACTTGACCTTTTGAGTTAGTTTCTAAAACTTTTCTGTCCCCTATGATAGTTCTAAATGCACTAATTTCTGAGTGCATGCTATTCATAGCCTCATATCTATTAGCCATACCACTGAACATAAGGATAGATCTAGTTAAGTCAAAACTTATTTCTGATTCATCCATAGGTTGAGTGTAATACAATGGCAAGAATCTAACGTTCTCTTCACTTAATGAGCCTACCCCAAACTCACTGTCATAAGCTTGAATATTTATTGCTTCTTTACCTTTAGTTTTAAGATATTGGCCAAGCTTTGTATCTCTCATTCTTTCCATTTCTGTTTTAGGAACAGAAGGAATAAAGAGTCCCATTTGACCACCTTCAGGTAATTTCTCTTGAGCTTTTAGATATATATCAGTTAAATACTTATGGTATCTACCTTGTTCACTGATAGGATTACCGTTTGTATCATAGAGTTTTTTCCAGTTATCATTTAAATATGCTGAAGATGGTTCTGAAAGAGATCCGATATATACCGTTGTACCAGTTCTTTCATTAAAGAACATGTTACTATTTTTCCAGTCTTCAAATTCAGTATTAGTAATAATACCAGCATTTTTTTCTTTAACTTTTTGACTGATTATTTTATCAATCTCTTCTTGACTCTTAGCTGTTTTATTAGTTCTATACCACTGAGCTCTTTCTTTTTTCCAAGCTTTAAGTGCAGCTAATTCTGCAGGTGTAGGAGTTTCTGATAGTATAGGTTCTGGACCTATTCTATCATACATAGCTTTTTCAGCAGCTCTAAACTTGTTCATGTCAAACTTCTGAACAAATGAAGGTCTCTTAATTACAACAGGATTACCATCTTTATCTAGAGTAGGTGTACCGTCTGCATTATATTTTGGAACTTCTATAATTTCATAGATACCCTTATAGAGTTCTTTCATGTTATCTTTTGAAGCACCTATTTTACTAACAAATTGTTGGTATTCTTTAGCTACTTCTCTTTGAAGTTTTTCATCTAAAACTCTTGCATCTTCAAAAGAACCTTTGATCATTTTAGCAAATAGAGCAAGTGCACTATCATCTGAACTAATAAGTGGACTTAAAAGATAATCTAGAATACCCTCATCTTTATTAGCTTGTTTTAATAACTGCTCTAATTTATTTTCATCTAAAAGATATCCTTCATATTGCTCTAATCTTTTATTAAGTTGAGCTAGTTTGTTTGCTCTACCTTTATCAGATAATGTAGTGCTAAGTTCTACTGCATTAATCTGTGCTTTTAAAGAATCTATTTCAGCTTGAGTTCTTTCTGTTGCTCTTCCTGATCTATATTCAATAAGTGTTTTAGATATTAATGGAATTGCCTCTGTAATAAATTTAGAACGGATATTATCTCTAGTTGCAATAGCAGCAGTAAGCTTCTCTTGTGGAGTCATCTTACCTGGTTCTTTTTCTACTACATCATTGCTAAAGTATTTATAGATGTCTTCTTTACTTATCTCATCTAATATGCTATAACCGTTAGCAAAGTCATTAAGAGATACTAACTCATCTAATAATTCTTTAGGATCTTTTCTATCTTTTTTAGCAAGTAAATTAGCCAATCTTTTCTTAGCTCTTAATGATCTTTCATAAGCATCATTAACAAACATGTTAATAGAGTCTACTCCCTCAAGAGCATCCATGTTTTCTTTAAGAGATTGATACTGTGCTTTAAGTGCAGTCTGATTTTTTACTTTAGTTCTTTTAAGATCATTAAGCTTTCTATCTATAAAGTATTTTACTTTCTTTACTGCATCCCCAAACTCTCCTTCTTTGAGTTCATCATCAGTCTGGTCTTCCGCTTCCTCTGTTTCTTCAGGGTCGTTAATGTTTGGGTTATCTGCATAACCTTCTTCTTCCCATATCTCTAAAGCTTTTTTATACAGTTCATCTTCATTAAGAGTAGGGTTTGCATCCACTACTCTTTGATAAACATCTTTCCATTCTTGGCTTGCTCTATTTGGACATCCTAACATAACAGTTCACGTATTTTTGACATAATTTCATTGTACTCAGTCTGAGTTTCTGCGGCCTCTAATTTAGAGATAAATTCATTGATATCATAGCCTTTAGCTGCTATGATAAAGTTCATTTCAAGGTCATTAGCAATAGATCTAAGGTTTTTAAGATCATCTTGTTTCTTACGTTGAGATACGGGCTTTTTAGATTTACCTGTTTCTACAACCCTACCTTGTATCATACTTACATTTTCCATTAGTACAGTACCATCAGTACTAACTAGGTCATACAAGTTTGTTTTAGAATTTCTAGCCCAAACACTTTTACCTGGTACAGCATCAAAGACTTCAGGCAATTGATTACCATTAGCTATGAATGCTTCTTTAAACCTAGGTACATGATCTATTTGGATACTGTTTTTCTCAACACCACCTTCTTCATCTCTTATCTTAGCTTCTACATCTTGAATTTCAGAAAGTATTCTATTAATATCACTTTGGTAGTTATACTCACTGATATAATTTTCCTTACCTATTTGAAGGATATCAATGATCATGTTTCTGATTTCTTGCTCATCTATAGGAGCTCTACCGGATTCTTCATAGAATTCATTTTCCATGATTTGATGAGCAGCTTGTGTAACAGATAGACCAGAATTACTTAATAAAGCTGAATTAATATCTTTCCCAACACCTGTTTTAATACCAGTCTCTTTCATTGCAGAAGATGGAGTTATCTTAGGCATAGCAAGAGCTACAATAATGTTATTATTATTTTGATAAGCCTTTTCTTGTAATTCTTGGTAGTTTCTTAAGTCAGCTTGAAGAATTGCTAAGTCTTGTTGTAGACTTGACGGATCATCTTGAGGAGATGACATAGGAGACATAGATGGTGAAGTAGGCATGCCTGGTTCTATAGGCATAACTCTTCTCATAGTAATGGTTACCCTATAAGAACCTGCTGGATATGTTTCACCATCAATCTTAGTAGTCAGTGTTGGTAAAAAACTATTTTGCGGAGTAGGGAATGTTCTATGCCATACTTCTCTATTAACACCATTTAAACCAAATATATATCCTGTACCTGGTTGAAGATTTAGTGTTTCATTTTGTGGTCCTAATCTTTCTATAGAGAAATTACCATCGCCACCTAGGTTAACACCAATTACTGGATAATTAATAGCAGATCTACTTTCATCTACATCATTGTGAGAGTTAATAAAAGTATCTTTTTTATATATATTTATAATAGCACCATCATAATTGGTCATATCTACACCACTTGCTTTTTGCATAAGTTCTCTAAATCTAGAACTGATTTCTCCAAGAGATTGACCATTTATTGATTCAGTGTAGTAACCATACTTAGGGTTGTTTACTATTTTGTCAGGAATATTAACAGCCTGTCTTCCGCGATTATTATCTGTATAATCCCATCTTAAACCAAGACCAATCATTTTACTAGCGCTAGCACTTTTAAGTGTTCTAGCACCTTGCTCTTCTATGAATGGTTTTAAGTAATTAAATAGTTCAAGTTGTTCTTCTTTTGTAAGAGCTCCTTGATTTACATAAATGCCTGGTTTAACTTCTTCTCCTTTAGGAGTTGCAGTAGGTTCAGCAGTCTTAAATGTATTTTCATATACATCTCTGATAGCTTGTTTAGCAGCTTCTTCAACGTCTTGACCTCTATATTGAGGTCTTGGTACCCAATTACCATCTCTATCTTTTATACTGTAGGATTCAATATCTCTTGAGCCTACACCAGCAAAGTTTTTAGTAAGGATAGGAGTATTTACTTGTTCAAATTCTTTACCGTTAAATTTAAACCAACTTCTATTATTTAAATCCCATACATATACTGGTTTTCCAAGTTTAATTCCTAATTGAACTGCAACATCAGTACCACCTTTAACTTTATTTAAAAGATATCCGTACTTGGATTTAGTACTATCAGTAAGATTTGGATTTGATTTATCAGTAGTTGTAGTTAATTCAGCAATAGCATATACAGCATCAGCATTAGCTACTTGATAATAGTTTCTTACTTTAAGATTACCCTCTGTTGTATCAGGGTATTTTTCTCCAAGTAATTTTTCTACCTCAGCTCTTGCTGTATCCATTTGTTCTTTAGTAAGAACTTCAGCTTTAACTCCAGCTTTTCTTAATTGAGCTGCTAAAGAAGCATTACTTGCTTCTCTATAATGTTTATGATTAATTACACCAAACTCTCTACCAATTATATCCCAATAAGTGTCTCCACCATATGCTCCTCCAGAATGATTTGTGTATTCAGAAGCTTCAGCTGAAATAGTTCCAGTTTGTTGTGGAGCTTTTTCTCCTTCTTCCCATTCAAATTCTTCTTCAAATTCTTCTTGTGGTAATGGTGTAACTTCATTGTAAGCTTCAAGTGAAACACCATAAGTTTTAACAGGTACTCTTTTATCTTTAATAAGTCTATTAAAAATCATATTAAGAGTATTATCACTCATGTAGTTTCTTTGGAAGTTTAAAGAAGCTTCAGTCATGTCTTTCATGAATGTTTCTACCTCTAAGATTTTTGGGAAACCAAATGTAGTTTTACCTACACCATGCTGGAAGAACATCATAGCTGAGAAGTCCTGGAACATTTTACTGATTCTAGCATTCTCAATTGGGTCTTCTACTTTTTTAATAGTAGGATCTGCTAATTGACTAATCTGTCTTTTATAGTTAGTAGCTACTGCTCCTTTAGCATTATTTTTATCAGCAAATTCTACAATACTAAAGTTACCTCTAAGTCTAGCTTTAGAAAGTTGATTAATGATAGGATAGTCAGCAACAAGTTTTACAGACTGTCTCATTTCAGTTAACATCTCAAGCAAACTTTCAGTATATGAGTACTTAGTAGTACCCATAATATATGCTGGATTAAAAGTATTTCTTAATGCTGTATCAGATACGTAGGCAAAGAATGCAGCATTCCCATCTTTATATTTCTGAAGATATTTTTGGAATGTTTTATCTTGTTCTACTGATTCAGGTAGTGTAGCAATAAGAACTTCTCTTTCAATAGCATATCTGTAATACTCATTTACAGTTTTAAAAGGATTTTGTTTAGGTGTGAATACATCTAATCCTCTAGAGGTATAACCTCTATCTGTTACATTAGTTACTAAATATGCTTTAGTATTAAAGTCTTGTTCTAAGAGTTTAGTATTTACAATAATCTCATTAGGTTTAACAACAACATCTTCTGGGGAATTGTTATCAATTCTAACTTTTTTACCTGCATAATTGTCTGGAACATTTGTTAATTGGCCATCAGCATCTACAAAATTAGATTTGTAGTTCTGATAGATAAAGTCCATTATAGCATTGTTAAACTTAGTAGTAAAGTATTCTTGACCTTTTACACCAGCACCGTATGTATTTTTAATCATTCTTGCTTTATACTTAAGTGCATCAGCAATATAATTAGAAATAACTTCATTAAGTCTTAATGGCATTAATGGTACAATCAAGTCCTTAATTAACTGTGTCTGATTAAATGAAGATAAGATAGATTTATTCTTAAAATTGTCTAAGAACTCCTGATCAATTTTAGATTTACCAGTTAGTGCTGCAAGAGCATCTTCTCTTTTATTAACCTGTTGTACTGTACTAAGTTTAACTGTATCACCAGTAGAAAGTATTTGTAAACCATTCATACCTTCTCCTTGCTTTTCTAATTCAATAAAGTTTAAGAAATAAGCAAGTTGTTTTAACACATCTTTTCCACCAGTTTCTAAAGATTCTTTAAGATCTTCAAGTTCAATCTGACCTTTAGGAAAATATTGTTTAGAAAGTATTTCTGCAGCATAGTAATATAAACTATCACTTGCTAAGTTTGCAGTCCAGCGGTATGGGAAAAGTTGTATTTGATCCTCTTCAGCAACAGTTCCTATTTTAGAAATGTATTCTATTTTAACTTCCCCTTTTTTAATACTGTTAACAATTTGATCTACAGTACGATTCAGTGTTGTATCCCTACCTATAGTAACTTCATAAACTGCATTCTTATCAGCTTTATATAAACTATTTAATACATCTTTTAAATGCCTTATATTAGCTTCTTGTGTAATCCCTGTTAGATCTGCTTCATCTACATTATTTACAACTCTACTCATAATAGAGTTAATAGCTTTTGTTTTAGCACTAGCTTGACCACCTTCAAAAATAAATGCATAAGAACTATCAAATTTTCTTTGATCATTAATATACTTAGCAATTATTGGTTGGTTAACAAAGTAGTAAACTGTTTCTTGTGGTACACCAGCTTCAATCATGTCATTGATGACATTCATAGCTTGTGGTACCATCTTTAAAACAAATGGGAATGGATTCTTTGCACGGTCTAAGATACCATTAAGGTTATGAGAATTAATATCAGTAATTCTATCACCATTTTTATTTCTCTCATTTCCTAATGAAATATGTTCTTTACCATTAATAGTAACTGTATTATGAGGGAATCTCATTTTAAAGTTAAAATCAATGTCAGTTTCTTCAGGAGAGTTAGTAATAGGATTCCATGCAATCTTTTTATATGTAGTAGGAAACTTAGCACCAAGTACTTTATTTAATACGTGGTTCTTAGTTCTTTTAGCCTGGATACCAAGTGATTTATTTAATGATAAGTTAGCATCATGGACATAACGGTTGTAGCCAACTTCAAGCATTCTTGTAGGGCTAAGAACATTTTTCTTACCATCTTTGCTTTTATTAGCAGGAACGTTATGTGTATTTTTAAACTTATCATAACCACCTGAATATTTTTCTAGGTCTTTAACATATCTTTCTACAAGATAAGTTTTGTTAGGTCTAGTTAAATATACAAAGTTATTTGGTAACATTAAAAGATCAATAGATGCTTTTAAGTATTCATTCTGAAGAAACTTCTTTTGTTTGTTTAGCAATTGTCTAGATGTAAGTACATCATCTGGTAGCTTACCATCTTTTTCTAACTGCTTAGTTTCAGCATATACTTTATCAAAATCAGCTACTCCTTTATTAATAAACTTACCTTCATTATCAAGGTTAGCTTGCATTAAGAATAGTTTATCAGCATCAAAGTCAGCACCAGACTTAGCAACAATCTCAGTAGGTAATATAATACTATTACCTGCAGCTGGGTTTAAGAAGTGCCAAACCTCTAAAGCTTCAATTGTGTTAGAAGCATCATTAGGAATCCTTGGACCAAACAAAGAAATAGATAATCTATTTTCAGCCAACCAAGCATCATCTTTAATTAGAACATTGAGTTTGTCTAATGTACCAATCTCATTACCCTCTTTATCTTTTAACTTAAGTAAGTTCTTATAGTTATCAGTAAAAGGAATAGCACACTTAGCTAATGATGTAGCAAGTCTTTTACCAGTAACCGGATCTATTTCACCTCTTCTATAGAATGCTAAAGTATTACTACCTAAAAGCTTTCTTCTTTCTGCAGGATCTGTGATAGCATCATATGGAGCATCCCAAGAACCATTAGTAAATGTAGTAGGTGCCTGTACTAAAGGCTCACCATTAGTAGTTTGCTTAATCAATCTTTTATAGATAATACTCATTAAGATTTTTTCTACACCATCTGCTTCCGGGTGTAAAGAAAGATCTGTTACAAGTTGACCATCTAGAGTTGTATTAAGGATTCTAAGCAAGTGTTCTGGTACACCATTGGCTCCAAGCTCTTCTCTGATTACAGATATAAACTTCTTAAGATTACCCTTGTATTTACCATTACCATTTTCATCTTCTACATATTCATAACCAATTTCATTAAGAAGATCTTCTTTAAGTAAGTCTGAGTATTTAGCTACTTTATTTTCATAGTTTTTAACAATTGGCTCATTATCTTTATCTATAATTTTACCATCACTATATTGGTTGTCTAAGTTAATTACACGGGTCTGAGTAGCAATTGGAATCTTTTTCTTAAGCTCATCATTGATTACAGTTACTTCTTTTAATCCAGCTAAGAAAATCTCATTTGGAGTAATAGAGTCCATGTTATCTATAATGTTCTTATTCTCTTTATCTGTAAAGATTTGATCTGCTCTACCATTTACTTCACCATTAGATATATAAGTAGCAGCTTTAGAACCTGATTCAAATGTAAGATACTGGAAGTTATTCTTAAGCATCATCATGTGAAGCTTATCTAAGTTAGATTCAGTACCTGCAAGATTAGGAATCAATGGCGTAATTGCATACTTGTGCATTGCAGTTGCAGCAATAGGTGCATTACCAATAGCTCCAAAATAATGAAGCTTATAAATAGGGAAGAATTGTTTAGCTAAAGCTGGATCAACTTGTTCTCCTTTAACTATTCTTTGGTATAAGTTTTCTTGTGCTGTAGACCAGCCTCTACCTACTTTATGCAAAGCTCTGTATGCATCAAGAGTCATTACAGCATAACCATCAGACTCTGTCATACCTTCATATGCGGTTATGTCTTCAGCTATAGTAGCAGCAGCTTCTTCTTTACTTAAGAATTGCTCATACTCTTCTTTCCAAGCTTCTTTAAGTTCATCAACATATACTGATGTTCTTTCAGCATCTTGTACTACAGCAGTTCTGATAGACTCTCCAAATTGGAATGTTGGAATACCTTTACTTGTAGCATATGTACTTTTACTAAAGTCACCGTTAATAAACTTGATTGTACCTTCATCAAATAAGTAACCGTAGCCACCAGAAGTTAGACCAGGAATACGTTTAGACCAGTCACCTTTACTGTGATCCCATTGAGAAAAGTCTCCAATAAATAAGTTAGATACTTCAAACTTATGAATCCAGTCATTATAAAGGTATGCTTTAAGCATTCTTCTTTTAAAGAGATCATCTTCATAAGCTCTAGCCTCAGTTACTTCTTTACTTTCATTAAATGCTTTCTCAAGTCTAGTGTATCCAGCTTTTGTTCTTAATTCATCTGTAATAACAGAATCAAGTTCTTTACCGTATACTCTATATTCCTCTTCTACTTTTTCATCAAAGTAATCTACAATATCATTGTAGATTTTATCCATAAGGTTTGAGCCTTTGAGATAGCTTTCTAGGTCTTGTGATAACTGTTGTTCAGCTAATGCATATAATTCAGTTTTAGTCTCTGGTCTTAATACAGTATCAAAAGCACTGAATAGTTCACCACTAACTAATCCGTTTTCAACTTCTCTATTATACTGGGTAAGTCTTAAAAGCTCTGGTCTTTCTGCAGATTTAAATCTTTTAATTCTATCAAACTCAGCAGCTATATAACCCACTAAGTAGTTTTTAATAGCATATCTTTCACCATTTAAACCGGCACCTGTAAACATGTTTAGGTCAACATACAAATATTGATCTGGTCCTTTTTGAACCATGTTATCAATAATGTTACTGCTGATCCCACCTTCCATTCTGATACCAAATGAAGATTTCTTTTCTGAAGTTCTTGGTAATTCTACAATACCTGCAGATGTCATTGACAAGAAAGACTGTAATGCAACTCCAATTGGATCTAGGTCAGTAGTATTTGTACCACCAACATTTTCAATATTAGTTCCTGATACAAAAATTGGGTTTAATGATTTACCAGCTATCTTAGCACCATTACCATTTTGAAATAAAGATTCTAATAACTTAGATCTACCATTCTTAGTAAAACTATTTTTACCAGGAGCCAGGTAGCTCATATGTGGAATCTTAATTAAGTCCTCAAATGACTTAGCTTTATTGATAGCTTCTACTCTACCAAATAGTGTAGAGTATTCCATATTCTCATATGCTCTGTTACCATCAGCACGGAGTACACCTAAGTTAGCACTATCATAACCATACTTAGCTTGAAGATCAATAAGTCTTTTAATCTGAGTATTCTGATTAATCTTTTTATTACCAAATACATTAAGAACCTTAGCTTTAATATCTGATCTTAAAGTATTAACAGGGTTTTGTTTAAAAGCTTCAAGAGCTTCTAATTGATCAGTAGTAAGCTGTTCACCTGCTACTTTAGCTCTGTCAAGTTCATTAAAGGCATTTACTATTTTGTAAATATAATTTAGACCATAGTATTCTGTGTTAGCACTTAATTCATCTTTGATAGCTTCTACATTATCAAAATTTAAACCAATGGCTTTAGCAAAAGCAAAAATCTGATCTTTCTTATCTGTAAGCTCACCATTTTTATTAAAGTCTTTTACTACTTGTTCTAAATCTAATACTGATTTATTATCTGCAGTCTTCTTAATATATTTAGTTTTACCAGAACTCTTAAAGTCTCCTTCCCATCTAGCAGAAATAGTAGATGTATCTAAAGATGCTTGAACTGTTTTAAACTCAAAACCTTTTACTTTGGTTTCCATTTGCTGAGTAAACATGTTCATTTCTTGGGTTAACTGTGGAAACACAGATACTTGCCAGTATTGAACTTTAGGTTTGTTACCAAAGTCTAACCAGAACTGTTTACTTACATCAAATTCAAAAGTGTTTGTAATGTTACTTGGATCAGGATACTTAGTATCAAAAAGTTGTTTGATCTCTGGAAACTTATTAGCTTCTATTCTTAGTCTTTCATAAGCCTCTACTCTATCAGAAATACCACCAATAGCTTTAGCTACAATATTGAAAGTTTTCTTAAAGTCAGCTCTTTCTTTGAAGCCAAGTCTGTTATTAACAGTCTTGCCATCCACAACTCTAAATAAACTTTTAAGAATGTAGGTTGTCTCTTTACTCATCATTTGTTGTAAAGAAAGCTTACCTGTTTTATTCTCATCAATTGCTAGACCTTCTCTTGATAGTTCTCCATTAACAGAAGCTGTATCAGATTCATCAAACACATTACCATCTTCATCAGTAGTTGTAGTATCTATTTCATACTTCTTCTTACCAATTTCATAGTCACTGTTCTCATTATGGTATTTAATAACACCACTATTCTCATCACCCCAGTTGTCTAAAGCTGCTTGAAGTATTCTTATATTGTCAAGTGCTACTTCTTGTTCTTCAGTTAAAGCTGGTTGTGGAAGTTGTTGTAATTCTATAGATGTATACTGTTTAGCCCCACCTGCAATGTAATTATCTAACTGTACTTGAGCATCTGATAAGTTAGATACCACCATAATGCTGATAGGTTTTCTACCAGATTTGATTTTATTGTGTACATAAAAGTCAGATACTACTTTGATTTCATGCCAGGATTCTCCTTTAATTCTATCACCACGTTTGTTATCTGCAGTAAGACTAGAGAAGTCTTGGATTTGAGACTTAAGGAAAATGTATTTATCTTCTCCCTTACTACTCTTCATTATACCAACAGCATTCTCTTTAACTTCTTTTAAAGACTTAAAGCTGTTAAAGTCTGGGAAGTTAGTAATATCACCAAGTCTTTTCTTCTCAGCATCTAACTTATCTTGAAACTCTTTCTTAGCTTCATTGTACATCCAAGCTCTTTTAGCTGGATCTACAAGCATAACAATACTAGCAGACTTTAAACTTTTAGTATCACCAGATAGTTTTCTAGCTTGAAAGATATCATCTAGTTTTTGTGAGAAGAAACTATCAATAGATTCAGATACTAAGTCTGAGTCTGATTTACTTAATGCATCTTTACTAGGTTTAGTAGTACTAACAATACCACGGTCTAGTTCAAAGAAATGTACATTCTCTATTGAAGCAGTATAGTCATTGATTCTACCAAAGAAAAGATTCTCATAGAGCTCTTTTACTTTTGGTATATTCATTATATCTTGAACAGCTTCTTTTTTAGAGAACTTAGATTTTATAGCATCAAAGATACTTTTTAAGAAGTCTAAGATTTTTCTAAACAAGTTGGTCTTAACTGGTGCTTCTTTAAATGGTTTTTCATTTTTAGCATAAGTTCTAAAGTCTTCTGCTAAGATTTCTTCAAGTTCAAAATAACTTTTACCAGCATATGGTTGATTACCGTTCTTATCAGTATAGTTTCTTAACTCATCATATAGTTTGAACTTCTGATCTTTAGTTAAGAACAACTGTGAGAATGCGTGCCATGATTCATGGTATACATCTACATAGGAACCTTTTGCTGGATTGATTTGGATTTCACCAAGTAAACCTTTACTACTAACATTAGTGGGGTTAAAAAGATTAGCTGCAGACAAAACAAACTTAGCATACACATTAGAGTTAACTAAGTTAGCTGCTTGCTCAAGTGACAAATATTTTTGAAGTTCTTTACCTGCAGGGCTATTCTCCCACCAGTTCTTAGCATTAGCTTGAACTTGTTTAGCTAATATTTCATTTACATAACCAGCTCTTTGTAAATCTTCCCAACCAGGAATGTCAGATATATTTACACCTGGATTAGTTACTACAGTACTAACTGTAGAGTTATCATTGTCAGGTGTAGGGATTTCTGGATCAGCTATACCTTCTACAACATCAATTGCAGCTTCAGTATTTTTCTGAACCGGAGTTTGTTTCTTAGCAAACTGTTCATTAGAACTTTCACGGACATAACCTACAAGCTTATCATTTGCATATACAGCAATAGCATTGTATTTAATTCCTTCTGTTGTCTGAAGTTCTGGTACAAGTTCTAGTCTAGCTTCTACATTAAGAGCTTGGCCTGTAGATAATGCTTCTTCTGTAACTTCTGCAAAGTTCTCAGGAGTAATCTTTAATTCTTGATTGTAGAATCTAGCTTTATTACCATTAGCATCAAAGAAGTCAAAACCTGTAGTTGTAGTAGTAGGCTTAGCAATTCTACCAGTAATTACTTCTCCATTCTCAAGTCTCTCAATAAGTGCTGTTCTAACCTTAGCTACATCTGAGTCATCTTGAATAGCTTTATCAGCATTGTTCTTATAGTTTGTTTCATTAGCCTTTTGTAATCTAGCTAAGATATCATCTGGCTGAGAAAAAAGTAATGAGTAATTGTAGAATCCTGGATCAAGATTAGTAATATCAATAGTAGCATCTACATTGTTCAATAGAAAATCTAAGTAAGGTTCAGTCCCTATTGTTTTAGTTCCTATATCATATCTTAGGTACTTACCATTTTTTCTAGGTTCCTCTGCATATACAATCTTAGTAGGACCACCATTATTACCTTCAGTCAATGCAGTATACAATGCTGTTTTAATATTAGCAATGTCTTGTGCGGTTGCATTTTTTAAATCTTTGTTAGACAGTTTATATGGTGTATATACTCCTTTCAATCCTGTTTCTGGATAAATTTTAAGAGTAACTACTTCTGTTTCTGGATTCATCAAAAGAGCATAGTTTCTTAAGCTAGGATGAATTGTAGAAGGAATAAACTGATTAATATAGCTTTGCTTAATACTAAATGGAATCTCTGGATTAACTATAAACTCAGCAATCTCTGTTGCTAACTCATTAGTAATATTAGGTCTTTCTAAAAGAAAGTTAGTTCCATTAAGAGTAATTTTTGCTCTACCAGCAGCAGTACCAGATTTTATGATACCAATACTGTCATATACAGCATTGCTCATTCCTGGAAACTTAATGATATCTTTTAAGCTAATGTAACTTGAAGTCAAGTAACTAGGTACACCTGTACTAATTCCTGTTAATGGAATCTGCATAGGTTTAGTATTTACTATTTCTTCTTTAAGGTTGTATAATCTTTTGAGACTTTCTTGTTGCTGCTTGTCAATCATCTTAACAAACTCAGCATAATCTCCATCTGAAGGCTGATAAATTTTTTCAGCTATTTCCTCAGCTGATTTTATAATGTTTTCAGTATCATAAATATCAGTAGCAGTGTATCTATTATTCTTAATACGTACATCTTTCATGAACTGGTAAACTAACTTACCTTTCTCTTGAGTAGTAATGTCTCCATTCTCATCAAAGTAAATAGGCTTACCATCTTTATCACTTACTACAAGAATAACTCTATTGAAAGCTTGTGTAACTCCAGGTTGGTTTAATCTGTTTTTAACTAATGTTTTAGATTTTGTAACTTCTGCCACAGTAGTTTTATCCATGTAAGGAATATTATCTTTATTTGTGAAGTTTGCTAAGTTGTGACCTACTAAACTTAAGTTCTGTCCTTGGTAACTAAATACAGTTGGATCTTCAAGCATTGAGAATGCTTTAGATAACTTATCTAGTGTATTGATTAATACTTTCTTTTCCGGATCTAATTCTTCAGGAAATAAAGCATTCTTAGTTGCAGGATCTACTGTAACAAAAGGAATCATAGTTCCTCCAAATACTATAGGAGAAGCAAACCTTGGAGAGTGGTCATATCTACCATCCTCATCATCTTCTTCTTTACCTTCATTTTGCTCTTCATTTTTAGCACCTTCTCTAGGTCCTTCAAGATCTGGCTTAGCATATAAATCTGAGATAATTTTGGATAAGTTATCTGGATTAGAATACTCAGCAGCCTTAGAAAATAAATTAGCAATATATGCTGAAGAATCAATCTTACCCATAAAGTCAGTAATTAACTGTGAAGCTATAATAGACGGAACTACTTGCAAAAAGTTTGCTGCATTCTCTGGGGTTGACCTTTCAGCTATCAGATTAAAAAGTTCTTTCATAAAAGAATCAGGATTAAACTCCTGACCCTTTGTTAAAAGTTCTTTATAAACTTTTTTGTATACTATAGTGATTTGGTCTTTTGTTAAAGCACAAGTTATCATTACTTACAAGTTAAATTTTCTAACAATTCTTTATCAATCTTATCCATTGATTGTTTTTCAGCAGCAGCTTTTGCATCAGCCATACCATTAAGATCATTTTTTAAGAAGTCATTAAGTACTTCTGTAGAATATTTTGCAAGATCTTTTTCATCCTTAGTAGGCTTATAAGTGGTTGCATTATCACTTGATCCATCAAGTACGTCTTTTAACATATACTGTTCATTAAATTGATCCAATCCTACTGTATAAGGCTTTGGTCTTTTACCACCATCCTTGACTAGTGTTACCGTATTATCTTCAGTATTATAAGAAACAACTCTTACTTTACCTCCTTCTCTAATATACGGATTTTTTTGCTTTTCACTAGTAAAGATATTAGTTTTAGCCTCATAAATGTCACCTTTTTGGATATTAGTTTCATTCATTATAGGTAATTCATTGTTAGCTATTTCCTGTTCTCTTTGTGCAAGTAAACTGTTTAAATTATTTATACCTTCTGAAGTAATAATTAAGTCATCACTGATAGCTTCATTAAGCAATTTTCTAGCTTTCTCAATATCAGTTGCAGTACTAATTTCTTTAGTTAAGTTAGCTACTGTAGTTGGGTCATCTAACTTACCTTCTAAACCTTCTTTTGCAATGATATCATCTCTTAAAAGCTTAAGGTCTTCAATCTTAATCTGGAGTCTTTTCTTCTCATCAGTTCTTGTATACCTTGCTTGCTCTTTAGCAGTAAGCTCACTGATAACTTGGTTAGCTTGTTTAATAGCAGTTCTTGGTCTACCATTATTAGCTTCAAAGTTTATACCCTCAACAGTAGCTATGAAGTTTTGAGTTTCACCTAAGAATTTAGTATTACCCATCAGAGTAAAGATTTGTCTTTGATAATCTGACAATTCTTTAATCTCTGTATTATCAGTACTTTGTGTTTTAAGGTACTGAATTCTTTTTACAGCCTCATGGATTAATTCAGAATAAGCTCCCATAGTAGGTGCTAAACTTTTTACTTCAGCTGCAGTAACAATACCTGATTGTTTTAATATATCTACGGCCTCTTCTTGACCTGTTGTCGGAGAAGATGTGCTTTCTGCAATTCTTTCATGGAAAGAAAATCTTTCAGCAAATGGAGAATCTTTCTTGAGCTCTTCTATAATAAAAGGACTATTGTCATCAAGATCAATATTAGCAAAGGATACGGTATTAGCTAAAGGTACAAGTGAAGCTTTAAGATCTTCAATTGTTTTCTTAGCTGCTTCTTCAGTATTTCTGTACTTATTAATGATGTTCTCATATGCTGAAGCTTTAGGAGTATTAGCTGCAGGTGGTTGTAATTCTTGTCCATTTAGAGCAGGAAGTTCTGAACCATCATCATTCCATTCAAAGTCTACTTCTTCTTCATCATCTGCTAATGGTCTTGTAGGAGCAGCTTTTTTCTTAAGTGGAAGTATCTGGTCTAACTTATCTTTGTATGCATCAGGATACAAAGGAATAAACATACTACTCTTTGTTTCTGATTCATCTACATCAAAGTCAATGTCTCCTGCTTCAGTAACTACATAATTACCATTATCATCTTTAGGGAATAGTAATTGTTTGTAAATAGTTTCTGTTGTAGGTTTACCAGCTTTAATAATCTGATTAGTTTCTTTATTAGTAACTCTTTGAACAGGAAGTAATGCTACTTTAGCTTTTACACCAATCATGTTCTCTAACATTCTAGCATAAGCACCTTGCTGTAAAGTATAGTTTTCTCTTTTTGAGAAATACTTTTTAGTAGCATTCTTTAGTCTATTAACTTTATTAAAGTTATTCCACTTAGTTTCACTACCAGTTTTAAGGTCTACAATAAAGATATTACCTTTTCTGTCTGCCATAACAAGGTCAATCTCCCCGGCAATTCTATCTTTAGAACCATCAGGCTTAGTAATATCTGAATCATATACTACAAGACCTCTACCTACAATATAAACTTCTCTATCATCTACTCTTCTTTTAAGCTCAGTAAGATACCCTGTTTCACCAAAGAGGTTGTCATATGCTTCTCTAGTAATAATCTTCTCATCAAACTCTGGCTTAATACCTTTTTCAAAGTAGTCTTTAGCATCATCTACAAAGTTTCCTACAATTCTACCATCTTCATAAGATCTTTCTGCAGCAAACTTTTGAATAAGCTCTCTTGTAGTATCAGAAGAAGCTATATCTTCAACTGCTAATTGATCTACAATAGATTTTACTTTATTAATATTTTGTTCTACTACAGTTCTTGTATTAGGTAACTCATTATCAATAGGAGTTAAATCTTTATTTATAAAGTTATCTATATGATTACCTTTTCCAGGGACTTTTGGAACATCCCATTCTCTAATATCTCCAATATTTATATCTAGTTCTTGTGATAGTGCTTTTAAAATAGGGCTACCATAGTAGTCATTTATTTCTTGGCCGGATAATTTATTTAACCAACCTTCATCACTGATGCCAAAAATCGGATACCATTTACCTGAGGTAACATCAACTTTACCACCACTACCTGTAGATAGATAGAATGGAACATTAATACCATTTACTGAAAGGACAACAATTTTTCTACCATTATAATCAATTATATCTGAAGTACCTTTAAGATATTTTTTACTACTAGTAGCATCATCCCATACAACAGTATCATAATCAATAGCTAATCTATTCTTTACAATATCTGCAGCTAATTTGGTGTTTTTAGGAGACTGTGCTCGTTCTAACTCAACTTCAAGATCTTGTTTTTGCTTAGTAAGTAGAGCAGCTCTTTTAGAGTTATCATCTGCATATGCCGCAGCAATCTTCTCATCAAGCTTGGCTAAATTCTTATTAATCTTATCAACATAAAGTTCCTGATCAATCTGAACTTTTGATTTACCTTCCAAGCTTTCTACAAACTGTTCTAACTCATCATATAGTTCACTGTTAAAACCATCTAGTTCTTCAGCTCTAATCTGAGCCATGAAGTTCATTGCAGATGTTTTGTTTAAACCATCTTTACCAATAGTTTTATTAAATATTGTATCAATGGTTGGGGCAGACTTATATGTATAGTCTTTACTTTCTACATCACGGATAGCATTAGTAACTCTTCTATGGATAAGACCTTTAATTCTATAAGCAATGTCTCCTTTTTTAAGTCCGGTAGTAGGGTCATCTTCAGTAAGCATGTAGCCTTCTTCAACACCCTCTTGTTGCTTAATAAGATTTTGTATAGCTTTAATAGATTTCTTCTGTTCAGGAGTATAACCTTTTAAAGTCATAGCATCTATGATCTTCTCAATGTTGGCTACTTCTACATTGAACTTTTTAATCTGCTCAGTGAGTTGTTTCTTTTCTTCAGCATCTTCAGATAAATCTTTAGCTTGTTGAAGAGCTTTAATTCTATCATTAATAAGATCCTGATAAACTCTTAAGTCTTTGATAGACTTACCTTTAGTACTAATAGTGTTACCTTCAAAAGTAAAAGTATAGTCAGACTTTTCTTCATCTGCTGCTGCAGTTTTGTCTTTCTTGAACTGTTCTTCTACTCTTTGTTTTTCTTTATTGTACTTATTAGTAATCTTTTCTACTTCTTTAGGATCAGGCATTCCTGTTTCAGGATCTTTAGGTAATGCATCTATGTCAGCTTTCATGTCAGCATCAAGCTTATCCATTTTGCTTTGATACTCCTTGTTTACAAACTCAGATTTAGGTTTCTTAACCGTCTCTCTAAGTTCTGCCATCTTAACAAAGTACTCACGGTATATTTGGTTATACTCTTCAGTACCTCTTTTGTAGACTTTATTAGTTGCAGCATTAAATATTTCAGTTGGAGGAGTATTGTTATTTACATACTCCTGGAAGTCTTCAGCACTAATAAACAATGCTTCATCTGCTAAAGCATTTAAAAGACTGTTCATCTCTACTTTAGTGATCTGATCTAAGATCATTTTAGTATAGTACTCTTCTCTATTATGATAGAGTTTATCCATCCATTCCGAGTTTCTTTGAACTAGGTCAATAAAATTCTCAGGGTTGTTTAAAGCTTCTACATACTTAGCAACTTCTTTATACTCATCATTAAGTTTATAGAAGTCTAGTAGTTGCTCAAAGCCAGCATCTAAGTCTTCATCAAAAAGAATCTCATCTTGCTCAAGGCCTAAAGTTTTTAAGTACTTGTGATGAGAATCTCTAAGTGATTTAATATATGGTAATGCTAAGTTCTCATCACTAGATGAACCAAGTTTCTGATCCATTCTCTCAATAATTTGTTCTTGAGTTGGTTCAGCACCTAATTCTTTTTTAAGTTCAGCAATGATTTCTCCAGCATATTGACCACGGCTAAAGAATCTGTTAAACCCTTCATAAGCTTCAGAGTAAGACTGTAATGAAGCAATCTTATCTTCTAAAGATTTAATTCTTTTTGCATTAGGTTTTGGACTAGCTTTTTCAGCAGCCAATTCTGTTTCAAATAAACCTACTTGATTAATTAAAGCATCCGGTTTAAAGATAGCTGTAGAATCTGTACTATTTAGAACATTAAACCCTTTACCTTGTGTATACTTAGTTTTAATTGAAGTTAACCTAGATTTTACATCTTCAAATGTTTCATTAAAGTATACAGCATTATTTACTGCTTTATTCCAAGCATGGTATGTTAATGCTTTACTGTGATAGTCTGGATCATTTTCATCCAAAGACATTACATCAATTGGATTAGGGTACTTACTTGTATAAGCTTTTTTCTTAGCTTTTACAGAATCTAATTTTTGTATAGACTGATCTATTCTGGATTTATACTTAGGAATTTCTTCTTGAGCAATACCACCCATAGCATCCATAAACTCATCATCCGTCATTTCTTTGAATGATCCAAGTTTATCTTTAAACTGATCAACAGTACCAGTTTCCATCATGAAAGAAACACTGTCTACAAAAGCTTGATTCTCTGCATCAAGAGCTTCTTTCTTTGTACCTGTTCTTTTAATTTGAGCAGCAATATCTTGTGCACCTAAATTGTAAACATTATCTGATAAAAACTCTCCAATTTTTACATCATTGAGTTGCTTAACTAAGTTTGAAGCAATATTTTCTTTATCAGTTTTCCATTTAGTATATGCTTCTTTTTTAAAGATTCTATTATACTGTACACTTAAGAAAGGAATAGCACTATTAACTGGGGCAGCAAATGTACCCATTAAAAAACCAGATGCAAATGTTTCAAGACCTTGTCCTGAAAACTGCTTACCTAATTCTTCTCTAAAGTAATCACCTCTTTGTCTAGCAAGACTATCTTTAATTGCAGCTTTAGAATACTCATAGCTTGATCTAGCATCAGAACCAAATGTATCAATGTAATATCTCTCATTAGCTCCTGCAATAACTTCCTGTAAGTTTTCTTGGATACCTTCAGAGAAGTTAGCCTTAAAGTATTTTACAGTACCTAATGCCGATTTGCTAAGAGGATCTCTATACCAGCTTTTAGCTAAGTTTTTAAGATTGTTTTTTTCAAAAGCAAAAGCTTTTGTAGTTTTATCATAAACTACTTTACCAAGTTTACCGAACTTACCACTCTCATATTTAGCAATATCATCAGTAACTGATTTTAAATAGTTGCGGATACCACCTCTTGGTCCAGTAATATTATCAAATGTAATTTTATTAGATAGGTATATAAGTCCGGTGTTTAAGTATAGAGTACTTAAAGAAGCTTCCTTAGCTTGTTTTCTAAATTCATACTCATCTTTATCTGTAGGTGCAACACCAGTTGCTTCATAGTGCTTGTTATATAGTTCATCAAACACTTTGTTTTCATTCATACCAGCCTCAAGTCTAGCTTCAGATAAAGCCATGTTAAGGTTTCTAACATCACGATAGAACCCTCCAGCAGTCTTGGATATTTTAGCTAAGTTAGTTAAGTTATCTACTTTAGATAAACCCCCTAAAGCATCCATAGTATTCTCTAATGGATTCAATACTCTTCCTAGATTACTTCTTAATCCAGCATCTGCAGCTTCCCAAAACTTTCTTGCTTCAGGTAAGTTACTAAATGTCTTAAGACTTTGACGTAATGCTTTGGCACCATCGGTTACCATACCAAAGCCTCTAAATATTTTACTAGCTTTATTTACATTATTAGCAGTTGTAAATGCAAAACTTGCTCCACCAGTAATTGGAGCTAAAACAGCTCCTGCAATTTCTTCTACCACAGCTTCTCCAATGATACCTGCAGTATAACCAAAGTTCATTAAAGTATTGTTGAAGAAACTACCAAAGCCACCTTTAGTAGACTGACCTATAGCTGCAGCTTCTTCATACAATCTAGCATCTTCTAAGTCAGCACTTGTAAAGTCCCCTTGAATCATTTTGGCTAAACTCTTAGGTCCAGACCAAAAACCATTCTTTAATAACGGAACAAATGAATGTGTAAGCATTCTATTAGCATCATCCCACCAAGTGGTTGCAGCATTAAAGTTTGCTTCATTATTTTTAAGTGGGTGAAACCCTACTTTATCAAAAGTCTCTTGACCATATGCTGCATATCTTTTATAGAATGCGTTTCCGGATGGACCAGAATCATAAGAGTATATTTTTCCATATACATTCTGATCTTGATTGGCTTGGTATAAAGAGTTTATGTATGCTTCATAAGAATCTCCAAAATCTTTTGGGCTTGCTTTTGGATTTGGTCCTGGAGCATTGGGAGCATTACCTACTACATTATCTCTAATTGCTCTGTTAGGTAAATCTGCTTTTGGTTGTGGGTATGCAGGATAGTAAACATCTGGAAAATTAATAGATTGTGGTCTAGGCATTCTTCCTTCAAAAGGAGAAAGACCTTGTGAATCTAATACAGGTCTATTAATTTTTCCAAACTCTGGACCCAATGAATCCAGAGGATTAAATACTTCAGTTTCTTCTGCCATTATAAGTATTATTAATATCTACCGTTGTAAATATCTGAATTGTATTGGTTCAGATAATCCCAGGAGTCAATTGTTTGTTGTCTAAAAGTTTCCAAGTTGTTTCCTAAAACACCGGTATTATTTCTGATAGTCTTAATATCATATTGTCCTGTTCTAGGATTATAGATAGGTGCTGCAGTTGTAACAATAAAGTCTCCTGTACCAAGATTATTTTTTTCAACTGTAAAAGACTTTCTTGGGTCTCTTGGATCTTGATATGTATAAGGACCTACAGCGTCAACATAAGATGCTAATGGAGAAGAGAATGAATTTTGGTAAAGATCATTTTCTAACTTATCACTATCCATAAAGAATGTAATACCATTTTTAACTGCATTAATATATTCAGCTTGAGAAAGTAAATTATCTGTTCCTTCCTCATTACCCTTGTACTGTTTTAACCAAGCAGCAGAAGGATGGAAAGTAACAGCTGATTTACCAAATTTGTTAGCTGCAATAGAATTAACAGAAACTTCAAACATATCCATTTTAGATTTAGGATTTTGCATACTGTTTCTTATTGCATTAAGCATTGCTAGACCAACATCTCCTTTTTCTGTAGATGCGCTATTAAATGCACTACCACTAATACCACTAAAGCTTACTCTATCTGAACTTGTATCAAACTTACCAAAAATATCATTGGCAACATTGTTAAAGATATACTGACTCTTACCACTCTTAGGGTTAATAGTAATTGCAGTTGATCCCATTGTAAATAGGCCTGTACCTTCATCCATCATTCCAGGAGGTACTCCAGGTAATTTATTAATAGCTGGTTTAATTACTTTAGTATTAGAATAAGCACCATGAGCAGCTTGACGTATGTCTTCATATTTAACATCTTTTTTCCAATCTGGTTTAGACACATAAGTGTTACCAGAAGTTCCCATTGTTAGAGATGAACCTGTACTAACGTATAAAGGTGTACCGCTTGGTTTATTTTTTTCTCTAACAGTATTAGGTAAAGCAGCATAAAATTGATCTTTACTTCTCATTTTACCTTTGTCATCAAAAAGATATTTAGCATATTTAAATCCATTTTGCTCTAAATTTTTAACTACAGCTTTAGAAGATTTAATTGCCCATTGTTCATTAGCCTTTAAGTAATTATTATAATCATTAAATACTAATGATGATTTAGTATAGTTTTTAAACTCTTGTCCTTTAAGAATAGAACTTCCTGCATTATTACTTACCCAACTATTAAATTTACTTTGAATTTTAGCAAGATCTTTATGTCCAATATCATTTTGTAAAAAGTAATAACCATACTTATTAAGTTTATCAGAGAACTTCTGACGGCTAATATTCTTATAGTTATTGTGACTAAATATCTGGCTTGCTTCTTTCTCAGTCATCTGACCACTAGCAACAAGTTTATCTACCATTACAGTCATGTTTTTCATAAATGGTATACCAACATTTTCAGCATGTTGTTTTGCAATAGTCTTACTTACCATTCTGTAATCAACTTCATCAGTTACATTTCCTTTACCTTCTGATTTAACGTAAGTGTGTTCCTGATTTTCATAAGGTACAATATTACCTTGCTCATCTTTATAAGCTTCACCATTGTCAAGTTTTTTCTGATCACTTTCAGCTTTAACTTTAAATGCTTCTGTAAGTCTAGCTTGTTCTCCGGTTGCAGCAATTTCAGCCATTCTTAACTTATGCTCTTGTTCATTAACTGCATATGGGTTAGCTTCCATATCAATCTCAGCATTAGTGTAAGCAAAGATGTTAGCAGCTTCAGCTAAGTCTTTTTGCATAAGAGTAGATGCCATACCATTATCTACTTTCATCCTTAAAGTTTTAATATCTCCATAAGGATTTTTAAAACCAGAAGAAGTACTAGGTGTAGATGATTGACCATCATCAAGCATTTCTGCAGATTGTTTTGCTCTTTCAAGATTCTTATTATTAACATCTCTGTTCATTTTAAGATTCTCTAATTGAGCTTCTGTATCTGGATCAGCTGTACCGTCTTTAATTTGTTTTTCTAAGTCAGCAATCCTAGCATCATAAGCTCTAGACTGTTGTTGCATACCCTTATAACGGGCCACACTTTGTTGTTTAAGAACATTAAAGCTATCCTCTAGGTACTTCATTTCAGCAGCATTCTCATCACCACCAAACATAGCAGCATTAGTCTTAGCATATGACTTTCTATCTACATAAGCTTGTGTTGCATATACTTCTTGCACCCTAGGATCTGATCCTAATGTAGCTTCAAACAAATTACTAAGTGGTTCAATTAAGTTTTGACCATTCTTAGTTTTAATAATCCACTCACCATTCTTACCACCAAACTCAATATTTTCTACAGATAGTCCAGCTTCTTTAGCAATCTTTTGTGCTTCTTTAACAGTATTTACATATGGTGTATAAGAAGCATTACCAAAGCTAGCAGCTTCACCTGCTGTAGCATTTTTAAATTCTTCTCTTTGAAACTCTAGTGCTTGTACACCTGTATCCCAATACATAGAATTTCTTTCACCATCAGCAGAACCTTTGAAGGCCATTGCTTTATTGATCTGGCTTCTATAGTTCTTTGTCCAAGCCATATCTTTAACAAGATCTTTATCTTCATAGAATGGTTTGAACACCTGGGTTGCTTGAGTAACATTTTGCTCAAGAGATAAATCTAACTGAGAAACTCTTTTTAGATTAAATTCTATATCCTTCAGATGCTTGTCTCTTTTTTCAATATTATCATCCCGTGTAAGTTCAGCATTATAGTACTGACCATACATATTATTAAGAGCCTTCCAGTTTGTATCATACTGTGTTTGCTTAGTGCGTAACACATTATCATAGAAATTTAAGTCAGGCTGAAAAGGCTGATAGTCTGGAATAAAATCTGTTACACCCTGGAGATAAGTAGCCATGGTTAAATATATTTAAATGTTGTTTTGTTAGCTCTTTTACCAGATAATTTTCTACTTAGAGTACTTTTTGTAATATTTAATACTTCACATAACTCAGCTAAAGAATTATATACAATATTTGTAGTTGTATCTATAATTTTTTTACCTTTTTTTAGTCTATGCACTTTTTTAAAATCTATAAGTTCTCTTGATCTTTGTAATAATTCTTTATGCTCTGGTGAAAGAGTTCTTTCTTTAAGTTTTTGAATACAAAGTTCTGATGGTTTTTGACCTTTATTAGCAATTCTTAGTTTTTCCTTTGTTTCTTCAGAGTGTATAGAATTTCCATTTGGGTCTGTCGGTTTTAGATTATAACCAATTGTTCTATCTAAGCAATTAAGTTCATTAACCCAGTAGTGTTCTTTAGCATGTAAATCATTTATATCACATTTTTCAACTATTTCAAAAACAAAGTTTTCTTCACCATACTTAATCCATGCTTTTTGTAAATAACTATTATGATGTTTATTTTGTCTTAGATCATAGAGATGACCATTTATTCTAGTTCTTACATTAGAGGCACAACCAATATATATCTTACCACTAGCAATACTAGTAATCTTATATATTCCGGGATTTGATTGTAAGTACGTTGCCATATTAGTATCTTTCTTATTTAAATATATTAAAATTTTTTAAGTTTAATAAACTTATAAGGTTTACTAAGGGGTAACTATAGGAAACACAGAGTAAACATAACCTCCATTCTTAAAGGTTGTACCACCAAATCTTTTACCATACATGGTTTGGAAAATAGCAGTTTGCATTTCAGGTGTAAGGCCAGCTTCTTCTAATTGTTGAGCATAAGCAATAGCATCTTTTTGTGCTTGTCCCGGATCTACTTGTTTATCAGTAGGAGTATAATTTACCCAGCCACCCATAGAAGGATCCACTTGATAATTAGGATATAACTGATTAAGAGCATCTGTCTTAGTCATATTAGTAAGAAGATTCTTTTTAGCTTCTCTTGTTATTTTTCTAGCCTGTCTCTTAGAGTTATCATATTGATTTCTTGCAATAGCAGATCTATCTAAGTATTGTTGCTCAGATGCAGCATCCATACCTCTTTCTTGATTCTCTAAGTCATTGACTTTATACTCATGTTGTTGGCCGGCTCCTTGGTTCATAGTATTATACTGATTACCAATAGTAGCAAGTTGTTCTGCAAACTGACCAGCCAATTGACTTTGTCTTGCACTAGCTTGTCTAGGGTCTCCTGCAAACTCACCAAAATATTTACCACCTGTGATTTGGTTATACAATGCGGTAGGGTCAAAGGTATGTAGATCTGGTTTAACTAAATCTACATCAGTACGTTGAGGAAGATATTTATTAATACTAGCTTGATCTATTGCAGCTCCTGTAACATCCATAACATCTTGTAACCATGGACCACTTCTTTTTCTTGGAGGAGTCATACCCATAGCACCAGATTCAGTACTTCCTTCAGAACCATCAGGACAATCACATTCTTCACCAGGCATAAGAGCTCTTGTTACTTCTTTTCCAGTTTTTGGATCTACACAAGTACAAGTATCCATTGAGCTATCACCAGGCGGTTCTTCTAACTGTAAGAAGTCAACTTCTTCTTTTCCTGGAGTAGCTGACTCACCTTTCTTAATACAGTCTGCAAATTGAGATGTTAAACCAGCTACAGTACCATGTCCTTGTGAAGCAAGTTCTTGCGGAGAAACACCTTTAGATAACTGATTACATATGGTATCTCTCCAAGCTTGATTAGGTGCACCTGTTCCAGGTTTTGCTTTTCCTAACGTACTACTAGCACTTCCTGGAGTAATTGAACCTTTTGCACATGTGCCATCTGCTAACTTTACATATCCTGGAGGACAACTAGTACCTTTTTCTTTTCTGATATTCTCAGCTTTCTTTCTTCTCTCTTCAAGTTCAGCTTGAGTAAGAGCTCTTTGTCCACCACCATCTTGAAAAAATCCACCGTAAGCAAACTCTGGATAAAAACTACCCATCTCCATACCATACTGCGCCATCATTTCTGGTGTAGCAATAGGAGCTCCACTAGGCATTTGTTCTGGCATATCTTGTTGTGGTACTTGCTCTTGTGGTTTTGGTGGCATGATATCTTCAGGTGAAATACCTTTAGCTTCTAAAGCTGGTTTAGCAATTTCTGGAATGCCTTGTTCAAATCCTTTCTTAGATTCTTGTACTAATGCAAGTTCTCCTAATTTAATTACAGCATTCTTAATCATAAGCTCTGCTGTTTTTTTAGAAATATTATCTGAGTTAGGGTCTCTAAGAATTTTTACATATTGATTAAGACCAAACTTCTTAGAAATTTCTGCTGGAGTATAACCTCCTTGTTTTGGAGATAATCCAAATCTTTTTAGAACAGCAGGATCTTTTATCTTCATTGATCTAGTATCACTAAAGATAAAACTTTCATCAGGTAGATTTAATGGAACACCACCTTCTGTATGTCTTGGTCCTTGAATTTTATAAAATGCTGGAATGCTTCCTGTATTTACTACAGCAGTTTCTCCACCTTCCGCTTCTAAGTTTGCGTCTTCTCTTGGTACTGCACCAATAGATTCTTTAACCTCAGGTTCTGGAATACCAGATTGTCTAGCATAGTCACCACCACCCCATACAGAAATATCATTCATTAATGAACCATTAACTTGATATCCAGTTCTGGCTTTAGGAATTGCTTTGATTTTAACTCTTCTTAACATCTTATAAAATTATATAAATTCTAATTCACCACCATTAGCTAAGAACTCTTCTATTTCTTCATCAGTCATATCAAGTTCATCACCTACAGTAGAACCACCATATTTAGAGTAAAGGCTATTACTTAGATTAGCTTGTTTATCAGGAATGTAGTTACCATATTCATCATGTGTTCCTTCTTGTCTTCTAGCCATTGTACCAGTAAGTTCTTCATGGGTAAGTGGTCTAAAATCTTCTTCCTGTCTTCTTCCTAAGAAAGAAGCTAATTTATTTACACCAGCATTAGCAGCGCTAATTGCTTGTGGGAAGTTTACATTAAATGCATTCTTAACTTTATAGTCTACAGTATATTCTTCTGGAGCAAAGTTTGCTTCATCAGCAATATTCTTTCTACTATCCATCATCATTTGTTGACCTAATGGTTTTAGATCACCAAGAGTTTTAACCGGTAGTGGTTCAAGTCTTTCATCTTGGTCTACAGATGCATGAAGTGGATCTCCTCCAGTTGCATACATATCCATATCTCCACCATATTGAGCACCTCTTAATCCACCTCTAGTAGTAGGATTAACTTTCATTCTATTAAGTGGATTAGTTCTCATAAAGCCTCTATCAAATGTACCTGTATTAGTAGGTGACACTCTCATTTGGTTTAATGGATTGGTAGCCATCTTTTGCATAGGGTTTGCTCTTTCAAACTCTCTAGCTTGCTCTTCTGGCGTACCATACTTTCTTTCACCTCTGTTTCTTTGCATGTTAGAAGTAAATTCACCTAAAGCAACTTTACTTCTAGTAAATGGATTTAAACCTTCTGTATTAGAAAAAGTAGGTGTAGATTTTGCATCCGCAGGTTTAGCAGCTGGAGTTGTTGTACCAGGAGTATTTGTTCTTGGTGCTAATTGATTAGGATTATTATAAGTAATAGAATACTTTTTAGGTCTTCCCATTAGCCCTGACTTAGTAACATCTATCTTAGAAATGTTTCCACCTGGAACACCCGGCATGTTAAATGATTGACCATCAGCACCGTAAGGACCCTTAGTAACTTTGTTCCAAGAACCAGCATACCATGGCATCATAGAACCATTACTAAACATGCCCATACCAGGATAGTTCATTGGATAACCATTAGGCATTTGTTGTCCTTGTTGTGTTTGTCTAGTTCCAGGATTTACTTGATAGTTAGGAAATAAGTTTTGAAAACTTGCATCAGATTGGTAAGTAGGATTAACCTGGTTGATAGCTTTATCAAATGGACCTACTGTATAACCTTGTATGTCTTCTGCATTTACTTCTTCTTCAGTTGCTCTAGCTCCGGGTGCTCCGGGTGCTTCCCATTCTTCCCAAGTCCATTTCTTACCAGTAGCTGGATTTATTTCATTAGTAGGATTAGCTGCTCTAAAATTAGAACCACCATCTTGAAAATAAGCATCACTAGTATCTTTAGAATTAGTATAGTTCATGTCTGCTTGATTAATAAATGGTATAGAAGGATCATCTCCTCCACCATATACAAATCTTTGTAGATTACCATACACATCCATTCCTGGATTCATTACATTACCACCATCTTCAAATGGCATTCTAAATTGAAAACCTGGAGGTGGATTTAATAAACCTTGACCTGGATTTAACATACCTTGACCTGGATTTAATAAACTTTGACCCGGATTAAGCATACCTTGTCCAGGATTTAACATACCCTGTCCAGGGTTAAGTAGTTGTCTTCCGGCACTAAGAGCACCTTGTTCAGCAGCAGCTGCTTCTCCAGCTCCTAATAAACCGGCAGCTTCACCGCTTCCTAAAAGAGCTTGTGCAACACCTGGGAATGTCATAGCAAAACTTGTAGGTACTAAACCATAATCCATAAATGCAGGAACACCAATAGCTTCTGGACGTTTTCCATCAGGAAAAACTTCACGTAGAGCCTCTAGATTTTTTTCCTCTAAAGTTCTTTCTTCTGGTTTTGCTTTTGGTTTTGCTTTAGGGATATAAGGTTTTACGTTCCAAGTAGAATTCTTATCTAAATAGTCATATGTTTTATCTCCTGGTTTAATAACAACAGGTTTACTGTCTATTTTAACAGGAGTTTTTCCTTCATAATGTTCAGATGGATTACCTTTATATTTAATGTAAGAGCCATCATTACGTCTTCTATAGTAGTAACCAGCTTTTCCTTCTAGTGTTACTAATTGAGCAGACTTAGATTGTCCTGTATTAAGTGTAGCTAATGCATCTTGATTAGTTACTGTGCTCCAATTATCATCATTCTCTTTTTTATACAACCAAGAGTTGCCATCAGCAGACTTGGTATATACAAATGGTCTACCAGGAATGTATTGATAATTAGATCCCGTTGCTGGTTTTGGTGTTTGTACAACAGTATTATCTTCTCCTGTATTTCCACCACCAGTTCCTGAACCTCCACCAGAACCACCTGATCCACTACCACCTTCAGTCTCTGTTGCTTTAGTATCTTCTTTTTTATCAGCTGGTTTATCTTCTGGTGTAGTTGTAGTAGAACCACCTGGTATAGTTACAGTACCTTTTTTACCTTCTGTTTTTCTTGCATTAGATTGTTCAATACCATATCCATAAGCACCTGCTCCACCCGGAGCTCCAATAGCCTGTAAAGGACTAGCAAAATTTATAGTATATTCTTTTGGTCTACCAAACATGCCAGATCTTCTAACATCAATGCTAGATACTGGAGTAGTTGGTACAGCACCAAATGGAATTCTACTCATAGACTTTTGTAATTGTCTTTGTTGTCTATTAGTCATACCACCATACTGTGCTTCTACAAGATAGTTCATTTCATCATGAAAGACATCCTCATCACCATGAGTATAATGAGTATAGTCTTGTGCACCACCATCCTGAGCATACGTCATCATTTGATCATACTGCTGCTCTAATTGTTTTTTAAGATTAGCCATAGTACTTTCTGTCTTAAGGCTATTTACAAAACTTTTAAGCTTTTGTGTTCTTTCATTCTGACCAATTTCATCAGGACCACTTGTTGCTGGATCTTCTTGACCACCCATCTGCTTTTTAGCAATAGCTAATCCTTGCTTCACATATTGTGATTTCTGACCTCCAAAAGCAAATGCTGGGTTAGACATCATATCAACATAGTTTGGTGGAACATATGCATCAATACCGGTAAAGTAAGATGGGTTACCAACTTGTGCTCCCATCTGTGCCCTTTGCATTTCAGCTTCAGCCTGTGCAGCAATTTGATCTTGCATATCATCAACGTCCGCATTCTCTGGTTGTTGTTGCATTTGTTGATCCACTTGCTGTTCCTGAGCTTCAATAGATTCATAAACAGAAGTAACAAACTCTTGTACTTCTGATGGATCATTAAACATATTCTGAAAACTGTTATAAATATTATATACAGTTTCTTCTACAGGTACACCTTGCTGTCTATCTGATTGTACTTTAGCAATTAACATTTGCTGAAGTTGCTGAGGGTCTTGGACTTGCATCCCTTCTTGTGCTTTATAAAGTCTGACTCTTTTTTTCATATGTGAGGTCTATAACTAAATATACTAAATTAAAATTACTTGTTTAAACTTTAATTGTTTATTGTCCAGGCACATAACCAAGATCTATTCTTGAGTCATAGTTACCTGAATTATTTATTCTATTAAGAATTTGATCTAATGGTACCTCATTCATATGAGCATATTTTTTTAACAGTTCTGTTCTCTTTCCTGTAGGGTCATTAAGTTTTACAAATTCATTGTGAGTGTCATTACCTAAGTTAATAAACCAATCTCCTGAATCAGCTACTTTATATACTGCACCTGGTCTTTGATCATAAGAAAATGTTTCATTAACACTAAACTTAGGTTTTGCAACTGGCTGTGTAACAGGTTTTTTAACTGCTTGTTTTTTAGCCGTAGGTTTGGCAGGTAATGTTTTAGGTGTATTAACTTGTTTAGTAGCTGGACTTGTGCCTTCAATAACAGATCTTGTCCATGCATTTCTTTGTGATAAAGGAGCACCATTAGTGTATCTCTTATATTCTTTTAACATTCCGGCTTTATCACCTTTTACAGTAGCCGCCATAAAATTAGGAAACTTATGTAGTACACCATTATATGCATAGTCTACAAGTAATACTTTTCTACTTTCCGGTAACTTATCAAATGTTCCAGCTCCATATTTTTTATCAACTGTATATTTAGCAATGTTTGTATGTCTAGCTAAATCCTTTTTTTGTAATGCTAATACCTGAGCTGTAGTAAGTCCCTGAGAATAGTTTTCTTTACCTGATAATTTATGACCATAACCAATAGTTTTATTACCACCTTCTACACTATCATGTGGATACCATTTACCTCCTTTATAACCAGCTTTTACTGAGTTCTCTAGTTGTCTTAGTTGTTGTTCATATGATTGAAAGTTTACACCTCCACCATTATCATATTCTTCAATCTCTTCTACAACCCAACCACCTTTTCTGTATTCTTCTATTTCTTCATCTGTAAGTTCAGCTTCTTCATACTCTCCACCATCTTGTTTGTAATCCATATATGATTGACTACTCAAGCCTCTTTCTATACCTGGAAGATAATGATAGTTTGTACCTACTCTTTTTACCAAGTCTCCACCATGACCAGGTCTTCTTACTCTATATTTAGGAGTTGAAAACTTGTGCTTATGTGTATCAATATATAAATCAGGTAGTATACCTTTTCTTCCCATATCTACATAGTTCCCCTCTTCATCAATATAAACTTGTTCTTCCGGTGTAATAGCTTCTTCTACTTCTTCTGTATCTTCATTAGTTGTAGTTTCATCAGTTGTAGTTTCTGGATATATAAATTTCTTTAACTCCGGATTAACTCTAGTAGGATGAAGAGTTGGTATTGGTTTTTCTAGATCTTCATATACAGGATTAATAACTGTTGTGACCTTTCCTGTTTTAGAATCTAGTTGTTGTACTTCTTCTTCACCTATTATTTTTTTTCCTTCTGGTGCACTTTTTGGAACATTATTTATTACAGGTTTATACTCTGTAGGATATTGATGTTCTTTTGGTTTTGGCTTTGTTTTAGAAGGCACTGGAGGTTTTTGAAATATTACCTTTTGTCTAGGTGGTTGATATCTAGGTTTAGTATCACTATGCCACGTACCCTCTTTAGAATCACCAAAAAATCCATCAATATGATGTGGAAAAAAATTACTTTTTGTTTCCCACGCAACAGGGTAATTTTCTACATCTGGGTACAATTTTTTATCCTGCATAATTTGATTATACATAAAGTCTTCCCAAGCCCTAGACTGTGCGCCTTCATTCAAACGATCTATACCAACAGACTTATCTTTTTCTATAGTAGTTCTTGTTTTTCTTGGATTTATAGTAAGATAGGGAATATTTGTAAATGGACGATAGTATGTACTCCTTCTCATAGGTTTAGGCATAATTCTATTATTAGTATTAGCCACTGATAAACTATCCTCATAAGCTGCTTTCCTATAAGCATACTCTTCTGGATCTGATGTTACAAAGGGTGCAACATTTCCTTTAGGTTTAAATTTTGTACTTTTTTTACCTGTATCTTTACCTTTACCTGGTCCACCTCCTTTAGGATATGTTTCTAAATCTTCAATAATATACCCTCCCTTTCTATACTCCTCTATTTCTTCTGGAGTAAGTTCTGCTTCTATATAATCTTCTTCTGGATATTCCTTTCTATAAGATTCATCTGGAGTAATTTCTTTATAATGTTCTGCAAAGTACATGGCATCTTCAGGATTATCAAACCGCATGGCTTCTGCAGACTCAGGACCAAAATCACCAAGCATAAGTTGACCATTAACATCTTGTATTAATGGTACTGCATAATTATCCATAGATGCCATAAAATGAGTTCCAGTATCACCATGATCAAATACATATGGTTGATCAGGAGCTACTACCATTCTTTGAGCAGCAGGATTACCATGCATTTGAGCATATGCTAATCTTGCTTTCATCATAGCATTATTAGCTGCATCAATTTCTTCTTGTGATGTTACTCCACCAGTTGGTTCCCCTTGATCCATTATACCACCATCCTGGTATTGTGACTTAGGATCAAATATTTTTCTTTTCTTAGATTTAGGTTTTGCAAATAAAGGACTTTCAGTAAACAATCTACTTGTAGCATCTATACTACGAGAGAATTTTTTATCATAAGCTTTTTTATTTTTCTTAGTAAGCTTAGGCATCTTAACTAATCCACCTTTCTTCATAGGTATTTCATACACAGAATCTCCAGGAAACTGATATTCTTCTCCTGGTTGCATCATCATCTGATTACCAAGGTCATCAATACCTAATACAGGATAATCTACACCCTGCATAGTAATTCTACCATCTGCATTAGGTATCAAAGTATTCATACCTGGGTAAGCCCACTGACCTTCAGAAGATGTAATAAAACCTTCTGTAAATGCTTTTAGTTCATTAGGTCCACCAGGTAAACCCTTATTGGTAAACTTGCTAAAGTATTCTTCCATTATCTAAGAGATATTTGACTTTTAGTATTTACAAGTTTAACTATCATGTTTACATCTCCAGGGTTTTCCTTATATAGATTAATGTAATTAAGATAGTGTCTAAACTTTTTTCTTTGTAATTCTGGTTTATTATAATCTACAGCAGCAGAGTTAATATTTCTGATATAACCATTAGGTGCAGTTAACCATAACGGTTGATCTGCATAGTTACCTTGAATTACAGTAGTGCCAGGCACTACCGCTCCTGTTGGTGGATAATCTGAACCAATAGGAAATTCTGCACGGTCTTTAGTAATATCCCAGAACTGGTTAAATCTATACTTGTTTTCTTCTTTACTAAATAAGATATCAAAAGACTGTAAGTTAGATTGATTAAGCTTAGGGTATTCTTGTGCTAGAGCAATACTGTTTTTAGGATAAAGGTTAAGATTTAAGTATCCTGAAATTTGCTCTGAGTTATAGATTACTGCTTTATCAAAGTTATAATCTAACACATGGAATTGATCAACACAATTGTTTTTACCTCTTCTGTAAGATTCTAATAAATACTCTACAGATTTAATAGTTGTAACTGTCTCACCTGTTATTACAGGAAGTTCAATCTCAAAAGGATATTCTGTACCATAGAAGTTACAGTAATCATTACATGTCATGTTATGTTTCCATATACCATTATTCTTAACTGTTAAGAAAGTATTTTTGGAAGCAAGAGTTAAATCAGGATGCCAGTCATGGAATGAGATAAAGAAATCATTCTTAGGGTCATAACTTACTGTCCAAGATGCATCATCAAATATAGTAGGATCTCCAAGTGAGAATGTTGTACCAGGGAATGCTGTAACCACAAAATAATCTTTTTTGCTTTTAGCATCCATAGGAATATAAGTAGTCAGTCCTACATATTCTGGTTTTAGTTTGTAATCTTTTTTAGTAAAATAAACTACAGAACTATCATTATCATATAATGCTTGGCAACCAATACCAGCTACTGGATTATCTACCCATGGGTAATCTGGAAAGTCTTCAGTAAGCTTATATGGCATAAAATAGTTAAACCACCATTTCATACCAGTTTGAGATATTTCTTTTAGTCCTCCAGAGTATTGGAAAATCTTACCTTGATTTTGAGACACATAGTAAATACCTGCTGGTGTAGCAACTATAGAAAGTCTATTTTGTGATGAACCATACTCATATGGTCTATCAGCATTTGTAGCAGACTGAGGTGGTTGACTAAATAATCCACCATCTCCAATAGTTACTTTAGTACCTAGATCAGTTTCTAAGGTATCAACACCTTGATACATTACTGGGCTGGCATTTTTAAATGTTATAAAGAGACCACTTTTATTAATTGATTTAACACCACTGATCTGTGACTGAAACTCTTTATAGTTATTTACTAGATATACAAACCAACTATCTTTAAATGACTCAAACTGTACAGGTAATGAATAATAAATTCTATCAGGGTAGTAAGTATAACATAACTTAGCTACCTCAGGATTATAGTATCTGCTTTGTAAATTACCTGAAGTAAGATACTGTGAAAACATCTTAGATATACTCAATGAGTAATCATATCTATATAAAGAGTTTTCAGTAACACTATCTGGATTTAACTCAAACATTTTATACAGATCCGTGTATCTATATGGGTCATAATGTTTTTCCCATTCATAGTCACCGGCTTGTCTAAAATCTATAATAACATCACTTTCTACAAAAAAGTCTATAACTGAAGAAGAAGCTAAATAAAAATATGCTTCTTTAGTTCTCCAGAATCCAGCATAACTATCTCCTGCAAGATTTTTTTGTACAACATCATTTGTGTAATCATAAAATCTAGTGTTACTAACATTAAAATCTAGATTATAAAATTTACTTGGTTTCCATCCTGTACCAACGGTTGGTAATCCACCACCTGAAATATCAGGAGTAGCATCAGATGAATCATAAGAACTAGAATTAGCCCAGAATCTTGGCTGATTTATTTGTTGGTATAACAAATAGTTATACTCAGTTCCATCTGGACTATTGTACAACCAATCATAGAAAAAGAACATATTATTCTTTTCTGTATATCTAGTGATATATGTGTCTCCACCAAAGAAGATAGGAGTTCTATTAATTAATCTAGTTGTATAGTTTACACCATTACAAACATAAGGACCTATAATCGGTAATGTTGTATAATCAAACTTTTGTTCACATGGAGTAATAATAATTTGTTTGATTCCATCTAATTGACCATACTGATTTCTAATTCTATTTTTAATAGCAGCATAATGACTTGCAATTGGCAAACCAAATGGTGTATCAGGAGTAATAAAGTTAGGAAGATTTAATCCAGATGGTGCTAATACAGATAATGTATTAGGACTTACAACACCATCTTGTTGAATGTGACCAATGGTTGTAAGTGACTGGTCTACAAAACCACTGGCTTCTTTAATAAAGTCAGGACCGGTAGTTTTATTACCATTATACTCTGGACCAGCTTTAGTTCTAAGAGTTACCGTAGACTGTCTTTGAAGGTTGTTAATGCTATAAGCACTAGACTGACCTTGATAATAAGGAATCTCTTGTACAGAATCTTTAATATAGAACTGATCTTCTACAGAAAATCTAAATAACCCATTATCTGAAGTATCTTGATATGTTGGTTTTCTCATGTCTGAGTAAAAACCATATGATATCATTTGTAGTGCATACTGAGTATAAGGTATAGCAGCTTTAATAACATTTAAAGCAGTATCAAATCCTTCTGTAAAATAGTATGCAAAGAATGATGTTCCATAAAGAGCTTTAGACACAGGATCTAAATATGCCCACGGTGGCATCTGAACATTATATGTAGTATTCCATGGAGAAATAACACCTGCTGCTGCACTCGCATTTAATGCTACATTATAAGCATCTGTTGCAAGTGTGCCCGTAGTAGGAATAGGTATAGGACTTAAAGCGGCTAAACTATCTACTACCAAACCACCATTGTTATACCAATCTGTAATAGCAGTTTCATAAGTTTGTGCTGCAGTAGCTATAGTTGTAGAACTTGGAGGTAAATATAATGCAGGATTAATATTATCTACTTTAGGAGTATTATATGTTCTAGTACCAACTAAAGATAATGCAGCTTCTACAAGTCCAGTAAGGAATGCAGGAATTAAAGTAGCATCTGAAAGTAATTTAAATTTAGGATGCTTATTAGGCTCAATAAATTGTTGTTGTGATCTTCCTCTTAAATAACCATATAGTTTAAGTTCACTAGCAGATAAGAACGGAGTTCTAAACATTAAATCTGGAGAGTGAAATGTAATCAACTCTTTAGGCATTCCTTGGTTGATTACTTTTTTATCATCCTCAGTATCTGGTATTTTAATAAACGGATCATTATAACTATAGTTATGATCATTAGGATCAGTTGAGTTATAAAAAGGTTTAATAGTATTAAAAGGATAGTTACGGTATAGACCTTTTCTATTTGAATAATACTGTGAATTATTTTTACCGTTACCTCTTATTTCATATGTTCTAAAGTTGTTAACCAATCCTTTAGCAACAATAGACTTATTACCTTCTCTAGAACCTCTTAAGATTTCATACCCTACAATACCTTGAATATCTTTACCATCATTATCTTTTGGATAAGCAATGTTTTCAAAGTATACACCCATAAGTCTAATCCTAAGATTATTAGGATCAGACAATGAATTAGGATTTCTTTTAAAATGTAAAGTATTATCAGTCAATAAGTTATCTGGGAACTTATGGTGTCTAATATGCACACCACATAAATCAAATTCCTTAGATATCTGTGCTTGTCTACCTGTCCAACAATGACAACTAGCATTCCATACTTCTGGTTGAGTAGTAGGGTATACTTCCGTAGACTCCCAATAACCCATATCACCAACGGCTATTACAGTACCACCGTCATTAGTAGTAAGTGTAGAAGGTATAGTATTAAATTGTTTAGCAGTGTTGTATACATCAAATACTCTATCATCTACTTGAAGAGAGTTCTTATCTATTAAAGGATCTGTTTCTGAAGTATAAGTTATACCGTCAGGAGCAGTATAAGATTGTGGAACTCTACCTGGAATATGATATGATGCAGACTTATCTCCTGTATCATATATCCAACGGATAAAGAATGCATATACTTCATCTCTTAAATAACTTGGCTTACTTCCACCATTTACATAATAATCTGCAGGATATTCTACAGAAGCCCATTTAGCTTGAATCTGGTTAGCTAATGGTTGATAGTTAAAATCAAATCTAGTAGTAGGACCAACTCTAAGTAAATAATTATTTACCTCTGTAATTTGATCAGACTTTTCAAATACAGGAGTCTGAATTGGAATAACAGAAAGTGGAACACTATCTAAAGATGGGTTAATTTGATCTAGTGCAATTACTGAAGTCTTAGTAGAATACAAACCAATCTTTTTAGCATAGGCTGTATTATTTACATTAGCAACCATAACTAAAACAAACTCATCAAAGTTTTCTGAGTCAGCTTGAACTTCTAAAACTAATGAACCACCTACAGCATTTTCAGTCCATACAGGTTGTACATTACTAGGTGAAAAATAATCTGTTACTTTCTGTCCTTTAATGGCATATGCTATAGTTGCAAAGTAACTACCATTTCTAATTTCTCCTCCTTCATTACCAAGTCTTAAATTTAAACAAGGTGTTTCCATTAACCTTGCTAATCTGATTTGATCACAGTTAAGGGAGTTTGTATTTTCACATTGTTTACATAAATCAGAATTGTCTGTACAATCTGTTATTACTTCACAGTCTTGATTCCATTGCACTCCAGGCCAAAGTTCTTGATGACCATTAGGATAAGTGTAAAAGTTAACTAAAGGTCCGGCACCATTCCATTGAGCATCATATGATGGCCATGTTTGTGGATCTCCAACATTAAGATATCTATCAGGATTTAATCCATCTGCCCAGTATACTTGCCAGCTACAGTCTTCTTTTTCTCTAGATGATCCAGTAACTAAATATCTTTTATCAAAATTAAGACATGCATCTTGTACAATAGGTCTATAAATACATCTGTCTTCTTCAAATAAACCTATCTCAGACATTACTGGTTGTCCTTGAGAATTATGACCAGCTGTGTAAATAATCCACTTATCAGAAAAGAGTTGGATGGCTCCAATTATATGTATACTAGTAACAGTAGAAGGCATTGTAGTACCACTAATACCACAAACAAAGTTTGAAGCTTCATTAGATAAAGTACCTAAGTTACCACCAATAGTATTATTCATGGCATTTCTTGCATGCGTCCACATCCCTTCTTGTACATATGTAGGATCAGAATCTTTGTTAAGACCCTTTACAAATGTATTTAATGTTCTTTGTGCACTATCTTGTATATTCTTTTTGGCCATGGTTAAAACAATGTTGATGAATTCAATCTTCTTCTAAATGCACTAGTAGGCTCATATGACTTAAACATGTCATAGTATCTACTATACATTGCTTTTCTGTTTGTTAACCAAACCTGTTCCATTTCTCTAAAGTTTGGAGTGTTAACTAAACTCATTGCATTGTTTCTTGCAGCTTTTAATCTTTGTTCTACAAGTTGCATTCTTTGAGAAACATCTTCTCCATTCATATAAAGATTTTCCATGATTCTTTGCTTAAGAGCATACTCATAGAATTCATTGAGAAGATCATGATCAGGTACAAGTAAAGTACCTTCTTCATCTTCCATTTGACCTTGGTAATTAAGGTATACAGTACCTGTTTCAAAAGTAGTAAATAGGTATCCTCCTTTGATCCATCCTTGATTAGCAACGTTATAATATAAGTTAGGGCAGTTACAGTCTATTTCTTGACTAGCCTTCATTCTTAATGGAATAAGATTTTTCCAGACTCTAACATTAGATTGATTAATTACTTGAACAAGTTCATACTGTTCTCCTTTACAATTCATAAAGACTCTTGGTCTTGTACAAACATCTCCATAAGGAGCTAAAGGATTATATTCTGTTGGAATAACATTAGGAGCGCATGTAGGAGGACATGTGTTATCTAGACATGCTGCAGTATGGTTACATGGGTTTGCATTGCATACAGCGCAGTTTACTGTAATAGGACTGCACACATCTACATGAGCTGGAGTTTCTACATATGGAATTTCTTGAATATTAGTTCCACCCATCCATCCATCATATCCAATCTGTTGAACATGTTCTCCACAGATAGCTGCAAAGTTAAATGTATAGAAATCATCTGGTAATTTTACTTTACCGTGACACACTTCTAATAAAACTTCCTTAGTTTGATTTACTCTTAAACCAAGTTCATAGGTAACTCTTTTAGCAACTTTAATTAATTGCTGCGGCTCTATCATATTTTCTAGAGCAAAAGAACTGAGATCAACTGTTACATCTTCTAACAATTGATCAAAGGTTCTATATTTTAGTGTGTAGTTAAAATCCATTACCTAAGTACATTTTGGCCATCATCAGCATTATCTTGTGGAATCTGCATCATGGTAGTTAATTCTTTAATAGCAAATTGTTCTACTTCTGCAAACAAGTATTCAGGTATTGTCATATTCTGATCTTGTTTTATAAGGCAATCATCTGAAGTACATGTATCAACAGTACCTTCAAAGATGGCCTCCATTCTTATAGCATCCCAATCAATATTAGGAAAGTATAAGTAACCATCTAAGTACCAGAAATATCTGTTCTTGTTATATTTAAAAGTTGTAGTTTTAGTCATAGAGACCCAAGTACCAGGTTCAGTTCTAAATAACTCTATAGTACCATCTATTGAAGATACAGTACGGATAATAGGTCCAAACATTCCATTAAGAATACTTGGAACTTTTTCTTTAGATCTTTTAAAATAACAACCGGAATATACACCAATGCAACCAGCTTCTACTTTATCTACATCTATCAGTTCAATATAAGGAAGCACTTGAAAAATAGAACTCATTCTCATGAGTCTAAATTGATTATCTTCTCTCTTAATAAGAGCTTTAGCATACTTTAAGATAGAGTAGTATATAGTTCTATCAGTTAAGAAAGGATCTTCCTTAACTCCTTTAAGAACATTTCTTACTCTAGATACTGCTTCACCAATTGTTGTCATAGGTCAAAATCATTATAAGTTTCTAAGCCTTTCTCCTGTAATTTTTTACCTACATATTTTTTAAAAGCTTTTTGATATATTTCACGGAGTTTATTTTTAGACTCTACTGCTATATACATATTCCAGTTTTCTGGATATGTTTTAGAAACAGTTCTTTTAAACTCTCTGCATGCAATAAAAGACCAATACTCTCTGTTCTTCATCTTGTGCTTTAATGCATAACTTGTAAAAAATATCTTTGCAAGTTTACCATCAGTGTCCCAGTTTTTATTTGTTACGGTCATACCATACTTATGTGACTTACCGTAGTCCACATTTTGTTTAGCACTCTGTTCACAACTTCCTATAAAAAGCCAACCTATATTTTCAGGAAATAGAACACCATCTCTTTTGTCTATTACAGTCTGAAACATTAATTTGTTATAACCTTTTATTATCTGTCTTATGTCACTATTACTTAAGTGAGCATATTTAGGATACTTATTTTTAAACTCTGCAAAGAACTTCTTAGTAAAAATATTATAGGCCTTTGGTCTAAACCTTGGAGCTTTAACATCCGGCTTTTTAAATTCCTTCATACTATATAGATTAATATACTAAAAATAACTCACTTTAGCAAATATAAGCATAAAACAAAACCCCCGCGAGTGCAGGGGCTTTGCCTTGTTGTCACAGAAACCAACAAACTGTAACTTCTTTTAAAGAGGAGGACAGAAGTATGCTACCATTAGTTGTAGAGCATCTGCCATATTAGTATTAGTTGGAACCACAGTATCACCATTACATACAATAGGATCACCTGTATAAATTACACACTGTGCGTCAAATACTTCAGAACACGGTTCTGGATCTGGGCATCCTGCTGGAGTTGGAAATGCTGGAAGAGTAACTAATGCATCTTCACACCCACAATTTTTACATTTATTTAAAGACATAACTTATATTATTAAGGACATACGTAACCTGTATATGCTGTATCTAATGAGCAAACTGGTATATATGCTTTTAAACCATCTATTTTAAAACTAAATCCTCCAATCTGATCAGCTTTAGCAGCATTACAATCAAATGGCCATGTTAATGCAAACGCATCTAAATCAGGAGAATATGTTGCAGCACTTGGAGCATTTTGAATTGTAGCTGTTGCACCAGAATTATTTGGAACATTATATGTTCTTTGAACATTGCTTGTGATTAATCTTAAATGAGAACTTCCTGCTGCTGCAATTCTTATATCACTTTTCTCACTACTTTCTAAAGTATATAATTCTAATATTCCATCATTAGTTAATCTTACTCTTATAATACCTGTAAGAACTGAACCATATGTTCCATTAAGATTAATAGGTCTATAAATTATTTCACTATTAATAAAACTATATCCATCTAAATTAGTTAATGCACCTAATATTCCTGTTGGAATAACTGAAGTTGCATTGTTAAATAAAATTGCATTATCAGGAATGCTTATTGTAACTCCTCCAATTCCAGTAAAAGGGGTGCAACCATTTATACTATTATAAGAAGTAGTTTCATTAATACCATAATAAGTTAAACTAGTTAATGGTACTACAGTTCCTGGTGAAGATGGATTATCTAATGGAACATAAATATCTCCTCTAAAATGAATTTCATTACCAATTCTTCTTATTTGAGGTTTTGGAATACCACCTGCATAATAATCAAAACCTTCTAAATCTATCCAACCAGAATCTTTTATAGCTGCTGATAATGTAAATTCATTACTAGTTAACTGATTAAAACTTACATTAAGTGTTGATGTTGGTAAAACAGTTACTGTTATACCTTCTTGTAGATAGTTGTATATATCACAAACAACTAACCATAAATTATTGATTGCATTGGCAGCTGTATATAAGTTTCCATTGTCCACCCATGAACCAGCATATGCTGCAATAAATGGAATTCCACTTGTTAATGTTAAATCTGAATCCGCAATACATTGAGATTGTACTGCTTGAATAATAGCTGCAGGCTCATCTGTAGCTGCAATTAATGAACAATAACCTCTTGTGTCATCATTAATTAATGCATCTAAGACAACATCAATTTGATATGAATTTCCTGAAAGTACTGCAGGACTTAAACTACAATCTACAATAATACTAGGAATTGTAAATGTTGGAGCTGGTGCAGCTTCTAATGCAGTTACTCTAATATCTAAACTGTTTATACTATTTAGTATTGCTGTAATCTGTGTAGCAAGAGAACATACTGTTTCACCAATTGCTTGTGCATATTCAGATACAGTCATTACAGTAACACTACCTACTACAAAACAAGGTGCAACAGTAACTAATGTTTCAGCTGTTGTTGTTTTAGTAGTATTTACTGGACTTGTTGCTGGATCACCAATAGTAGTTACTTCTGATTGTAATGCACAAATTCTATCAATTAAGAATTGAATGAGTGCTTGGAAATCATTTGGTCCACATGCAGTAAGGTTAAAGCATGATAGATCATAGTTTGTAATATTTAATGTATCTAGAACAGCACATAATTCTGTAGCAAGTTTAAATACTACATCAGATACTGTATCTCCAGAACATAACTTAATGCATGGAATATCTGGTCCTTGCCAAATAACACAGTTAGATGAAATTGGACTACAAGGTTTATTGTCTAGATTCAAAGGTTTCATATCTATAATATACTAATTATTAATGACAATTACAAGAGTTTGTTGAACCACAACTACAACCACAATTACTAGGTGTACATGTATAGTTTGGATCTACTAATGTTTGTAAATCAATTATTTGTTTTTTAACTAACCATTTATCATCTTCTTCAGGACAGCAGTTACTAATACCATATCTAAGGTTTAATACTTGTTTATAAAGTATCTCAGCAGACTTGCATGTAATCTTTTCATACTTCTCAGTACTACAGATAGGAGTTGAGTATCCAGGTCTTACTGTTCTTTTTGGATAGATTTGTGGAGGACACTCACCATTAGTACAATCACCAAAAGTTTCTACATAGTCTGTGGCAAAAGAAGTGAGTAATAATTTCATACAAATTCTATCTGATCTTTCTCCTGAAAGAAGAGTAATAGTTTGCACTGTACCATCACAATCAAGATAATCATAGTTGTGTGCTATACTATCATGATTTTTAATTCTTTTGCATACACATGAAAATGTGTCAATACATTCTTGACATGTATTAAACTCATTTGCTATATCTCCTAAAAGACCTGCACCTGCACTTGTTTGTGATACTGATACTTGCCAGCATATATCAGGACACCACTCAAGTTTAATTGTCTGTCCAATATATTGTGAAAGATCTGTAAATGTAACTATGTCAGGTTGAATTTCTAAACAATCAGATAATCTATAGTATGTAGTTTTACATGCCTCACAATCTGTAAATGATGTTACAACTGTTATTGGAACATCAGATGGAATTGGACCATTAACTTGTTCTACTAACCAACATCCCGGACAGTCTGGAGAAATCTCTAACACTTCTCCTACATAGTTACTTAAATCTGTTGATGTATAAATTACTGTATTTAAATCATCACAGTTTGAAAGAATATAATTTGGAGCAGGATTACAGGTAGCACAATCTGCATATACCTGTACTACAACAACATCAATTGCACAGTCACAAGTTAATGATGTATTTACTGTCCAACAGTTTGTATATCCTTGAATTACAACAGTTTGCCCTAATGTTGCATATGGAGATAATGATTGAGCTGTTGTATAAATTGGATCTAATAATCCTTCACAATCTACAAGTTCATAACATTGTCCCGGACACTGACCATCTACACAATCTCCATGACTTGTAACAACAAGATTAGGTCCTGGTGCAGGATCAGTAATAGGATATGTTAAGGTACATCCTTTCCAATAACCATTTACAAATGTTTGAATTGGGTTACCGTCACAATCTACATAGTTTAGTTTAGCTGTACCAATTATTTCATAGCAAGTACAGTCACATGGTACACATGGAGTATCTCCATCTACAACAACAGTAACTGCATTAATACAACTTGTAGATAAAGTTACATAGTAACAAGAAAAGCCAAAGTCAGCATTTACTTGTATTGATGCAAAAGTATTTAAATATGCAGATAGATCTGTGTCAGTTGTAACAGCAACTAATGCACCATCACATGGCCAAAGATCATAACACTGTGTTTCACAACTTGGACAAAACCCTGACTCTTCTCCACCACAAGGAGTTTCATAAGTACTAGTAGCATCCCAAATATAATTAGTTCCAAAAGCTGTAGGTACTACTTGTAAATTTCCATAGTTAGTACCATCAATTGGACTAGCAGGATCAGTAGCCTCACCTCTAAATACTTTATAGCATTGGTTATTTTCTAATGGTACATAACTGTCAGTAATAGGATTATATCCAATTGCAGCAGGACCATTATAAATATTAATGCCTTCATTTGGAGCATCTGTTGTTCCATCAAATCTAAAGTATACAATAGGTCCTCCACAGCATGGTTCAAAGCCATAGTATGATATTGAAAAGCCTGGAGGTGGTGGAGGTGGTGGAACTGACATATTTAACTTTTATTATATCTATCTTTTCCCCAGACTTGATTTGTCTGAGATGCTCTTACTATTGTTCTTTTTTGTTTTAAGTTAGCTTCATAAGAAGTAACGCAGCCATTACATACTGATGCTCCATCGGATGCTTTCTTCTTCTGACATCCACAGGATAAGTTTTTTTTACAGTTTGAACAAGTTGCCATATTTTGTTGGTTTTAAATTTTTAGCAATTTACACAATCTAGTTTATTTAAAAGCTTAAGAGCATAGTTATATAATGTCATACCCTTCTGTGGATCAAGACAGTATTCTACTTTAGCTTTAGCAGCTTCTAAATACATTTTGATTAAGCCTAATTGCTCAAGCTTTTGTTTTGTTTTAAATGGTGGATCACATGCATTTACATCCACATCACAAAGAATTTTGTAATATCTATTTAATGCATAGCTGATTCTCATATGATTATATTCTACATATACTAAATCATTTGGAGAAACACTATACTTAATCACATATATACCATCTGGAAGATCTGCATATTGAGATCCGCAGTTAGTTGTTTGTAATTGAAGGTCACATGCAGTTAATGTAATCTGTCCACTTGTTACAAATTCTGTCATTTGAGCCCCCTCAATCTGATTAGAATAGGTAAATCCAGGAACAGTTACATTTAATGTAGGACATGTAACTGGTAACAAATCAGAATATACACTAGTATCCATAACCTTAAGGACACAAGTATTCATTACTGTAGGAACTTCTAAACTTAATACGTGATTAGCCATAGGTATTTTTAATAAAAAAGGGAAGAGGAGTCTAAGCTCTCTCTCCCCTTTCTAGTTATTAGTTTGTAATTATTAGTCCGCTTGGATAGGAACAACTGGTGAACAGTTTGTAAGTGCTTGAATTGACTCATTGTTGCAAGTAGTACCACAAGCAGCAACCCATGCATTCAACCAATTGTACAATGCAGTAATTTGAGCATTGATAGTTCCATCAGGAGTACCATTATCACCAGCTAATGCATATACTTGAAGTAAGTATTGATCATTATCAAATACACCAGTTGGGTTATTGAAACGTGGAACATTATGTTGCAAGTAAAGTGCATCATAGAACAAGTTTCTGTTTACTGCATCCAAGATTTGGTTACCTTGAGTAATCTCACGAATACGGATATCAGTAGCAAAGAATGATTGTCTGTAAGATTCTGACAAGATCATTTCACGAAGAACTGACTCACCAAGACCATTAGCTTGAAGACCTTCACACTCAGTAACTACACAGATACCTGTAAATAAACAAGGCTCACCGTTAAGATCTACTTCAGATGCATAGATTCTTACAGGCTCTTTTTCATAGAAGTCAGAAATTTGGAATGAACAATCACCAAATTTAGTATCTACATAAGCACCATTAAGAACAAGACCTGAACACATATCAGCAGCATAAGCTTCTTCAGTCCAATCTTCATAGTTAGCATAAGTAAATCCTACAATTACAGGAAGTACAGATGTATCAAAGTTATTTGGATAGTAAAGCGTCCAAGTAGCACCATTGTCATCACTGAATGTTACAACAGGAAGAATGAATGGATTAATCAATGGGGAATTTACAATTTGTGAAGCCCAAGAAATTGTTACTTTTCTAGGATCAACTGGAGCAGGTGCAATAGCAGCAGGATCACAACATCCTGTGTAACCGTCTACAGTAAGGTATGCATTGTGATTTAAGAATCTAAGTGCAGGAGAACCTTTAACATCCAAACGGAGGTAATAAGTCTCACCACATAAAAACTCTTTGCAACAGTTAGCAGTACCCTCTTCTACAGTAAATGGAGTTGAACCTACGTTCACAACCATTGCTTGAGCTGTATTAGCTTCTACTGTGTAAAGTCTAGATACATACTTAGGGTTAATTTCTTTTGATTTGTTAGATTCCAAGTAACCACCAGCAAAAGGACCAATTTTATCATTCTGATAAAGTGAACCGTTAGCAATTACAATGTTACAACAACCAGGAGCAGCAGTAGCATAGGTAGTATCAAGGATAGTCCAAGATTTTGCATTAACAAGAGCAAGCTCCCCTTTAGCAAGTTTGTTACCTGTAGTACCAAGCTGACCTTTTGCTTTCTCAGTAAAAGTATCCATAAGGAAACTCTTATTGAATGCATGATTAAAATAAGCCATTTTTCTAAGTTTTAATTAATAAATATATACTATAATATAGTGAAAGTTTTTGAACTTTCAAAATTATTTTAAGAAAAGTAATTTGTACTTAGCAGAGTTAATTGTGTCCTTAAGAGTATCTAAACTATTTACAATTTCTGAGTAAGGCATTTTAGCTTGGAGACCATTTACCATTTGGTACATATCTCTAAGGTAAGCTAAAGCTTCTTCAACTGTGTTAAGTGTTCTTGGTGCAGATTCTGAATACTCAAGAATTTTTTCTGCAGCACCTTGATAACCTTCTATAAGAGTGTCAGCATGATCTGGTAAAGCATCATATAAATCATTAAGAGCTTTGTGAGCTGCATATGCACCCGCACCCTTAACTTTTAAGTGAAGTTTGTGAAAACTTGATGCAGCATTCATTAACTCTGTTGCACATGCTGCTGTCATTGTATCACAGTTTGCTGATGACCCTGCAGTAGAATAACTTGCTGTAGGTTCAACATTTCTTTTTAACATTCTTTTTGCTTCCATTTTTTAGTTGTTACGTTCAGCAGTTTCTGTACCTCTAGAGAATTGGTTTCCTGATTCAATATCTCCAGCAATAATACTTACTGCCTCATCTATTATTACTTCTACAATATCATCCTTAAACTCACATTCTACATTAGTAGTAGATACTGTATTGTCATATGGATTAGTACAACCTGCAATTTGAATTCTTCTAGGTTGTCTATAATATATTAAATTGGCTGACTGGATATCAAACTCATTATTAGTATAAATATGAGTTGTATTTCCTATAAGGGTAGCAAATGTTTCTGCCCATTCAAAGCTTGGTCTTTTCTGATTATCTCTAAGAAGCTGATTTAAATTTTCTTCTTCTGCAAGATATACAGTCATCCTTCTTTTATCACAGCAGTCTTTCTTAGCATATACATCTACTCTTTTCCACTGCATATAATTTCCCGGAAGACTTCCAAAGTAATAATATTCTTTATCTGTTAATGAAAGAGATTCGGTAGTAAGTAAAACTTGTAAGTCATCCTTTCTTCTAGTAGAACCTTCATCACCTTCCTTAACAATATTAATACCATGCAGCTGTCTACGAACCCATTCTACTTGAGCCTTGTTGAAAGCCTCAGAAATTTGCCAGCAGTTTATGTTATCATAATCCTGACTGTCAAGCTTGTTGAGCCTTTCTTTAACTTTTATCTGTATAGTACTATTTAACATTATTATCTATTTTTTGCCATTTTCTTTAATGTAATAGCAAGTGCTTTTCTTTTTGGAGTACAAGTAGGTTTAGTCATTGGAGTACAATACCCCTTATGAGCAGGATTAATTGCTTTCTGAATCCACTTTTTATCTTTAGTGGCACCACCTTTCTTCATAAGAAGAATAGGAGAAGATACTAACATTTTCCTTTCTCCACCAGATTTATATTGCTCTTCTCTATTTTTAGAAACAATTTGAGAAAGACTTGGACCATTAACAATTCCCATGACTATTTCTTTTTTCTAATTGTACCACCCTTTTTCATTTTAGCACCAGCAATTCTATCTGCGGCAGTAGGCTTAGGATTTTTATCAACACCAGCTTTTACTGAAAGCATACCAAAACTAGTAGAGCCACCTTTAGCAAACTTTGGTCTTTCCATTACACATTTACCATCAGCTGATCTTACTTGTCCTTTTTTACAAGAATCTTTTACAGGAACAGAAGCACCAAATTTAGCTTTAGTAATTCCACCTTTTTTCATGGTGTCAATTCCTTGATAGTTAGGACCTGTAGGTCCAGTTTGTGGAATACCATAGATTTGTCCTTTAGGTGTTGCACTACCTACTTTAGTTTTCATAGTAGATCCACCTTTAGCCATTTTTACTTTGCCACCACATTTCATACAAGCCTTTTTCATAACTACTTCTTTTTAGATTTCATTTTAGATTTAACTTTACCACCTTTTTTATACATACCTTCCATTCTTTCCATTGCACCCATTCCTGAACCTGACATTTGTGCAGAAGATGGTGTACTATAAGATGGAGAAGTAGGAGCTGGTGTAGGAGTAACAGCATTGCTTTTTGTAACAGTAGTACCTGCTACACTACGAATAGGAACTTTAGAATTATCTTTCATTGCTGTAATAGCTGCCTTATCAATAGTACCTTTATTTAACTTATCCATAAGAGCTAAATTGCCTTTTGCTGAACCATCAGTAAGACCTAATTTTTTAGCTTCTGACCATGAAGTACCAGTTTTTTCTGCCCATGTTTGTGACACAGTTTTAGCTGGTGCAGTTTTAGGTGCAGCTGGTTTAGTAGCTGCAGGTTTAGTAGCAGTAGGTTTAGTAGTGCTTGGTTTTGGTGTAGGTTTTGCTTTAGCAGTTGTTTTAGAACTTGTACTTGTTTTTGGTACTAAAGTATTAGGGATCATTCTAGATTTAATATCTTTTACTGCACTATATGTAGGTTTTGCAGCTGGCTTAGTAGTAGGTTTAGTTTCAGTTGGTTTAGTAGTAGGCTTAGTTGAAGGTTTAGTTGAAGGTTTAGTTGTAGCTGGTTTAGTAGTTTTAGTTGAAGGTTTACCATACATCCCACTTCTAACAGAATCCAACATTTTTTGTGTTTGTGTGTTTGCCTTACCAACAGTATCTCTAACAGGATCTAACTTCTTCTGAATTTTTTTATTTGTATCAGAAACACTTTTTCTTACAGGATCAAGTTTTTCCTGAATTTTTTTATTTGCAGAACTTACTGCTTTATTAGCATCATCTCTAAATAAATTATCAATGTATCTATTAGCTCTAGATATAAAATCTTGTGATTGTTTTTTTGGTTTGGTGCTACCTGTTTTAGGTTTAGCAACAGGCTTAGGCTTAGGCTTAGGCTTAGGAGTAGCAGTACCAGCTGTTCCAACAACTTTATTTGAACCCGCTAAAGTTACCTTTCCATCATATAGTTTTACACCACCTGTATAAGGTTTTACACCACCAGTTTGGTATTTTTTTATTGAAGCTTTTTTAGAAGTCTTTTTCATGATATATAAATAATTAACAATTCCATTTTCTAAGTGAAAGAGCTTTTCTAGTAGGTCTTCCTTTCTCGTCCTTCATAGGACCTTTAACACCAGACATTCTAGCACAAAAAGATTTTCTTCTTTTTGCTGCTTTACTATCTGGATCAAGTTTAGATGGCTTTGTAGTTACAGCCATCTTAAGTTTGCTTCCCGGATTCTCTCTTCTATAAGAAGCAACACCTTTAGCATTAAGACCTCCTGTAGGATTCTTACCTTCTTTTCTTTGCCATGCTGGAGACTTTGCCATTTCTTTTAGTTTTATTAGGGTTTTCTCTATGCCATCTTTTAGTATCAGCAATACCTTCTTTAAGAGTTTTTGCTCTACCTTTTGCAGTAAGATCTATTGTATCCCATTCACCTTTATCTTTGGTAGGATGGTTAACCATAATATTACCAACTTTTCCTTCACCTCTTTTTGTAGTCTTTTTATAAACTACATGTTTTTCACCACCGGCAGTAACCTTAACTTTTTTTGTTTTTGCCTGAGCCATTACTTTTTCTTTTTAGAAGCAGCTTTAATCTTTTTCTCTTGCTTGAGCATTTCCTTAGTAGGTTTCTTTCCAGAACCCTTAGCATCACGGATGTTATCCCAGAGACCTCTCTGGGAATAACTACCGTCTTTTCTTTTAAGCATTTGCTTAGCCATTGTTATTTGCTAGGCTCTGCTCCTTTAGGAGCTTTACTGATTCCACCTACACGTCCTTTAGCAACTGTCTGTACAGATACTGATAGATTAAGTCCAACAAATGTTCCTTTACTACCAGGAACAGTTTGAACTTGTACACTTGGATTTGGGTTTTTAATTTTCCCTGTTGTATATTCAGCCATTTTATTTATTTTTTAGGGTTTTGCAGTTTTTGGTGCTTTGCTAATACCACCTGTTTTACCGGTAGCTTTTTTAGTTGCTGACTTAGGTTCAGTAGATTTAGTAGGTCTACCTTTAGAAACTTTAGCTACTGAAACAGAAGCATTTGGGTTTACCATTCCTCCTGTTTTATAACCAACTGCTTTTTTAACACCTTTGGCAGCTTTATATTCTGGTGAACTTTCAATTGATTTTCTAATGTTTTTGCTTTTTGGAACTACAGTTTTTACACCTTTAACAAAATCTTCTTTAGTTCTTTTAGATGGAACTACAGTTTTTACACCTTTAACAAAATCTTCTTTAGTTCTTTTAGATGGTAATACTGTTTTCATACCATCAACAATTGGTTTAAATGAATCTTTAATACCTTGTTTAAATTGATTAAATGCCGAAGATCCTTGTTTCTTAGGTTTATTAGTAACCTTTACTGCTTTAGTAGTTTGCACTTTAGGTTTTACGGGGTCATTTTTTATATTTGCCATTTTATTTTTAAATTAAGAATTCCAATACTTCTCACAGGCTTTGTTAAGATCTATTAGAACATCCTCATTAAGTGGGTTCTTCAAGTGCTCAATTACATCAGATACATTTCTTCCTAACATTGCACCGGACTTAACATGATAGATATAACCATCAGCCTTATTAATAATATACTTAAAAAATACGGAATCTCTAACAATTGATTTAATTTTTAGTGTTTCCATATCCATTCCTACAGCTTCAAGGAAAGACTTAGCTGCTCTTTCCTTGTTGCTTTCAACTCCTTCACCGTTAATGTACAAGTCCATGTTCTCATACATAACATCATTAGGTGTTGCTTTTCTATATTGTGTACTGTTACCATCTACTACTTTAGCTACATAGAATAGTTTAGTACTGTTTTTGTCAAATAATTTCTGAAGTTCAGAAAGTGCTTTGTTACGCATTTTCTTGTATTCAGTTCTTGCAATAACTGTCTGCTCTTGTTTGTCTAAGTAAAACTTAGGTGGAACAGCTCTTGATCTTGCATCATCAAAACTTTTTGATACAATAGAAAAACCACCTGCTTCAATAGCATATAGTTTAATTCTATCATACGGATCTACAGGATCTAAGAATAATGGTTCATTACCACATGATATAGTAATTCTATTCCAGAATTCTTTATTATCAGGCTTAAGTAATTTTACTTTATTCCAGAACTGAACATCCTCAATATCTAAAACATTAGCTGCTAACTCTGTCTCAAGTTCAGCAACAGCTGTTCTAATTTCTTTTATTCTTGCTTCTTTATCTTCTCCTTTAAGAAGTTTAATTTCTGGAGCAAATTCATTTAGACCAGTAAGGTATCTTACTACTCCGTTTTGCTCAAGACAAGCAAGTTGTTCAAAGTGCTTAACTCCATCATATAGAGATAAGCCATAATTTTCTAGTCCCATATTAGAGACTGCATTGTCAAAGAACGGTCTTACAGCAATTGCTGTTTTCTTTACGGTACCATGACCGGTTTCTACCATTGTGAAATTTTCCATGTTTTGTTGGTTTTATTATTTGTTGGTTAAATATAAAAAAGGGAGGAGTTTCCCCCTCCCTTAGTTTTAGTTTAGATTAGAATGATCCACCAGTTACTGGGTTTCTCATAACAATTTTTAACACTTTAGTTGGGTCTTTAACCCAGATAGCTGGCATTGTTTGGCTCATCATTACACGGTAACCATTGAACTGACCAGAAGACTGGAAGCCTTGTGTACGGCCCATATAGTCCATAGTACCATTTTGATACCACCACTTCAATTGGTTGTCCCAAGACAATTTCAACAAGAAGATGTTGTCATTAGTATTGTCAGTGATGTCAAAGATAATGAATGAGTAAGAAGATAATGGGAAACCGTCAATGATTGGGTTCTCAATATCATTTGTATGAACGTTGTCAAATGCTGGGTTAAGAACAAACTTAACATTTGCCAAGAATGGGATTACATATGAAGTATATGCAAAACCAAAGTTTAAGTCCATACCTTTACCAGTGATTGCACCGATGTCAGCAGCCTGGATAAGAAGACCTGAAGAGATAGCCTCTTGTTTGATAGCCTCATTAACCATTCTCATACCACCCATACCAGTTTGTACAATCAAGCTACGTTTTGGATCTGGACCTTGGAACTCAACTTTACCATTGAAGAAGTTGTAGATCTCAGAACGGAACAAGTCAAGTGTGAAGTTATTTTTGTTGTATACTCTTTTGAATGAGTTATCCAACTGCTTCCAAAGACCCACAGACAATCTAACATCA